>Ga0187771_10002736_pt1 | contig 12208 bp, 13 predicted proteins | sample 0116_SJ02_MP15_1_FD_133139 | JGI IMG/M metagenome (GOLD analysis project Ga0187771, IMG submission 133139) | Tropical peat soil microbial communities from peatlands in Department of Meta, Colombia - 0116_SJ02_MP15_10_MG | ecosystem: Environmental > Terrestrial > Soil > Wetlands > Peat | place... | reverse complement strand
CTCAATACTTCCTCTCCACGGGCTTCCACATGGTAATCGTCACGGGGGAGTAGCTGAACGACGGGCCATCGGTTGTCCTAAGGGCCAGGGTATGTTTCAGCCAACCGGCGTCGTCCCTGCTGGGGTAGTCGGTGCGGGCGTGCCCCCCTCTTGACTCCCGCCTGTTGAGGGCACCCTTGGCCACTACCTCCGCCAGTTCTAGCATGATACCGACTTCGAGCACGTCCTGGAGGTTATAGTTGAACACACGACCGCCGTCCGTGACCCTCACCCCCCTGAATTCGTCCTTCAGGGCCCTGACCTGTCTGACAGCGTCGCTCAGTCCTTTTTCGTCTCTGAATACATAGACCGATTTGTCCATGACGTCCTTGAGTTTCGCTTTCACAGAATAGACGTCGGCCGACGACTCCTCCCGCTTGAACAGTTCCCTGAAGATCCTGTCCTCCTCGGCAGCAACTGCGGAGCCGTCGGAGGGTGAAGGTGTTTTGGGTTCGGAGTCCAGATAAGCGGTGACATCTTCGCCAACAATCCTTCCGTAGACCAGGCATTCGGCGGTGGAGTTGGCCCCCAGCCTATTGGCCCCGTGTATGCTGACGCAGGCCGATTCACCTGCGGACCAGAGGCCCGCTATGGGGCGACCGCCGCCGTCGAGCACCCTCCCGTTTCCGTCTACCCTGATTCCTCCCATAGTGTAGTGCGCCGTGGGCCTGATGCGAATTGGCTCTACAGCGGGGTCAACCCCGATGAACTTCATTGACAACTCCTTGATGAATGGAAGCTTGGAGTCTATCTTCTCCTTCCCCAGGTGCCTAAGGTCAAGCTGGAGGTAGGAGAGCCCCGAGTCTTCGTCCGTGAACCCCCTCCCTTCGTTGATTTCCTTCATCATGGAACGGGAGACGACGTCCCTGGGGGCGAGCTCCATCTTCGAGGGGGCATACTTAGACATGAACCTCTCCCCCTTCGAGTTCACGAGGTAGCCCCCTTCGCCCCTCGCCCCCTCGGTGATCAAAATCCCGGTCGGAATAAGGCCTGTCGGGTGGAACTGCATGAACTCCATGTCCTCTATGGGGAGGCCAGCCCGGTAGGCCAGGCCGATGCCGTCACCGGTGGTGCTTACGGAGGTGGCTGTGAACTTCCAGAGCTGTCCTGCACCCCCCGTGGCAATTATGCCCGCTCTTGCCCTGAAATACGCGAGGGCGCCCGTATTCAGCTTGATTCCGACGAATCCCCTGAAGACCCCGTCTTGGACAACTATGGAGGTCACGAACGTCTCGTCGTATCTGGTCCAATTCTCGTACTCCTGTAGCTTGTCGTAGAGAGACCTCATCTCGAAAAAGCCGACCTTGTCCTGAGCGAAGGTGGCCCGGTTGAAGCTATGGCCGCCGAAGGGCCTCTGAGCTATCCTTCCGTCATCCCTCCTGCTCCAAGGAGTCCCCCACCGCTCCATCTGCCTAATCTCGACGGGACAGAGAGAGACGAACTTCCAGACGGAGTCTTGGTCTGCCAGGAAGTCGCTCCCCTTGATGGTGTCCCAAGCGTGCAGCTCGAGGCTGTCCCCCTCCTCGGGGTACAGGACCGCCGCGGTCCCGCCTTCGGCTGCGACAGAATGACTGCGCATCAGGGCAAGCTTTGAGAGCACACCGAGTGTGTTTCCCGAGTCCCCCCGGCGGGAAAGGACCTCGACTGCGGCCCGCATTCCCGCGAGACCACTTCCGACGATGACAACGTCTTGGTCAATGGTCTCGACCATGGCATTCGGCGGATGAGGGGGGGTTATACGCCGAGAGCCTAATTCGTAAGGATTGAATCGGCTGCTCGCCTCGCCGGTACGGGAGACCTCCGATTCGGTTTTGGGTAACACTCCCGAAGGAAAACCTAAGAATCGTCGAGGGCGGCCCGGTTAACGAGCATCCGCTTGGTTGAGACCCTCAGGCACGACCTTGTCATAATTGGGTCAGGAATAGCGGGCCTGAGGGCCGCGATAGAGGCAGCGCGCGCCAGCGCCGGGAAGGCTGACATCGCCGTCGTCACGAAAGTCCAGGCGATGAGGGCGCACTCCGTCAGCGCTGAAGGGGGGACTGCTGCAGTGCTTTATCCCGAGCTGGGCGATTCACTCGAGTCGCACCTCTTCGACACGGTGAAGGGCTCTGACTACCTCGCCGACCAGGATGCGGTGGAAAGGTTCGTGAACATGATGCCGGGGGAGATCTATCAACTTGAGCACTGGGGGCTCCCTTGGTCGCGCAGGGAAGACGGCAGAATAGCACAGAGATGGTTCGGGGGGTATAGCTACCCTCGGGCCACCTACGCCGAAGACAAGGTGGGGTTCTTCGAGATGCAGACCCTCTACGACACTGCCACCAAGTACGCCAACATACGCTTCTACCAGGAGTGGTTCGCGACCTCAATCCTCTCGGAGGGTGGGGAGTTCAGAGGCATCACGGCCATCGAAATGAAGTCCGGGGACTTCGCTCAGATTCTCGGAAAAGCGGGAATCATGGCCACCGGGGGCGCGGGGCGCCTTTACAGCTTCGCCACTTACGCGTACAGCTCAACTCCAGACGGCCTTGCAGCCGCCTACAGGGCAGAGATACCCTTGAAGGACATGGAGTTCATTCAGTTCCACCCTTCGGGCCTGATTCCATCGGGGATACTCATCACAGAGGCAGCAAGAGGAGAAGGGGGAGTACTGCTGAACAGGGACGGTCAGAGATTCATGGAGAATTACGCGCCGAACAAGCTGGAACTTGCTTCCAGGGATGTGGTCTCAAGGGCTATGATGACCGAAATCGAGCAGGGGAGAGGGTTCAGGGACGGAGCGTCGGGGCTCGACTACCTCCACCTAGACCTGTCTCCCGTGGGTGCCGAGAAGATCAAGTCCAGGCTCTCTCAAATCAGGGAAATAGCAATCAAGTTCAGGGGGATCGACCCGATAGAGAAGCCCCTTCCTGTGCGGCCAGTGTGCCACTACGTCATGGGGGGGATAGACACCGACATCGACGGTGCGACAAGAATGAGGGGGCTGTGGGCAGCCGGGGAGGCGGCCTGCGTCAGTATCAACGGCGCGAACAGGCTTGGAGCCAACTCCACGGCCGAGTGCCTTGTGTGGGGAAGGATCACTGGCGCAGAAGCAGCGAAGTACATCGAGGGCCGGCAGACCCCCACACCTCCAGCGGAGCTCGCCGCGATTGAGGAGAAGAGAATCTTCGATGGGATATTCCACGGCAAGGGGGGGACAAACCCCTACGAGGTGAGGGACACACTCCAGAGGCTCATGGCCAAGGACGTGTTTGTCTATAGGACCGGGGAGGGGCTATTGGAAACTCTCACAACTATCAGGGACCTCAAGAACAAGGACTTCCTTCACTGCGAAGACAAGAGCAGGGTGTACAACACGAACCTGAGCGACGTCCTGGAAGTGGAGAGCATGCTCGACGTCGCCGAGGTCGTGGTAGCCGGGGCACTGGCTAGGACTGAGTCAAGAGGCGCCCATGCGAGGAGGGACTATCCCGAAAGGGACGACAAGAACTGGTTGAAACACACGCTGGCCTACAGGGGACAGGACGGGCCGAGGTTAGAGTATTCGCCTGTTACCATAACGAAGTATCAGCCTGCGGAGAGGCACTACTAACAAGCCGCAAATAGGAGTGGCGGAGGCTAGACAACATGGCGGCCGGGGAAGAGAAGGCGAAGAACAAGCGAGGAATTCGGGGGTGGCTTGACCCCTACCACTACAACGCGGAAAGGTGGGCTTACTTCTTCCAACGGGTCACGGGTGTCGCCATACTGCTCTACGTTCTGGGCCACCTGGGGGATACGAGTTTCTTCGTCGGGGGACCCACGGGAACAGGTCCGAACCCTTCTGCTTGGGCATTCATAGGAAGCATCTTCGAGAACTCCTTCGGCCATCTCATACTGATACTAGTCGTGCTGGTGCTCTTCTTCCATGGCGTCAACGGGGTCAGGCTCATCCTCGCCGAGTTCGGGCTGATACTCCGGAAGCCTTCGGCCATAGAGTACCCCTACAAACCCAAGGGGCTCGGCTCCGGCCAGAAGGTCCTGATCTACGTAGCAATTGCGATAGCGGTGGCGGCCGCAGTCTGGGCCTTCTTGGTGCTCTTTGAGGGGATGGGATGAAGGAGTCCAGGCTGATGCTTGTCCAGTACGCGACCGCGGTAGCCGCGGTTGCGCTCGTAACTGTGCACCTGATTATGCAGGGCGTAATCTATCCCTATACCACGGCCATCTCCTACAACAATATCCTGTCAGTCTACAGCAATGGTTGGTACGCCATCTTCCTGGAGGTGCTGCTTGTTGTGGTGCTGGTCCACGGGTTCAATGGCGTCAGGATAATCCTGAACGAGTTCAGGCAGACGAAACCCTGGACCACGTGGGTGAACGCGGGCACCATCCTTGCGATAATCGTCACAGTAGCCTACGGGACCAGGACTGTGATCCTGGCGGTGTTCGGGGGTGCCCCGGCGTGACAGAGGTGAAGCTGGTCGTCCAACGGTTCGACCCGTTCAAGGACGTCAAGCCGAGGATGATGGAGTACGCCATTCCGGGGCGTGAAGGCATGACAGTGCTCGACGCGCTCCTGTACGCACGGGATTACCTCGACCACTCCATAGCCCTGCGTTTCTCGTGCAGACAGGCGTCCTGCGGCTCCTGTGGGATGAAGATCAACGGGAGACCTAGGCTCGCATGCTACACCCAGGTGGCCGAGCTCGGAGGAGGAAAGGTGTTGGCACAACCAATGGACAACTTCCCCATAATCAAGGACCTGGTCACTGACCTCGAGTCGTTCTTCGAGAAGCACAGGGAAATGATGCCCTACCTGATCCGCGCCGACGCGCAGGAGATGGAGAAGCCGTCGGCCGAGTACATGATGAAGCCTGAAGAGCTCGAGAAGGTACTCCAGTTCACGTACTGCATAAAATGCGGCCTCTGCACCTCCTCTTGCCCGACCGTCGCAACGGACTCGAAGTTCCCTGGACCACAGGCCCTTGCCCAGGCATACAGATACATCGTGGATCCGAGGGACGAAGGCGGGGAGAAGAGGCTGGAACTCCTAGACGAGGCGCATGGCGTGTGGCGGTGCCACTTCGCCGGCTCCTGCTCTTTCGTGTGCCCGAAGGGCGTCGACCCAGCTCTCGGAATTCAGCTGCTTAGACGCTACGTAATGTCCGGCAAAGCACCGCGCAGGGATGGGGAGGGGGCGAAGGTCTGGACCGCGCCCGTCACCACGGCTCCTCAGAAATGATAGATTGGCTCCGGATATGATTTATATTTGGTCCTGGAGATGAGTTGCCATTGCTCAACATCGTGATGAAGAAGTTGAATCCCCTTCAGTGGATTAACAGCCACGTGCCCAGAAACCAGGCCCAGTTGGAGACTGAACTCATGGGAGCGCTAAAGCTGGTGTTCTGGGCTGCCCTCCTCGCCCCTGTCATCATTGTGCCGGCCTATTATCTGCTGGTTGCCTTCGGGCTCGCGCCTGGAATCCACCTGCCCGGCTAGACTGTGTCCCCAGACCCGTCAGAATCTTCGTAGTGAGCACCGAGGTAACCGTAAACCCCGGTCTTCAGAACCTTCATGCCGAGTAGGGCGCACTTTACTCTTGAAGGGCCGAGGTCCGGGTTACCAAGCATTTTGAAAATGTCCTCCTTTGTGACCTCCTTCACCCAGTCCAGCTTCTTCCCCTTCGCCAGTTCAGTGAGCATCGAAGCCGAGGCCTGGCTGATGGCGCACCCCTTGCCCACGAACTTTATGTCTTCAATCCTCTGTCCTCCTCCTACCCTTATCTGAATCTCGACCTCGTCTCCGCAAAGGGGGTTGGTGTCTCTGGCGTCTATGTCGAACTTCTCCAGCTTCCCGAAGTTCCTTGGGTTCCTGTAATAGTCGAGGATTAGCTCGCGGTATATGTCAGCGCTGCTCATACCTTGAAGATTCCACCTGCCTTCTTGAGGCCCGCCTTTAGCGCATCGACGTCGTCGTAGGAGTTGTAAACGTGGAAGCTCGCCCTACTAGTCGCTGTCACGTCGAGCCAGCGCATTAGGGGCTGGGCGCAGTGGTGCCCGGAGCGGATGGCGATGCCTTCCTCGTCGAGGACCGTAGCTAGGTCGTGGGGGTGAACATCTGCGAAGTTGAAGGAGACAACTCCGGCCCTCTTCTTGAGGTCGAGGGGCCCGTACTGGTGGAATCCCTTTACTTCTGCCAATGCCTGCAGGGCGTAATCAAGAAGCCTGACCTCATGCTCCCTGACCTTGTCCATGCTAAGGCTCGTAAGGTAGTCGACTGCGGCGCCTAGGCCGATGGCGTCCGCTATGTTGACCGTGCCCGCTTCGAACTTGTAGGGGACGTCGTTCCAGGTCGAGTGGTCCAGAAAGACCTCCCTTATCATCTCCCCTCCGCCCTGGAATGGCTCCATCTCCTCCAGGAGTTCCTTCCTCGCTAGCAGGGCACCTATTCCCGTGGGCCCAAGCATCTTGTGCCCAGAGAAGGCGTAGAAGTCCGGCCTGAACGATTTGATGTCGACAGGCATGTGCGGGACCGCCTGCGCCCCGTCTACGAGTGTGGTGGCCCCCGCAGCGCTCGCCTTTGCGCAAATCTTCGCGACGTCATTGATTGTGCCGAGCACGTTAGAGCAGTGGGTGACCGCGACCAGTTTAGGAGATTCCTTTAGAAGGCTCTCGAAGCTCTCCATGTCGAGGGTGCCGTCCGGGCGGAGGCCGACGAACTTCAGGGTCGCGCCCTTGCTCTTCGCAAGCAGCTGCCAGGGAACGATGTTGCTGTGATGCTCCATGAGCGTTGAGACGAGCAGGTCCCCCTTCTTCACGTTCGTTTCGCCCCAGGCAAAGCGCACGAGATTGGTCGCCTCAGTCGTCCCCCTAACGAAGACGAGCTCCTTTGCCGCAGCACCAACGAAACCCGCGACTTTCCGCCTCGCCCCCTCGTAGGACTCGGTGGCTTCTTCGGCCAAGAGGTAGACAGCCCTATGGACGTTCGAGTTGTACCTGGAGTAGTAGTCGACCAAGGCATCTATCACTGCCCTGGGCTTATGAGTGGTGTTGGAATTGTCGAGGTATACGAGCCTCTTCCCGTGGACCGTGCGGCTCAGGATCGGGAAGTCGGCCCTGACCTTTTCGATGTCTAGTACCTCGGTCTTGAGCAATCTTCAGAGAACCCCCTCAGACTTCGACAAAAATCGTCTCGCCCTCTATTTTAACATTGAAGCGTCGAAGCGGAATCTCAGCGGGTGGGTTCATGACCTGACCTGTCCTTAGATCGAACTGCGAAAGATGAAGCGGGCAGACCACCCTATCTTCGAGGACGAACCCCAGGGCGAGGTCTGTCTCCTCATGGGTACAGATGCCGCTTACGGCATGGACCTCCCCCCCTATCTTGGAGATGAGGATGTGATCGCCCTTCAGGTCCACGGCAGACATGGTGCCCTCGGCGAGGTCTGCGACCTTCATGGCCGGGACGAACTCTCCCAATTCTCCCATCATCGGTATTTGTAGTGCCTCTCGAATATGTCTTCGGATTCCTTGACCTCGGGAGTGAGCTCTCCGGTGGCTGCCAGGAGGGCTTCTCTGTCGATGAGCCTTCGCTTCTCCCCCTGCCACTTGCCCTCTATCATGAACCTGGCCCCTTCCCTCGTCTGCTCGATAGGTACCCTTGACAGGACAGGCTCGAAGAATCCGAGGACGACCATTTTCCTGGCCTCGTCGTAGGAGAGCCCCCTTGCCATCAGGTAGAACAGCTGCTCCTCGTCTATCTGGGCTACGGACGCAGAGTGGGTCGCCCTTACTTCGTTGTTGTCGATCTCGAGGCTCGGCACACCGTCGGATTTGGCGCTTCTTTCCAGTATCATGGCGTGGTGAGCGAGGTATGACTTTGAGTTCTTCGCGGCGTTGACAATCTTGATCATCCCCTTGAAGATTGATTGGGACTCCCCTTTGAGCACGCCCCTGGCCTGGACCGAGCCCGTCGAATCCGGGGAGTTGTGGATCAGGTTCGTCTCGTAGTCGTATCTCTGCTTGGCGTCCGTGAAGAATATCTCGAATCCCTCGGCGAAGGAACCTCTCCCGTTGAGAAGGAAGTTGGTCCTAGAACGAGATATGGAAGCCCCTAGAGAAAGGGCACTCACGGTCGCGCGTGAGTCGTTGGTCACCTCAACCGCATTGTTGGAAAGGTGGGCCGTCTGACTGTCGAGGAGCTGAATGGACGAGAAGTCGATGTGCGAGTTGGGCCTGGCGAGAATCTCCGTTGTGGAAGCGACGAAGGCGGGGACAGACGGCCCTTTCGAATACAGTTCTTCGAGGAAGACCAGCTTCGCATCCCGTTCGGCGATTATGAAGTTCTGTTCGACGATGGAGGTCTTGGGGGATTCCAGCAGCAGCATCCTGCGCAGAGGCGTGTCCAGGGCGACTCCTTCCGGGACTCTAACGAAGGTTCCGCCATTGAAGAAAGCGTTGACGAACGCTGCGAGCTTGTCACTCTCTGACTTGACGAGCCTCCCTTCGATGAGGGCCCTGACCTTCTTCTCTTCTGCTGTCAGCGCCTCGTGAAAGGACATGAAGTTGACTCCCTTAGAAGCGGTGCCGCTACTGAGCTCTGCGTGAACCTGGGTCTCGTTACCCTGGAGGAGTATGTCCGTCTCCTTCCCTGTCAGGTACTCCCCGAAGAAGCTCCGGAAGTCTATGGCTGACCGCCCGGGGACAATCGTGAAGCGCTCCAAGGGGAACTGGAATGTGCTGACATACTTCGTGTACAACGGATTCCTCTCGGGAGGGAGCGAGGTGAACTGCCCAAATGCCTCTAGCCTCGACCTGGTGAGCCACGAGGGCTCCCCAAGGGAAGCAGAGATCGCCCTGACCAAATCCTCGTCGAATGATGACACCGCCGTCTGGGACAAGCTGACCAGGTCCTCCGACGTCGGCCTCTATCCGACCGCGTTAGTCATTTCGAGGGACATCAGGCGGTTGAACTCCACTGCGTATGTCATCGGAAGTTCCTTCGCGAAAGGCTCCATGAATCCGTTGACAACCATGCTCAGCGCGTCCCCTTCCGATATCCCCCTCGACATTAGGTAGAAGAGCTGCTCCTCTCCGACCTTCCCGACGCTGGCCTCATGGGTCACCGTGGCGTCGTCCTCCTGAATCTCCATGTACGGGTAGGTCGCTGTGGTGCTGATTGGATCCACGAGAAGGGCGTCGCAGCGGACCGTGGATTTCACGTTCTTCGCCCCCTTCGCTATATGGAGGAGCCCGCGGTAGGCCGTGTGCCCTCCCCCCTTCGAGACGGAACGGGAGATTATTTTAGACGTCGTGTCCTTCGCGAGGTGGATGGCCTTGGCGCCCGTATCCTGCACCTGACCAGGCCCTGCGTAGGCCACTGAAATGATATCTGCCTTCGACCGCGGGCCAAGGAGATAGACTGACGGGTACTTCCTAGTCAGCCTTGACCCTCCGTTAAAGTCGACCCAGGACACGGTCGCGTCCTCGTACGCGTGGGCCCTTTTCGTCACCAGGTTAAGCACGTCCCTTGACCAGTTCTGGAGAGTCGTGTATTTGACCAGGGAGCCCTTCCTTGCGACTATCTCCACTATCGCGGAGTGCAGGGACTGGGCTGAGTAGACGGGCGCAGAACACCCCTCGTTGTAGCTGACCTCGCTGTATGGTTCGGCGATTATCAGAGTGCGCTCAAACTGCCCCATCCTCTTCTCGTTTATCCTGAAGTACGCCTGGAGTATCATGGGGACCTTGACCCCCTCCGGGACATAGACGAAGGATCCTGCGCTCCACACGGCCGTCTGCAGAGCCGCGATGTAGTTATCCTGATAGGGGACGACCGTGCCAAAGTATCTCCTCATGATATCGGGGTACTCCTTCAGAGCGGTGACCGTGTCCGTGAAGACGACCCCCTGCTTCTGGAGCTCCCCCTGTATGCTGTGGTAGACTGCCTCTGACTCGTAGACAGCACCGACACCAGCCAGGAACTTTTTCTCAGCCTCTGTTATACCGAGCTTGTCGTAGGTCCGCTTAATGTATTCTGGGAGCTGGTCCCAGGAGTCGGCTGCCTTTGCCGTAGGGCGCGCGTAGTAGTAGAAGCTCTGGAAGTCGATGTCTGCCAGGTCTGGAGCCCAAGCTGGGGGCGTCATGTCAAGGAAATGCTTCAGGGCCTTCATCCTGATCTGCTCCATCCAGGCAGGCTCGTCGTGGAGGCGCACTATCTCCTGAACTACTCGCTCGCTGAGGCCCTTGATACCTTGGATGGCGTATGTTTCGACGGGGTCGCTAAAGCCATACTTCTCCTTGTAATCTTCTGTTACGATGTCCGTTTTTGAGCTCACTCGCGCTTCACGCCCGAATATAACATAGGTTATTTTCCTTGTTAAAAGGGTTATGGGGCCGAGGGGGCCACCTGCTCTTCCTCTTTGTAGCCCTTAATCCAGGTGTAACCTTTCTCCTCGAGCAGCCTTGAAAGATCCTCTCCGCCAGACTCGATTATCCGTCCCTGGTACATTACGTGCACGAACTGGGGTTTCACGTATTTCAGAATCCTCTGGTAGTGGGTAATGAGCAGGGACCCTGTCTGAGGCCCCGACACCTTGTTGATCCCTTCAGCCACAATTCTGAGCGCGTCAATATCGAGCCCGGAGTCTGTCTCGTCAAGGATTGCGAACTTCGGTTGCATGAGCGCCATCTGGAGGATCTCCGCCCTTTTCTTCTCGCCGCCAGAGAACCCCTCATTCAGGTAGCGGTTCAGGAAAGACTCGTCCATACTGAGCATCTTTAGTTTCTCTGCGACCGTTTCCCTGAACTCGAATATGGTAGGGGGCTCAGAGCCTGCAGGCCTAGAGTTGTTGTAGGCAGCGCGCAGGAAGGAGAACATACTTACGCCCTGGACGCTCACGGGGTACTGGAACGCGAGGAAGAGGCCTTTCTTCACCCTTTTGTCCGGGGTGAGGCCGAGGATGCTATCTCCGCCTATCGATACTTGGCCGGACGTGACCTGGTACTTCGGGTGGCCCATCAGTGTGCAAGCGAGGGTGCTCTTGCCGGACCCGTTGGGGCCCATGAGGGCGTGGGTCTCGCCCTGCCCGATGGTAAGGTTCACGCCCTTCAGAATCTCCTTCCCTTCAACTGAGGCGTGAAGATCCTTTATTTCGAGTTTCATTAGTTGGGAAGGCGCAAAATCGTCGTGCTTTTAAGTATTATAACGTATGTTATTAGAATCGCTTACGTCCAGACGTTGCTCGCCTTCTTGGCTGCCGCCTCGAGGAACTCCCTGTCGAGCGACGAGAAGGCATCAAGCTGGTCGCCATCGATGTCTATTTCACCGACGACGACGCCCCGATCAGTGATCGGTACAACAATCTCAGACTTGGTCGACAGAAAGCACTGCAGGTACCTGGGATCCTTGCTTACATCAGACACGATCTCGGTCCTGCCCGCTTTGGCTGCGAAACCACAGACTCCCTTTCCAATGGGTATCCGCGTGTGTTCAGTCGCGGCTGGTCCTGCCCATGCGTCAAGGATAAGGTCCTTGCCTTCAACGGCGTAAATCCCGACCCAGGAGTAGCTGGGGACCATTGTATTCAGGAACTTCACCATTGCTTCCCTGCATGCCCTGCCCCTAGACCCGGCGATGGCCGAGTCAAGCCTCACCAGTAGCTCCCTCGCCTGCTCCCTTGTAAGCCGGTTCCCGGATGCTCTCAAAGACGCGTTCCGCCCTCGATTGGAGTTATTTATCCGCGTTCCTCAATCGTCTGACCTCACGATGGAGTAACGATGCGGAAGGGCCGCGACAACGGCGCCCACAAGGATGAAAGACGGCAGTGCCAAAGAACCTCAGCACCGGTCCCGTTGCCACTTAAGAATTTCCAGTTCGTAAAGGGTGGACCCGGGCGCGGGGAATTCATATATACCCCCATCGGTTGTATACCGTCCAGATTCGAATGTCAGCGACAGGACAACCCGTGATAATTCTGAAGGAGGGTTCTGGCGAGTCCAGAGGCAGAGAGGCTCAAAGGAACAACATTTCCGCTGCGAAGCTCATCGCCGAAGTCGTGAGGACTTCGCTTGGTCCCCGCGGAATGGACAAGATGCTCGTCGACTCAATGGGAGATGTTACGATTACGAACGACGGCGCCACCATGCTGAAGGAGCTAGACGTGCAGCACCCGGCGGCAAAGATGATG
>Ga0187771_10002735_pt1 | contig 12208 bp, 13 predicted proteins | sample 0116_SJ02_MP15_1_FD_133139 | JGI IMG/M metagenome (GOLD analysis project Ga0187771, IMG submission 133139) | Tropical peat soil microbial communities from peatlands in Department of Meta, Colombia - 0116_SJ02_MP15_10_MG | ecosystem: Environmental > Terrestrial > Soil > Wetlands > Peat | place... | reverse complement strand
TAAAGTAAGGGGAGCACATCATGGCTGAAGTAGTCCCATTGAGAGAAGGTCTTTTTGAGAATGTGGAGGGCGGGAGATTACTCGGCAGTCGATGCAAGTCTTGTGGCAAGATCTATTTCCCTAAGGCCCAGTTTTGCTTCAACTGTTCTGACAAAGATATGGAGGAGGTCGGCCTAAGCCGACGGGGTAAGCTTTACGCTTACACTATCGGTCGTATGGCCTCAACCCACTTCCACCCCCCGTACGCCATAGGGCTTGTCGACCTTCCTGAAGGCGTGCGGGTCTTCGCCCCGCTCAAGACAACGGAAGGCAAGAGTTACAGGATAGGCATGGATATGGAGGTAGTGATAGAAGAACTTTGGCAGGAGGACAACAGAAAGATCATTGGTTATAAGTTCAAGCCTGTGTAGTCGTTCGAATTGTGAATTCTGAAAGCAGGGAGGAGCGGTTCGATGAGAGAAGTGGCTGTAATCGGCGTAGGACAGAGCGTGTTCGGAAAGTTCCCTGGGCTAAGCGCCGCCCAACTTGGTGGTGAGGCTGTTTCAGCGGCGCTCTCGGATTGCAGTATTCCTGTAAAGAAAATTCAGGTTGCCTACGCTGCGAGAAACTATGATACGAATTGTACAGCACAAGGCATATTGAAAGAAGTGGGTATCCGAGGCGTTGAAATGGTGAATGTGGAGAATGCTTGTGCTGGTGGCGCCACTGCCTTCAGAGGAGTCTGGAAGGAAATAGCCGATGGTCGCTATGACGTGGGCATAGCCATCGGTGTGGAGTCAATGACAACCAGTCCGATCGCAGGAAAATTGATTCCCCCGGAGAAGAGTGATCTTGAGGGACATTTAGGGATGACTATGCCCGCCATGTTCGCCATGGTTGCGACAAGGCAAATGGAAGAACACGGAGCCACGGTAGAGGATTTTGCACAGGTATCGGTCAAAAATCATCACCATGGCTGCCTAAATCCTAAAGCCCAATATAGGAAGGAATTTACCATAGAAGAGGTCCTTAATTCCCGTATGATAGCTGATCCAATTACGCTGCTTATGTGTTGCCCAAACACCGATGGGGCTGCCGCAGCCATTCTTTGTTCGATGGATGTAGCCAGAAAATATACTACCATGCCGGTACGAGTGATCGCCTCCACCCTGCTGTCGGGGGACTACAAGTATATGCAAGAAGACATTTGCGTCTCCCCTGTTGGTACAAAGATAGCGAAAATGGCTTATGAGATGGCGGGTTGTGATCCAAAAGATATCGATCTTGTTGAAATGCATGATGCCTTTGCCAATGAAGAAATCCTGCGATACGAAGATCTTCTGTTGTGTAAGCGGGGCGAAGGCATAGGTCTGCTTAGGTCGGGTGCGACGACCATAGGAGGCAGGATTCCTGTCAACCCGAGCGGTGGCCTCCTTTCTTTGGGACATCCCTTAAGTGCATCGGGCGTCCGTACCATCTGTGAGATTGTTTTGCATCTAAGGGGTCAGGCGGGAGCGAGACAGACGCCTAACGCTAAAGTCGGATTGGCACAAATGCTCGGTGGTTTAGTGACAGGCCTCGAGCACGGAGCTGTTGCGAGTGTTCACATACTTGCGCGCTAAGAGGTGACCGATGATAAAGAAATTCAACCACGTGGGAATCGCCGTTAAAGATCTGGATAGGACGGTCGAGTTCTTCGAGAAAACTTATGGTGCCAAAATACTTTCGCGAAAGAAGTTTGACGACCAAAAAATAGAATCAGCCTTTCTTTCAATCGGTCAGGCAAGGTTAGAATTGACAGCGAGCCTAGAACCCGAGAGCGTCATCGCCAAGTTTATTGAGAATAGAGGAGAAGGAATTCATCATATATCGTTGGAGGTTGATGAGTTTGACCAGGTGATAAAGGAGTTTAAGGCAAAGGGATTGAGGGTGATGGCGGAGGCTGACACGAAAGACTTCAAAGCAGCCTTCATACACCCCCAAGGCAACTTCGGGGTGCTAACGGAAATCATAGAGCCTAAGGGATAAGGACTAAGCACCACATTCGTGGGTCAATAGCTGCAAGCAGAGGGTAGAAATAAGTGCCGTGGACGAGAGCAAGAATTGACGCATAATGGTGCACGAACCTTCTAGCCTGCGGCTTCTCCGGCTATTCAATTATCAAGAAAGAAGGGAGGTGGATTATATAAGTTTTTAGTCGATGGGTATTTGTATTTGGTGAAGGTGTCTTGAACTTAAATTATCAATTGTAGATCAGGTTACTTGTCAACAAACTTAAGGAAGGAGGAGAGAAAATGAAATATTCAAAATTTGTAGTTTTCGTAATACTATTCGCCATGTTTGCGGCCTTTCCATTGGCTGCTCAGTCGAAAGATAAAATCGTTATTGGTATGTCAACCTCTCTCACCGGCCCATTAGCTATTATTAGAGCAGCGGGATTTCAGCCAATTTATGAGATGTGGGTTGATGAGGTCAATAAGGCGGGAGGTGTATACGTAAAAGAGTATGGCAAGAAATTACCTATAGAGCTAAAGATATATGATGATAAGAGTGATGTGGGCACGATGACCAGACTGACGGAAAAATTGATTTCAGAGGACAAGGTTGACTTTCTGTTCTCCGCCTGTGGCACTGCCATGCTCTTTGCTCAAGCTCCTATAGCCAACAAGTATGGGTATATCCTCATAGGGGAGGAGGGTGGCTCGAGGAGCCTCCAGAAGTTTAAAGCTGAGTTCCCGTACTTCTTTTCGGTCTTGAATACCGACATACAACAGATGCCAGTTCTTGCCAAGATTTTTGCTGATGTCGGCGTGAAGACAGTGGCAATAACCTATATTGAGGACCTCCACGGCATAGAGTATTCCGGTACGGCGGCTGAAGAGTTTAAGGCGAAGGGAATTAATGTCGTTTGGGCTAAGAGCCATCCCCCTGACGCCAAAGATTTAACACCCATATTGAAGGCGGCTCAGGAGGCTAACGTCGACGCCTTTTGTTGTTTTTCTTATCCTGATCAAACAATCGCTATTACCGGTCAAGCAATGGGGGTGAGCTATAACCCAAAGGCATTTTTCCTCAGCGTTGGACCCTACGCGCCTTTCTTCAGAGATATATTTAAGCCAGCTGGGGTGGAGGGAATAATGGGTTGCGGCGCCTGGAATGAAAAAAGTGCTCCCGCAGCCAAAGAATTCTCTGATAAATATAAGGCGCGGTTTAAACAGGACCCGAATTACTGGGGTGGAACGATATTTTACGCTTCGCTGCAAATTTTGCAGCAGGCTATCGAGCAGGCCGGAACCCTGAACCAGAAAAAGATAAGGGATATAATGGTTACAAAGAAGTTTAATACAGTTCTCGGGCCGACGTGGTTTGACGGCACATTTTATGCCCTTTCTTGTTATCCTGGTCAGATTGGTCAGTGGCAAAAGGGTGTGTTTGAAGTCATAGACCCTGGGGTGAAACGTACCGCAAAGCCTGAGTATCCCAAGCCGGCGTGGCCAGCACCGCCCAAGAAGTAGAGGACAGGAGGACAGAAGACGACAATAACAATTAGCAGGCTGCCTAAAGGGTGTAAAGATAAGCACACTGGAGACCTGATACACCTCAATAATATACGTTGTGCCTTTCAGGCAGCCTGCAAAGTATTCACTACTAGAGAACGAAAGCTATTATCATGGGTATGACGGTTCTAAACGTAGTGATTTCCGGTTTGCTGATGGGCGGCATCTATGCTCTAATTGCAATGGGGCTCAGCCTGCAGTACGGGGTTGGGCGAGTGTTTAACATATCGCACGGCGAATTTATTATGGTAGGAGCTTTCTTCACCTGGGCGCTATTTAGCGCCTTTGGAGTTAACCCGCTGGTCTCACTGGTCATTGTTGGTCCCGTTACATTTATAATAGGTTTCGTTCTTTATAGAACTATATTCAGCCGCCTAAGAATCAAATCACCGTCACCCGCTGCCTTTGAGGGCAGTTCGATGTTAGCCGCTTTTGGCATTCTTTTCATCATTCAGAATATAGTCTTAGCAATATGGGGTGCTAACATAAGAGGGTACACGTATTTAGCGACGGGGGTTAATTTTGGGGGTGCGGTATTTGCTGCCAACCGTCTGGTAACCCTTTCGTTTGCCATAATGATAGGTTTGGCCTTTTATATCTTTTTAGCCCATACTCGTCTGGGAAAAGCGATTAGGGCAGCGGCTCAAGATCCCGTAACTGCAGGACTCATGGGGGTAAATATTAATTTAGTGTTGGCTCTATGCTTTGGTTTCGGTGCGTTAATGGCCGGTTTAGCCGGCACACTGGTAAGCATGTGCTACTCTGTTGATGCAACGATGGGGCTCGGATATACGATCATTGCTATTATCGTGGTCGTCTTGGGGGGATTAGGGAGTATCCCGGGCAGTTTCTTCGGGGGTTTTATCCTCGGTCTTATTGGGAGCATAGTGACCTATATAGAGCCCGGATTATCACTGGCTGCCTATTATGGCATCTTTATGCTCCTGCTCATAGTGAGGCCGGCAGGTATTTTAGGAAGGTAGAGAGATAAATATGGGAAGAGTTATTTTTCATCGGTCCTTTGTGGTGGGGTTACTGGGTTTAATCCTCGTCCTGTTAGTTAGCTTACCTCTCTATCATCCCTCGACGTATGTCCTCGTACTACTGACTGCCATCTTCATGTACATCGTTCTGACGCTGAGTTGGGTTATTTTTTCTGGCCCTACGGGATATATCTCACTGGCGTCGGCGGCATTTTTTGGCGTCGGGATATATACGTCAGCGGTATTTGGAAAGGTAATCTCCTTGCCTCTTGTTATCGGTATTGGTGCTCTTGCGAGTTTCTTTCTTGCTCTCCTTGTTGGCGCGTTGACCCTGAGGCTGCGAGGCATCTATTTTTCCATATTCACGTTTGGGCTCGTTGTGCTCATTCAGCAGCTTCTGTTGTGGTGGGAGGTTGTTAAAATGCACACGCGCGGCAGATTTGTTATCGTCGTAAATAACACGACTATCTATTACGTCATGCTTATCATTTTAGTGGTGTTAATGTTTACCACATATCTCATTAGGCGCTCTAAATACGGGTTAGCGCTACAGAGTATCGGTGAGGACGAGGAAGCTGCGGCTCACTCGGGCATTAATACAACTGTCTTAAAAACCATCACCTTTGCCATCAGCGCTTTTTTCACAGGGGCAGCAGGGTCCATTATGGCGACGCGATGGACCTATATTGATCCTTACATCGCTTTTAATCCACTTTTTTCTTTTTTGCCTGTTTTAATGGCCATTTTTGGCGGAATAGGGCATCTCTTTGGTCCTGTCTTAGGTGCAACTATTTTTGGTTATCTGGAAGAAGTGTTAATAACAAAGTTTCCGTATTATTATATGCTGATATTTGGCACGATATTAGTGATTGCTATTTTATACCTTCCTGGTGGTCTGGTAGGTTTGATGCAAAAGTGGCAAAAAGGAGACTTAGCAGGGCAACATGGGAATTCTTGAAGGTGAAGGGGTGTCCAAGTTTTTTGGGGGATTAGCTGCGATATCAAATGTCGACTTCCATATAGACCAGGGTGACATTGTAGGTCTGATTGGGCCCAATGGGGCTGGCAAAACAACATTGTTTAATTTAATATCGGGTGCTCTTGTTCCTGATTCAGGGGTGATAAAATTTAGAGGCCGAAAGATCAGTGGCTTAAAGCCACATCAGATATGTAAGACAGGTGTGGCAAGGACTTTTCAATCGGTTAGACTTTTCGCCAACATATCCGTTCTTGGGAACGTATTGCTGGGTGCGTTATTCGGGACGGCAACCGGTATATCATCAAGGGATGCTAACCGAGAAGCAACAGAGTTATTAGAGTTTGTCGGGTTGTCAGCAAGAAGAGCGATCCCTGCGAAAGACTTAACCCTAACAAACCAGAAGCGACTTGAGGTGGCGAGAGCGTTAGCCACCAAGCCAGAACTGTTGTTGCTAGATGAGTTGATCGCAGGTCTAAATCCAACAGAGGCAGCTCAGGCGATGGAGTTGGTAGCAAAGATCCGGGATAGAGGAGTTACCATATTGATGATCGAACATGTCATGAAGGCAATTATGAGCATATGCAACCAAATTATTGTGCTCCATCACGGCGAAAAAATTGCTGAAGGGACCCCACAGAAGATTGCTACCAGCAAAAGAGTGGTTGACGTGTACTTAGGAGAGCAGGTGTATGCTGGAAGTTAGCAAGATAGATACCTTTTACGGAAAGGGTCAGGCCCTGTGGGGTGTTTCTTTAAGAATCGATGAAAAAGAAATAGTTGCCTTGGTGGGCACCAACGGAGCCGGGAAGACAACACTGCTTAACACGATATCCGGTGTAATACACCCAACCTCAGGTAGTGCGGCCTTCCTTGGCGAGAAAATAGATAGGCTCCCATCTCCCGCCATTGTAAGGCTAGGTATTTCTCACGTGCCCGAAGGTGGTAAACCTTTCCCCGATATGTCAGTGCGTGAAAACTTAGAGATGGGTGCATATCCTTACCACGCCTGGAAACAGAAGCAAGAAACGCTTAAGCAAGTTTATCAAATTTTCCCGCCATTAAGACAAAGAGAAAGGCAACTCGCCAGGACCTTGAGCGGCGGCGAGAGGCAAATGTTAGCCATGGGGCGAGGGTTGATGTCAAGACCGAGACTATGCGCGCTCGATGAGCCCTCTTACGGATTGGCGCCTTTATTAGTAAAGGAACTCTTTAATGTCATCAAGACGCTTCGCGATCAAGGAATGACTCTTCTCGTTGTTGAGCAGAACGTTCAACAGACTTTAGAGATAGCAGACAGAGCTTACGTATTGGAAAATGGCCGGATCGTCTCAGAGGGGAAAAGCGGAGAGCTATTACAAAACGACCACATCAAAAAGGCCTATTTAGGCTTGTAGTTTTTTTTCAAGAGGTGAGAGGGTCAGAGAGATTGCAGCAGGCTGGCGAGAACGGTCCGATGTTTCACCTTCGTCTTATCAAAGATGTTCTTTAAATGGGCATGACGCTTCAGATAAGTGGAACCGTCTTTTTTTATTTTCCGAAGAGGGGTTTCTCGGATATGGAGTTCAATAACAAGGGGGGTGTCGACATAAATAAAAAGTTGATCATCGCTCACCGTGGTGCCCCGGGTTACGCAAAAGAGAATACGATCGAATCGTTTGAAAAAGCCGTAGCTCTGGGAGCTGATATGATCGAGTTCGATGTGAGAAGAACGAAAGATAATGTTTTTATTGCCTATCATGATGGATTGATTCAAGGCAAGCCCGTCAACGATTTGGTCTATGAAGAGATTAACCAAATGGCCAAGGATCAGGGATTTGACATTCCTACGGTTGAAGAGGTTTTAAGATGGTCAAGGGGAAGGATAAAACTTGATGTCGAATTAAAGGAAGAATACTATGAAAAAGAAGTTGTGGAACTATTGTCCAAGTACTCTGAAAAAGATCAATTTGTTATCACTTCATTTAATGAATCCTCTTTAAGGATCATCAAAGACAATTATCCCGGTATTCAAGTTGGTTTACTGTTAGGAAGATTTGAGGCTCCCCTATGGACGAGAATTTCGGAATTTTTCCCCATGAGAAGGTGCAGAAAAGCCCACGTAGATTTCTTGGTGGCCCATTTCAAATTAATAAGGTTTGGTTTTCTGGAAAGGGCCCGAAGAAATCATAAACCAGTCTTCGTTTGGACAGTAAACGATGAAGACATGATTTGGAAATGGCTGAAGGACAAAAGGGTTTGTGGCGTCATCACAGATCGACCAGATTTAGCCCTTTCATTACGAAAGGAATTTACGGCCTGAAAAGCGGGGTCGTCACGCGCAAACCAAGAAAATCGGGCGGAGTTATTCTCCCTCCACAAAAATCAATTGAGGTCTTTCCAAAAAATTGGCCATTGCGGACAGATAAATTCTGGTCGGCCGTATGAGGTAGGAGGCTACTGAGCATTTTTCCCCGATGGGGAGGATTGTGCTTTTGGATTGACAAGGGAGTGAGAGGTGGCGTCCCTTGAAATGTGTTTCGATATGATATAATTTGGTCAGCGATCAATGACTCTTGTCTCGGGGAGATCGATTGATGGAAAAAGAATATATCATGGCCCTGGATCAGGGAACCACGAGTTCCCGAGCCGTGATTTTTGACCGCCAGGGGAAGGTTGTTAGCATAGCTGCCAAGGAGTTTGAGCAGATCTATCCCAGGCCCGGATGGGTGGAACATGATCCTGTGGAAATATGGGACTCGCAAATGCAAGCTGCTCGAAAGGCCCTTGATTCCTTCAACCTCTCCCCTCAACAAATCGCCGCGATCGGGGTCACCAACCAGAGGGAGACGACTTTAATCTGGGACAGGGAGAGCGGCCGGCCCGTATACAACGCCATCGTATGGCAGTGCCGCAGGACCGCCCCGGCCTGTTCCAAAATCAAGAATACGAAATTCGCCCAGAAGATTCGCAAAAAAACTGGATTGGTGATCGACGCCTATTTTTCGGCCACCAAGGTCCAGTGGATTCTGGGCCAGCAAAAAACGATCCGCCGGGCAGCTGAAAGAGGGGAACTGGCCTTTGGCACGGTGGATAGCTGGTTGGTGTACAATCTGACAGGGAAGAAGCTCCATATCACCGATTATTCTAACGCTTCCCGGACGATGCTTTATAATATTCATGATCTTTCGTGGGATGGGGAGATCTTGGAATATTTGGATATCCCTGGACAAATCCTGCCAGCTGTCAAAGCTTCCAGTGAAATCTACGGAAGCACATCTTCTTCGGCCTTTTTGGGCCTGGAGGTCCCTGTTGCGGGAATCGTCGGGGATCAACAAGGAGCTCTTTTCGGCCAAACCTGCTTCCGCAAGGGCCTGTCCAAGAACACCTACGGAACAGGATGTTTTTTGCTGATGAATATAGGGGGGAAGCCGGTGCTTTCCAGGAAAAACCTTCTGACAACGATCGCCTGGGGAATCGGTCGAAAAATTGAATATGCGTTAGAAGGGAGCGTCTTTATCGGCGGGGCTGTCGTCCAATGGCTCCGGGACGGGCTGCGGATAATTCAGCAGGCTTCCGAAAGTGAAAGGTTAGCGACCAGCCTCCAATCGAATGATGGCGTCTATTTTGTCCCAGCTTTCGTGGGCTTGGGAGCACCCTACTGGGACATGTATGCGCGAGGAACGATTCTAGGAATTACCAGGGGAACAACGCAAGCTCATATCACCCGGGCCGCCTTAGAGTCGATTGCCTATCAGACCAGAGACGTTCTGGAATGCATGGAGGAGGATTCCGGAATGAAGCTGAAGGAATTGCGGGTGGATGGAGGGGCGGCCGCAAACGAGTTTTTGATGCAATTTCAAGCCGACATTCTGGGGGTTCCGGTAATCATCCAGGAGACAACGGAGACAACCGCCCTGGGAGCCGCCTACCTGGCGGGTTTGGCCGTAGGGTTTTGGAAGGATCAACAGCAAATCGCCGCAAATTACAGAGTAAAGAGAAAGTTTATTCCTCGGATGAGTTCGAAACAGAGGGAATGTCTCTACCGGAAGTGGAAGAGGGCCGTTGAGAGGGCAAGAGGGTGGGAGCAAGTCCAGGATGATGTTACTTGATTCAATGTATGCTAACGGGACAGGAGGAATGTAAAATGAAACAATGCACTCCAAAATTTCTGTTCGGCATGGTTTTGGCTTTAACAATTGTTCTGAGCGGGTTTTCCATTTTTCCCATGGATACGACGGTTGAAAAGATTGTAACCAACAAAGATTCTTTTGATGGGAAGGAGGTCTCGGTCAAGGGTATTGTTTCAAATCTAAAATTTAAAGCAGCAAATGTTCAAGAGAGCTATACGACATTTATACTCGTTGGCGAATCCGGAGGTCGTGTCAATATCTTTATCTCGGAACGCGTGGAACTTCGACCGGGGCAAGAGGTCCAAGTAACCGGCGTCTATCGAAAGGTCAGAAAAACGACCCATCGCAATTATTACAATGAAATAGAGGCATCGGAAGTTAAATGAATTACAATAAACGACTCAAAAAGTGGTCTGAAATGTAGCAGGTCTATGCGCAATTAAGGAGGCAGTCTCTTGTTACATCTCAAAGAAGCGAGGTTGTTGTCCGAGAAATACCCAACCCGGGACCATTATCCCTTCAACATCGGTGTCCTCCGGAGCACTCGAAGCATCGCGTTCTCTTCTCCTGTCACCTTTTTTGTCGGGGAAAACGGATCGGGGAAAACCACCCTGCTGGAAGCTCTGGCCCGAGGGTGCCATATCCACATCTGGGGCGGAGCGGAGAACACCCGCGTCGATCCCAATCCGTATGAAGAAATGTTGTTCCTGTATATCGAGGTCGAATGGACAGATGGCGTTGTCCCCGGTTCCTTCTTCTCCTCACAGATCTTCCGCAATTTTGCTGGACTGGTGGAGATGTGGGAGGCAGACAATCCGGGGCAGATTGAATACTTTGGTGGAAAATCATTGTTGACCCAATCCCACGGTCAATCTTTGATGTCCTTCTTCAGGGCGCGCTACAAGATCAAAGGACTTTACCTTCTGGATGAGCCGGAAACAGCCCTCTCGCCCAAGAGCCAGTTGGAGCTTCTGAAACTCCTTCGGGAGATGGACGCTCTGGGACATGCCCAATTTATCATTGCCACCCATTCCCCCATTCTCTTAGCTTGTCCTGGATCCGTGATTTACAGCTTCGATCACACTCCTGTGAAAACGATCCAGTATGAAGATACGGAATACTACCGAATTTACAAGACGTTCATGGAAAATCCCAGTCAGTACTTCAAAGGAGAAAAATGAGCCCTGTCCGATAAGGGCTCGACCCCGGGGAAAAAGCGTTACGGTGCAGCCGGGGAAATCGATCTCACCAGCGCTTCAACCTCATCCCATTTGAAAGAACTTTTGACAAAAAACCGGTCGGCCCCAAATTGTCTTGCCGCTTCACGGTATTCTGGCAAGTCGTAATCTGTCAGAATAGCAATGCCGATCCCCGGAAAATTCTTTTTTATCTCTTTGGTGAGATGAAGGCCATTGACTCCGGGCAAACGGATATCCATGAAGATAAGGCCGGGCGAAGCCGTGTTGATTTTTTGGAGGGCCTCGTCACCGTTCGAGACCTCCTCAACGACGATAGATGGGAAATGGTCATCAAGACGCTTCTTGAGAGCTTCCCGGAAGATTCGATTGTCCTCGACGATCAATACTCTCAGCATTTTCCCCCTCCAGTTGATTTATTAAGAGGTCCATAATTGGGCCGTCAGTTTTTTCTTCCATTCCGCAATCCGAATTCGGCATTCAGATGGGCCACCACGCACGAACGATTGTCCCTTTCCTCTTAGCGGATTCGATCTCGAAACAACCACCGGAAAGTTCAATACGTTCCCTCATATTTGTGAGTCCCAATCCGCGGTTTGTGTTCTCCGAGCCGAGCGCCTTCTCCAGGTCGAAACCCTGGCCATTATCTTCAACCATGAAATTTATCCTACCATCCGTTTTCAACAAAGACAAGCGCAAGCTATTTGCCTTACTGTGTTTCGCGCTGTTGTTCATTGCCTCTTGGGTGACCCGATAGATGACGATCTTCAAAGAAACGGGCACCTCACTTTCCTCGATCGTCACCTCGTGGTCTACGCGAATTCCAGAGTAAATCGTCTGAAACCTTCTGCAGAACCATGAAAGAGTGGGTAAGAGACCCAGATCATCCAACATCGATGGCCGTAAATCCATCTGTATTCTTCGACATTCCTCGACGCCTTCTTGAATCACGGGGATGATGGCTCCCAAAGATTCGATCGGAGCACTGGGGGTCTTTGTGATTCCCTGGAAAACGCTTTCCACCTTGAACTTGATTGCGGTCAGGCAAGCGCCGAGGGTATCGTGAATCTCGCCGGCAATTCTCTTTCTCTCCTCCTCTTGGGCAGAGAGAAGTCTTACGGATAGTTGCCGCAATGTTTCATTGGCTTTTGCCAGTTCCGCTGTTCGTTCTCGCACTCGCTGCTCCAGCGTCTCCGTCAGTTGCTGAAGTTCAAAAGTGCGCTGCCGTAGCGCGTCATCGGCCCGCTTGCGCTCGGTGATGTCGCGTCCGTAGATGTTGGCGTAGCCTTCTCCCGGGAAAGGTGTGACCGAAACAAAATAAGACCTTCCGCCCAGTTCAACATCCTGCTGGACTTCCTGTCTTTCCGTCATTGCCCGGCCAACTAGCGGGAGCAGTTCATTTTGC
>Ga0187771_10002733_pt1 | contig 12209 bp, 9 predicted proteins | sample 0116_SJ02_MP15_1_FD_133139 | JGI IMG/M metagenome (GOLD analysis project Ga0187771, IMG submission 133139) | Tropical peat soil microbial communities from peatlands in Department of Meta, Colombia - 0116_SJ02_MP15_10_MG | ecosystem: Environmental > Terrestrial > Soil > Wetlands > Peat | place... | reverse complement strand
TTTCCAACGCCTGGTTCTCCGACATGTATTGGATTGTTCTTGAATCTCCTGCAAAGTACCTGGATAGTCCGGCCCAGGATATCCTCCCTGCCTATAAGAGGCTCAAATTCGTGTGACCTTGCCCTTTGAACAAGCTCGGAGGTATAGTAGCTGAGAATACTCTTCTTGTTCTCTTTTTCAGTGTTGTTTTCTGTAATGATCTCTTCACCCGGTTTAGTCTGAGACAGGCGGGGAATAGCATCCTCGGGCACCACTGATATGCCATGAGAGATGTAATTAAGCAGATCTAGCCTTGTTATTCCCTCTCTGTTGATATAGTAAGAAGCGAATGAGTCCTGCTCATCCATGATAGCTATAAATACGTCTCCAATTGTGATTTCTTTTTTATGTGGATCGGAGGAAGAGTAAAGCGCTCTTGTAAGAACACTCTGAAGCCCTAAGGATTCAAGTGGTTCTGTCTCGCCGATTAAAGCCTCGTGGTAATTTTTAAAATAAGCCTCCAGATTCCGCTTCAGGCTGCCTATGTCACCCCCGCAATGAACGAGGATATCGACTCCGCTATTGAAAAAAAGTGAGGCATAAAGTAGATGTTCGGGAGTATAATATTCATGCCGCCTGTTCTTAGCCTCATTGTATCCGGCAAGAATAATCCGGTTCAATTCTTCATTTATTTCCATATGTTATTATATACCCTCTTTCATAAATTTACTAATTATGAAAAAGAAGAGTAAAATTTTTCTGCTTGATTATAAATGAAAATCCGGTGCTGAAATCTATTAGATCGCGCCGGCTACCAGATCACCGACCTGTTCAGTAGAAAAGCCCATTTTACCAGCGGACTGACTTTTCATCTTTGTGCAGGCAAAGGCTACTCCCTTTTCAATTGCCTGAGCTGCTTTACTCTCACCCAGTTCTTCAAGCATCATCCTTCCTGCCTCTATGGCCGCAAGCGGATTGATCACGTGCATGCCGGTATATTTCGGGGCGGAACCGCCGATGGGTTCGAACATAGAGACGCCGTCAGGATTTATATTGCCGCCTGCAGCAATCCCCATGCCGCCCTGGATCATGGCTCCTAGGTCCGTGATTATATCTCCGAAGAGATTTTCCGTTACAACAACATCAAACCATTCTGGATTTTTGACAAACCACATTGTTGTAGCATCCACATGCGCATAGTCTCGTTTTATCGCCGGATATGATTTACCGCCCATTTCCTCGAATGCCCTGTACCATAGATCACCGCAATAAGTCAGTACATTTATCTTGTGTACAAGGTGAATCGGCTTTTCGCTGTAAGCTTTCTTCAAAGAGTTTCTCTTTTTCTTAAGTTCAAAGGAATACTTAAGACACCTATCGACAGTCCTCCTGTCATAGATCATCAATTGAGATGCTATTTCGTCCTGTGTTCCTTCTCTGGTAACGCCACCATGCCCCGTATAGATGCCGCCTGTATTTTCCCTCACAACTACGAAATCTATATCGGCCGGTCCCTTATCCCTGATTGGTGTTTCGACATTCGGGTATAGCTTTACTGGCCTGAGGTTTATATACTGGTCCATATCAAAGCGTATGCGCAGGAGTAGTCCCTTTTCAAGAATTCCGGGCTTTACATCCGGATGACCAATTGCACCCAGGTAAATGGCATTATAATTTCTCAGTTCATCAATTTCCTCTTTGGAAATTATTTTGCCGGATTTGAGGTATCTCTCACCGCCGAAATCGTAGTAATGAAAATCGAATTTGAGGTTAAATTTATTTTCAGCGGATTTAAGGACTTTTATTCCCTCACTGACAACCTCAGGACCTGTGCCGTCACCGCCTATAACTGCGATATTGTAAGACATGATTCCTCCAAATAAGCTTAATCGGGAGATCTTTTAAATTTTTATTTTAATGGGGAAAGGAAAAAAAATAAAGTTTCATTGTAATCAACACCTGTTCCCCTATCCGCAACATATGAAGTAAGCGTAGATTTGCAAGGCGAAAAACTGCGAAAAGCAAGTTCTTGTCCGAGCACAGACCCTGCTAATCAATCAAGTTAGTCGTAAAATAATAACATTTATAAAGTTAATATCTTTCAGGGTCTGTGTAAGTTCAACTTGCAGCAGTTTTGAGCCTTAGCAAATCAAGCTTACTGATTCAAGGCGCGAAAAAGGGGAATTAATAGTAATCAACTCACTTAATATCAGCTTCTTTGCAAAATTACACTTTAAAAGTTATAATTTTAGCATTAAGGAGAATTTATGGGATCGATAATTGATGTTATAAATAAGAGATTTTCAAACAGGGCCTATGCTGACAGGAAAGTGGAAGACATCTTGAAAAAACTGCTGATGGATTATATTCTTGAGCATTGTAAGGGTCCTTTCGGCAATATGGTTCGCTTTGCATTTGTAGAGGTAGCAGATGGAAATTCGAGCGAGTTGAAAAAGCTTGGAACCTATAGCATGATAAAAGGTGCGACTCTTTACCTCTCTGGAGCTGTAAAGAAAGGTAAGAACTCAATGGAAGACTTTGGATACTGCATGGAAGCGGCTATACTCAAGGCAACTGAATTGGGAATAAGCACCTGCTGGCTTGGTGGTACCCTCAACCGCAGTTCATTCTCGAAGAAAATGGATCTTGGCCCGGAAGAAGTCATTCCTGCAGTAACTCCGCTGGGGTACCCTGGAGATAAAAGTTCGTTAATTGTTGGTCTGATGGGAATGTCAAGAGGCAACCGGAACCGTAAAAGCTTTGATGAGCTTTTTTTTGAAAGGGACATCAATAATCCATTAAATAAAAAGGATCTCGGGAAATACGGATCTGTTCTTGAAGGCGTAAGGCTTGCACCATCGGCTTCAAATAAACAGCCATGGAGGGTTATACGGGATAAAGATAAAAGTATCTTCCATATCTATTTAAATGAAGATAAAATATATAACAATTTTTTTAAGGATATAAAGCTGCAAAATCTCGATATAGGGATAGCAATGTGCCATTTTGAAATTACGGCAAGGGAGCTTGGCCTGGATGGTTCCTGGGAGACACGGGAACCGGTCCTGAATTCGGGCAACCTTGTATATATTGCTTCCTGGTCCGGTAAATAATCGAATTTGAAGTATGTGTGGGGAAGATCATGAAGATAGATTTCGATAAATTGGGTGGCCTTGTGCCTGTAGTCACTCAGGACGCTGAAAGCGGGAAGGTTCTGATGCTCGCCTATGTAAATAAAGAAGCATTTGAGGAAACTGTTAAAACCGGTAAAGCTGTTTATTGGTCGCGTTCGAGGGAAAAATTATGGAAAAAGGGAGAGGAATCGGGTAATTGCCAGGAAATAAAGGAGATACTTATTGACTGTGACAACGATACACTGCTTTACCGTGTAGTTCAGCGTGGCGGCGCCGCATGTCATGAGGGTTATGAAAGCTGTTTTTTCAGGACCTGGAGAGACGGGGAGTGGGAATATAACGGCGAGGAAAAGAAATTCGATCCAGGAAATGTTTATAAAAAATAAGGTAATGTTTTATGAATGATAAGATCTTAAAACTGGGACTTCCTAAGGGCAGCCTTGAAGAAGCCACTATTTCAATGATGAGAAAAGCGGGTTTTTCAATTACGGTCAATACCCGCTCATACTATCCTTGGGTTGATGATCAGGAGCTCTCTCTTCTTATGATAAGAGCTCAGGAAATGGCCAGATATGTAGAAGAAGGGGCACTTGATGCCGGAATCACCGGTATGGACTGGGTCGCAGAGAACCAGGCAAAAGTAATAGCGGTCGCTGGGCTGAATTACTCTAAAAGTACATCAAATCCAGTTAGATGGGTGTTAGCTGCTCCAAAAGACTCTCCTATAAAATCAGTGAAAGACCTGGAGGGGAAAAGGATAGCAACAGAAGCGGTAGAAATGACTAAGAAATATCTGGCGAGAAACGGTGTAAAGGCTACCGTTGAATTCAGCTGGGGCGCTACCGAGGTAAAGTGCCCTGCACTCGCCGATGCAATAGTGGAGATAACTGAAACCGGTTCAAGCCTGAGGGCGAATAATCTTGTAATAATTGACGAGGTAATGGTATCGACTACCCAGCTTATTGCTAATAGCGACTCATGGAACGATCCATGGAAAAGGAACAAGATCGAAAGAATAAATATCCTCTTCCAGGCTGTTCTCACAGCCCAGAATAAGGTTGGTCTTATGCTTAACGTTTCAAATAAAGATCTGCCGGAAATCCTGAAAATCCTTCCAGCCCTCAGAAAACCGACAATAAGCCCGCTGACCGATGGCGAATGGGTGGCTCTGAACACGATCGTGGATGAAAAGTTCGTGCGCGACATTGTCCCTGAACTTAAAAGACTCGGGGCTTCGGGCATCGTGGAATATCCGCTTAATAAGATCATCGACTAGTGTGACCATGGCGAGTGCCGGACCATGAACACATTTTATGATTGAAAAAGAATATAAATGGATCACTGGAGAAGGGTTTGATATAGCCCCCCTGCTTGAAAGGCTGTCTAACAAAGCGGGAAAAAAGATATATCTTTCAGCCGCTGGTAATAAGGAATATTACGACAGGTATTACGATACTAAGGATTTTACTCTCTTCCGGGCAGGATTCGGCTGCCGTCTTAGAATTTCCGATGATCAAAAAATAGAGATCAAATTTCAGCCGAAGAAGTCCGGAGATAATTTCCTGACAAGAAAAGAATGGCTGATAGACCGCAAAGAAAAGAAATCGAAAAGCGCCGGCAGATTCGAGGATAAAAAGGTCAGGGATTTTTTCCTGGAGGAATTCAGCTTTATTGTTCCAGGCGATCTAAAACCTGTAATAATGATAAAGGATATAAGGAGCAAATGGGAAATAAAATACAGCGGCGCTATTTTTGAGTTGAGTCTGGATCATTCGGAATCTCATCTGCTTATGACAGGGAATAATGAGTCGGCTATTTCACATTATAAATTTACTGAGCTCGAACTGGAATCTGTTCAGGAATCCGAAAGAGGCAGTACTCCATTTCTGGAAGTAGGGGCTTTAATATCGAAAGAAAAAAACTTAAAGCTGTCAGGAAGGAATAAGCTGGAAAGATCGCTGACAGCTTTCAGTATAAATTCCAGAAAACAGCCGGCATTTGTAATAAATGGGGATGACAAAACATCCGAAACAGCAAAAAAAATCATAGGATATTATTTTAAAACCACTGTCAACAATATTCAGGGAGCGCAAATCGGAATAGACGACGAATATATCCATGATATGAGGGTCGCAATCAGGAAACTGAGGACTGCACTTCAATTTTTCGAGTTTACCCTGACATCAGTTGATTTTAATTATTTTAAAAATAACTTGAGATGGATTGCACTTACTCTGGGCAGGGTAAGGGATATCGATGTTTTCTCGATTAAAATCAGAAATTTCATACCCCCGGAAATTCTTCATAACAACAATAAACTGATGGACATAATTAAAAATGAAATTGCTAGGGTAAGGGAAGAAAGACGATCGGTAATGTTTTCAATGCTGCATTCATTCCGTTTTAAGCATTTTCTGGAAAGGACCGCAAAGTTGATCGGGTCGGATTTTCAAAGACTCGATAATCTTAGCATTTCAAAAGAATTAACCAGAAAAACAGCTCAGAGAATTCTTATCAGGACTGCAGCAGATACTGTGAAATCAGCAGCACTCTTCGAAAAGGATTATGAAAATACCCCCGATAATGTTATCCATAAGCTCCGCATACGTTTTAAAAGGCTGAGATATTCACTCGATTTTTTTATTGATTTACTGACATCAAAAGAAAAAAAATTTTACGATCTTATTCCTCCGATCCAGGATATATTGGGAGCATATGTTGATACATTTTTCATTTCAGAACTCATCGGCGAGATAATCAAAAAAATACAGGATCCCAATTATAAGCAGGAGGTGTCCTTTATTCTCAAGGGAATGGCGGCAGCTGTGGCTGAATGGAAGCATGAGCAGAGATTCAAACTTTATGAAATTATAAGCAGATTTTCAGACTCGGCCGAGCTTGCCGATTTTCTTGAAAATGTTAACAGCATGATAATAAGGTGAAAGCTTTAAATTTTGATATAAAACCCGGAACCAATTAAAATAACTCTTTGCTGGTCCTGCAGACGGAATTCGGAGGTAATTATGGAATTTCAGCTGCGCAAGTTGGAAGGATTTTCCGGAAGGAAGGGTCCGCTTCTATTAATCATAATGGATGGAATAGGCATTGGCAAGGATTATGCGGGCAATGCTGTATATTTGGCGAAAAAACCAGCTCTTGATAGACTTTTTAAAAGCACGCTTTACACGACCCTCCAGGCTCATGGAAAGGCTGTCGGTCTTCCTTCGGATGACGATATGGGCAACAGTGAAGTAGGCCATAATGCACTCGGAGCCGGCAGGGTTTTCGCACAGGGGGCTAAAAGGGTGAATATGGCTATTAGTGACGGCAGTATTTTTAAAAGTGAGGTATGGAAAAAACTTGTATCAAGGTGCATCAATAACGGTCATGTCCTTCATTTTATAGGTCTTTTGTCGGATGGAAACGTTCATTCCCATATTGATCAGCTGTTCTCAATGCTTAGGGAGTCGTCACTGGAAAAAGTCATTCATGCCAGAGTTCATATTCTACTGGACGGAAGGGATGTGCCAGAGAAGTCTGCTCTTACCTATATAGATAAGCTGGAAGAAGTGCTAAAAACGATAAACGAAGAAAACGGCTGTGATTACAGGATAGCCTCCGGCGGCGGAAGAATGGTCACCACTATGGACAGGTATTTCGCAGACTGGACCGTTGTTGAAAGGGGATGGAAGGCTCATGTACTCGGCATCGGCAGGCAGTTTTCATCCGCGTGTGAGGCAGTTGAAACCTATTACAGAGAGGATCCGAATGTAACGGACCAATATCTGCAGTCATTTGTGATAACTGATAATGGCGTCCCGGTTGGAACGATCAATGATGGAGACAGCGTCATATTTTTTAATTTCCGCGGAGACAGAGCAATTGAAATTTCCATGGCATTTGATTACGGGGATTTCAAGGGATTTGATCGCAGGAAAAAGCCTGAAACCTTTTATGCTGGAATGATGGAATATGACGGGGACCTTCATATTCCCAAAAATTTCCTTGTCGCCCCTCCGGAGATAGACAGGACGATAGGGCAGTATCTCTGCGCGCAGAAGGTCACTTCTTTTGCAATATCTGAAACCCAGAAATTCGGTCATGTAACCTATTTCTGGAACGGTAACAATTCGGGTTATATTGATGAATCGCTTGAAAAATATATTGAAATACCTTCCGACAGGGTTCAATTCGATAAAACGCCGAAGATGAAAGCGCTTGAAATAACTGATAGAACCATAGAACTCCTTAAGTCTGGAAAATACAGATTCGGCAGGCTCAATTTTGCCAACGGTGATATGGTCGGTCATACAGGAGTGATAAGCGCAGCGATTGCTGCTGTAGAATTTGTCGATGAATGCGTTGGCAAGCTTATTGATGCCGTTAATGAGCTTGGAGGAATTACAGTAGTTACAGCTGATCATGGAAATGCCGATGAGATGTTCACAGAAAAAAACGGGGTAAGAGAAGTGAAAACATCGCACACGTTGAATCCTGTGCCTTTCGCAATTGCAGACCCAAATTATAAAAACGAATATGTGATGTCGGCTCTACCTCACAGAGGGCTGGCTAATGTGGCGGCAACACTTTGTAACCTCCTCGGTTACGAAAAACCGGAAGAATATGAGCCTTCTTTAATAGAATTCAAGTAATATGGATGAAATCCTTGACCCTTTGAATGAAAAGCAGAAAGAGGCGGTTGAGCATACTGAAGGACCGCTCCTTGTTCTTGCAGGAGCCGGAAGCGGTAAAACCCGGGTAATAACTCACAGGTTCGCTTATCTTTTAAAAAAGAAAAAGATCACCATGCATAATATTCTTGCCGTGACATTTACCAATAAGGCTGCGGGAGAAATGAAAGACAGGATTTCCGTTCTATCAAAAATTGATGCATCCCGCTCATGGGTGAGAACATTTCATTCGACAGGAGTAATGATACTTCGTAAAAACCCGGAGACTATCGGATATCCAAGGGATTTTGTCATTTATGATTCTGAAGATTCGAAGAGCATAGTCAAAAAGATTATGAAAGACAGAGGTATAGATTCGAAGACTTTCAATCCCCCGGGGATAGCCGACAGGATCTTAAGTCTTAAAGACTCGCTCATTACGCCTGAAGAATTCAAAGGCAGGGCGGTAACGGATTTTGATAAAGCTGCAGCCGTTATTTATCAGGATTATGAGATCAATCTGCGAAAGAACAAGGCTGTGGATTTTCCGGATCTGATTTCTCTTCCTATTAAAATACTGAGTGAAAATGAAAAAATCAGGGCATATTATAAATCACTCTGGCATTACGTTATGGTGGATGAGTTCCAGGACACAAATAATGCGCAATATCAGCTTATCAAGTTATTCTGTCCACTGTCGAACAATATCTGCGTAGTAGGTGATGATGATCAGTCGATCTACGGCTGGAGGGGGGCCAATGTCGAAAATATCAATGATTTCATGGACTATTATAAAGCAAAACTCATTCTTCTGGAACAGAATTACAGGTCAACCAGTATAATTCTCACGGCTGCTCATGCCGTAGTGGAAAAAATTCAGGGACGTATTGATAAAAAGCTCTGGACAAGCAGTAAATCAGGAGAAAAGATAACAGTTATAAATGCCTTAACAGATAAAGAAGAGGCCTTGAGAACTGTCGATACGATAGATAAGCTTCTTGAGAATTATGATTTCAGGGATTTTGCGATCTTTTACAGGACAAACGCCCAATCAAGGCTTTTTGAGGAAGAGCTTCTTTTTCATAATATACCCTACAAAGTGTTCGGCGGCCAGAAATTTTATGCAAGAAAGGAAGTAAAGGATATACTTTCCTATATAAAACTAATAATCAATCCCTATGACAGAGCTTCTCTGGAAAGGATAATTAATGTCCCCAAAAGAAAGATAGGTAATGCGTCGCTTGATAAAATAATCAAATATGCCGGAGAAAAGAATGTATCTTTTATAGAGGCACTTTTCGGATGTGAGAACGGTGCAGAAACGGGTTTTGTCCCAACCACAGCTATGAAGGATCTTGGAATTATTCTTAAAGAATTGAATGAATCATCCGGTAAAATGACTCCAATGAATTTTGTCAAGGTTCTGATAGATAGTATAGGTTACAAGGAATACATACTCAATTTTGACGAGGATGGTCTTGACCGCTGGGAAAATGTTGAAGAACTGATAAATTCAATAAAGGAATATGAAGATTTCAATCCTGATGCCCTTATCCAGGATTTTATCAATGATGTCACTCTTCAGACAGGTTCCGATGAATTAGAAAGCGATAACGGCAGGGATTACATCTCATTGATGACTATACATAATGCGAAAGGTCTTGAATTTAAAAATGTTTTTATAAGCGGCGTTATCGCCGGCCTTATTCCTCATTCATCTTCGCTGTATTCATCATCGGAATTGAATGAAGAAAGGAGATTGTTCTATGTTGGAATAACAAGGGCCATGGAGAGGCTTTTTTTATCATATCCGGAGACCAGGCTTAAATACGGAAGTGTAGAAAGGTGCCTTCCTTCACCCTTTTTGAAGGATATACCTGATGAGTTTATCCAGGTGGAAGAATCATACATCAGAGGGCGGGAAAGTGTTCGAATTCAGGGCCGTTATGAAGCGGGAAGGGCTGTTTCCGATATCAGCGAAATCAAAACGGGCGACATTGTCTATCACAGGATTTTCGGAAGAGGTAGTGTAATATTTGTTTCAAAAAAATTGATGACAGTTAAGTTTGACTCTTCAGGGGTTCAGAATCTTATGGGTAATTTTATTTCAAGCATCGAGGTAATGGACCGATGATGGATTTTATACGCACTAATTTAAAAAAAATAGTCTCCAGCAGGCTATTGTTCAGCTCAACTATTATCTCCATTGTTACTGCAGCTGAAGGAGCCATTAATTTTTTATACACAATGTTTATCGGCAGGATGCTTGGCCAGGACATGTTCGGAAAATATTTTCCACTTATAGCACTTCTGCTGATTGTAACAATACCCGGCCAGGCTCTTCAAATGATATTCAGTGCAGATATATCAGCTCTTATTCATAACAGGAAAAGAAGGGAGCTCAGGGACTATCTGAAAAAGGTTTTTATAATAATATTTTCATTAATAATCTTCGTCGCCTTTGCTCTTGGCCTTGCTCTTCCTGCACTGAGAGTTTATATGGATATTATGGACGACAGGCCTTTTTTCATTTTATTAATGATGGCCGCACTGAATCTTTTCGCTGTTCCATTTCAGAGTCTTATTCAGTCCAGAGAAGATTATATTAAATATATTATTTACAGGCTTACAGCCGTAATAAGTAAATTTGTTTTTGGAGTCGGTTTCGTTTATCTTTCGTTAAGTTACCTTGGCGCCCTCGGGGGTTTTATGCTGTCTTTGTTTATTGGAGCTGCATTCCTTTCCACAGATTTTTATTTCTATATAAAAAGAATCAAGGCAATGACAGACGAAGATAAAAATACAGCTCCGAAATTTATCAGCTTGGGCAAAATACTCAGATCATTTTTTACAGGTTTTTTATCGGTGGCCGCTTTCCAGCTAATAATTAACATGGATTCGATTCTGGTAAGACATTACCTTGAGAAGTGGACCGGCATCTATTCTATGGCAAAACAGTTCGGATGGGCATCGTTTTTCATCGCGAATTCCATCTCTTTTGTAATGCTTCCTTTTATGTCGAAAGACAGGGAAAATTTAGCAAGGTCCAATTTGAAGGGATTTCTTTTTCTGTCATTGATCCTTGTTTCATTCTGTGCTTTCCTTGCGCTCATAAGCAGATTCCTGTCAGATGTGATTTTTGCAGGTAGATTTCAGGGTATGGAAAACATCCTTCCTTTATACTCGTTTATGTTTCTGCCCTATGCACTTATCAGTTTTGTTATCAATTATTATATTATTTCTCAGAAGCTATTTTATTCAATTGCCATATTCGCAGGGGTCCTTCTTCAATATTTAGGCATAGTTCTGTTTCATAAAAATCTGCTGGATGTGTGCATTGTAATCGGCTCGGTGGGATATACAGTCCTGGCCATTCTGATGCTCGATTCTTTATTATTGCACAAGAGAAAGAAGGTTTTTAATCTCGTGTAGTCCAACTTCTATAACCTTTATGATAACTCCGAAAATAAGACCGGAAGTTATGGAAGCTATTATATCCGTTCGGAGTTCCTCTGCCTCCGCCTTTTCTTCTTTCATGGACAGAGTAATGATTTCAATAAGAATAATCGTAAGCACAATGATCGCGAAAACTGTCATGTAAAAATAGAATTTTCCAATATTCGCTGTAAATTTATAAATTATCTGCGAAATAAAGAAAACAAATGAAGCGATAAGACCCTTCTGGAGCGAAACCCAGTAATTCTTCTTGTTTACTCCTCGAAGAAATAAAGGGAACATAGCGACTGCTAGAATAAATATTATCGATCCGACTGTTACTCCGGCAATTAGAGAATAAGAACTAGCCTGATTTACATAAGCGATCCAGTCGATAAATTGTTTTATCTCTTTATCAAATATATGAAAAGTCATCTGTATAAAGTAAAGTACCATAACTATAAGAGCGATGATTACAAAAACAAAGAGAAGCTTAAAAAGGAAACGATTTACCCTTTTCATAAACATCCCTGAAACAATTAAGTAAGAAAGTATTTTAAGGTAATTTAATAAAAAAATGAATATTTTAACTGGGATTTCCCAGATTAAATGGTGGATCTTTTTTGGAATAATTAAAATTGAGGGCAGGTTCAGGTCTTAGTTTATTCTTTCTTAATAACTAATCTTATTTTTTTATATACAATCATAAGAATTATCCGGCTGACTTCAAACCGCTCTTATTTTGTTGAAATCCGGGAGATGTTTTCACTTCCCGCATTTATGATCCACATATATACCCCGTCAAAGGCGATATGCAAAGGTTTAGCCCCTGTTCCATGATAGGTTGTCATCGATCCCTCCGGCGTAATCCTGGTGACGCTATTGTCAATACTATTTGCCGTCCACATATTGACCCCGTCAAAGGCAATAGCCGAAAGGCGGACTTTCACTTTCGCTGCATAGGTTGTCATTGATCCTAAAGTAATCATAA
>Ga0187771_10002732_pt1 | contig 12210 bp, 7 predicted proteins | sample 0116_SJ02_MP15_1_FD_133139 | JGI IMG/M metagenome (GOLD analysis project Ga0187771, IMG submission 133139) | Tropical peat soil microbial communities from peatlands in Department of Meta, Colombia - 0116_SJ02_MP15_10_MG | ecosystem: Environmental > Terrestrial > Soil > Wetlands > Peat | place... | reverse complement strand
GTAGACCTGATTGTCGTCGAAGAAGGCGACCCAGTCTCCGGGCACAGCATAATCTTTGAGAGGATACCCGCAATAACTCGGAGTGATCACAGTGCCACCGGAGCGAGTGAGGTTCGTGGCGTTTGTGACGCTGAGAACTCCAGTCCAAAGGTTGATGGCGTCGTCTCCGCCGTAGCCGAGATCGTTGTCGGTGATCATTACGTCCATCTGGAAGCCGATATTGATCCCGTCGGCTTCAGAAGAGATAGGAACTCCAGGCTTTCGTGTCAGTGTGGAATCGGCAATGCGGAATCCTCGATGCCCGCCATCGCCGCCGCCGATAGCAAGGTCGGGGTTTGCCAGCAGCGTAATGTGATCGAGATCGACATCGTCGGACGCGTTTACCGCGATCGCATAGGAAGTATTATTGGCAGCTCCGACGTAGCGGAGAGAAACTCGGGTTCCGTGGGCGAAGTAATCGAAATTGGCGCAGGTGATCCAATTGCAATTCGCTGCCTGATTGGAACCTTCGCCGGTGAGAAAAAGGCAATTGGAACAGCTAAACGTCTGATTCCCCGCGGATGTCTTACCAACATAATTCGGCAGATTATTCAGAGCCCAGGCAAACACCATCGCATTGGCTTGGGAACCGCTGGTGTTGATGGAGGTGAAGTGACCGAGATCGTCTTTTGTTTCACCTGTCCAGCGATTGACCGAGATGATTTCTGGATACTTGCCGTTGGGTGTAAACGCGACAGGATAGTCGGAAACGGGAAAGGCATCATCGATCACCACCGCGTTGTGACCGGGATTGGTCGGGTCCGCCACGATGGTGCCGAGAGCAGACATCGGCGTGCGGGGCCAGTCGATGGTGAAATTGTGAAGCCGGACCCGAAGCACATTCCACATCTGAATGCCGGTCGTCGGGGCATTGAAGTTGAGAATGGATCCGCTGCCGTCGATGTCGAGGTCCTGCAGCGCTGGAAAACTCGCGCTAAATGATCCGATGGTCCAATGAGGATTGCAATTCCCGTAAGTATTGATGTTGCAACTCGGATTGTCGGGGCGCATGTCGGGGCCTACGAAGTCATAAACGCCATAGGGAATCACCAGATGGTGCGCGTGTGCCTTGACGGCCTCTGAAACAACTGCAGGGAAATATTCGTCAGGTGTTTCGTCGCATCGGATTGGGCGCGAATACGTACCTGTTCCTTGCGGAGCCTGCACGAGGACCGTCACAGTCCTTCCGTCGGGGGCAACAAAACTCTTTTTCCAATCATTTGGCCCAGGATTTCTTGGCACAAACGAAGTTGGAATGACTTCGGAGTAAATGGGCGGATCTTTGGGGATGCTGCAGGTCGTAACTGGCTTCGAACTCGCTTCGTCAGCTTGAGGTTGAGCTGAAGCCGGGGAGATGCACAGCAAGCATCCGAAAAAGGTGATCGAAATGGGGCCTATTTTCATCGAAGGTCCTCTAGTCCACTTCAAGGACAGACCTCCTGAACTACGACTTTGGGGGCCGTCGGATCTACACCGATGGGGCCCGTAGTGTTTCCGGACATGAGCGCGCCGCAAACCGTGCCGTCTCTGGATTCATAGACAAGAATCGAATCGAGAGTGGGAAGCGTGCCGTAGTCGATGGGATTGGCTTGCGCCAGGTTCGAGTTGACGATGGCCGTGTCGTCAATTGAGAAGTAGCGAGTGGACGTGATGACATACGCCGGGCCGGGTGATTGCTCGATCACGTTGTTCGCCATCCGAATCTTCTCGTAGACGGATGCAGCTGGGACCGTACCGGCAGCGGTGGGCGCGATCAGTGTGATTGCGCCACTATACTGAGCCAATTCTCCCGGATCGGTAATGACATTGTTCGTAATCGCCAAATTGGTAGAACCAGGGCCTAGGCCAGCGCCGCCGCCGAGTCCGACTCCGCCAGCGGTATCGTCAAACATGGTGTTGTTATCAATCAGGCCATAAGGCGAGTCCACGAAGACTCCGTGACAACGGCATTCGTGCATCAAGTTGTCGCGAACGATGAATCTGGCGGTGGCTTGCTGGGTTAAGTCAACATAATTGTCGGAGCTATTGAGACCCGCGATGGCGCGATCGAGGGTCACATTCAACGTGCCGCACACGGGGCCGCTGGCCGCAATGACGCGTGCCGTAGCCTTGTAGATGAAGTTTCCGTCGTAGAAGGCGAGGGCGTCGCCTTTTAGCGGACCGTCCATTGGATCGGGGCTGCACGGGGCAGCGACCGTGATCTGGGAACCGTGGGCAGTCAGAACAGAAGCAGTAACTGGGTGGATGGCGACGCTGTCGTCGCCCTGGTAGCCGACGTCGTTCCCTTCGAGGATGACATCCGCCTGCAAACCCAGATTGATCGCATCCGCGGCGGTCGAGATGAGGCGTCCGGGCGCACGCTTGATTTCCGATTGCGCGATGCGAAAACCGCGGTACCCTCCGTTGCCGCCGACCGCGACGCCCATGCCCGGACCTGTCCGTAGCTTGAGATTTTCGAAATCTATGTCGTTGGACCATCGCACCAGGATGGCGAATCCGTTATAGGTGTAGTGGCGCACGATGACGCGGCTGCCCGGTGCGAAGAGATCGAAGTTGGCGCAACCGAGGAAGAAACTGCATGTTGGATCCGTGGAACTGTTCTGAAAATTGCAGGATTCGCAAGAGAAAGTCTGGTCGCCGGCCGAAGTCTTGCCGACATAAGTCGGCTGCGGAGCGTTGCCGAAGATGAAGTAGGTTTCGAAATTGTTGTTCGAGTTTGCGCCGAAGGTTCCCGGCGGATCAAGGCTGGCATCCCATGGATCGACGGCCTGGATCTGCACCGGGCCGCCTTGATAGTGATCCATCGGGGAATATTTGTTATCGATGACGAGGGCATTGTGGCCAGGATTGAGCGGGTCGCGGACAATGGTACCGAGCGAGGCAAGGCGTAGCTCGGGCCAGTCGACCGTGAGGTTCCGCAGCCGCAGGCGCTGGGATTCGAGAATCCAGATGCCGATGACCGGCGCCTTGAAATCGAGTTCTGATCCGCTGAAGTCAATGTCAAGATCGGAAACGCTGTCGGGAACGAGCACCGGATTCTGCGGATAGACTCCGATCGTCCAATTGGGCTGGCAATTCCAGTATTGATTTGCGTTGCAACTCGTGGGCAAGTTGCACGAAGGCGACTTCAGATCAGTGCATAGCTTGGGCCCGTTAAACTTATACACAGCCTTCGGGATGACCAGATGATGGGCCTTGGCTTTTACCGCCTCGGCGATCACGGCAGGAAAATAGGCGTCCGGAGTTTCATCGGGCCTGATCGCGCGTGAATAGGTGCCGGAGCCGATCGGGCCTTTGACCAGGACTTCAACCGTTTTGCCGTTAGGAGCCTGAAACGTCTCACGCACATCCCTCGCCGGATCGTATGGAAGGCCCGATGAGGTGGGTATGATTTCGGAATAGATGGGCGGATTCGCGTCCTGGCAAAACGACTGAGATGGGAAGCATAACGAGCTTAAGACGACAAGTGGCCACAAGAACTTCTGCATAATTCCCCCGAAAACGCGCTCCGCAATCTAAACCCGCAAAACCGATGGAAGTTTCTCGATTATGCGCATGAGGTTGTGAATTACGAGGGGGGAGAAATAGATCTCTCTACGACCCAATCCTATTGCGGGGACCGCTAGTTTTCTAGAATGTGCTGCCCGTATGCGTCAGCTCTTGCGCGGCTCGCGCGTTTTCACGCCTGTGCTGGGAGGAACATCAGACTCGAGCGTGGTGAAGGTCAGATCGCTCGACCAGCAATCGGTCACGAGTTTCCATTCGCCGTTGTTCTGCCGGGCAAAAACCCAGAGGTATTTGCCGCGTTCTTCCCGCCGCTTGCCGGTCGCGCTGGGCACGAGAGCCTTGCAGCGCCCCGCTTCGTAAGCCAGGTCGCCCACAACTTCAACACGCAGTGGCTCGAACTCCACGTCTCCCAAACCGGCATCGAGCGCAGCGAAGAAGAATTCGCGTACCGCGGCTGCGCCGCGCACCGGAGGATAGTTCGAGCGCAGCACAAGCGGATCGGCCACGTAGAGATCCAGCAGATCATCGAGATGCTTGGTATTGCAGGCCAGCACCCACTCGTGCGTGATGCGCCGGACCGCCGCCTCGGCACGGCTCATTTCACCGCGCAGCGCCGCACTCGGCCGCATTCTCTCATCCCGGGCAGAAGCAGAGTCGTAGGCACCGCGCGGAACGCCGCCTTCATATCCTCCGGGCAAGTAGTGGTGATGATAATGATGGTGATAGTGATGGGTTTCGAGCGCGGGCTGGCCGGAACCGGCAGCCGGTTTCGGTTCCTGCTCCCGTGAGCCTGCTTTTCCGTTCGCCGTCTCGGTGATCACCGCGCCGCACATGCCGCAGAAATGATTGCCGGCGCGGTTGCGATGGCCGCAAGCACGGCACACGCTGCCTGCAGAATCCGCGACCATCTGCCGCGCCGCGTTTTCGGCAGCCTGCTCAGCGCCGGTTTCAACGGTCAGACGCTCGGCCGCCTCGGTTGCGGCCGCAATAGCGCCTGGATTGGGCTTGCTGGGCTGCAAGCTGCGGAAGAATTCGTCGAGGTGGGACGAACTGGCCTCGGTCTCGCGCGGCGGGACATTCTGCTTGGGCGTCTTCTTGTCTTTATCCACGAATCGAATCACCCAGCCTTTAGGGTCATTCTAGACCAGCGCTCGGCCTACCGGCTGGAAAACTCGATCTTGCCTTCGGTCTCGGTAGGAACGCCGTTGCAGGTTGCCGGGCGATATCTCCAAGTGCGCACGGTCTGGAGAACGTGGCGATCGCCGGCCGCGCCTGCGCTTTCCAGAATCAGCGGGCTGTGCACGCGGCCATCCGTGCCAACAATGAAGCTTACTTTGACTTTGCCGCCACTGCCGGCGGGAGTGAACAGCGGATCCGGGGTGGTCAGCGGCTCCGGCGGTTGAACATCTTCGCACGCCCGCGGTCCGCTGACGTGCGGCACGTTGGCGAACTCAGCACCACGAGTCAGAGTCCGCAAAAGCTGCTCGCGCTGTTCAATCGGCTGCGTGCCAGGCGCGGGAGTGCTAAGAGCAGCCATTGCTCCGGGGACCGCCAATAGAAGAAACGCAGAGAGTACGCGACCAGCCATGATTTTTCCACCTTCCTCAGGTGCGCCGACGGAAGTCCTAGCCGCACATCCCGTGCCAAGGCAACTGATTGCTATGTCATTGACTGGCAAGATGTTACAGACGGAAGCTCGCTCGTTAGTTGTGCTTTGTGCAAGGCCTTGCACATCCGTGGAGGCCAGTGCAGCCCTTGGCCTAGCCGTTAGTGGTGCGACGCAGAGTCAGGAATGTAATCTCGGGAGGGCAGTTCCAGCGGATGGGGAGTCCGAATGTCCCCAGGCCGCGGTTGGTGTAGAGAGTAAGAGGGCCGATCTTGTATTGACCGCGCACGTACTTTCTGCCCAGCCGCGGCAAGTAGACGGCGCCTACTAAGGGAAGGCGCACCTGCCCTCCGTGGGAATGCCCAGAAAGCTGGAGGTCGACGGGATGGCCTGCCACATCGTCCGCATAGTCAGGTTCGTGCGCCAGCAGGATCGTCGCTTCGCCGCTGGGCACGGATCGGAGGGTTACGTCCAAGTCGGCGGCTTCGCTCAGCACATCGTCAAGGCCGCCGAGCCAGAAGCGAGCACCATTGGCTTCAATCGCAGCGGACTGATTGGCAAGAACCTGGATTCCGTTGCTGCGTAGTTCGCTCATGACCACAGCGGGATCGGTGGAGGAGTCGTGATTCCCCATAACTGCCCACAGGCCGTGAGGCGCCTGCATCTGTCGCAGCAAGCGTGCGCACGGCTCGGCCGCGGATGCAGCTTTTCGATCGCTCTCCTCGCTTCGGCTCAAAACCGGCACAGAAACGAAGTCGCCGGTCAGGACGATGAGGTCGGGATGAAGATTGTTTACTATGCCGATCGCGGCATGAAGAGGATGTTCGGAAAAGTAAGGATCGTAGTGGAAGTCGCTGAGCAGCGCCATGGTGAAGCCGTCGAGGCGGGCGGGCCAACGCCGCAGGGCGATTTCCTGGCGAACGATTTGGGGACGATTCGGCTCAATCAGAATCGAGTCCGCAGCGACCGCTCCGACCGCAGCCGCAGCAGTGAGTCGAATGAAATTGCGCCTGGAAGTCGGAAGAAGAGCCAATCGATTCTGGAACCCTTACCTTGAAGGATTGCGCGCGTGAACGCCGCTTTGTCCAGCATAACCCGAACCCACGGTTTCGGGATAGACGCACAGCGCGACGTCCTGAAGCCTAAGGGCCAGGAAGGACACGAAGTTTCACGAAGGTCAACCTTAGGCTTTTCTTTCTGCTCCTTCGTGCTTTTGGTGGTCAAAAAGGACATCACCGGCGCTCCGCGTCCGGTGGAAAATCAGAAACTAAACATCACTTGCAGGTCGAGGCGGCGATTCGCCGACGAACTGGGCGCGAACGGACCGCCTTGCAGAGCGTTGGAAACGCCGAAATACTGCGAGCTGAGAACACCCCCTGGATTCGCCAAATTCACTTTGTTGAAAACGTTGCGGACTCCCAGTCCCAGCGTCAGGTTGTAGCGCCGGTCGGAATTGGATGACATGATCGGGCCACTACCGCCGCCGAACAACGGGCCGCCCCGTGGCCCGCCACCTCCGCGAGGACCACCGGGACCTCCGGGGCCGCCTTGTCCTTGATTGCCGGCGCTGGACTTGGTTTTGGGGCCGATGCCGAAAGTCTTGGTGAGACGCAGGTTTAGTGCGGCATGGGCGGGGCCTGTGCCGTAGTTGACGGGAAGAAGCTTCTCATTGTTTGCTGCCATCGCACCGAACGCATCGAACGTTCCCAGCGGCGTGCAGTAGATGTTGTTCTGCGTACCCGAGACCGTGACCACCGGGCAAGTCGCGGTTCCTACCAGGCCAGGGCGGTCATTGTACTGGGAATCTCCGTTCAAATCGTAAGGCGATGTGATGTTGAAGGGGGAACCGGAACTGACCACCATGAAGGGACTAAGACGAATGAGATACGGAAACGCGATGCTGCCGCCGAGAAACAGCCGGTGCCGGACATCGAAGGAGGCGCGGCCGTAGTCCTGGCTGGGGTTGTAGGAGTTCGTGGGAAAGCTCGAAACCCCGGAGGTGTCGCTGTTGGCATAGCTCAGCGTGTAGTAGGTAAACAACTGCAGCTTGGCGCCGACACGGATGTTGGAGTTTGCAATCAACTGGTTCTGGTTGAAGTTTCCCTCGGAAACGTAGCGGTAGAGGTAACCTCCGCTCACCGGTGCGCAAGGTGGCAGGCCTGGCGGGAATCCCGATGAATTCGAGCAAGGTGTGCCGGGATAAGGAGCGTTGGCATTGATCGTAAGGAACTGGTCGAAGCCGCGCGAGTTCAGATAGGTAACAGACAAGGTCGCGGACTTGGTAACTTGGCGTTCGACGCTGACCGCGCCTTGCACGGTATAGGGGGCGTGCAATCTGGGGCTGATCTGGTAGGTCGTGGTCGGCCGCAGAGTGTCACCGGTAGGGACGCAATTCTGAATGGAAGTGGTGAGTGGCTTGTCGAGGCCTGGGTAGCAGGTCGGGTTGCTGATCACATACTGCTGCTGGGTGATGCCGTTCAGCCGCTCGGCCTGCAGAAGCTCGCCGGATTGAAAGCGATCATAGAAAATGCCAAACCCTCCGCGGATGACCACGATTGGCGGCGCGCTGCGGCCGCGCACACCCCAAGCAAATCCCAGACGCGGAGCCCAGTCGCCATGATCGTGAATCGCGTTCTGGGTTTCGAAGCGAAGGCCGGAGCTGAGGGTGATGTTCGGCCGTATCCGCCAGTCGTCCTGAAAGTAAGGCTCGAAATCGTAGTAGTGGACCGTGGCATTTGGCGAGCCGGTTGTTATCGTCAGCTGCGTCGGCTGTTGGTTCGAGCCCTCAAATATGACCCCTTTCGCCAGTGGAGCAAAGATAAACGTGCCGTTGAGACCCGAGGTGGAATAGTTGTTGTCTTGCGTAGCACGGAAGCGCCCTCCGAACTTGAAAACGTGATTGCCATGAATCAGCGAGGTGTAGTTCTGCAATTCGTAACTGTTTTGCAGATCGTTCTGGTTGCCCGCACTGTTGCCGCCGCCCGTGAAAGTCAGGAGCACGTCCGTGGCTGGATTAGTGTCGGTCGGGTTCTGGATCGAGTTATCGCGGTTGTACTGGAAGCGCGTCTCGTTGACGACCCTGGAACCGAACACCTGCGTATCGCTGATCTGCACAGTGTGCTCAGTCTCGGTGGAGTTGTACGCCTGAGTCGGCAGACTAAACTGGCTGGCGAGATGGCCCGTTTCGGTGTTGCGCCAGTACTGGTAGCGTGCAGTCAGCGTGTTGTTCTTGCTTAGCGCCCAATCAATGCGTGGGCCGAGATTGGTGCGCTGGCGCGGATTGCCGAGCGATTCGGCGAAGCTGTCGCCGGTCGCCGGGTCGGTCGCGTTGATCACTGCCAGCTCGTTGATGTCCCGCCGGTCGATGTTGAAAAAGAAGGAAGCATGCTTGTTGATGGGACCACCGATGTTCCCGTTGTAGAACGTGGAGTAGTACGGTGGTTCAGCGCCCGCGAACGGGTTCGGTGAGTTGAAAGCGGAGTCGTTTCCGTTCACCATGACCTGCCCGTGGAGCTTGTCCGTGCCGGGCTTGGTGAAGATTTCGATCCGGCCATAACCTAGCTTGTCGTATTCAGAGGAGAATGGGTTCTGGTTGACGCGGATTTCGCGAATGGACGATTTGGGCGGAAGCTGGCCGGCAGTGAATCCGTCAATGTACATCTGGCCGCCGTTTGGCCCGGCTGATGGCCCGGCGAGAGCCTCCAGATCGGACTGCAGTTCATCGGGATCGTCGGGAAACGCATCCAGTTCCTTCCCCGAAATGACAATGGCTCCGGCATTACTCGATGGATCCACGTCAATGGTGGGAACAGTGTCGGAAACCTGGACCTTCTGCTTCTCGACTTCAATGTTCATCGCAACGTTGAGGCGCAGCGGTTGGTCGGCAACGGCCACATTATCGTTTTCGTAGGTCGAGAATCCCTGCGCGACGACGGTGAGCGTGTACGTCCCTGCGGGCAGCGACTTGAACTCATACATCCCTTGCGCGTTGGTCTGGACGACGAGCGGCGAGCCAGTCGCCGGTGTCATCACGACGGTTGCGCCGGTGATGGCGGCCCCGGAAGGATCGGTGACCTGTCCGCGAAGAGCGCCAGACGGGGATTGCGCTGATGCCAGAGTTAGCAGCAGCGAGAAAAAGAAAATGACCGTGACTAGAAAGCGCAGATTCTGATTAACTTTCATTCGATGATTCCATTCCTTCCTTCCGCTTCAAACTCACGCTACGAGTAAACTCGTGCCCTTCCCGATTCGGTCGCCAACGGCAGTTCTTCCGCAGCCTGTGAAGGCGATACGAATCCGAACCTCACACAAAACTCGATGCCCCAGAACTGCTAAGGATTCCCAGCGTCACCGCTGGGTTCGCCGCCGCCCAGGCTCCACGGCGTCAGCATCATGGCCTGACTGGGGCTGGGAGCAGCCTCGAGAATCGGTTCCACTCCACTGAGCAGGGTGATGGTTGTGCTCGCGGTTGAGGGAGTGCCCTCGGTCGCAACCATCATGACGACATCGCCCTTGTGCAGGTCCGCCAGCGTGACCGGCGGCATCCGGCCGAGCATTTGTTGAAAGTCCGGCGCTCCACTCGGACGCATTCCGCCCCCCATTCCACCACCGTTCATGCCCGCGCCGCCTGGCCACGTGCCGCCACCCGGCGCCGCTGCAGTTCCCTGTCCGCCGGCGGGAGGGGCGGTCTGCGAGCCCCCGCCCGAGCCCGGCATACCCGGCATGCCCCTCGCTTTCAAGCGCATGGCAATACGCTGCGCCATCTCGGGCGGGAGCTGGCGCAGTTGCGAATCGGCTGTGATCTTCACCTGCACAGCCTTCTTGCTCAATAGATCTTGGACGGTGAGCGTACCCGCAGTCGGGTCCGCAAAACTGACGGTCCCCGCGATGTTGCGGAACTTGCCCGTGACGATCTCCTCTGCAGTGAATTCAGCGCCGTCGGCGCTGCGATTGCCTCGTGCCCGCAACTGGTCTCCGGCTTGAACTTCCTGAAGCGTGCTCGGTTTTGCTTCCTCAAACTTGATCGAGTCCGGAGAGTAGCGGCGGAACACAGTGCTCCTCGACGTGTGAACAGCAACGGCCTTCGTTCCACCAAAACTTGCGACCGAAATCGTGATGGTTGCGGTGGCTGGGTCCACAGCGCTGACCGTGCCGCCCAAGCCGCGCTTCTGCCAGTCCTGGCGCATCTGGTCGGTCACGGCTTCGAGCGTGGAACGCGTGATGACGATGACCTCGAGAGCCGCGATTGCGTTGGGACCGGAAGACATGCCGCGAGCCCGGACCGTGTCGCCCACTTGCAGATCCTGCAACTGGATTGGTGTCGCGTTCTTTGCATCTTTGTCACCGGGCGCAAGGCGCAGAATCCTAGCGTTTGGCTGGACTGTCACGGTGACCTCTGGACCGGAAGCCGGCGACAAGGTAATGGCGCTTCCGTTTGTGGCCTTGATCACTCCGATGCTCTTGGCGATCGTGGTTGCGCCTGCGGTGGTTTGTCCCTGAGCCAGCAGGGCAGAGGATGATGCGAAACAGGTCGGCAGAATCGGCGCGCTGCCGGCACTGGTCAATGAAAACAAGAACAGGATGAATGCTCGCGTCGCTTTCATGGGTTCCTCTCTACTGTACAACGCCAGATTCGCCGGAATCCTATGATTTACAAAGTTTTACCCAGCGCAAACTTGCTTTAACAAACGGCAACAGAACTTGACAGTAGGCGGGCGTTTTGGCCCGGGCCAGTGTGACAAAACGACCCCGGCCTTGGCTCAACCCGTCAAGAAAAGTCGGCCTTGGATACCGGTCTGATGCTTGCGCGAACCCGGCATCCAGAGTGCCAATAGACGTGTGGTACAGCCCCGGCTACGATTTCTCCAAGGGCAGGGTGGAGACTGCCCTCAGGATGAGTGCATCTGTCATACGCGGCATCGTCTGCTGGGCGCTGATTCTAGCGGTGCCGGTGTCCGTGCTGGGGCAGACTCCTTCCGCCATTCTCCACACCCAAGGCGGAGTATGGGTAAATGGTTACGAGGCGAAGGACGCGTCGGCGATCTTTGTTGGCGATCTCGTGGAAACCAAGGCCGGCTCCTCCGCCAGTTTGACCTTAGATGGCTCGACCGTGCTGCTACAGCCGGAATCCGTGGCCAAGCTGCAGGAGAACCTGCTGGTTCTGGACCACGGCGGAGTTTCGGTAACGACCTCAAAGAGCTTCAAGGTGCGGGTGAACTGCCTGACCGTGGTTCCGGTGGTGAACGATTGGACGCAATACGATGTCGCCGATGTGAACGGAACCATCCAAGTGGCGGCGCGCAAGAACGACGTGACCGTATCGCGCGAGATGGCTCATCGCAAGCCCTCGCCGGAAACGGCCGCATCGCGCGAAGGCGTTGTTCACGAGGGAGAACAGCGCAGCTACGATGAATCCCAGATGTGCGGGACCGCCCCCCCCACGGCGCAAGCAGGCCCGCTGGTAAATTCGAAATGGATTGTAGGGGGAGCGGGCGCGGGGGTGGGAATTCTGCTCTGCGTGATCTTGTGCGGCGGGCACTCGTCAATCAGCCCGAAAAACCCGTAGTTCCTTTCGAGAGAGTTTTTTCGTTGGTGTACGCGCGTCGAGCAGCGCAGCCAGAATCTCGACGTTGTAGACCGTGCCCCTCCGCTATAATCTGCTGAAACTCAGACGGTGTGAACATCCATGGACTTCGATCAGCTTGTCACGTTTCTGGAAGTGGCCAAACAGGGCAGCTTCTCCCGCGCCGGGGAAAAGGTTTTTCGTTCGCAGTCGGCAGTGAGCGCGCAAATCCGCCAACTGGAGCAGGAGTACGGCGACCGCTTGCTGGATCGTTCCGGCAAGACCGTGAAACTCACGCCGGCTGGCCAGGTTTTCTATGAGTATGCCGAGCGGCTGCGAGCCTTGCGGGATGAATCGCTAACCGCGGTCGCGGACCACAGCCGCACGCCGCGGGGCACGTTACGCGTAGGCGCGAATGAGGCGACCTGCCTCTATGTTCTGCCTGAGGTTTTCGCGGAGTACTGCAGGCGATATCCGCCGGTGCAGATCAGCATCT
>Ga0187771_10002731_pt1 | contig 12214 bp, 13 predicted proteins | sample 0116_SJ02_MP15_1_FD_133139 | JGI IMG/M metagenome (GOLD analysis project Ga0187771, IMG submission 133139) | Tropical peat soil microbial communities from peatlands in Department of Meta, Colombia - 0116_SJ02_MP15_10_MG | ecosystem: Environmental > Terrestrial > Soil > Wetlands > Peat | place... | reverse complement strand
GAAACACACCCGCGCGCGCACGCTTTTCGCCACGCACTACCACGAGCTAACGGAGCTTGCCGACCTCCTTCCCGGCGTGAAGAACCTTCACGTCTCCGTGCGGGAGACGCCCAGCGAAATTGTGTTTCTTCGGCGCGTCGAGCCCGGCACGGCCGACAAGAGCTATGGCATCGAAGTGGCGCGCCTTGCCGGCCTGCCTCGAAGCGTGATCGAGCGAGCACGCGAGGTCCTGCAGAAGCATGAGAAGAGCGAACACGAACTGAGCGAAACCTTATCGCCGGGTGCGGAAAGCGCCTCTCTCCGTCCTGAACAGGAAGTGTTCTTTACGCCCTTTGACCGCGCGGTCATCGAAGCCCTTCGTTCCGCCGATCTGGACAACCTCAAGCCGCTCGAAGCCCTCAATCTTCTCGCCGAGCTGAAGAAGCAGCTCCCGTGACGCGCTCATGACACAACCTATGCTCGTTCTTGGGCTCATGTCCGGCACGTCGGCTGACGCCATTGACGTGGCCCTGGCGCGCATTGCGGGCGCCCCGCCTCATCTTCGCGCAAAGCTGCTGCGCTGCACTTCCCTGCTCTGGCCGGATAATCTGCGCCGCGCTATTCTCCGCGTAGCGGAAGGCGGGGCTTCCTCGGCGCGCGAGATCAGCCAGCTCGACTTTCGTCTTGCGGAGGCCTTCGCTCGCGCCGCGTTGGAAGCCTGCAAACGGTTTCGCGTCTCGCCGCGGCGCATCCAGCTCATCGGCTCCCACGGGCAGACCGTTTACCATCAACCGGCGGCATCACAGTTCTTCGGCGCGCGCACGGCTTCAACACTGCAACTGGGCGACCCAGCGGTGATTGCTGCGCGCACGGGCATCACTACGGTCGGCGACTTTCGCCCTGCGGACTTGGCTTTAGGTGGACAAGGCGCCCCGCTGGTTTCCTATGTCGATTATGTCCTCTACCGCCATCCGAGGTTGGGCCGCGCCTCGCTCAATCTTGGCGGTATCGCCAACATAACCGTCATTCCCCCCGCTGCGAAGCCCCAAGACGTCATCGCTTTCGATACCGGTCCCGGCAACATGGTGATTGACGCCCTCGTTCAGCGCTTCACGCGGGGGCGCCGGCGCTTTGACCACGGTGCCCGAATGGCCCAGCGCGGCCGCAGCCTGCCCGGGCTTCTCGACAGGCTTCTCGCCGACCCCTACTTGCTGAAAAGGCCGCCAAAGAGCACCGGGCGCGAGCGGTATGGCGAACGCTACGTCGCTGAACTCATCCGCATGGGCCGCAAGTATGACGCCCGGCCGGCCGATCTCGTGCGCGCCGCTACTCTTTTCACTTCACTTGCCATTGTGGACGCGCTGCATCGCTTCGTGCTTCCCAAGACAAGAATCCATCAACTCATCGTCTCCGGCGGCGGGGCGCACAACCCGCTGATCCTGGCGCAGCTCTCAGCGGCCTTGCCGCAGATGGAAGTTCTTCCCTCTTCGCGTTTTGGCGTATCAGAAGATGCCAAGGAGGCTTTCGCCTTCGCCATATTGGCCTATGAGACGTTCCACGGCCGTCCGTCGAATCTTCCGTCCGCTACCGGAGCTTCGCATCCGGCCATTTTGGGCAAGATTTGCTATGCGCCGCCCAGGTAAACCCAAGGCGCAGGGCGCCCGACGGCGCCAACCGCTGACACTGCCGCAACGCCGAAGTGGACCCGCTCGTGGAAGTGTCCCTGCTCGCCCACCTTCTGCCCGAACGTGGGATTCCCGGGCGCCTGCCCACCGCAGGCGGGTGCCGTCCGTACTCACGCGCACCGAAAGATGATCGGCGTGATGAAAGGTCGTGGTCACCGCGCCGCCCTGCTGCGCTGCCAGTGTGGCCACCAGCCGCCCGTGGGTGCCAACCTCGCCGGAAAAGGTGTGGGAACGGCGTCAATGCTTCTCGTCCACGTGGCCTTTTGCGCCTGGCCGGTCGGGCGGCGGGCCAAGGTCAATTTGCTCCCACTTGTGCAGGGTATCGCGGTCTGGCCGCCATGACAGGGATTGGTATGCGTTACCTGGCTCGCGATTGAAAGCGTACATAGCTCGAAAAGAAAAACTGGTTTGCCTGTCGCCTCCTTCACATTGGAAACAGAACCGTTTTGCCTCGGCGTAACTGTCGAGGATTAAAACAAACAGGTTTTCTCCTCGTGCATGGTCCCTCCCCAGCTTGCAACCAAGCGCGATCAGTTTGTCTCGGGTCACGTCCCCCGGTGCGATGCTTATGTACATAGTCATCCCGGGCCCCGTGGTTTTGTAATGCCAAGCCACACGATAGGTCGGAACTGCCTGGTTCAGGTACGCTGAGCAATGCTCCTGCTCGGTTTTGGCCGGGCTTCCGGGCTGCTGGGCGAACACCTGATCCGCAAAGGCAGACAGGAAGAGACAAAGCACAAGATGGAGTTCTCTCTCTATACTGTGTGTTACCCCCCGGGCGACTACGACTTCCTAACTTCAATCGCCCGCTGAACTCACAGCCTCTTCGATGGCGGCTGCGCTCACGGCGCCTTCGCGCACAATCTCCCAGGTATCGCCTTTGAGCCCTACGATGGTGGAGGGTTGCGCGCCGCCTGTTTCTCCGCCGTCCAGGATGAGCGGCAGTCTGGCTCCAAGCTGCTTTAGCACCTCGTTCGCCGTGGAGCACCCGCGCCATCCGGAGACATTGGCGCTCGTTCCAGTTACCGGCCCTCCAGTCTGCTCGATCAGCGCGCAGACGATGCTCGACTTCGGCCAGCGCAGAGCCACGCGACCTGTGTTCGCGGTGACCTTGAGCGGCAGGCGATAGGACGCATCCATGATGAGGGTCAGCCTGCCGGGCCAAAATTTCTGCGCCAGCTTGAAGAACGTGGCCGGCACTTGGCGCGCCAGGAGCATGGCCTGCTCCACCGAGCAGACCAGGATGGGCAAGGCGCGGCCCTCCGGGCGTCCCTTGACGCGGAAAATCTCCTCGATGGCCGCCAGATTGAAAGGATCAGCCGCCAGGCCGTAGAGCGTGTCCGTAGGTATGGCCACGACGCTACCACGGGCGATGAGGTCGGCCGCATAGCGCAGGGCCTCTGGGTCCGGCGATTCCGCCGAGATACGCAGCACTTCAGCCGGCAAGGTTTCGGTGCCTTTGACTGGTCTTCGGCGCCAACGAGCGCCGCGCTCTCACGGGATCGCGGCCCAGGCGCAGGTCCGGCGCGGGGTCACACAGCCGCGCCTTCTTTCACTGCGGCGACGCTACCACAGCCCGCGCTTGCCGCGCAAGGCGGCTCTTTTCTGGCTAGTCTCCCAGTTTGAATGTGGGCCATAACGGTGCTTCGCAGTCCACGCGCCTGTACGTATACTCGTGCTTGCAGGAGAGGCGGCAGCGCGATGGTTGAGCGCCGCATCGAGACTAACATCGAAATTAACGCCCCCGCCGTGCGGGTTTGGGCCCTTTTGACCGATTTCGCTCGGATGCCATCCTGGAACCCTTTCATCAAATCCATCTCGGGAAACTTGGCGCAAGGGGATCGACTATCAGTTTACATCGCTCCGCCCGGCAGATCGGGGATGCGGTTCAAGCCGACCGTTCTAACAGTTCTACCAGAACGTGAGTTGCGTTGGTTGGGACACCTGCTCATCCCCGGAATCTTTGATGGCGAGCATTATTTCTTGCTCGAACCCATTGGAGACGGCAAGACTCGCCTGACGCAAGGCGAAAAATTCTCAGGCCTTCTTGTGGTTCTTTTGAGCGGCACGCTGTCCGCAACAGAAGCAGGCTTCAAAGCCATGAATGCCGCTCTCAAGCGGGAAGCGGAACGGAATGGCAGTCCTGGCGGCCAGACTACGCTTCCTTCCAGGCCGCAGAATTCAAACTGAGACATTCCCCTTCTCTTTACGCCCTACGCCGGCTTTGCTACGCTCCGGCTATGGCCACTGCGGGCAAGGCAGCCTCCGCGCGAAAGGCCGCAGCGCCCTCCGCGCTCATCATCAGCCGCGAAAATCGCTGGCTCAAGGACTTTCGCCTGGCGCTTCGGGGAGGCGTGGCTACTACGTCCGGTTGCGTGGGCGTGGAGGGACTGCATTTGGTGGAAGAGGCGCTGCACTCTGACTTTATGGTCGAGGCCGTCCTTGCCAGCGTTTCCGGCGAACGCCACCTGGAACGCCTGGCCACGCTGTTAGACCGCGCGGATCGGTCCTCCCTGCGCATCCTGCACACGACCGACCGTCTCTTCGCCGGCATCGCCGACACGGAATCGCCCCAGGGGATTGCCGCGCTTGTGCGCGTCCGCACAGCGTCTTTCGACGATCTGGCTCGCCCTCCTTCCGGTTCCGCGCCCTTCCTAGCCGTACTCGCCGGGGTGCAAGACCCTGGAAATGTGGGCACGATCCTGCGCACCGCGGAGGCGTTTGGCGCCACAGGCGCGGCTACCTGCGCTTCCGGCGTCAGCGGCTCGGCGAACCCGTTCTCGCCCAAGGTCATGCGCGCCTCCGCCGGGGCCACGCTTCGGCTTCCCATTCTGCACGGTGTGGGACTGCCGGTGCTTCTCGCTCAACTCCGCGTCTCTGGCATAAAGACCTTCGCCGCTGTCGCTCACGCCGTACCGGCCGGCTCCGCCGCGCCAGCTTCCTCTTCGCACGTTCTGTCTCCTTGGGAAGTAGATTGGCAACAGCCGGCCGCTGTTCTCGTCGGCAATGAAGGCTCCGGGCTCCCGGGAGACTTGGAGCGCTCCGCGGACGCGTGCATCCGCGTGCCTATCGCCGCGGGCGTCGAATCCCTTAACGTGGCCATCGCCGCCGCGCTGATCTTTTACGAAGCCAGTCGCCAGCGCTTGCCTGGAGCCGCCTCGGTTGAACGGGGCACCGCAACGCGAGGACTTCCGTGAGCCTTTTCTCCACCCCCGCCGCTTCTGAAGAGCCACGCCTGGGCCAGCCGCTCGCTGACCGCATGCGCCCGCGCACGCTGGACGAATTCCTCGGCCAGGAGAAGCTCCTAGCTTCGGGGCGCCCGCTCCGCGTGCAAATCGAGCAGGATACTCTCGGCTCTATGATTTTCTGGGGACCGCCCGGCTGCGGCAAGACCACTTTGGCCCGCATCATCGCCCGCATGACCCGTTCGGAATTCATTCCTTTCAGCGCCGTGCTGGCGGGAATCAGGGAGATCAAGCAGGTCATGGCCGAGGCCGAGCGCGCTTCGCGTACGGGGCGCCGCACCATTGTTTTTGTGGACGAGGTGCACCGCTTCAATAAGGCGCAGCAGGACGCCTTCCTCCCGCACGTCGAGGCCGGGCACATCACGCTGATCGGCGCCACGACGGAAAATCCTTCCTTCGAGGTGATCGCGCCGCTGCTCTCGCGCACGCGCGTCTACGTTCTCGAGCCGCTTGCCGTGCCTCAGCTCGTGGCACTTCTCCGCCGGGCCTTGCAAGACCGCGAGCGCGGCCTGGGCAGCGAGAGCCTGGAAGCTTCCGACGACGTGCTCTTCCGCATCGCGGCCCATGCCAATGGCGACGCCCGGGCCGCTTATAACACTCTGGAGGCCGCGGCCCGAGTAGCGAAACCCGCGGCGTCCGATTCCTCCTCTGCCGATGGGAGCCCGGCAAAGTCCACAAGCAGCCAGCCGCGAGCCCTCACGACGCAGCTTGTCGAAGATGTGCTCCAGCGCAAGCTTCTTCTGTACGACAAGGATGGCGAAGAGCACTACAACCTCATCTCCGCCTTGCACAAGTCGGTGCGCAATTCCGACCCGGACGCCGCGCTCTACTGGCTCGCGCGCATGCTCGAGTCCGGCGAGGATCCGCTGTACATCGCGCGCCGCATGGTGCGCATGGCCAGCGAGGATATCGGCCTGGCTGACCCCAATGCCCTCGCGGTCACGATGGCCGCCAAGGAGGCCGCCGATTTCATCGGCCTGCCGGAAGGCAACCTGGCGCTGGCGGAGGCGGCTGTCTATCTCTCGCTGGCGCCCAAGTCGAACGCCCTATACGTTGCCTACGGCGAAGCGGCCGAAGACCTGCGCACAAGCGAAGCCGCGCCCGTGCCCATGCATTTGCGCAACCCGGTGACCGGGCTCATGCGTCATATCGGTTATGGCCAGGGATATCAGTACGCGCACAATTGCGAAGACAAAGTCACCGGCATGACTTGCCTGCCCGACAATCTTGCGGGCCGCACGTATTACCGGCCCACGAATCAAGGTTTCGAGCAACGGCTGCGCCAGCGCCTCGAGGAGATTGGCAAGATTCGCGCGAAAGGACGGTCTGCTCCATGAACCGCTGCCGCATCATCTCCGCGCTGCGCTCGCTCTCGCCTTCGGGAGTCGCGGCGGGATGGCTCTTTGCTGCGGCCATGGTTGCCGCCGTTCCTATTCGCGCCCAGGACACGCCCACGGCGACGATAGACGAGGATTGCTCGGCCATGGCCTTCGCTCCGGACGGACAATTAGCCTACTCCGTCCGCCACAACATGAAGACCCACGACTACACCGTGGAGCGCGATGATTTCTGGGTCACAACCGCGAACGGCAAGCGGCGGCGCGTTATCCTCGGCGAAAAGATCGGCGGGACGGCGCCCTTCAGCTACATGGTCACGGGCCTGCGCTGGTCGCCCAACGGGCAACTCTTGAGCGCCGAGTTGGACACGCGCACGGTGACCAACAAAGAAGGCGACGAGCGCGAAGCTACAGACACGCTGTTGTTCGACCAAGAGGGCAAGCAGTTCCATTTGGGTTCTTCCGGGCCGCTTCTCGAAAACGCGTTCGACGCCGCCTGGTTGTCCGACGAGGCCACCGTCGTTTATCTCACCGAAGCCGTGAAGCCCAACTTGCTCTTTTCCATTCAGGCGGCCCGGCCCGTCGCCGATCGAAGAAGCGCCCTCTTCGAGGGACGCACTTTTCTCGCTGCGGCGTGGGACACGAAGAAGAATCTGGGCTACGCCATCGAGCGCGATCGCAATTTCGAAGGCCCCCCGCGCCTTCAGCGCCTGGACCTCATCAAAGAGACCTCAGACGAGCTTGCCACTCTGGATACTTACTCCGGCGGCCTGACGATTTCGCCTGCCGGAGATATGGCCGCCTACTACCTGGACCACGAAGTCCTGGAGATCCGCGATCTCGCAGCGCCCAACCACATCGCCCGCGTGCGCATCGGCTATGGACAGTATGCCTGGTCTCCCGATGGGCGCCGCATCCTGCTGAAGCGCGCGCCGGAGAAGAAGACCGGGGATCTGGTTTCGTTCGAGGTTCCGTCCCTGAGCGCTCCGGTTTCCGGAGGGGCTCCGGACGTTCTGCAGCCGACGCTCGCGCCTCTGCTTCATGATCTGACCTTCCGCGATTTTCAGATTGCGCCCGATGGACATGCAGTCGCCGTGATGCGCCCGGGCAAGCAGGACATTCTCATCTATCCCTGGAAGTAACACGCGGACTGGGAATGACGCCGGCGCGCCCCTACGCACCGGACTCAAGCGCGCGGCGCAGCTGCCGCGCTTCTTCCGCCGCCAGCCGGCGGTAGCGTCCTTGCGGGATACTGCCAAGCTCGACCGGTCCTAGAGCCACGCGCTTTATCTTCTCCACCGGATGGCCCGCCTCGGCGAGCAGTTTCCGCAAAACATCCCGGCGAGCGCCAGCAAGCCTCACCTCGTACCAGAAATTAGCCGCGCGGCCTCGCGCCGCCTCCGGTTGTTTGATGGGTCGAATGCGCGCCCCGGATAGACGTCCCATCTCGTCCATTGCGTTTTGCTCCAGCCGCCCTTTGATTTTGATTTGATAGGTCTGCGGCAAACGTCCAGCGGCTTGGAGCATTTTCGCCGCCAGATCGCCGTCGTTGGTCATGAACATCAACCCCGAAGCGGCATACTCCAGCCGCCCCACCGGATACACGCGCGCGCCCAGCCCGCGCAGACAGTGGCGCAACGTCGGCCGCCCTTGAGGATCCGCCAGCGTAGCCACCACCCCTGGCGGCTTGTGAAGCACGAGGTACACCGTTTCCCGATCTTCCCGGCTTGCAGCGGCTGCCCGCCCCGCCGCTTGCTGGGCGGAACGAAGGGGACCCACGGCGTGCCCGGCCGCCTCGATGCGATCGTTCTCCGCGTCAGCCTTGGCGCCCAACTGCGTCACCACGCGGCCGTTCACCCGCACTTGTCCGCTCAAAATGAGCTGCTCCGCGTGACGCCGCGAGGCGATTCCCGCCCGCGCGATGATCTTCTGCAGTCGTTCCCTCATGTTTGGATTGCTTCGCGGCCCTGGCGGCAGGCAAGTCCACACAGTGGGACCACAAGTGATCCCTTCAAGACGAACTCTCTGTTGCGGATTCTTCCCCTGGATCCGCCGCGTCCTCAGCGGCCTCTCGAACTTCGCCGCGTTCATCGCTCTCGCCGGCTGGCGGCTCGGCTAGCGCGGCGTCCCGCAGCTCCGCGTCCGTGGCCACGGCTTGCGCCGCTTCCTCCGGCCTGCCGGGCACGCCTTCCCCCTCGACCGGCGCAATGCCCTCGTCCGTGCCCAGCGCCTCCCGCGCCAGTTGCTCGAACTCCTTCAAACTCGGCAGCTCGTCCAAATCGTTGAGCCCGAAACGCATCAGGAAGTCCTTCGAAGTGCGGTACAGGATCGGCCGCCCGATCACCTGCTTGCGTCCCGCGGTCACGATCAGCCGCCGCTCCAGCAGGGTCTTGACCACCCCGGCGCAGTTCACGCCGCGAATCTCCTGAATCTCCGGCAAGGTGGCGGGCTGCTTATAGGCGATCACCGCGAGCGTTTCGAGCGCGGGCATGGTCAGCCGCAGAGGCGGCTTGAGACTGCGGATGAACCTGCGCACCACCTCGTGGTGCTGGGGTTTCGTGTACACCTTCCAGCCGCCGGCCACGGCGCGAATCTCCACGCCGCGATCCTCGGCCGCGCAACTAGCCACCAAATCATCGAGCGCCGCGAGCACCAGGGACTTGTCTTCCTCGAGCGCCTCCGCCAACTGCTCGGTGCTAACCGGCTCGTCCGCCGCGTAGATGATGGCTTCCAGAGCCGCCCTGCGTTCTTGGTCCGTCAAGGTCATTCGTATTGCTCGTCAATTTGCCGGATGGCGCCGTCTTCGGTGAAAACCACGTCGAACATCTTATGCTTGCGGAGCAGGATATCGCCGAAGTGCTTTTCCTGCACCAGCAGGATGGCTTGTAGGCGCACCATCTCCAGCACCGCCAGAAAGGCCACGATCATGGCGTGGCGCGTGGGGCAGGCTTCGAAGAACGCCACCAGGCTCACCGCATCCTCGCTGGTGAGGAGCTGCGCCCGCAATTGGGCCATCATTTGCGCTACGGTGATCTGTTCGTGGCGCAGCTCGATTTTGGACACTTCCCTGCGCCGCTCCACAACCTGCTGGAAGACTTTCACCAGGTCCACCAGGGACACCGCCAATTCACCCTCCGGCTCTTCGCCCTGGTAAAGCGTGCGATCCGGCCTGGACCACACGTGGTCCTCGATCTGCTGCTTCTGGTATAGAAGCTGCGCCGCGTTCTTGAACTTCTCGTGCTCCACAAGGCGCTGCACCAGCTCCGCGCGCGGGTCTTCCTGTCCCTCGGGACCCGCCAGCGGGTCCGCCGGCAGCAGCATCCGGGACTTGATGTAGATCAGCGTCGCGGCCATGTAGATGAAGTCCGCGGAAACGTCAATGTCCAGCTCTTCGAGCTTGTGCAGGTAATCGAGGTATTGTCCGGTGATCTGCGCGATGGGGATGTTGTGGATGTCCATCTCCTGCTTGCGGATCAGGTCCAGCAGCAGGTCGAGCGGCCCCTCGTAAATCGGTATGTGTACTTTGTACGGCGTCCCCATGCTATTGCCCGACTCCGTCCTTCCGAACGGCGCGCGTTCGATTTGCTCCGGCCGGGTTTGCGGAGCGATGGTCCGGTCAGTTCTTTCTGGCCGCAAGCACAAGATCGAGGCTTGCGGCTTCGGCAAATGTCCGGAAGTCACGATCCCGCGTGATCAGAGGAACCCCCTGATCGATGCAACTCTGCGCGATCAATGCATCGCCCAGCCGCGCCTTGCGCCGTTTTGCCACCACCTTCGCGCGCAACATTCCGGCCCGTTGCCAGTATCCAGCACTGGCTTCGATGAGCGGTACTTCCGCGAGCGTTTTCGCAACCCCAGACGGAAGCTTCGGGTCGCTCAACAACTCGGCAAGCACGACCGGCACCATGACTACCTGCCGGTCCACCAAGGCTTTGTCGAGCATGTGCACATCCTCGCCACCGAGGCCTTCCAGAAAAGCAACCCACGTGCTCGTATCCGCCGCGATCATCGGTCAGTCTTCAGGTCCGCCACGCTGCGGCTGAAGCGAATCCTGCCTCTGAGTTGGCGCAGCCGGGCGTAGGCCCGCGAGGCGGCAACGAGCTGCAAACCGGCGCGGACTGTCTGGGTGATGCCGGTCCCGCTGGCGCGCCGGGCCGTCTCAAGGAGTTCTTGCGGTACCTCGACGGTGATTTTGCGAGCTGTCTTCATGATTCTGAATATACCATAGGCAGTACCAGCATTGAATATGGTGTCTTGGCCCTCATTGCCATGAGGCGGGTGTAATGCACTAGCTCGCCACTTCTGTCCGCTTCGCCTTCCAATGAAACACCGCCTCCCGCACCCGCTCCATGGTTCTCTTGGCCACTTCCCGCGCCGTCCGCGAACCTTCATCCACAGTTTCCAGAACGCCCTTTTTGTCCTTCTCCCACTTCACGCGCCGCTCGCGCACCGGCGTGATCCACTTGATCAACCCATCCGCCATCTTCGCCTTGCACTCGATGCAGCCAATCTCCGCCGTGCGGCAACCATGGTCCGCCCAAGCAATCGTCTCCGGCGTGGAAAACAGCTTGTGCCAATCGAACACCGGGCAGACCTCGGGATTGCCCTTGTCCGTGCGCCGTTTTCTGGCGGGGTCGGTCATCATCACTTTGGTCTTGGTGCGAATGTCTGCGTCACTCTCACTCAGCGTGATGGTATTGCCGTAGCTCTTGGACATCTTTCGCCCATCGAGCCCCGGTATCCTCGGCGTCTTTGTCAGCAGCGCCTCCGGCTCGCGCAGCTTCTGTTCAAAGGAAAAGTACTTCCGAAGAGAGCCGGTTTGTTCTAGGAAGTTCTCGATTCCCACCTCGAGTGTCTTCGCTCGAATATTCCCCTCATACTCGGCGGGATTCCCTTTGCGCTCAGGTCTCAGGTAGCCTACCCGGCTAACGAACTCCGCGCCCTCTTTCCCGTCCCACAAGTTATCGAGGTGCATTTCGAGCCCGTAATATGTGTTAAACCGCCGCACGATCTCGCGAGACAACTCCACGTGGGTAACCTGATCCTCACCCACGGGCACAAACAGAGGCACGCCCTCTTCGCCATACATCACGATGTCGCCGCACTGCAGCACCGGGTAGCCCAGGAAGCCGTAGGTATGCAGGTCCTTGTCCTTGATGTTGTCCAGCGCTTCCTTATACGTGGGCACGCGCTCCAGCCAACCCAGCGGGGTCACCATGGAGAGCAGCAAGTGCAGCTCGGCGTGCTCCGGCACTTGCGATTGCTGAAAGATCACGCACTTCTGCGGATCGAGTCCCGCGGCCAAAAAGTCCGTGGTGATTTCCAGCGTGTTTTGCGCCACCGCGGATGTGTCCGCATAGTCGGTAGTCAGCGCGTGCCAATCGGCGATGAAGTAAAAGCATTCGTATTCTTTATCGCCCCGAGGCGTGACGGCGTCCTGCAGCCGCACCCAATTCTGCAGCGCGCCGAAGTAATGACCGATGTGCAGCCGTCCCGTGGGCCGCATCCCGCTCAGCACCCTGCCTGCCGTGGCAGGCCTGCCTGCATGGCCAGGGCGCATGCCCGCCGTGGCGGCCTTGCCTTTCGCCTCGTCTCCCAACCGTCCTCCTTCTATTCCGTGTCATTCCGAGCGAAGCGAGGAATCTCTCTTCGCTCTTCCCTCGCCACTCGCTTGCCCGCCGTAGCCTTGGCGGAGGCGGGTCACTAACCACTCGCCACTATAAGTTGAACAGCTCCCTCAGCCTTTTCGTTTGCGCCCGGCTCACGGGCACTTCGGTATTCTTCCTGTCGTCCATCTTGATCATGTAGCTGGACTTGAACCAGGGCACCACTTCCTTGATGTGCCGGATATTCACCAAGTACGAGCGGTGCGGCCGCCAAAACGTCTCCGCATCCAGCGCCGCGTGCAGCTCTTCGAGCGTGCGGCAATTCGACGTGCCTTCGACCTCGCGTCCGACCACGGTGATGG
>Ga0187771_10002730_pt1 | contig 12214 bp, 10 predicted proteins | sample 0116_SJ02_MP15_1_FD_133139 | JGI IMG/M metagenome (GOLD analysis project Ga0187771, IMG submission 133139) | Tropical peat soil microbial communities from peatlands in Department of Meta, Colombia - 0116_SJ02_MP15_10_MG | ecosystem: Environmental > Terrestrial > Soil > Wetlands > Peat | place... | reverse complement strand
GAAGGGTTTGCCCGCTGCTCCACGGAAGCGAAGAAGGCGTTCATGTCAATGTGGAGGATATTTCGAATTCTGCAGTCAGCCCTCTGCATTGACGATCCTCCACACAAGCGACGCCGTATTGAACTGTAGCATATAAACACCGTTCCCGTCGGTCACAGAAAAATGGTGGATGCAGGCGTTCCCTTCCCGGCTCTTCCACGTATAGGCTATCTCGTTATTACGGAACTGCCTTTTCCCGCGGGAGAACCATACGGGCCTTACCAAGCCCCGCGAAAACACGGCTCCTACCGAAATCGGCTCATCAAGGTCAAGCAGCATATCCTCAGTATAGTGAATATTTGTTCATATGTCAAGGTTAAAGTCATACCAGGCGGCCCAGGCAGGGAGGCCGTCGTACCCTGGATTTTGGACAGCGGAGGATGTTTCGATCGGGGAGATCATGACGACCGCGTGGGATCGTGGTGGTCCTCCCGGCGGACAATGATATCGCTATTCGCCGGCTGACCGGTAAATAAGAGGACGGAGTGAAATGTCAAACCTGAAATTCCCCAATCCGCAGAGCTTAATACTCCTTGCCCTGCATTTTGAGAAACTCGCCGAATTTCATGTCCAGCTTCATGATGTGGTCCACGATCCAGTCAACAACCACCTGGTTCGTTGTCGCCGACAGATCGTAGGTGCTGCCTTGAATGCGGGGCTGGGAGGCCTGCTCCTTGAGTTCAGCCAATGCCATCAGATATTTCTTGTGGTCCTCGCGTTGCTCCTGGAGGCCGCTATAACTCGTCTCCTGCATATGCTTTTCTTCTTCGGCGAAATGGATCTGGGCGTACTCATCGAGAAATCGCAAGGTCGCGTCGATCTCCGCCTTGCAGCGATGTTCTTTTATGGCAAGCTCGAGGTTGTTGATCCTCTTGAACAGCTCTCGATGCTGGCTGTCGATCGTCTTGATGCCCGTTGCCAACTTTTCCGTCCATTCCATGACGAAAACTCCTTGCAGATCAGCTTGCATTGTTTCAACAATTGTAGCAGCTGGCCTTGAAGATTGTCAACCGCCAAGTCTATCGATGCTGCACGGCTTGCCGCTCCATGGTTCCCGGCCGAATAGCAGTTTGCGTTTGACAGCCCCGGTGAAAAGCGTTAAGTTTATTCATATGAAGAGTGCCGTGGAGATTTACAAGCTCCTTCCAAAAACCAACTGCGGGTCGTGCGGCTTGTCGAGCTGCTTCGGATTTGCAGCGAAGCTTGCCTCTCAGCAGGCCTCGGTTGACGATTGCCCGAACATGAGCGCCGGCGCGAAAGAAGCCCTGCGCGAGTCCGATGCCGGACAACGAGATGTTCAGGGAACGGTCTTCGAACAGTCGCTACGAGCGCTGAAGCCAAAGGTCCAGGCACTGGATTTCCCCAGGATTGCAGCTCTCTTTGGGGCCGCGCTCACCGGGCCCGACTGTCTCGAGATCTCTTTTCTGAACGAGTGTTTTACGGTCACGAAAGAAACGATCGTTGACTCGTTAGGCAAACAGCCGCAGCCCTTCATCTCCATCCTTATTTATAACCATCTGTGCATGCCTGACCCGCCTGCCCCCCGCGGAGAGTGGATAACGTTCAGTTCGGTACCGGCATCGCACGCAAAGGATAAGGCCTGGGCTGGCCATGTCGAGGATGTGATCGCGAAGCACTTTGACGGCAGGATCGACGACCTCAGGGCTGCCTGCAAAAAGTTCGGCGGGGTTCCCGCAAACATCGGCGGCAATCACGACGCTGCCTTCGAATTCCGGTTCTTCCCCCACTACCCGGCGCTGCTCCAGTTCTATAACTCGGTGCCGGAAGAAAATTTTCCCGCACAATGCAAGCTGTTGCTGGACAAGACCGCCCCGCAGTACCTTGATATTGAATCGATGGTCGTCCTGGGAGAAGAATTCGCGGGCCGATTGACGGCAGGCTGAGCCCGGAGGACCGGGATCATCGCGCCAGGAATAATGTTTGGTCCGTGCTGCCGGGGTTCACCGGGCAAATGAGACTGTCCACATTTTCTTCTGACCTACCATCTCAGTGCCGCTGCTCCTGTCCGTCTCCAGGGCGATCCTAAACGCTCCTATTTCCCGAAAGGCTCGAACGTCTTCCCTCCACTTTCTACAAACTTACTGAAGAACTCGACCTGGCATCCTCCCCGGCATGAATGCCGAAATTTTACGGCGCTAGTTGACAAAGAGTCACTGACGGGCGGTAGGAAGCGCACGAACAGCTCTCGGCAACAACCTTCTCTGCTCAAGCTTCAGGGCTGCATTATTCGACCTGTTTTGTCGTTGCAGTTCCTGTGAAATGCCCTGTTACTTATGTAGAACATAATGTGCACCATTCCGCCTTAAGCTGATTTACTATTGGGAGGTTTGCCCTCTCTGGCGTAGGAGCGCAGTGGCACGGGAAGGATCGAATGCAGTAAGTGCTCACCTCTTTGTATGCGCACAAATCAGATACTCTATGTTCCCATCCTGCCCCGTGATCGGCGACGGGATGATCCCTTTCACGTCGAGACCGAGTCCACGGACAAAATCCTCGACGTTCTTGACCGCCGTCGTCCTGGCGGTCTCATCGCGTACGATACCGCCCTTGCCGACCTCTTCTTTCCCGACTTCGAACTGGGGCTTGATGAGCGCGATGATCGCTGCGTCCGGCTTGAGAAAATGCAATACGGAGGGAATGACCTTCGTAAGGGAAATGAACGAGACATCGATGACTGCGACATCAACGGGTTCGGGCATGAGGGAGGGAGCCATGTCACGGATATTCACGCGTTCGATGACCACGACATGCGGGTCCTGCCGAAGCTTCCATGCAAGCTGGCCGTAACCCACATCAACAGCATAGACCTTCTGAACGCCGTGCTGGAGCAGACAGTCGGTAAACCCGCCCGTAGAAGCGCCCACATCCATCGCGATCTTTCCATGAACGGGGAGTCGAAACTCCTTTAAGGCCGCCTCAAGCTTTAGTCCTCCGCGGCCCACATACCGCAGCGTATCCCCGAGAATCCGGATTTCGGCGTCTTCCGGCACAAGCGCGCCTGCCTTGTCCCGCTTCTGGCCGTCCACGAGCACCTGTCCCGCAAAGATGATAGCCTGCCCCTTTTCGCGGCTCTCCGCGAGCCCGCGCTCCACGAGCAGGAGGTCGAGGCGGAGTTTCTTCGCTTTATTCTTTTTTTGCCCTGTCATGTTTTTCGTGCTGCGAGCGTATCAGAAGCGTCTCGCGCTGTCAACGGGCCAGCCCTGAGCCTCTATGGTGGATCCCGTAGATCGGGAACGCGACTCGTCCTGGTGCATGGTGACGCTCAGGAATGGACCTTCACGTCTCTCCCAAACAACACGAAAGGCACTCGAATAGTTCCGAGTGCCTTTCCTTTTTCTGAACCTCTTTCGTGCTCTTACTAGGCCTCTCTCGAACGGAGCGGCGCGACCGGCGCCACTGCCTTTAACCAGGATCGTTCGATAAACTCCTTGACCGACTCGTAAATGCCTTCCGCATCGAGACCATACTTCTTTCTCAGCACCGCCTGCGCTCCATGCTCGATGTAGGAATCCGGCAGCCCGATCCGGTGAGTCTTGATGCCGCTCACGCCGTTGGTATCGAGGCATTCGAGCACAGCGCTCCCGAAGCCTCCCTGCAGGACGTGTTCCTCAACGGTAATCAATCTGCCGGTCCTCTTTGCAAATGAGATGATCGTCTCCGCATCGAGCGGTTTCACGAACCGGGCGTTCACGACCGCAACGGCAATCCCCTCGTCGGCGAGTTTTTTTGCGGCCTCGATTGACGGGCAGACCATGTTACCGATCGCGACGATCACGGCCTCATCGCCGTCCTTGATCAGCTCGGCTTTGCCGATCGGCAAGGTCCTCAGCTCCTGGTCCATGGGAACGCCGCAGCCGATACCGCGGGGATACCGCACCGCCGTTGGGCCGGCATGCTCGACTGCCGTCTTGACCATATGCTGCAGTTCGTTCTCGTCCTTGGGCGCCATCACGACCATATGCGGTACATGGCGGAGGTAGGCGATATCGAACACGCCGTGATGGGTCGGGCCGTCTTCACCAACGAGCCCGGCGCGGTCAAGAGCGATCGTTACGGGAAGGTTTTGAAGGCAAAGGTCGTGCACGACCTGATCATAGGCGCGCTGGGTGAACGTTGAATAAATAGCCGCTACCGGATGGAGCCCTTCGCTGGCGAGGCCGCAGGCAAACGTAATTCCATGGGGCTCTGCAATACCGACGTCAAAGAACCTGCCGGGATAGTGCTCGGCGAATTTGTCGAGCCCCGTCCCTTCCGACATGGCCGCGGAGATCGCGACGAGCTTATCGTTCTCCTCGGCAAGCCTGATCATCGTCCGGCCGAAAACTTCGGTGTAGCTCATGATGGACTGCTTTTTGGCCAGGGTTTTGCCGGTAGCCGGGTCAAACGGTGCGATGCCGTGATACTGGGATGGATTACACTCCGCGTACTCGCAGCCCTTCCCTTTTTTCGTGATCACGTGGACCAGGACCGGCCAGGTGTACTCTTTGATGTTCTTGAACGTCTCGAGCATGTGATTGATGTTGTGACCATCGATCGGTCCTATATACTGGAACCCGAGGTCCTCGAACAGCATGCCCGGCACCATGAGGCCCTTGATGGAATCTTCGGCCTTCTTCGCCAGATTGAACATGGATTCGCCGACCTTCGGAATGCCCTGCAGGAAATACTTGGCATCCTTGCGCAGCTTCGTATAAAAGTGTCCCGTCAGCGTCCTGCTCAGGTATGATGAGAGCGCCCCCACGTTCGGTGCAATGGACATCTCGTTGTCGTTCAGGATCACGACGAGGTTCTTCTTCAAGTGGCCTGCCTGGTTCATGCCTTCGAAGGCGAGCCCGGCTGAGATGGAGCCGTCTCCTATCACCGCGATGACACGGAAGTCCTCTCCATTGATGTCCCTGGCCGCGGCTATGCCGAGGGCGGCGGATATGGAGGTGCTGGCATGGCCTACGTCAAAATGGTCACAGGGGCTCTCTTCGCGCTTGGGGAAGCCGCTGATGCCGCCGTGCTGGCGCAGTGTCGGGAACTGCGCACGCCTCCCCGTCAGGATCTTGTGCGCGTAGGCTTGGTGGCCCACGTCCCACACAATGCGGTCAGTCGGCGTATTAAAGGCATAGTGGAGGGCGATGGTCAGGTCGACCACGCCGAGGCTCGAGGCGAAATGGCCTCCCGTCTTCGATACGACATCGAGGATCTCCTGCCGGATCTCATGAGCAAGCTCCGGCAGCTCTCCCCTAGGAATTTCCCGCAAGTCATTTGTGTTGCCTATTTTGTCCAGTATCATAAGTACCTCGTCGGTTCCGGGATCAGTGGCCAGGGTCCGGGAACATCCTAACCCTGAGCCCTGTCCCAGGTTTCAATTTACCCTGTTCACAATATACTTCGCGAGCTCACGGAGCGGGTCTGCCTTGCGGTCGAAATCCTTGAGCGCTTGGACAGCCTCCGAAGCGACCTCCAGGGCTCGTGCGCGTGATTCTTCCAGGCCGTAAAAGCTCGGATAGGTTTTCTTGCCTTTCTTCAAATCGCTTCCCACGTCCTTGCCGAGCTCTTCCTGGGTACCGATAATGTCCAGGATATCATCGGCGATCTGAAACGCGAGGCCCACCTTCTCGCCATAACGCGTGAGGGCCGCAAACTGCCGCGTGCCGGCCTTGGCATAGAGAGCGCCGACACGGACGGACGCCCTGATGAGCGCCCCGGTCTTGTGCGTGTGAATATATTCAAGCGTGGGGAGATCGACGTCCTTGCCCTCCGACTCCATGTCAACGACTTGGCCGCCGACCATGCCGAATACGCCTGATGCGGTGGCGATCTCTTTCATGATTGCAATGAGCCTGTTCGCGGGAATCGCCTTGAGCCTTCGGGGATCGGACAGCACCTCAAAGGCCATGTTCAAAAGCCCGTCTCCCGCCAGAATCGCAATGGCCTCCCCGTACACCTTGTGGCAGGTGGGTCTGCCGCGCCGGAAATCATCGTCATCCATGGCAGGAAGATCATCATGGATCAGCGAATAGGTGTGAATCAGTTCAAGCGAGCCCGTAATAGGCAAAAGATCAGCGGTCGTCTTCGCACCGATTGATTCAGCGGCAGCAATGGCGAGAATCGGCCTGACCCGCTTGCCGCCGCCAAAGAGGCTGTAGCGCATTGCCTCGTGCACTGAGGGGGGAAACGTTTTTCCGGGCGGGACGAGCTTCTCAAGCGCCTTGTCTACAATGTCTTTTTTCTTTGAAAGATAGACTTTTATGTCCATGGCTGTCAGGGATGATCACTCTTCCGGCTCTTCGAAGGGCTGCTCTGTCACGTTGCCTGCCTTGTCCTTGAGCAGGATATCCACCCTGCGCTCCGCGTCTTCAAGCCGTTTGGTGCAGAGGCGGGAAAGTTTGATTCCCTCCTCGAACAGTTTCAGCGACTGCTCAAGTTGAAGGTCGCCCTTCTCCAGTTGCTCCACGATCTCCTCGAGCCGCTGTAGCGCCGCTTCGAATTTTTTTTCCGCCATGGTATGATCATTCCTCGTTGTTTTGCCGAATCTGCGCCAAGGTCGTCATTATATACGGGCAATCAGGTAAAAATCAAGGCAAAATCAACAGTGCACGATGTATACCCGATATTTGCCCGCAGGGAATGGAGATCGATGTTCCTCAGGAGGCACGGAACATGATAAGATTATAGCAAAGAGAAGCGGGAAAGGAGGAGGATTTTTTATGACCCATGAATTAACGAACAAGGTTGCTCTCGTCACCGGGGCAAGCCGCGGCATAGGACGGGCAATCGCTCTTGCGCTCGCGGAGGCCGGGGCTGATGTAGCAGTGAACTATGTCTCTCATGAGCATGAGGCCCTTGACGTGAGCAAAAAAATTGCGAGCCTGGGACACCGGTCTATCGCCGTACAGGCTGATGTTTCTCGGAGCGCAGAAGTCATGCGCATGGCAAAAACCGTAGAACATGATCTGGGTGCGATCGACATCCTGGTGAACAACGCAGGGATTGCGCGGCCCTGCACGATTGACACGATTACGGAGCGCGACTGGGAGGATCTCCTGACAACGAATCTCACCGCACCTTTTCTGGTCGCCCAGGCCGTGCTCCCCTCCATGCGGCTGAAGAGGTGGGGACGCATCATCAATATTTCTTCGGCTGCCGCTCAGGTGGGAGGCGTCGTAGGACCGCATTACGCTGCGTCCAAAGCAGGCGTCATCGGGCTTACGCACTACTATGCGGCTCACCTTGCAAACGAAGGAATAACCGTGAATGCCATAGCCCCCGGACCGATCCGGACCGATATGTCGAAAGCTCTGCCAGCGCTCACCGAGAGCACCATTCCCGTAGGACGCTTCGGCACTCCCGAAGAGATCGCGGCCGTAGCTGTGTTGCTTGCCCAGAACGGTTATATCACCGGCCAGACCGTAAACGTGAACGGGGGCAGGTACTTCGACTGATCCGCGCTGGCCTTCATGGATTCAACCGGGAACCAGGGCATGTCAAGGATCCCTGCCTGATGTGGCCGTGAGTCACTGACTTCTTCTTCCTGATCCCGGATGATGACCATGAGCATTCGACAGTGCTGGATTGATATTATTCTCTTGACCGTGTTTTGGACCTGTCCCCGGCCTGGCCATTCCGCTAAGGCTAAATCAGGCTCTTTCCCAGGTGGGCTTGTACGCTAGTATTCCTTCCACATCTCCAGCGCATTCCTCGCTGACCGGAACCCGAATCCCCTGAGCGCTCCGGCATAGGGACTCGCCAGTGCGGGCAGGCCGTTGATCGTATCAACTGCTATCTTCTGCATTGGATTGAACTCACGGGTGAGCAGGTCCTTGAACAGCGTGAGACAATCGGCAAGGCGCGAGTCGTCAGGCTGGACCATGATCTCAAGGTTCTTTCCCGCGCGCTTGGATACCATCGCAAGCTTGCTGCCCCGGTACACCAGATGCGTCGAGGCGATGCGGGAAGGGAGCCCCGCGAGCGAAGAAAGGCCCAGCCCGCAGGGCGATGCGGGGTCAGCCGCATTGATCCAGTAAACGGCGTCCTGCGGGAGCGGCTCCTTGAGCATGCGGAAGGCCTCGTGGGAAACGAACTGCGGCCCCGCTATGTCCGCAAAAAAATAGCCTGACAGTACTTCTCCCGAGAGTTCCATGAGACGTAACGAGCGGAATATCTCGCGCCACTGGAGCGGCGGCAATTCGTTCACAAGAAGGTCGCGGAATAGCACGCCGAAGCGTTTCAAGAGCTGCCGGATGCGGTCTTTTACGAGCTCTTCGTTTTGGAGGAGATCACGCTCGTGCGGCTGGGGATCGATCCGGAGCCAGTTCCCTTCTAGAGGCCGGGAAACCTTCCACCGGTTAAATCCCGACCTGCGTGACGTGAGCCTGGCCTCATCAGTAAACGATTGAGCAGAGAATCCCGTCACGGCCCCCTTTCGGAGCGTCTTAAAAGAGTCACTCGTCACATTACCCTTCCACGCCTCCTTCCATAAGAGCTCCGTGGCATGAATACTGTCCATATGGGAAAATTCCGTTATCTCCAAAAAACTGTACCTGCCCCGGCGGTCCGGAATCAGGTGGGAAAGTTCTCCATCCTGTTCGGTCTCGGGGACAGGACGGAAGAGCTCCAGGTCCTGATTGAAGGCAAGGCTGATGCGCTGCCTTCCGCAGCCAAACCACATGAGGTCGCTCTGGTTCATGAGCGTATCCAGCCACTCGCTTCGATACTGCTTAATACGGCTGGGCAGGATATATTCCTCCCAGGCGCCCACGGGCGCCGGGAAACCGAAGAGCTGTTCCAGCCTTTGCTGAAGGTCGTCCATTGATTCGCCCCGCGGAAGGACTCCCTGGTAGACTGCCAGGAACAAGGGAAGCTGGGCTATCGGAAGAGGCTCGAACGATGGCTGGCGATAACGCCGCGTCATGCGGAGCAGGATCTCAAGGTTCCCGCTGTCGCAGATCTCGAGTGCCCTGCTCTCCTCTCCAAATCGGTCCATGACGAGGTCCTGCGCTTCCAGTAAAGGTTCAACCGCCTCATCGACCCTCGCTCCGGTAATACCGAGCAGCGACACCAGGCTTTCTTTCTCCAAGGGGCCGTAGAAGGACAGCCAGTCAGCAAGAAAGTTCGTGAGGTCGTACTCCTCGGCTGCTTGAAGAGACAGAGGCGCCTCGCGCAGGAATGACAATGCCCGCCGCTTGACGGTTTCCGGTTTTTCGTCGCCACGCACCGGCGTAACCGTCATAACGTCAGGGTGCAGACGGAACGCAACGACGACCTTCGGGAGCGTTTCGAGAGCGCAGAGGAGCGGGTGCCTCGCGCCGGGCCAGCTTATCCAGAGCAGTTTCCTCGACTGGGAGGCGAGCCACTCTCCCGCATCCTGGCCATGGTCCCTCCTGATCGAGAACGCCAGCTCCTTCCACTCCGGTTCGGGAACCAGCAAACGCTCCTTCACCCAGTCCAGAAGCTCGATGGCTGAACCCGGCGGGTATCCCGGGGCCGTGCGTTTGAGCTTGCTGTCCAGGACGCGGACAAGGTGAGCGGGAATCTTCGGACGTAGGTGGGATGAAAACAGAAGTTCCGTGATGAGATCGGGCCGCAGGGCCGACTCTTTTGCCAGGATCGGCGTATCATCCTCGTACATGTACTTGTTCGTCTGCATCCACACGAGGTTTCCGGCAAAGGGGGAGGCCGCCCTGGTCACGGTCTCGCTCACGCGGACCATCCCTGTCTGAATCTCTTCGATCATCGTCTTCACGTGCTGGAGGTCGAACTCGTCCTCGAGACACGTGCGCCACGTTTCGAGCAGGATCGGGAAGTCATCGTAGGAATGGACCGCTGCAAGCAGTTCCTTGGACCGGAGACGGATGAGCCAGAGCGGCATTCGGCGTTTGAAACTTGACTTCGGCAAGAGGAGCGCGCGCTCTGCGTTCTCCCGGAACCGGGCCCCGAAAAATCCCGTCTGCTCCAGCCTCTTGCGGAGAAATGACTCGACGGTTTCCGGAGCGAGCAGTGAGAAGAGGTCATGGGCCTCGAACTCCCGTGGCAGCATGAGCAGGACGGCATCGTCGTTCTCGATAAACTGGAGCGGCTGGCGCTCCTTCTCCTCCCAGGCCTGGGCCAGTGCAAGGGCATACGGCCGGTTGACCCGTCCGCCCCAGAAGGTATGGAGGATCACCTGCTTGAAATCGCCGCGTCCTCCTGGCTCCTCCACGTGCTCGATCAGGAGATGGTGACGGTGCGGCAGGCTGGTGCCGGTCGCCTCTTTTTGGAGTTTCAAGAACCCGATGAGCAGGTCCGCGGCCGTCTCTGCCATGGCATGCCGTTCCAGGAGCTCATGCCGGAAATCAGGGGAGTCAAGCTTCCCGTCCGCGTGTTCGAGGAAGAGCCCAATCTTTTCGGAGAAGTGAAAATCGCGGTCCTGTTGTTCAGCCCTCCAAAACGGGAATATGCCCGTCGCGGAGCGGACCGGCACGACCTCCACGTCGTTGTGCGTGATCTTCTCGATCCTCCAGAGCTGGGTTCCCAGGGTAAAGGTCTCTCCGAGGGACCGCTCCCAGACGAACTCTTCATCGAGCTCGCCGATCTTCGCATGGGTGTCCTTGAGGCGCATGTCGAAGTAGCCGCGCTCCGGGATGGTCCCGCCTGAGGTGTAGAGCAGGTAGGGAACTTCGCTGTGCGCCTGGATGGTGTTGTCCAGCCGGTCAAGCGAGACGCGGGCCTTCAGTTCCCGCAAGCGGCTGTCTGCATACCGGCCGGAAAGCATTTCGAGCAGGATGTCGAAATGCTTGCGGGGCAGGTTGCGGTAGGGATAGCTCGTTTTCAGAAAAGAATAGAGCTCATCGATGTCCCACTTTTCCATTGCAGTCATCGAAAGGACGACCTGCGCCAGGATATCGAGCGGCGCTTCGATGGGATGCACCTCTTCAATGTCCTGGTCAAGGCTTGCGCGGGCCATGACTGCTGCATCGATAAAATCGCGGCCGTGCGTCGGGAAGAGCATGCCGCGGCTCGTTTCCCCCACCGAATGGCCCGACCGGCCTAGGCGCTGGAGCGCCGACGAAACCGACCTCGGCGTCTGGATCATGATGACCTTGTCGAGGCTCCCGATGTCGATGCCCAGTTCGAGCGAGTTCGTGGCGACGATGGCCTTGAGCTCCCCGTTCTTCAATTTCTGCTCCACAGCCAGCCTGATCTCGCGGGAAAGCGATCCGTGGTGGGCATAGGCAAGTTCGGCCTCCTCGGCCTCGTTGATAAGCCGCGTTACCTTTTCCGTGGTCCTCCTGCTGTTCGCGAAGAGCAGCGTCGACCGGTGCTGATTGATGATTTCCTTGAACGAGTCGATGAGTGCTGGCCACCAGGAATCATCGACCATCTTCTCCCGCGCATCGGGAGGGAACGAGACGGAAATCTCGTAGTTCTTTGCCTGGCGTGACTGGATGAGCGAAACAGATCGTTTTTCGAAATGACTGTCCTTGCCTTTCCCGATTTGCCGGAACCCTCCCACAAACTCGGCGACGCGCTCCGCGGGGTTCACCGTCGCGGAGAGCGCGATGCGCTGGAACTCTCCACAAAGAGGAACGAGCCGGTCCACGGCCGTGATCAGGTGCGTACCGCGCTTCGTCCCGACGACCGCATGGATCTCATCGAGGATCACGGTTACGATCCCGGTAAGAATCGATCGCCCGCTCCGGGACGTGAGGAGCAGGTTCAGGGACTCCGGAGTGGTGATAAGGATTTCCGGCGGCCTCCTGAACATTTTTCGCCGCTCCTCGCCCGGCGTGTCCCCGCTCCGGGTGAGCACGCGGATTTCCGGGAAAGGCGCCCCGACGCGGCTGAAATGGTCCCGCAGCTCAGCAAGGGGTTTGAGCAGGTTTCGCTGGACGTCGTTGTTTAGCGCTTTCAAGGGAGAGATGTAGAGAACGCGGACCTTGCCCCCGCTCCAGGCGCCGGTGACGAGCTGATTAATGCTCCATAGAAAGGCGGCCAGCGTCTTGCCGCAGCCCGTGGGCGCGATCACGAGCACATGACGGCCTTGTGCGATCTCGGGCCAGGCTTTTTCCTGCACGTCGGTCGGTGTGCCGACGTTTTCCGAGAACCATTGCTGAATGATATGATGGAACAGATCGAGACTGCTTGATGACATGATTGATGGTCCTTTAACTCAAACATAGACCAG
>Ga0187771_10002729_pt1 | contig 12215 bp, 15 predicted proteins | sample 0116_SJ02_MP15_1_FD_133139 | JGI IMG/M metagenome (GOLD analysis project Ga0187771, IMG submission 133139) | Tropical peat soil microbial communities from peatlands in Department of Meta, Colombia - 0116_SJ02_MP15_10_MG | ecosystem: Environmental > Terrestrial > Soil > Wetlands > Peat | place... | reverse complement strand
GCCGGTCTTGAGCATCTGCGGTATTTCGTACTTCATGCAGAGCCAGACGCCTTTGAGGTTGATCGCCGTTACCCGATCGAACACGTCCTCGGGATAGGCGGCGGTGTCCGTCATCCGGCCTTCGATCCCGGCGTTGTTGAAGGCGCAATCCAGGCGGCCGTAGGTAGAGACCGTATGGTTGACCATCGCTTCAACTTGCGCGGCGACGGATACATCCGCGGCGAAACAGCTTGCCTCGCCGCCGGACTCCTTGATCATTTTCATCGTGCGCTCGGCAGCCTCGGGCACGTAATCGGCGATCATCACTTTCGCGCCCTGCTTTGCGATCAAAATCGAGGTGGCGCGTCCGATGCCCGAGCCGCCTCCGGTCACCAGGATTACCCTATTTGCCAACAATGCGGCCATGATCCCTCCCGAGAAACGGGTGAAGCGCGATTTGCCTTCAACCGTTTGTCATGTTCGGCGGTCAGTTGGGTTCGTTTTCGTTGCCGGTGCAGGCGCCGATGCGCTGGCCCTCGAGATGAACGACGTTGTTGATGGGACGGCCCATCATGTTACCGGTCATGGTGACGGTACCGGTGTAATGGCTGCCGCTGTCGAAGACCACCGAGCCGTCGCCCTCCATCTGCATCTTGCCGGTGCATTCGACGCGCCATTTGATGGTGCTGTAGGTCTGCTCGAATTTTACTTTCTTGCAGGTTTCCTCGGGAGTGTTGCGCATCGGGCCCTGCGAGAACTTCTTCATTTCGTCGTCCATTTCCTTGGCGGTCACGCAATGGTCGTGGGACCTCATCGGGATGTTTTGACCGTTGCTCTCCATCTTGCTGGTCCCCCGCCAGAGGCCGGGCTCGGCGATGAAGTGCGCCGCGCGCGCGAACGAAGCCGTCGCCAAGACGGTCGCGACCGCTATCCCCAGTATGTTTTTCCTCATCGTCCTCATGCCTCCTCACGCAGATATGGGAAAGTCGAAAATATCGGATGACGGGGCCTTCGCCTAGGGTGTGCCGGGTCTCTAATCCGTGGCGGAGGGTTCACGAACGGGCGCGTGCGGGGTTATATCTGATCGGGATGGAAGAGACGGCAAGATTGGAGATGCCGCCGGCGTTCGAGGAGGCGATGCGGCGGCACGAGCGCGAGATCATGCGCTATATCCTGCGCATGACGCGCGATCGCGAAGATGCGCTCGATCTTTTCCAGGAGACGTGGCTACGCGCGTATCGGGCCTATCCGCGGCTGGATTCGGCGGCGGGATTGCGGCCGTGGCTTTTTCGGATCGCGACGAACCTTTGCCTCAACCATACGCGCGACCATGCGCGGCGCGCGCGCGTGATCAGCGGGGAGGAGTTCGAAGCCGGCGGGCGGGCGGATCGCGCGGGCACGGGCGGTTCTCCCGACGGCGTGATCGATTTGCGGGCGAAAATCGGGAAGCTGCCGAACAAGCAGCGGCAGGCGCTGGTGATGCGCAAGCTCGGCGGACTCGATTACGGCGAGATCGCGGCGGCGCTGGGATGCTCGGAGGAGGCGGCGCGGGCGGGGGTTTATCTGGCGATGAAGAAAATCAAGGGGGCGGAGTAAAGCCCATGGACGAGACGAGCGAAGACTTCGGCCCCGGGCCGGATGAGGCGGTGGTCGACGAGATGCTGGCGACCGCACGGCCGCGGCTGCGGCGCGCGCTCAAGAGGATTGAGCGGCCGCGGGCGCGGGTCGCGGTGATCGATACCGCGATCGGCCGCCTGTTGATCGCGGACGGCCCGCGCGGACTGATCGCGGTCAAGTATCTCGACACGAGCGACGGCGCCGGCGCGCTCGAGGATTTGCGGCAGCGGTTCGACCTCGAGGAAGACCCGGCGACGGCGGCGCGAATCGCGGACGAGATCGAGCGGTTCCTGAAGGGCGACGCAGACGCGGTGGCGCGTCGGCGAGTCGACTTGAGCCTGGTGGAGAGCGAGTTTCAGCGGCGCGCGTTGAAACGCCTGCGGACGGTGCCGCCGGGTTCGGTGGTGACCTATGCGGCGCTGGCGGATGCGATCGGAGCGCCGTCGAGCCAGCGCGCGATCGGGAATACGATGGCGTCGAACCCGCTGCCGATTTACGTCCCGTGCCATCGCGTGATCAAATCCGACGGGACGATCGGGAACTACGGCGGCGGGATCGCGCGCAAGCTGAAACTGCTGGGCGCGGAGGGTTTTCGCGCCGACCGCGGGAATCGTTTACCGGGGACGGCGGTGTACGGTCATTGGGCGTCGCGGATCTTTTGCCGGCCGGCGTGCACGTCGGTGCGGCGAGCGAGCCGCAAACGATGGCTGATCTTCGGCGATTCCGCTCATGCGCGGGGCGCCGGACTGCGCGCGTGCAAGATCTGCCATCCGGCGTAGGGTTGGGCGAGGGGTTGCGCGGCGAGGATCGCGCGCCGGGATTCGGAGGAAAAAAAAACAGGGTGCCGTCGGGCACCCTGTTTTTGCGAATCCGGCGCCGGACCGAGGATTCGGCCCGACTCGCTGACTGCTACTCGGTTTCCTGCGTCTGCTGCAATTGCTGAATCTGGCGGCGCTGGCTTTCGATTTCGCGCTGCTGGTGCGAAAGCTGGGCCTGCGTTTGCCGTTGCGCGTCTTCGTTGCTCTGCAATCCGCGGCCGACGGCATAGCCGCCGGCGCCACCGATGCCGGCGCCGATCAGAGTTCCCGCGATCGGATGGCCGACGGCCGAGCCGATGATGGCTCCGCTGCCGGCGCCGAGAACGGTACCGACGCCGGTAGCCTTCTGGGTGGTCGAAAACTGCTGACCACATCCACCAATCATGAGCAGGGCTGCGAGCGCGACCCCCACCTTTGCATATCGCCGTCCGCGCATGACCAACCTCCCCCTTCCCCTCGTTTCGGAATAACTACTCAGTCTCCTGTTGCTGCTTGAGCTGTTCGATTTGCTGGCGCTGCTGTTCGATCTCCTGCTGCTGCTGCTGGATTTGGCCCTGCGTCTGCTGGTTCTGCGTGGTCTGGTTCTGCATCTCGTTGCCGACCATAAAGCCACCAGCAGCACCGAGGCCGCCGCCAATCGCCGCGCCCGCTGCCGGATGGCCTACGGCTGCGCCGATGATCGCGCCAGTGCCTGCACCCAGCAAAGCGCCCACACCGGTACCCTTCTCCCGTTCGGTCAAGGGCTGCCCGGAACATCCGGCGACCAGAAACAAGGCCGCCAGTGCAAGTGCCATGGTCGCAATCTGACCGCTGCGCATAAAAAATACCTCCCTCGATTGGCTACCCGGCTATTCGGTTTCCTTCTGCTGCTTCATCTGCTCGATCTGCTGGCGCTGCTGCTCGATTTCCTGCTGCTGGGACTGGAGCTGGGTCTGCGTCTGCTGCTGACTGACTTCCTGGTTCTGCATCTCGTTGCCGACGAGTGCGCCGCCGACAGCGCCAATTCCGCCGCCGATCGCGGCGCCGATTCCCGGAGCACCAACGGCAGCACCAATTATCGCGCCTGTCGCGGCTCCTACGCCACCACCGATGAGCGTTCCTTTTTCGCGGGTGCTGAGAGGCTGCCCCGAGCATCCCGCCAGCGCGACGAGCATCACCGCCGCCAACAGACCATTAAGTGTCAATTTGGTTCTTTTCCGCATCCGATTCCTCCATTCAGCCGGAGCAGGTTCTATGCCCGCGATAAAACACCATATAGCTAGCGTAATCTATTTTTATAATCTAATGACACTCGCGGACTGCCTCTTTTCCGGTAGCGTTTTGGCAATTTGGTGTAGCGTTGCTGAATTGTAAGGTTCCGCCCGCGCCACACCGCCGCCTCCGCCCCTGAATTGTTTAGCATAACGGCATAGGTGGGCGAAGACGCTTTTCTGCCGGGTCAAACCGCCGTGCGCATCAAACGGCGCGGGCGCGCACCTACCATCCGATCGCCTGCGCCGCCATCACGACCGCGAGTTGTCCACGCGGGTCGGCGCCGCCTGTCAGGAGCCGGCGGGCGGGGTCGAAGCGGATTGCGAGCACATGGCCTTCGCACCAGGGTGGACGCACTTCGAGGCGATGACCGCGGCCGGCGAGATCGGCGCGGACTTTTTCGTCGAAGCGCTCTTCGATCCGCAGGACGCCCTGGTTGTAGTTATGCGGATAGAAGGTGTTGACGTAATGCGCGGTGGAGAAACGGGGCGCTTCGATCGCCTCCTGCACGTCCATCCCGAAGTCGACGAGATTGAGGAAGAATTGCAGGGTCCATTGATCCTGCTGATCGCCGCCGGGGGTGCCGAAGGAGAGGAACGGCGCGCCGTCGCGCGTGGCGATCGAGGGAGTGAGGGTGGTTCGCGGGCGTTTGCCGGGACGAAGCGCGTTGGGGTGGCGGTCGTCGAGATGGAACGTCTGGACGCGGGTGCCGAGCGGAAATCCGAGGGAGTCGATCACGGGCGAGCTGGGAATCCATCCGCCGCTCGCGGTGCAGGCGACCATGTTGCCGCGGCCGTCCGCCGCCGTGACGTGTATCGTGCCGCGGCCCCATGAACGGGCTTGCGCGTTTTCACCGTCGAGCAGCGCGCGCATCCGGAGCGCGTCGCCCGGCCGCAGATCCATCGAGGCGCGAGCGGGATCGATGAGTGCGCGGCGAAGGTCGGCGTACTGGCGCGAGAGCAGGGCGTCCATCGGCACTGGTGTGAATTCGGGATCGGCGTAGTAGGCCTCGCGATCGGCGAAGGCGAGCTTGGCGGCTTCGACCAGGCAGTGGATGTAATCGGCAGAGTTGTGGCCCATCGCGCGCAGGTCGAAACCCTCGAGGATTCGCAATTGCTGGAGGAAGACCGGGCCCTGCGACCACGGCTGGCATTTGTGAACGGTAACGCCGCGATAGTCGGCGGTGACGGGGTCTTCGAACCTGGTGGTGAATCCGGCGAGGTCGCTCTCCTGGAGAATGCCGCCGTTGGCGTCGGACCATTTGACGATTTCGCGGGCGACGTCGCCGCGATAGAAACGATCGCGCGCGGCGTCGATAGCCGCTTCGCGGCCGCGGTTTTTCGCGGCGGCTTCGGCGTCGAGCAGGCGACGGAAGAAGTTCGCGAGGGCGGGATTTTTGATGATATCGCCGGGACGGGGCACCTCGCCGCCGGGCATGTAGAGCGCCGCGCTGGTGGGCCACTGATCGCGAAACTTCCGGCGATTGGCGCGAATCGAGGCGACCCCGATGAGCCCCGACAAATCCTTGGGGGTTTCACCGTGGCCGCTCAATCCGGCGTGCATCGGCATCCCGTCCTCGCAGAGCGCGAGCGCGGGCGCTGCGACTTCGGCCAACGTCATCGTGCCGAAGCGGGCGAGCGCCGCGGCAAGGGCGTCGAAGGCAGCGGGAACGCCGGCAGCAAGGAGTCCCTCGGCGGGGATCAGGTCGAGTCCGCGCGAGCGGTAAAAGTCGATAGTGGCTCGCGCGGGGGCAGTCATGTTGCCGTTGACGGCGACTACGCGTTGAGCGCTTGCCAAATAAATGAGCATGGGCGCTTCGCCACCAATCGTGTGCATGTGAGGATTGACGATGCCCTCGACGAGGGTGGCGGCGACCGCGGCGTCGATCGCGTTGCCGCCGCGGGCGAAGATACGGGCGCCAGCCGAGGCGGAGAGGTAGTGTTCGGTGGCGACCATGGCCTCGCGGCCCATCACCTGCGGGTAAAGTGTGGTCATAAGCGTCCAACCTTTGCCGTCCGAAAAATGTCGTGAAATGAAGCATTTTTCGGGAGAGGCGGCGGTTAACTGTTGGTTCTCTTACCTGACCCGATTTGGTTGGGAGATCAACCTTTTTCGTGGAATTTTGGCTAAAATCGCAAAACGAGAATCGAGGAGAAGCCGGGTCTGGAGGTCTAATCGCGCTCGTAGGTGGCGAATAATTACAGCGAAGATATCAAATGGTGGCCAATCAAAAGTCATCTAACATTAGGCCTGCGATTTGCTATCATATTAGCCAGGGGATGGAGGCTGACCGGTTGCGATTAATGACCAGGCGATGCGGAGATAATTATGGAAACGATGAACGTGGACGCGGTGGTGGGGCGGCACTGTAGTTTGCTTCGTCCGGTACGAGACCAACAGGGTCGTGCTCGCTTCAATGAGAAGCCAGTTATCTTGCGTCAATTGAACAATCTTGGTCGACGCATGTTATTGGTGCAATTCGACGATGGTAGCACCACGTTTCTTTTCCCGGACGAAGTAGACATCGAATAGCCCACCACAGCTCGGGATCATCAGGCGACGTTAGCGGTCCCACTAACAATTGCGGCTGCGGAGCTTTCGGGGGTGACCGAAGCACCGAGGCAGCTACGGTTTCGGTCGAGGGATGAACCGCAGCAACTTCCGGTGTTTCGATTTTGCAACATCCTGCTATGATCGGCGGCGATCCTCTATCGCCGTCTGGAGCCATCGCAGATGCGTGCAGCGGTTTTGAAAGCTCGCGGCCGAATCGACCTCGACCGCGCCTATCCGGAGCCATCGCTCAAGCCGTCGGACCTGCGGCTTCGCGTCAAGGTAAGCGGGATCTGCGGCAGCGACCTGCACGAGTTCGTTGCGGGACCGCTGGCGATCCCGATGCCTGCGGTGCTGGGCCACGAATTCTGCGGCGAGGTGGTCGAGGTCGGCGCCGAGGCGCGCGGTTTCGAAACAGGCGACAAGGCGGTCGGGATAATTTACCCGGGTTGCGGCAACTGCGAATACTGCCACCGCGGCGACTTCACCTTATGTGACTTTCGAGCAATGGCGGTGGCGGAGCGGAATGGCTCTTTTGCAGAGTACATCACCGCGCCAGCGCGGCAGATGTTCGTGGTACCAGCCGAGACGCCGGATGATGAAGTGGCGTTGATCGAGCCTGCTTCGGTCGCGTGCCATGCGATTCGCCGTTCCGGCCTGACGATTGGGCAACGCGTGCTGGTGATGGGCGCGGGTCCGATCGGATTGCTGGTCACGGCGCTGGCGCGCCTGGCCGGGGCGGATCGAATCGCGGTGGTCGAGCCGGGGGCAAGGCGAAGAGAGCTGGCGCTTAAGATGGGGGCGGATTTGGCGCTTGATCCGGGCGACGAGGTCGAGGGCCCGATAATGGAGCTGACCGAATCGCGCGGGGCCGATATCGTGTTCGAGGCGTCGGGCAGCGCCGCAGCTTTCGACCAGGCACAACATCTGGTGCGCAAGCAGGGACGGATCGTGATGGTAGCGGTGTACGAGGGGCGCAAGCTGGAGCTGCGGGCCAACCGGCTGGTCGGGAACGAAGTCGATCTGATCGCGAGCTTTTGGGCCAACGACATCGATTTCAGCCGAACGGTGAGCCTGGTCGCAAGCCGCAAGCTGGACGTGCGACCGCTGATTTCGGCGCGCTACCAGCTCGACGATATTCAGAAAGCGTTCGAGGCACTGGCCGCCGACCGCGGCAGCTTCGGAAAAATTCTCGTCACTTGTTCGTGAGTGCAAGGCCGTCGTCGCGCAACAGCGATTGCGCGTGATGCAACGCCACGATGGTCTTGGCGTCGACGATCTCGCCGCGGCGCACCATCGCAAGCGCGTCATCGAATTCGACGCGCTCGACGTGGATCACCTCGTCATGATCGAGTTCGCGCGGAGCGGGCGAGAGATCGCGCGCGAGGAACAGATCGATCCGTTCGTTGCAAAAGCTCGGGATAGTGACGATCGAACCCAGATGGTCCCAGCGGCGGGCGAGCAGCCCGGCCTCTTCGCGCAACTCGCGCTCGCCGCATTCACGCGCGGTTTCGTCGCCGTTGCGGCATCCGGCCGGAATCTCGCGAATCCAGCCGCCGACCGCATGACGGTACTGCGTGAGCAGCGTAATCGTGCCGTCGGTATCGAGGGCGACGACAGCGGCGGCGCCGGGATGGCGGATGATCGCGAGGTCGACCGTGACACCGTTGGGCAGCGAGGCGCTCTCGACGCCGACGTCGACGATGCCGAGTTTCAGAACGGGGCGGCGCTTAGAATCCATCGGATCAGCATGCGGGCTGGGCCGATTGTGCGCAAGCACGGCACGAATTGGCGGCGTTCAGTTGAACCGGTGTCGATGATCTTCCCAATGGCGCCGGCGCAGGGGGAGTGAAATATTTCACCCTGAACATGAAAGCTATTTTGATCCCAATATATTTCGATTATGCGTCGACGCTGTGCTACGTCGCGTGGCGAATCGTGCGCGAACTTGAAGCCGAAGTAGGTTTCGAGGCGCTTTGGAAGGGTGTGCCGATTCGGTTGCGCGATAATCGGAGCCGGCCCGGAAACGTGCTCGGGCCGATCGAGCGGATGAAGGTGATGAACGTGATCGCGGAGACCGGGATCCGGGTCAAGCCGCCGGAGCGGTGGATCGATTCAGAGGCGGCATTGATGGGGTCCGAGCTGGCGCGGGAGGCGATGCGATTCACGCCGTACCATGAGGGCGTCTTCCGCGCGGCGTTCGAGCAAGGGCGGGACATAGCGGACGCCGGCGTGCTGGGCGGAATCGCGGAGGGGGCGGGGATGGATCGCGGGCGATTCGAGAACGACCTGGCAGCGCGGCGGATGGAATCGCGGGTGGCGGCGAACAAGGAGGAGGCGGACCGTTTCTCGGCTCTCGGCTACCCGACGTTCATCCTCGGCGATTTTCCGCTGACGGGGATCCAGCCGAAGGAGACCATGCGGATGCTGCTGCGGCGATTTGTCGAGCAGCGCAGCCGCGAGCGGGCGAACTAAGAGCGAACACGCGTGCCGCGGCCTACCAGACTCCGGGAACCAAGCGGTAGCGGACCCTGACCGCGTAATCGGGGTAGCCTTCCAATTCCTTCATCAGGGTGACGTCTTCGAGCCGGGTGCGCTCGACCAGCAGCGCCATCATGAGAGCGGCCCAGGCCAGCCCAAGCCAGGAACCGAGCAGCAGCGCGATCGAGGGGAAAAAGATCAGCACGCTCGCATAGAGGGGATGGCGGACGAACCGGTAGGGGCCGGTGGTGACGACGTGCTGGCCGCGTTCCTTCTGAATCCGCACGACCATCACGAGGTACGCGTTTTCGCGGAAGACCAAATAGCAAAAGCAGAACGAGACGGTGAGACCGATTGCGCCGAGCAACTGGAGCCAGACCGGCACGTGAGACCATTGGTAGCGCATCGCGTCGAACCCCATCAGGGGCAGCCATGCGATGAAGAGGAGCGTGAAGGCGGCCATCAGGAGTTTGTCCCAGGCTTTCTGGCCGTGCTGTATCGGCAGCTTGACTCTTTCCTTGAGCAGATCCGGATCGTGCCGCGCGAGCATGGTCGTGATCACGACGATGAACACAAGCATGATCACGATGAAGGCCCACGCACCCGGCCAGTAGATCGTGCCCGCGGAGAGGAAGAGGATCGCGGCAAAGGCGACCATTTCCGAGAATCCGGCTACGAGCGCTTTGGTCAGAACGTTCATGTGAGATTGAACCTGCGGCCAGTCTAGCGCGACAGAAACACCGGGCACGACGCGTTGCGCATCACGTACTCGGTGTTCGATCCGAGGACCATCTCGATGATCCGGCTGTGGCCGTAAGCGCCGATGAAGAGCAGGTCGGCGTCGTATTGTTTGAGGAAGCCGATTATTCCCTCGTGGGCGTGACCCGGGACGAGCTTGAACTCGGCGGTGATAGCGTAGGGCTCGAGATAGCTGCGCGCTTCGTCGAGGGTTTTGGCGCCGAGCTTCAAGTCGCGGGCGACGGTAATCACGGCCAGCGGGACCGAGAGCAGGTCGCTGATTTCGGCTGCCGCGCGCATCGCGCGCGCCGCCCGGTCGCTGCCGTCGTAGGCCAGGACCGGCCGGCGGATTTCGCGGAAAGTTCGCGGCGAGACGAAGAGCGGACGCGGACATTTGCGGGCTACGCTCTCGGCGGTCGAGCCGAGCAAGCCGGTGGAAAAGCGTTCGTTGACGCCGCGGTGTCCGATCATGGTGATGTCGGCGCTTTTGGCGCGATCGGAAATCTGGTTGGCGACGATGCCGACGTCGAGCACGGACTCGGCGGCGATACCCTCGCGCCGGGCGGCCTGCGCAAATTCGTCAAGTATCGCGCGGCCGCGGCCGGTCAGCACCTCGCGCATCCGCGAGGAATAATCGAGGTAGGGTTCAAGTCCGAGCGAGCCTGAGATATCATGAAAAAAGGAGCCTTCGATCGACACGATATCGACGACGTGGAGACCGATGAGGTTGGCGCCGAGGCGACGCGCGAGGTAGAACGCATAGCGCTGGGCGACGCGGGAATGCTCGGAGGAATCGATGCCGACCAGGATCCGTTTGATCATGGGCGCGGCTCCTTGTCCAGGATTCCGCGATAGCATCCCGGCGCCGGAGCCTCAAGGGGTGAGAGGGGCGATTTAACGCAGGTATCCATGAGCGACAACAAGGGAACGCGGCTATTGCGGTTGGTGGACGAGTTGGCCGAGGCGGCCAAGCGAATCGGGCTGGAGGTTCGCCGCGAACGGATCTTGCGCGAGGTTGGATACCGCGCGCGCGGCGGGGCCTGCCGGCTGCGCGAGAAGGACCTGATTATCCTCGACCGCGACATGCCGCCCGACGATCAAATCGAAGTTCTGGCGGAGGCATTGCGCGAGCGCAATCTCGAAGAGGTCTACCTTTCACCCGCGGCGCGGCGGATTCTACAGGCCGGCACGGAGTAGGGCCGGCGGCCGCACAATTCCGGCAGGCTCGCTCCGCTTGCCTCGTTCCAAGCCCGTGAGAAGATGGGAGGAAAGCGGCAGGAGTGCCCCGACAAGAGTCCCATGAGTCGTTTTTCAGAACAGGCGGGCTAGCAGGTTCGATGGCACGCGAGGAAGCCAGCGTCGCGGCCGAACAGCCGCGGGCCGAGCGTCCGGCCCGGAACAAGACGCAGCACCGGATGGAGACGTTCCATGCGCGGATGCGCGAACGCGGGCTCAAATCGACCGGGCCGCGCGACGATATCGCGCGGGTGTTCTTCGACCTGCGGCGGCATATAAGCGCCGAGGAGCTTTACGCCGAAGTCAAGAAGATCAATCAGCACGTCGGCTACGCGACGATCTACCGCACGCTGAAACTGCTAAAGGATTGCGGGCTGCTGTCGGAGCGCCATTTCGACGAGGGGCAGGCGCGCTACGAGGTGGCCGGCGAGCAGCATCACGACCATTTCATCTGCGAGAACTGCGGCAAGATCGTGGAGTTCGAGGACGAAGGGCTGGAGCGGCTGCAGCAGACGGTCGCGCAGAAGATGGGCGTGACGTTGCATCGGCACAAGCTCGAGCTATACGGGCTGTGCGGGGAGTGCCGAGGGAAGGGGTGAGGGGGATGCCCCTGGCACCCTGCGCAGGTTACGGCGTCAAAACGATCTCCTGTCGCACCGCGTGGACGTCGATTTCGAGTTCCAATCCCGTCACGGGTGGGCGGGAGAAGTGCCAGGTGATTCCTACGTGGGCGGCGCGGCCGATCGCGGGCAGGACGACCCCGGTGATCAGCGGGTAGGCGTCGTGGACGGTGTAGAGATTGATCGCGGTCGCGCCGTCCCATCCGACGCGCATCTCGGCCAGCCGCGCGCCAATCGCGTCGATCACGCATTGCGCCTTTTGGCGCATCCCCTCGGGCGAGGTATCGCCGCGGGCGACGATTTGGACGCCGCCGTCGCGTGAGGCGATTTCGGGAACGCCGGAAACCACGAACGTAGCGGCGCCGGCGGCGGACGGAACGGTGTAGAAGAAGCCGGCCAGCATCGGCTCGGCGATCGGGCTAGCTTCGGGCGCGACATTGGTGCGCGTGACCGGGTTGGCGCCGTCGACCTCGAGACCCCATGAGCGGAGTCGCTCGATATAGGGGCGGTTGAACTCGTCGAAGGCCTCGCGCGAGAGCGCCTTCGGAATCCGCAGATGCATCCCGCAGAGCGCGGCGAGCGGGCGCGGGAGTTCCTTGAGATGGCGGTCGACGAGAGCATAGCCCCGTTCGAGCGCGACGAAGGGTTTGAACGCGGCGTGAACGATCTCGAAGCCGGGGCGGGCGATGACGCCAGAGGAAAACGGTCCGATGCCGCGGATGAAGCTATAGTTGCCGCTGATATTTTCGGCGAGCATGGTGCCTCTTCCAGCTTTTGGCGCGGGCGCAAAGTGGCTCCGTGGGCCAAGCTTGCGCGCTGCGCATTCGGCTAGTCAAGGGAAATCAATGCTATTCGTGCTCTTCCAACCACTCGTGATGGTGCTCCTCCACCCAATCGCGCCGGTGGTCGATCCACCATCTGCGGT
>Ga0187771_10002727_pt1 | contig 12219 bp, 11 predicted proteins | sample 0116_SJ02_MP15_1_FD_133139 | JGI IMG/M metagenome (GOLD analysis project Ga0187771, IMG submission 133139) | Tropical peat soil microbial communities from peatlands in Department of Meta, Colombia - 0116_SJ02_MP15_10_MG | ecosystem: Environmental > Terrestrial > Soil > Wetlands > Peat | place... | reverse complement strand
TGAGATTCAGGGGAGCACTTTTACAATAACTAATGTTGGCGGAATTGGCGGGGTATTCGCTACGCCGATACTTAACTACCCAGAGGCCGCTATACTGGGACTCCATAAAATTACAAAAAGACCGGTGGTTACGGACAATCAAGTTGTCATCCGAGATATGACTTATCTTTCCTTATCCTTCGACCATCGTATTCTAGATGGGGCGATGGCAGCTCATTTCGTCAACGCGATCAAGCAGTACTTGGAAGATCCGAAACTCCTTCTTCTTGAGACGGACTAAATGACCCAAAAAACGGAGGCGGCTGTACTTGGGGGTGGAACCGGAGGCTATGTTGCAGCCATAAGGCTTGGCCAGTTGGGAAAGGAAACTGTTCTCATTGAAAGAGAAAACTTGGGTGGTGTGTGCGTTAACATCGGCTGTATACCGTCGAAGGCACTCATCCGCGTTGCCAAACTGAAGCAGCGCATTGAAGCAGCTAAACAAATCGGGTTAGAGGTTAGCGGCGTCAAAGTGGATTTCGCGAAAGTGCAGACGTGGAAACAGAGTGTCGTAGATCGGCTGGTTTCAGGCATTGATTACTTGTGCAAAGGCTACAACGTGAAGATAGTTAAAGGAACTGGGAGGTTCAAGGAGGCCCACCAACTCGAGGTCACGGGCGCGACAGGGACTGAGATCATCCACGCAAAGGACATCATTATCGCGACCGGGTCGAGGTACTTCGACCTCCCCGGCTTCAGGTTCGACGGAACCAGCATAATCAGCTCAACTGAGGCGTTATCACTTCAAGAGGTCCCTAAGAATTTGGTCGTAATTGGAGGCGGAGTGAGCGGGTTGGAGTTGGGAACAATGTACGCCCAACTTGGAACCAAGGTTACAGTAGTCGAAATGTTGGATCAACTTCTGCCCGGAACCGACATTGACTTAGTGAGAATTCTTGAACGTTCCCTTCGAAAATTGGGCGTTATTTATCATGTTAAATCAAGGGCCAAGGAATTCCGCGACGGAAAGGTCTACGCAACCCTGGAAGATGGAAAGGATGCCGCATTTGATGCTGACAAGGTGTTGGTGACCGTTGGAAGACGTCCCAATAGCGACGGAATAGGCCTAGAAAACGTCGGCGTCAAAACTGATTCGCACGGATTCATTCAAATTAACAAGAAGTTGCAGACGAGTCTACCTGGTGTCTACGCGATAGGAGACGTAGTAGGTCCCCCCATGTTGGCTCATAAAGCCTCCAAAGAAGGCATCGTGGCTGCAGAAGTCATAGGGGGCTTGAACAGTGAGGCAGACTTTCGTGCGATACCAGGAGTCGTGTTTACAGACCCGGAAATCGCTACTGTCGGCCTAACAGAAACTCAGGCAAAGCAGCAGGGTTACGATCCTATCGTAGGAAAGTTTCCTTTTACAGCTCTTGGCCGAGCAGTTCTCGCAGGTGAGACGGAAGGATTCGCAAAGGTAGTCGCTGACAAGAGCTCTAATCTGGTTCTGGGCGTCCACATCGTGGGGAGTGAAGCCTCAGATATGATCAGCGAGGCAGCGCTCGCTATAGAGATGGGAGCAACATTAGAGGACATCGGATTCACAGTTCACCCCCACCCTACATTGCCGGAAAGTATCATGGAAGCCGCGGATGCCGCGAAAAAGAAAGCCATTAACATCCTACAAAGATGATAACGGAAGGAAACTTACTCGACCTCGCTACGCGGGATTACTGGGCTGTCTGGCAGCTTCAACGGAAGCTAGTCCAACTTCGCGTTAGCCAAGTTGTTCCCGACACTCTAATCTTGGTCGAACACCCACACGTATTCACTGTAGGTAAAGCCGTACCCGGTGAAGTTCCCGCCCAGATTGATGGCGTCCCGGTTTTCCGAATCGAGAGGGGCGGTAAATGGACCTATCATGGGCCCGGTCAACTTGTTGGTTACCCGATTCTCGACCTGAGGGAACGAGAACGGGACATACACGCCTTCCTGAGAAATATCGAGGAAACGCTCATCCTCACAATCAAGACTTTTGGTTTAACCGGCGGGCGAGGAGAACAAACCGGAGTGTGGGTCGGTAACAAAAAGATCGCGTCAATCGGTGCGGCCATCCGAAATTGGACTAGTTTTCACGGCTTCGCCCTTAACGTAAACACGGACTTGAACTACTTCTACAAAATAAACCCGTGCGGCTTCTCCGGCTCAACCATGACATCGATGAAAGCCCTACTTGGCGCTGAAATGAATCTCGGGGACGTGAAGCATGAGGTCGGGAGGAGTTTTGAGAAAGCCTTTGGCATTCGCTTAGCCAATGCCCGAATGGAGACCGTGGAACAGGCGATGACGACGTGAAATGAAGTTCCGCTACGCGACATGGCCGAATTTGTAGCTTGCAATTGCCCTACAGTTTGAGCATGTGGCATATCCGAATTTATCTACAGTAAATTTTGTTCGCATACCACATGTTTGGCAGATTCCGGTAAATCCCTTCAGCTTTCCTGAATCTGGATCCCTAGGTTCAAGCTTCTTTACAGCAGCTTTGGCTGCGAATTCCTTAGCCCTCTTTTGCTCTTCATTGAGCTTACGCAGGTACGATGCTGGAATTTTCCGTGGCATGGCTCAACAAACACACGGCTGTCAAGGATATATTGTTTCGACGAGAATTTACTTAACTCTGTCTTTCTCGAATTAACCCAAGAGTATGGTTCCAGTTCGCCCGCGATTGAATAGCGGTTCCTAACCGCGAGAATTGGTGAGAAATAAGTAAATCGTCCTGCCGAAAGCGAACCGGAAAATCAGGAAAGAAAGATATGGAACCGAGCTCGACCGAACATTTTGACCTTATAGCCCTAGGACACGATTTCCTCTTGTCTAATGTTCTTGTCGTGCTCCTTGCTCAAACTCATCTTAACCTTGCGTTTCTTCGCCAACCCCATTCACCTCCACAATTCTAAACGGAGAAGAGTAAGGGGTCTAGCTATATAACGGGGCTTGGAGAAAAAGAGAAAAAGGGCGTATTTCCACCTAGTGCCGTCGTACTACGCAAGTCAGGATTTGGAGCGGAAATCGACGGGTGTTCGTCGTACGCGTTGAGCGAAGAGGTTCTGATTTAGTATGTATTGGGAAAAGGCAATCTGGCGGCTTGAGTTGTTGGCTGCGTTCGGAAGCCTCCGTTTCATAAGGTTGAAGTTAAGGTCAAGCCTTTAAATCGTCGATTTTTCTAGGAGAGTTGTTCAGGCGGCTTCGGATCTGGCAGGGGTTCTAACGGATTCTTTTGGGCGCGTTGCGCGCAAGCTTCGTATTTCGGTTACAGACCGCTGCAACTTCCGTTGCCAATTTTGTATGCCTACACATCCAGTTTGGTTACCGCGCAGCGAGATTCTGAGCTATGAAGAGATTCACCGGGTCGCATTGCTCTGCGTGGGAATGGGTGTGGAGAACATTCGTCTGAGCGGAGGCGAACCCTTGATGCGCAGCGATATTGAGAGGCTGGTGGAACTATTAGCTGGCATCCCCCACATCCGCCAACTGAGCATGACAACAAACGGCTTCCTCCTCTGTCAGAAGGCCTCAGCCCTAAAGCGGGCGGGATTGAAGGGAATGACCGTAAGCCTTCACAGCCTTAAGGCTGATCGTTTCAGCCAGATAACGGGGGGAGGAGTATTCGAGACCGTGCTAGCCGGAATTAAGGCGGCCAAAGCGAGCGGCTTCAATCCTCTCAAGATAAACGCCGTGATCATTCGTGGCTGCAATGATGACGAGGTAGTGGATCTCGCCTCCCTAGCAACGGCGGGTGATATCACTGTCAGGTTCATTGAGTATATGCCCTTCGACGGCCAGCGGCTTTGGGGCATGGATAAAGTAGTGAGCGGGAGTGAAATTATCGAGAGAATCCGAGAACGCTACGAACTCGTTCCAGTCCCGCGACAAAGGGGAAGCACCGCTCAACTGTACAGGTTTGAAAGCGGAGGAGGCGAGGTGGGCGTAATCACTTCAATAACCCAACCATTTTGCTCCGACTGTGATAGGATTCGGTTATCAGCTGATGGTAAAATTGTTCCATGCCTCTTCGACAAGAACGGATTCGATCTCAGACCTCTGCTCCGAAATGGCGGTTCTGATGAAGCTATAGTAAGTTTCATGCGCGAGGCTGTTTCGCGCAAAGCGCCAGGTGTTGAAACATTGCTCAAGAAGTATCAAAGGCTTGAACACATTAGACCTATGCATACGATCGGTGGCTAGCAAAAGCGAGTACGTATAAGTAGAAAGAATTCTTGGCGAGGCAATCTTAATACAATGCGAACCGTAGCTTCCCAAAAATCTCTGAACCAGATCACGCTTCGAAAGTAAGCCGGCAAACATTGCTAGGTGTGAACGATGAGTCAAGCAAACATGGTTCGAATTGGCAAGAAACCCGTCATGAATTACGTGACCGCGTGCGTTACTCTCTTCAATTCGGGGAATGGGGAGGTTATGGTTAGGGCTAGGGGTCAGGCAATAGAGAAAGCTATCGATACAGTACAAATGCTAAGGCATAGTTTCCTCAAGAACGTACTAATCAAGAGCATTAACTTAGGCTCAGAAGATGTAACGCGCTTCGACGGAACGAGGGGCAACATATCAACTATCGAAATCACGCTCTCCCAGGGAGAAGAAGAAATAGAAGAATTAGAAGACGAGGCCGTCGAAGAAGAACAACCCGCAAGTCCGACCCCATAATCGACTGTATCGAAGTATCAGTTCCGACGCAGAGATATTTTTACGATTTCTAGGCGCGACAGATAGAAGTAAGACTTTTACAATTCAAACCGAAGCTCTCGCGTTCTAGTGAGGAGTGTTGGTGACGAAGGTTGAGCGGCATAAGATCGTCGTGACTCCGCCAGGCCCTAAGGCGAGAGAGCTGCTTAAGGAGGATGCGGAAGTTATTTCTCAATCCGTCGTTCGGTTATATCCGCTCGTTGCGGAGTCGGGCTCAGGATGCATTGTTAGAGATGTGGATGGCAACGAGTTCATAGATTTCAATTCTGGAATTGCGGTGTTGGCCGTTGGTCACTCGCATCCACGTGTAGTCAAAGCGATCAAGGATCAAGCTGAGAAGCTGATTCACTACTCTTGGACTGACTTCTACTATAAACCGGTCATCGACCTCGGAGAGGAATTGACCAAGATTACGCCTGGCAATTATGCCAAGAAGGTATTCTTCTGTAACAGCGGCGCAGAGGCGAACGAAGCTGCAATGAAGATGGCGCGTTGGCATACGCGGAAACCTCTATTCCTAGCGTACACGGGTTCATTTCATGGAAGAACCTTCGGCACCATGGCCCTAACAGCAAGCAAAGTGGTTCAGAGGAGACATTTCTTTCCCCTAGTTTCTGAAGTAACTCACGTTCCATATCCCTACTGTTATCGCTGTCCTTTCCATCTCAAGTACCCAGAATGTAACATGTGGTGCGTCGACTTCATAGATGAAGAAGTCCTCAAGAAGTACCACCCCCCCGAAGACACTGCAGCAATGTTCGTGGAACCAATCCAGGGCGAGGGAGGCTATATCGTCCCACCCGACGATTACTTCCAACGCCTCAAGAAGATTCTCGACAAATACGACATTCTGCTGGTAGACGACGAAATCCAATCGGGGATGGGGCGCGCAGGAAAATGGTTCGCCATTGATTATTGGGGCGTCACACCCGACATTGTAACCTCTGCCAAAGCATTGGGAGCAGGACTTCCAATAGGGGCAGCAATCGCCAAGGATGAACTGATGGACTGGGAAACGGGGTCCCACGCCAACACCTTCGGAGGAAACCCAGTAGCGTGTGCCGCTGCATTGCAAGTGATCGGAATCATAAGGGATGAGAAGCTTCTGGAAAATGCGACCCGTCAAGGCGCCTATCTGATGAAACGTCTCAAAGAAATGCAACTGAAATATCCGATCATGGGAGACGTTCGCGGAAAAGGTCTCATGATCGTAGTTGAGTTCGTTAAGGATCCAGAAACTAAGGAAGCGGCAACCCAAGAAGTGGAAGAGGTAACAAACAAATGCTTCAAACGAGGTTTGGCGATCATAGCTGCGGGCAAGTGTTCGATGCGGTTTGCACCCCCGCTCATCATTACGCGCGAAATCATCGACGAAGGCTTAGAGATCTTCGAGGGAGCAGTCAAAGAAGTAGCAGCCCAACTCCGATAGAATTACCTTCGTTCGGCCACACTACGGCAACTACTAGCGATCAAAGGATCTGTGAGTGCGCGTGTAGGACAAGTTAACTCTGCGTTATCCTCATATTTTCGGAGTATGGTCCGTGGATAGAACGAGATCGGAGGATCTGAGTCGTCCCCTTCCCGATGGGAAGGCATATTTTGCTTCTAGAGTGCACTAGGAGGCTGGCGGTTGCAATGGAGGTAAGACGGATAGGCGTTTTGGGTGCAGGCCTGATGGGTCATGGCATAGTCCAGGTTTGTGCGCAGACTGGCAAATTCGAGGTGTCTGTGCGGGATATTGAGCAGCGATTCATCGACAATGGTATGAAAATGATCAAAGATAGCCTTCAGCGCTTCGTCAAGAAAGGAACCCTAAGCGAATCTGACGCAAGGGAGGTTCTTAGCCGAATTCATCCGACCTTGGATCTTAAGGAAGCAGTTCAGGACGTAGACCTAGTCATCGAGGCGGTAACTGAGAACCCGCCTCTCAAGAAATCTGTTTTAGCGGAAGCTGACAAATACGCACCTACACATGCGATAATCGCGTCCAACACGTCCTCAATCAGCATTACCGAGATCGGAGCAGCCACAAAGAGGGCTGAGAAAGTTTGTGGAATGCACTTCTTCAATCCGCCACAACTGATGCGACTCATTGAGATTGTCCGAGGGCTGAAGACCTCAGACGAGACGGTGGAGACTATCAAGCAAGTTTCTGAAAGACTCGGCAAAGAGTCAGTTGTTGTCAAGAAAGACACGCCCGGGTTCATAGTGAACCGAATCCTAGTGCCCGCCCTCAACGAGGCGGTGTTCCTTGTTGCAGAAGGAGTCGCAGATCCGGAAGACATTGACAAAGCGATCACCCTCGGGCTGAATTGGCCGATGGGCCCTCTGAAACTAATCGACTACATCGGAGCCGACACACACCTCTTCATCACAGATGTGATGGTAAACGAGACCGGCGACCCGAAATTCCGCCCGAGTAACCTTCTGAAGCAAATGGTTCGCGCAAACCTCCTTGGAAGGAAGACGGGGCATGGGTTCTACGATTGGACGGAGAAGAAATAGCGGCTAGAGTGTAGGTTTTGGTACAGCAGCCCAAGATCGAGAAGGTAAACATAGCACAGAAGTTCACCCTGTTCAACGAATTCTGGGTACCATACATTGTAGGCGAACTTAACGACGCCTACGTTAAGGTTGACAAACTCAAAGGCAAATTCGTCTGGCACAAACACGACGCCGAAGATGAACTATTTTTAGTCACAAAGGGAAAACTACTCATCAAGCTTAGAGAGAAAGACATCTCGATAGGCGAAGGTGAATTCGTTATAATTCCAAAGGGAGTCGAACACATGCCGGTTGCCGACCAGGAGGTACATGTAGTATTGATTGAGCCAAAATCAACACTAAACACCGGCGATAAAAAGAACGAGAGAACGTTGACCGAACTGAAACGAATTTAGAGAACTACACAGCACCGCAAGAGTCACGGATCCTGACTCATTTCTTATGGATCTGAGCCACTTGTGTTCCCGCGGGGGGGGGGGAATTGAGTACTCGTGTTCAGATATGTTGCCCTTTATTCTTCCGGTATCCTTCCCAGTTGAATCTTCCAGCCACCTTTCTGAGCCTAACAGTTTGAGAACCTTCTTCTCCAATACAATATGCTTAACGAACAACAGCCTCTACAGTGGTGATGACGCGTGCGCCATATCGCTGGTTAATCTGACTAGAGAATGGTCGTGATTATGACAACGCTACCCATTGCCAGAAAAACGATGACTGAAAACAGCCTCAACCTGTTGAATGAGAAGATTCTTCGGAGCTGGTTGCCGAGAACGGTTTCCAATGCCGTAGCCGCGACTAAAGCAGTCAGGGCCCCCGTGAAGACTAAGAGCACATCTTGGAAGTGGGCGACGAATATGATTGTTAGAACTTCCGTAGCATCGCCGGCGAGATCCAATAAGGCAAGCGCTGAGACCACCGCGAAAAATGCAGGCCACTTGCTCTTTTTGGTTGAATCCGAGAGTAACCGACTTTCGTTCTTCTCCACCTCTCTTCGTTCTTTCTCCTCACTGGTCTTGAAGAGTTGCCAAACGCCGTAACTTATCATAACTATTCCACCGGCAAGTTTGATCCAGAAAACAGGAAGTAAGCCTACAAGAAAGTACCCTGAAGTGGTAATGATCGCAGTCGTTATCGCGAAGGCAACTGATCCCGAAGCAAACACAAGCCAAGCGTTTTTCCTAGCCGCCAATGTGAGTAGCAAGAAGGCGTCCTTATCGGTTAACTCCGCGACGAAGATAGCTGAGGCGACAGTAAGGAAAGCCGTTGGGTTCAAGAACGCCATCCCTTACCTGTCCCCTTGATCAACTCTGAAGTCAGAGAGTCATAAGCCTCTTTTGGGTTCGGCCATAGTGCCTCAAGTCCAGCACCATGGTGCTGCTATTCGTAACTTTTGGAGGATCAGCTTATTTTGACTCTCGTGGCGATTCTGGGGAGGAACTCTTCATAACCTGCGATGAAGTCGTAGAAGACGAATACTCCTAGAACTATCTCACACCGGCGCTAATTTGTGTTACACTGTCCGTCTCGTGTTTCGAGGAAGCGTTTGCAGGCTGGACAGATGAAAGTCTCCGGCTGTCTTACACCGTCCAACTGGCTATCACCTGCGAGATATCCCACTCGACGTTGAGTCATCCTTGCAGTGTCTTCGTAATTTCCTGAATCTGCTTCGTTACCTCTTCCAAGGCCTTCTTGGTTTCCTCAAGCCGATCCTTGGAATGCTCACTTCTTAGTTCATGGTGCAGGTCTCGCACTGCTCTGAAGAAATCTCGTGCGGCTCTTCCAGTTTCTCCTGCTCGTATTTGGTGAGGGCCGTACCACATGTTTCCAAAGCTTTGTAGACGCTTGTTGATCTCTTCGCGCGATTTGGTTTCGGCGTCTAGGAAGGCCTTACCTTGCGCCGTTAGTGTGTAGCGTCGTATGCCTGGGTCCGTTTGTTGTGCCTCTTCGACGTACCTCTGATCTTGCAACCAAGCTAAGAGAGGGTAGATAGAGCCTGGGCTTGGTTTCCAGTATCCTTTTGTCTCATTCTCCAGCTCATTCATGATCTCAGAACCCGACATGGGCCTCTCGCTCAGTTTCCTCAGCAGCTGATATCGTAGGAAGCCTTTCGGCACGAGGGCTGTATGTCGCATCCAATGCTTCATCCAACGACCGTGTCTTCCATAGGGTCTCGAGACCTCGTAGTTCCCGTCACTTGCATCCTTATCTTCGCTCATTGGTTTATCACCTGTGATATCGTTGTCGATATCACTTGCGATATCACATACGATATTTAAGCGTTCCCTTCCAATTTCACGAGTCCCGCAAATCCGTGTGCCGCTTACCTACTTACTAGAAGGCGCCTCGACCATGATTTTGAGGGTTACAATGTGCTGCAACTGTCTTTCGGGGTGAAGGCTTAACTGGAGACGGCGACGCAGTAGCTGAGCCATGTCTAATTATGATGCACTTGCCCGTAACGTTCTGTCGAGAACTCTCACGATTCAACCCGATGACAATGTAATTGTCGAGACGTGGGATCATGGGTTGCCCATCGCTGCCCAATTCCTTTTCAGACTCCGCGAAATGAGTGCAAGGCCCATGCTAATCTTTGAACATGAAAAGACATACTGGAAATCCGTCGAATCCCTTCCCGAAGCCAACCTGGGCAAGGTCGGCGAGCACGAATGGGCTGCCATGGAAAAGGCGAAGGCATATGTCTTCATTCCAGGACCTGATGATCTATCGAGAATCTGGAAGAACCCCGCAAAGTTCCGAGCGTCGACACGATATAACGAGGAGTGGTATGAACGGGCGAAGCGATATCGACTGAAAGCAGCACGAATTGGTTTAGGCTACGCAAGCGTTCACCGCGCCCGTGCCTACAAGCTTTCACTGCTAGCATGGCAGAAAATGTTACTCGCCGCGTCAACCATTGACTTCGATATGCTGAGAAACCAAATCATGAAGGTAGCGTCGTTCATGAAGAACGGCGAAGTTAAGATCACGGCGCCAAACGGAACAGACCTCAAACTGCGACTGGTTGGGCGTGAACCCGTCGGAGAGGATTGTATTGTTGACAGCGAAGACCTAGATAAGGGACGAAATGTAGCCAACATACCCGGCGGAAATATCCTAGTATGTCCAGATGAAACGTACGCTGATGGATCCGTTATTTTCGACAGACCAACTGCGTACATGGGCAAATGGGTAGGCGGAGTCCATCTGACCTTCAAGAACGGTATGGTAACAGATTACAAGGTCCGCCAAAACGCCGATCGCTTCAAGACAAGTTATGAAAATGCATCAGGCGAAAAGAATCAAATCGCACTGGTTGGAATCGGCCTGAACGCCAGAGCTCGGACAGGCTTCCTACAGGACAACATAACTGCTGGGGTTGTCACCGTTGCAATCGGCGGCAATGATGATCTCGGTGGAGCGAACACTACGGACTTCTACTTTCCAGGCGTGATAACAAAGGCTACACTAACGATCGACGGAAACACGATCGTTCGGAATGGTAAACTTACCGTGTAAAGTTCCGGCACCTCTTTTCACGCAATTGTGCAGGACAGGCAAGTCTGGAAGAGGTTGCCATTTTTCGATCGTCTATCCTGTGTTCACCAAACTCATGGAACATCCATGTTTTGCAATCGGTACACTAATATACCTATCTCCATGCCGAGGAAAGTTGCAGAGAGTTGAAAATTCCTGAAGAACAATCTCGTACACAACCAGTTTCACTTCTCTTCCAAACCTTCCAACACGCTCTCTTCCGAGCACTCCAAACACCATCAGGGGTAACATTCATTGAGAAAATCGTTAACCTTAGCGATAGCGACAATCGCAATCGTCCTAGTGGCCACTTCAACCATCTCATATGCCACATCCAGCGGCGCTGCTGCTGGGATCTTTACCGTCAGTCCACCCACAGTATTCCTAGGAAGTTCGTTTAATCCAACCGCACCCGTAGGGGGAGTTCCATTCTGTATAAGCGGCACCGTCGGTAACGTCATGTGCTACCCACCAAGCTTCCTCCAAAAGGCATACGACTTCCCTAGCGGACTTGACGGAACAGGTTCCACAATAGTTATCGTAGACGCCTTTGGCAGCCCAACCATACAGTCTGACCTAAACACTTTCGACACTACCTTCGGTCTACCAACCGCCACGGTTACAGTACTTTGCGGCCCATCGTGGACTGGAGCAGCCTCCGATAACTGCCCTGTAAAAACAATCTCCGATCTCTCTACCGCTCCAAACGCAGCACTATGCGGAGCAGTAGGCTGGGCGGAGGAAACTACCCTAGATGTCACACAGGTACACGGGCTTGCTCCTGGAGCCAAAATTGTGCTAGTTGTTGCGAACGATTGCTTCGACACAAGCATACTGACCGCAGAGCAGGCGGTAATATCGCAATCCAGCCTCAAAGGCAGCATCATGTCGCAAAGCTTCGGGCAGGGGGAAGATCAACTAGTCTTCGATCCTCCTGGCTTCCAAGCGCAGCAAGACGCAGCATATCAAACTGCTACGAATAATGGGTGGACAATTCTAGCTTCAGCAGGAGACTTCGGAGCAGAAACCGACTTCCCATCGACTGCCCTGATGCCCTCATGGCCATCAACAAGCCCCCTCGTCCTATCGGCCGGCGGCACACAAGGTTATCCATTCGGCGGTCAATATGGATTCCCACCGGGCAAGGGTAATAGCTTCAGCTGCGCGGCGCTCACGACCTGCAACACAGGCCTCGTTGTAATCAACGGCGGCGCCAACGGCTGCGGAACAGCAGTTAGACCAGGCGAACCCTCAAGCTGCATCCCCACCGGTTACGGTGGAGAAGGAGCTTGGAACGAGTACAATTGGCGTTTCACTCCAAGTTCAACGGGCGGCGGAATCAGTACTCTCTACTCTAGGCCCAGCTATCAAACCAGCCTACCCAACTCATTTACGACGCTACTAGGCACCTCCGTCTCCGCAGCAGGACACAGATTGGTT
>Ga0187771_10002725_pt1 | contig 12222 bp, 10 predicted proteins | sample 0116_SJ02_MP15_1_FD_133139 | JGI IMG/M metagenome (GOLD analysis project Ga0187771, IMG submission 133139) | Tropical peat soil microbial communities from peatlands in Department of Meta, Colombia - 0116_SJ02_MP15_10_MG | ecosystem: Environmental > Terrestrial > Soil > Wetlands > Peat | place... | reverse complement strand
AGGTCAACCCCTCCGCCGCGGAGTGCCTGAACATGGTCGCCTTCCACGTGCTAGGGGCGGACGCGGCGGCCGCCTACGCCGTCCAGGCAGGCCAGCTGGAGCTCAACGTGATGATGCCCCTGGCCGTCTTTGAGGTCCTTTTCTCCGCGGAGATCCTTGCCAACTACCTGCCCGTCTTCGTGCGAACCTGCGTCGACGGAATGCGCGCGAACCCCGAACGGCTCGAGCAGTACCTGCTCGGCTCGAGCGCGCTGGCCACGGTGTTGACCCCTCGCCTGGGGTACCTGAAGGTGGCGGAACTCCTCCACGACGCAGAACGGAACCGCAAGCCGGTGCGCGAGCTGCTCGTGGAGCGGGGGCTCCTGTCGGCCCAGGAGGTCGAGGCCCTCCTCGGTGAAGCGGCCCTCCGCAAGCTGGCCGAGCCGGTGCCGTGACCGCGGTCCCGAAGCGTTGCTGCGCCCGGTCGTGCCCGTAGGAGCCAGCATGGAATCGGTGGAGCAGACGGCGGTTGCCCTCGGCAATCCGACGAGCGAGGAGTTCCGGCGCGCGGCGGGAGTCCTCGAGAAGGTCGGCCTGACGCAGTACGAGGCCCGCGCCTACATCGCGCTCGTCGGGCGCGGGGTCGGCGACGCAGCGGGGTTGGCCGCGGCGGCGGGCATTCCGCGCACGAGCGCCTACAAGGTCCTCGAATCGCTCGCGAGCAAGGGGTACGCTCAGCCGACCGGAGGGAAGCCGCTCCTCTTCCGACCGACACCGCCGCTCGACGTCGCGGAGACGCTCAAGGCCGCCATTCAGGAGGTCTTCGAGCAACTGGCCCGGCTGCACCGGGCCGTCGCCGAGCATGGCGAGCCCCAACTGGTCTACCTCTTATCGGACCGGGAGAAAGTGGTCGCCAAGATCGGCGACCTCCTCGATCAGTCCACGCGGACATTCATCCTGACGACGCCGCAGGTCGCCGAACTTCGGGACAGCCTTGGCAAGAAGATCCAGAGCGCCGTGCGGCGGGGGGTCCACATCACCTTCGTCACCGCTCCGCTCCAGCGTCTGCCGGACGGCGTCGAGCATGTTCCCCGCGAGAACCTCCTCGCGACCGAGGTCCTCGCGGACGGCGAACATGCCCTCCTCGCCGCCCCCGGGCTGGACGCGTGCGGGTTCACGGACAACCCGATCTTGATCGCCCATCTCAAGCAATTCCTCGAGATGGTGCTCGACCGAGGGACCGAACCCACCTCGGCGTGAGCCTCGGGGAGGGGCGACCCGGATGCGGAGCGGCCGCCGGCCGCCGGCCGAACGCGTTCGGGAGCGGTTGCGGCAAGCAGCCGGGGACGAGGCCGCTGCGGCGATGCCCCGGGGGTATCAGCGTCTCGGAAAGGTTCTGGTCCTGCGTCTTCCGCGGTTCCTGCTTCCGTACGGGACCGTGCTGGCGGACGCCTGGCGCAGGGAGCTCGGCGTGGAGACCGTACTCACCTACCTCGGCCCCATCGAGGGCGAGCTGCGCCGTCCCCGGGTCGAACGTCTTGGCGGGGGATCGACCGTGACCGAGGTCGTCGAGCACGGCGTCCGATGGCGACTCGATGCCTCGAAAGTGATGTTCGCCGCGGGGAACCGCACCGAGCGTCATCGATTCGCCCTCCTCGTCCGGCCGGGGGAACGGATCGCGGACCTGTTCGCAGGGATCGGCTATTTTACCCTACCCGCCGCCCGGGCCCAGTCCACGGCCCGGTTCGTGGCCGTCGAGAAGAACCCTGTCGCATTCCGTTATCTCGAGGAGAACGTCGTTCTCAACGACCTCGCGCGTCAAGTGCGTCCGGTCCTCGGAGACAACCGGACCGTACCGCTCGAGGCGGGGTCGTTCGACCGCGTTCTGCTCGGGTACCTTCCCACCTCTACGCCCTGGATCCCACGGGCGCTCTCCCTCCTCAGACGCCCTCTCGGGTCGGTGCACGTCCACCTCGTGGTCGATGCCCACGGAGCCCGGACCCAGGCCGCGGAGCAGGTGACCGCGGAGCTGGAGCGCTGCGGGGGAATGGTCGCCCACCCGGTGGCGGCCCGCGAGGTCAAGCCCTACGGGCCCGGGACGACCCACGTGGTCGTCGATGCCCGCGTGCGGGTACGCTAGCGCGCAGCGACCGCCCGAGCCGCGAGCGAGCGCATCGCCTCCGGGAACGCTCGCCCGAACCGCTCGATGTCGGGCGGGGGGTTCGAAAACGAAACGCGGACGAACCGCGAACCGTGCCCCGGAGAGAGGTAGCTCCCGGCCCGGACGAAGACCCCGTGGTGGCGCAGCAGCTCCTCCTGCACGGCGTCCGGGTTGGCCCCGGTGCCGCTGACATCCAGGATCGTCATGTTCGCGCGCGACGGTGCGACCGGGACGGTGACCCCGGGGACGCTCCGACCGATCTCGTGGACGCGACGGCAGTTCTCGTGGGTCGTTCGGACGACGCGGTCGATCCACGTCGGCTTGGTGCGGAGGGCGGCACGGGCAGCGACCTGGGCGAGGATGTTCACCCCGAGGTCGTTGGTGTTGAAGCGCGCGATCCGCTTCGAGAGCTCCGGCACCGCGGAGAAGCCTCCGAGGCGGAGGCCGGCCAGACCACAGTTCTTCGAAACGGACCAGACGGTCATCGTCTGCTCGGGGGCGAACTCGGCAGCGAGCGCATGACCCTCAGAGAAGTCGCGGTAGGTGACATCGTTCACGAGAGCCAGGCGCCGGTCGTGGGCGATCTCAGCGATAGCACGGACCTCCTCGCGAGGGTACCCGGAGCCAAGGGGGTTCAGCGGGTCGATGAGCAGGATCATCTTCGTCTTGGGTCCGACCTGCTCGGCGACCTGTTCCGACGTAAGGCGGTACGGGGGCCGGTAGATGTCGACGCACACCGGCCGAGAGCCAGCGACCTCGATGAACCGGTGGATGATCAGGTAGCTCGGATCGGAAGCGACGACCTCGTCGCCCGGGGCCAGCAGCGCGCGCATGATCATGTAGAGCGCCTCGGTCCCCCCGGCCGTGAGGAACGGGGGTGCTCCTTCCAGCCCGAGGTCATCCCCGATGAGCTCGAGGAGCTCGGGGTCACCGGAGCCGAGCGGGTAGCCTTCGTACCTCCGCTCGGCGATCGCCTCCTCCAGGGCCCCTCGGACGACCTCCGGCGGGACGAGATGGTTCGTGTTCTGGCTCAGCCAGACGACCTCGCGCCGATGCGCATGGGCGTAGCGGAAAGCGTCGAACGCCTCGCTCACGACCGAGGAGGGGGTCCCGGTCGCTTAACTCCTTGCGTCGGGCCCGCTCGACGCCTCGCTTAGGTAGGCGGTGACGACCCCGAACGACATCGGGCACGCTCGGGTGCGTCCGAAGCCCGCTTCGGCGAGCGTGACCGTGAGTTCCTGGGCCGTCGGAAACGTTCGCAGCGACTCCGGGAGGTAGGTGTACGGACCTTGCCGGCGGAACGCGCGGCCGAGCAACGGGACCGCGCGATCGAAATGCGCGTGGAAGAGCCGCCGGACGGCAGGCGAGTCGGGCTCCGAGATCTCCAAGGTCAGGAGGGTCCCTTGGGGCCGCAGCACCCGGCGGAGCTCGCGGAACGACGCGCCCAGGTCGGAAAGGTTGCGAGCGACGAAGGCGCTCGTCGCAACGTCGAAGCTGCCGTCCGGGAACGGTAACCGGGCAACGTTCGCGACGGCGTACCGAACCCTCGCGGGACCCACCCGTCCCCGCCGCGTGCCCTGGGCGAGCCGGACCATCTTGTCGCTGAAGTCGAGGGCGACGATCCTGGCCCCGGCGAAACGCATTCCCAGGAGCCTGGCCAGCGCCCCCGTGCCGCAGCCGAAATCGAGCGCATCGTGGACCGGCCCAGGATGGAACCGCGCGAGCTCCCACAGCGCTCTGGGCCGCCAGAGGAGGTCCTGGCCCATCGTCGCCACGTGGTTGAACGCATCGTAACGGTCAGCGATCGAGCCGAACATCCTCCGTACGTCCTGCTCGAACGTGGGAAGCCGGCGATCCGGGTGGATCGAGCCATCGGGGGCCATCGGTGCGTCCTCGGCTCGGGGCACGATCGGTCCGAACTCGCGAGGGGCTTAACGGGAAGGGTCGTCCGGCCCCTCGATCGCGGAGGCGAGCGCGCGGGCGTCCCCGGCGAGGTCGATGCGGAGCTCGTCGAGACCGTTCGCCCGGGCCTCGGCCAACAGGGTCCGGGCGCCCATCCGGTCCCCGCGCACCCATTGGAGCCGGGCGCGGCGGAAGAGCATCTCGGCGACCTCCCCCTTCATGCCCATCCAGCGGGCGTTCGCGAGCGCCTCGGAGTACTCCCGCTCGGCGTCGTCGTACCGGCGCTCCTTCTCGGCGATGATCCCCCAGATCATGTGCAGCTGCTGACGCGCGAGGCGGTCTCCGGTCGGTTCGAAAAGGCGGTTGGCCCGCTCGCTCGTCTGACGGGCCAGTTCGGTCTCTCCCCGTTCGGCCCGCCAATGGGCCAGGTTGAGCAGGCAGTACCCGATCCAGACCGGGGAGCGCGAGCGCTCGGCAGCATCGAGCGCTCGGCCGATGTCCCGCATCGCGTCCTCGACCTTGCCCAGGCGATGCTCGAGGACCGCCCGGTTCATCATCACTCGCGCGGACGCGTTCGGGTCATCCTCCTTGGCGAACAGCGCGGCCGCCTTCTCGTAGAGGGCCAGTGTCTGCTCCGTGAACTCGGGTCCCCGGGGGAGGAGGGCGTTCGCGACGTCGACCAGGGCATGGCCATGCTCGTGGGGCGTCCCTTCCCGCTCGGCGATCGCGAGGGCGGCCCGCTGGTGGCGTTCGGCCGCCTCGAGGTCCGAGCGACGCCAGTAGAGCGTGCCGAGGACCCGGTGTGCGGCGAAGACGTCCCGCGGGCTGCCGACCCGCTCGAGCCGCGCTGCCGCCTCGAGCGCCATCGGCTCGGCGACCGCATAGTCGCTCCGCTCGACACAGGTCCAGGCGAGGCCCAGGAGGGCTCGGCCAAAGGGAAGGTCGAAGTTGGGAACGCGGTTGGCCAGGGTGACGGCCTCGCTCAGCGCCTGTTCCGCACCGGGGAGGTCTCCGGTCTCGTCCATCAGCCGACCCGCCTCGGTCAGGAGGCGGACCTCGAGCCGCCGGTCTTGCTTCGGGAGGCGGCGGGCTGCCTCGAGCGCCTGACGGATCAGCGTGAGCGCGGTGTCGAACGCGTAAGCGCTCGCCGCTCGGTCGGCCGCCCGAAGGCCGAACTCGATCGCCTTCGGGTCGTCCCGACCAAGGTAGTAATGCCGGGCGAGCTCGAAGTCGTTCTCCCCACCCCTCGTCTCGAGCGCTTGGGCCACCTTCCGGTGTAGGATCGCCCGCCTCGTCTCGGTCACGCTGGAGTAGTAACTGGCACGGAACTCCTCACTCGCGAACTCGTACACCTCCCCGCCCCGTTCGCGCAGGATGCCGGCACGAACGAGCCGGTCGATCGCCTCCGAGAGCCGTTCTTCCGGCAGGTCGATCACCGAGCGAAGGTCCGCGAAGTCGAACTCCCTCCCGAGCACGCTCGCATAGGTGAGAGCCCGCCGGTCGACCTCGTCCAGGGATGCGACCCTCGACAGCAGGGTCTCGGTGAGATTCTCCGACTTGGCCACACGGTCCCCCGTGGGCCGCTGAGCGCCCGACGTGGAGGCGACGAGCAGCTCCGCGAAGAGCGGATGACCATCGGTCTCGGCCTGCCAGCGCAGAACATCCTCCGCGGTCGGGGGCGACCCATCGCGCAGCCACGTGGCGAACTCGGCGAGCTCCGGGGCGGTGAAGGGCCGGACCTCGAGCGACTTGAACGCCTCGTCCGTCCTCCACCGGGCGAGGGCCGGGCGTAGGCGGGCCGGCACGGCAGGCCCGGGGTCGACGGAAGCGACGAACGCAACACCCTGGGTCGGGCCTTCCCGTGCGAGGCCCTCGAGGAAGTCGAACGAGCCGGTGTCGGCAAGGTGGAGGTCATCGACCAGCACTGCGAGGGCACGCTTCTGCGCCAGGTCCCGGAACCGGTCCAGGAACCGAACACGGGCGCTCTGAAGGACCGACCCGAGCCCCTCCACGGAGGTCCTTCCCAGGGGCGCAAGGAGCCGCTCGAGGTCGTCCTCGGCGCTCCCGGCGGTGGCCGACTCCTCAGGGCTCCGCCGAGCTGCCGGTCGGAGCAGCTCGTCGCTCCCGACGTGGTCGTCCTCTCCTCCGGCGGCGTCCAGCAGGTCCTTCACCAGGCGGAACGGCTCTGAGAGGTCACCGGGAACGGCGCGGGCGCGCAACGGCAGGAAGCCCCGCGCCTCCGCTCGAGCGGCGACCTCCTCCAACACGACGGTCTTGCCGCTCCCCCCCTGGCCGACCAGAAGGAGCGCTCGGCCTCGGGGAGTCCCCACGTTGTCGAGCGCGAGCTCCACCTCCTCCATCACCTCCGAGCGCCCGAAGAGCGGGCGTCGCCGAGGGGATTCCCTGACACGCCCCGCGCTCATCGACGGAGACCGACCTCCCTCAGCCGACCGGCGTTCGGGCGCGGGCATCCCCACCGGCGGCTTCCAGCCTCTTCAGGTGGGGTCCCCCCTTATCGGTGGCCCGGCCGAGCTGCTGCCGCAGCTCGGAGTAGGCCCGGTCGAGGCGGGGCGAGAGCTCCGTGACCTTGAGCTCGGTGGCTCGGTCGAACGCGGCCCGCGCACCGTCCACATCATGGTTCTTGAAGCGCAGGCGTGCCAGGTAGAGCTGAGCGTCAGCCTCGTCCGCGCTCAAGCCGAGGTTCCGGGCCGCGTCGGCGGCCCTCAGGTAAGCTAGGGCGGCATCCTCCCAGTGCCCACGCTTCTCTGCGATCCGCCCGCGGTTCAGGGTCACCTGCTCGGACCCGAGCGCATCCGATAGCCCCTCGAGGAGGCGGCCCGCCTGGTTGTTATCGCGCTCAGCCTCCTCGAGCTGACCGAGCGCGATCCGAAGCTCGACGCCGGAAAGGAGCGAGCGCCCGATCGCCCTGGGGTCGTGGCCTTGCGTCGCCGCTTCCCGGGCCCGCTCGAGCAGCTCCAGTCCCTCGTCCGGCCGGGTCTCGCCTACGGTCGTCCCTAGGTGATGGAGCGCGCGGGCCAGCTCGGTCCAGTTCTGCGCGGCGCGCAGCCGTTCCACCGCACGTTGGTACCATTCCACCGCGATGGGGCGAACCTCGTCGCCGAGCAAGGCGAACGTGTTGCCGAGATCGATCGACAGCCGTCCGCGGGCCGTAGGGTCCGTGCCCGGGGGGAGCGCCTCGAGCGCCTTCATCGTCTCGTCGAGAGCCTCTCGGTAGTGCCCTCGCTGGAACGCGATCCGGCCGAGGACCAGGTACGCCTGGGCCTCGCCGTACGGATCAGGATCGTGCTCGAAGAGCTGTAAGGCCTCCTTCGCGCCTTCGGCGGCCGCATCTGCCTCCAGACTTTCGCGGGCTACCTCGGCGCGCGCCAGCAGAAGACGGGCACGGATGCGAGGGCGCTCGTGCTCGACGGCTTCGAGCGCCTCTCGGTAGTGGCGGTCGGCGGCCCGGAACGACCCGACGGAGAAGGAGAGATCGCCGAGCATCTCGGCGATCTCTGCTCGCTCTCCCGCCCGCCCGTCGCCCAAGAAGCCAATCTCGACCAGCGCACGCTCCAGATGGTGGATGGCCGCCGCCGGCTGGTGGGCCGCTCGAGAGGTCTCGGCCGCTCGGCGGTTGTACGCGTACGACAGCTCCGGGACCTTACCGAGGAAGTAGTGCCGCCCGAGCTCGGCCACGACCGTCTCCGAGGGCTCGGGGTGGGCCTTCTCGAGGGCTTGGGCGATCTTGCGGTGGAGGACCCTCAGACGGCTCTCGGTCATCGACCGGTACACGGCCCCTCGGTCCTCCTCCTCAACGAAGGTGAACCGGCCCCCGCCCGCCCGTTCCCTCAGCAGTCCCAGCCCGACGAGCCGTTCTAGGTCCTCGGCCAAGACCTCCGCCTCCATCCCCGTCGCCGCCCGGAGCAGGTCGAAGGGGAACTCGGCCCCAATCGCGCTCGCGTAGGCCAGGACGCGGAGGAGGTCCGGGGGCAGGGTCGAGAGCGGATTACGAGGTCGTCGGGAGGAGGGTGCGGCGCCCCCGGCGGACTGCGCCATGCACAGTGTTCTATCCCGTTCGAGCGGTTAAGCCCTCGTTCGGGCCGGCGGGGAGGGCAGCCAGGCTCTCCTCCCCTCCTCGCCCGCAAGGGTTATCATGGATATCCCGGCTCGGCGGCCCCCATGTCCGCAGAGGCTCCCGAAGCGGGTGCGCGGGGACAGCCCAGCGGCCCGAGGCCCATCCCACTCTCGCGTCGGCTCAGCTTCTGGGGCTTCGCGAGCCTCGTCGTGTTCGCCGTGGTCTTCTACCTATGGTGGGGGCTCTCGTTCGGGGTCTGGCTGGACAACGGCGTTTACGCCGTGACGATCACGCTGCTGCTGTTCGGGCTTGCCGGGATGTGGCTCGTGCTCCCCAACCCTCCGGCGGCGTCCCCGGCCTCCCGGTAGGACCGGCCGGCGGGTGCGTTCCCTACATCGGCTGGGCAGCGAGAGCGGGCTGGGTCCCGTCCGCCCGGCCGCACGCGACACAGACGGTCGGAGCCGCGACCAGGAACGGCAAGGGCTCCTCCAGCGTGCCCAGGAGCGCTCCGTCGATGGCCCGCTCGATCTTGTGCCCGCACTCCTCCCCGCCGCACCACCCGACCAAGCGAACACTGTTCGAATCGCTCAGCTCGGCTAGGGTAGTGGCGGGCACGATCGACTCTCGGAACCGCTCGTCCGCCCGTCGGGCGAGCTCGCGGTCGAACTCGGACAGCCGCGAGGCGACGTCCCCGAGGAGCGTGTCGAGGTGGGCCGAGCCCTTGCGGCCCAGCCGGTCGACGCTCGTCAGCCGGCCGCTCTCGACCTCTCGGGGCCCGACCTCGAGCCGCAGGGGCACCCCCGCGAGTTCCCACCGATAGTACTTCGCCCCGGGCCGCTCGTCCCCGTCGTCGAGCACGACCCTTCGACCGCCCCGCCGGAGCGTATCGGCGACCTCGCCTGCCATCTTGGGGACGGTAGGGGCCGCCGCCCCGGAAAGGACCGGGACGACCACAACCTCGTACGGGGCCACCGCGCTGGGGAAGACCGCCCCGTGCCCGTCGCCGTGGGCGCCGACGATCGCTCCGAGAAGCCGTTCGGAGAGACCGAAGGTGGTCTGATGGACGTACCTCTCTCCTCCGTCCTGGGCCTCGTAGCGGATCCCGTACGGGATCGCGAAGTTGTCTCGGTAGTGGTGGACGCTCCCGAGCTGGAGGGTGCGTACCCCCGCGAGCGGTAGGTCGAAAGCGATCGTGTAGTGGGCTCCTGCGAACTTGTCCCATTCCGGCCGGCGCACAGCCAAGTAGGGAAGGGCGAAAGCCGCGGCCATGCGCCGGAACGCGTCCAGGTTCGATTGAACGCGGGCGGTCGCGCTGGCCTCGTCAGCCTGGCAGGTGTGCTCCTCGAAGAAGTGGATCTCGCGGACGCGGACGAACGGGCGGGTCGTCTTCGTCTCGTAGCGGAACGTGTTGACGATCTGGTAGACGTTCAGAGGAAGGTCGCGATGCGACCTGACCCAGAGCGCGAAGATCGGGTACATCGCGGTCTCGCTCGTCGGGCGGAGGACGAGCGGAACATCGAGCTCCGTGGCGCCCCCTTTCGTGACCCAGAAGACCTGGGCGTCGAAGCCCTTGATGTGCTCCTTCTCCTTCGCGAACTCGGTCGCGGGGATCAGGGCCGGGAACTCCACCGGCCGCGATCCGGTCGCCTCGATCTCCCGGATCAGCACCTGGTCGAGGTTCCTACGCGCCTGGAACCCGTACGGCGTCCAGACGTTCATGCCCTTGACACCGTAGCGCTTGTCCGATAGGTGGGCCTCCTCCACGACGGCGAGGTACCACTCCACGAACGCCGTCCGCTTGTCCGGGAGCTCGGCCATCGGACCGTGCGCACCGCCCCGGGGAGTATATGACGGGGGGGGCCCCTGGTCCCTCTTTCTTCCCGAGGAGACCAGGGGCGAGCGGCCCTCCGCCTCGTGCCGGCTCGGGGGGGAGGCCGCTGTGCCCGACGAGCCTAGAGATTATCGTTCGGGCCGTCTCTAGTTCTCGGGCCATGCGTCTCGTCGTCAGTGTTGACCGTGACGACGACCTCGGCCGAAAGGCCCACGTCGACGGTCCTATCGTCGGCCGACCGGAAGTGCTCGACGCGGCCGTTCGTTTGGGGATCGCCGACCCGGAGGATTCCGACACGAACGCGCTGTTCGCCGCGGTGGCCCTCGCGGACGAGCTGAAGGGCTCCGGTGAGGAGTGCGAGATCTGCGTCCTCACGGGCTCGGCGAAGGTGGGGATCGCCTCCGACCGGCGGGTCGCCGAGCAGTTCGACAAGGTCCTCGACCGCGTGCACGCGACCTCGGCGTACCTCGTCAGCGACGGGGCCGAGGACGAGTTCCTTTTCCCCATCCTCGCTTCGCGCGTCCGCATCGACGGCGTGCGGCGGGTCTACGTGCGCCAGAGCCCCAGCCTCGAGTCGACGTACTACACGCTCGTTCGGGCGCTGAAGGACCCGAAGCTCCGAGCGAAGACGATCCTCCCGTTCGCGTTCGTCCTCCTCATCCTCGGCCTCGCGGCGGCCGGAGGGGTGCTCCTCTGGGGGGTGATCGGCCTCGCCATTGTCCTCGGAGTCTACCTCATCTTCTGGACGTTCGACATCGATGAGGCCTTGATCGATGCCCTCCGGTCCGCGTCGGTCGACACGCGCCAGGGCTCGGTCGCGTTCGGCTTCGGCCTGTTCGCCTTCGCGCTCGTGGGCGTCGGTTTCCTCAGCGGGTACAACCAGTACGTGGCCGGAGGCGGCGTCTCCCCGTTCGACCGCGTGCTCCTTTTCGTCCAGAGCGGTCTCCTCTGGTGGATCCTGGGCGCCCTGGTCTGGGAGACGGGTCGCGCCCTGCGCCGGATGTTCGCCCGCGGACGGTTCCCCCGTTCGTTCGTCGTGGCGACCACCTCGATCATCGGGGTCGGGCTGGTGAGCTACGGGATCGTGTACCTGGTCCGATACCTGCAGAACCTAGCCCCCGTCACCCAGGTGCCGTTCCTGGCGGGGCTGATCGTTACCGGGCTAGGACTGGTGATCGGGGCGGGGATGATCCACCAGCACTTCCGCTCGCTTGCGCGGGCTTCGGCCCCACCGCCGACCGCCGGTTAGCGCGGAGCGGCTAGGGCGCGCTTGACGTCCTCGAGCGGCACATCCAGGCCGCACCGTTCCCGGAGCGTCGAGCGGACGGCGTCGGTCCCGGGGGCGAGCGCCGCCGCACGGGCGGCGAGCGCCGTGAGATCCTCCCAGTAGTTCCACGGGAAGACGACCCAGACCCACGCCCCCCGGGGGATCTCCTCGCCGAAGTAGGTGGGAAGAAACTTCGAATGGGCGATGTGGACGAGGGCCGCCGTCTCGACCGTGCGCGGGCCGGCCGCTTGCACATGCTCGCTGGCGAGGCGGAGGCTCTCCCCGGTGTCCGTGATATCGTCCACGACGAGGACCGACTCGTTGGCCACGGACCCCGATAGACCCTCCGTTAGCTTCGCCGCGCCGTCGCGCGCCGCCGTGACCCCCCAGTGCTGGACGCGGAGCGAGACGAGCCGGCGGACCCCGAGCCGGTCGGTCAGAAGCCGTGCGGGGACCCACCCTCCCCGCGTCAGGCCGACGATCGTTTCGGGCAGCCTACCGGCGGCGCGGACCCGCCCGGCGACCGTGTCGGCCCAACGATCGACCTCCGGCCAGGCGGCCCGCCGGCACCTGGGGAGGTCGACCATCCAGGGAACTACCGCGCTTCTAGGGGTGGAACCCGCGGGTCTTCATCGCGTCGACGACCCGCTGGATGGCCAGGACGTAGGCAGCGGTGCGGTTGTGGACCTTCTTCTCGACAGCGACCCGGTGCACGTCGGCGTACGAACGGACCATAACCCGCTCGAGGCGCTGGTTGACCTCCTCGAGAGGCCAGAAGAACCCCTGAATGTCCTGCGCCCACTCGAAGTAGCTCACGGTGACGCCGCCCGCGTTGGCCAGGATGTCCGGTAGCACGGTGATCTTCTTCTGGAAGAGCGCGGTGTCCGCCTCGGGGAGCGTCGGGCCGTTCGCGGCCTCGGCGACCAGCTTGGCCTGGACCTTGTCCGCGTTCTTCCCCGTGATCACGTTCTCGAGGGCCGCGGGGACGAGGATGTCGACCTTCGCCT
>Ga0187771_10002724_pt1 | contig 12222 bp, 11 predicted proteins | sample 0116_SJ02_MP15_1_FD_133139 | JGI IMG/M metagenome (GOLD analysis project Ga0187771, IMG submission 133139) | Tropical peat soil microbial communities from peatlands in Department of Meta, Colombia - 0116_SJ02_MP15_10_MG | ecosystem: Environmental > Terrestrial > Soil > Wetlands > Peat | place... | reverse complement strand
TCTTGATTCCCGGCGCGCCCCTGGTGCTGATCACGCTCTTTGTGCAGGTGATTGCGGTGACTTTGCTGCCCGCGGCTTTGGTGTTCCTCATCCTGCTCTTGAACAACGAGGAGACCATGGGCCAGTACAAGAACACGGCATTTCAGAACATCGCCAACATCAGCATCGTCACCGTAATCGTAATTGTTTCCAGTTTGTACGGAATCAGCGCGCTGTTTCCGAGCATTTTGAAGTAGGGCTGGGATCTCCCCAGCCCTGTGCAGCTACGAGGTGAGGACAAATCATGGTTTTCGAATTTCTAAACAACACTATCGACGCGGTGAAATCCATCAACGGGAAGTACGCGACACCCCACATCAAAATGACTCGACTGGTGAAGTTCTCGCTCCTGTCGCTCAGGCTCTATCTGCTGTTTCTGGTTGGGATCTTGGTTTACAAATTCATCGTCACGCTCCACAAATAGAGGTGGCCCTTGAACGGAACCGGAACTGTCAAGAGTGCAATTGAGGAGACCTTCTTCCTGACGGAACTTCTGGGCGCGCGGGTCTATGCCAACCACCGGAAGCTCGGCAAGCTGAAAGACCTGGTCGCCGTGGACCAGGGCAAGCTGGCCGAGGTCACGCATCTTTGGGTTGGGCGCCCCTTCGGCGACCCGCCTTTGTTGCTGCCCCTGGCCAATGTACGCTCGTTCGGGCTTCGTGAGGTCGTAGTGGAGAACGGCGATCTGGATGGCTACGTCCGATCGCTGCAGCCCGACGAGGTGTTGCTGCGAGACTACCTGCTCGACAAGAAGGTTTTGGACATGGAAGACAAGGAAGTCGAGGTGGTTTACGACATGCGGCTGGTTCGGACCAACGGCAAAATGTATGTGAGCGACGTCGATATCAGCCGCTATGGCTTGCTTCGTCAATTGGGTCTAAAGGCTCTCGCCAACCGCTTGGGCAAACGAAATGGGGACGCCGGAAAGAATCTGATCCCGTGGTCCTATGTCCAGCCGCTGTCACCCCAGTTGGGCGCATTAGAGGGGAACGTCAAGCTGAACATCCTGAAGGAGGAGCTCGCGGAAATCCACCCGGTCGACTTGGCCGACATCCTCGAAGAACTCGATAGTTCCCAGAGGGCCACCCTCATGGAGCGTTTGGAAACGGAACATGCATCCGACACCCTGGAAGAAATTGAGCCAGCCGTGCAGCGCGATATCGTGCGTTCTCTCAGGAAAGACCGGGTGGCCGAACTGATCGGCGAAATGACCCCCGGGCAAGCCGCCGATATCCTGTCGATTCTTCCCGCCGAGGACAAGAAGGCGATTCTGAAACTTCTCGAGCGATCGCAGGTCGCCAAAATCGAGCAAATCCTGGAGAGACAAGACATCAACATCAATAGCTTCGCCACCCCTCGTTTCTTCAGTTTTCCCGCGGATACCACCGTCGAACAGGCCCAGTTAAAGTGCCGCGAAATGGCCAAGCAAGTCGACGTGGTGATGTACCTCTACGTCGTGGACCCGAGGGACATACTCCTGGGAGTGGCGGATATCAAGGACCTTTTCATGGCCGGGGACAATGAACGACTCGGCGACCTGATGGCCAAGAACATCATCAGCCTGAACCCCGCGAGCACGCTCAAAGAGGCGGTGGATTTGTTTAACCGATACCACTTTGAGGCGTTGCCCGTGGTCAGCGTGAACAACACCATCTTGGGAGTTGTGCCTTACCGGGATGTCATGGAGCTTAAGCACCGAATCTTGGAATAGGCAACGGATGCCCACAACTTGGCCAGCAGCGTTGAGAGAACTCGCGCTGACGTGGAAAGGAGGCAGCCGTGGGAACGCTTGGCAAGATTATTTGCATCGGGTTTGCGGCTTTCTATATCCTGGGCGTGCTGCTTTACCTGATCGCGCCAATAAGCAGGCGATTCAGGCCCAGATTGTTGGACCAGGACGAAAACAAAGCCAAGGGTCTATTCTATAAAGGGATCGAGTGACGATGCTTTCGATGAGATGGAGGACGGGCGAGGGGGGCCGGCTGAAGGCCTCATGGTGCGAAAACGCGCGGGTTCTTCGTGTATCCCCCAGCCAGAGCGCGTTCGTGCCAAGACCGCCCACGCGGGTGGGAGGACCACCTGGCGGGCTTGTGCGGTCCCTTGTCGGCTGGACGAAGGATTTCTGCCGAATGCAATTGTGGGGCCACGCTGGAATTCATGCGCGCCCTGAAAACACAGGCGTCGCGAGGCTACCCGTGCAGCGTGCGGAATGGCGATTGCGTTGGGCAGTGATCCTTCCCTGCCTATTCCTCACTAAGCCTTTACTCGGACAGGACAAGGCATCCTCCCTTTTTCAAGCATGGGATATCCATTTCCAATCCACGCTGGTCGGCCAGGGCGCTTTGCCTTTTCCGGCCCAATATTCGGGACTCAACAGCTTAGAGCCGCATGGCGAGGTAAAAGATACTTTCTCATTCGATGTTACGGGTCACGTACGTTTATGGCGCGGAGCCGAGTTCTTCGCGGATGTCTTGTCATGGCAAGGATACGGCCTGAGCAAAACTTTGGGTGTTGCCGGTTTCCCCAACGGCGAAGCATACCGGGTCGGCAAGACTTTTCCGGACGCCATCGTCGCTCGCGCTTACCTTCGCGAGCAGATTTTCCTTGGCGAGAAAGGCGACCCCGCAGCCGACCCAAAGACGGCCTTAGGCGGATCGAACACCAAGCGGCGGCTGATTCTTAGCGTAGGGCACTTTCCCGTCACGGATGTCTTCGACAAAAACGCCTACGCCAACGATCCAAGGACCCAGTTTATGAATTGGGCCCTGGTCACAAATGTCGCGTGGGATTATCCGGCCAACACGCTGGGTGTCACGAATGGCGCATCGGCGGAGCTAGCCATGCACTCCTGGACGGCGCGTGCGGGCATCTTCCAGGTCTCCCGCGTAAGCAACGCCTTGAGAATGGACTGGAATCTGCCGCACGCTTGGTCCCTCGCCGGGGAACTCGAAAAGCGGCATGCGCTTTGGGGCCATCCAGGCGCACTGCGTTTGCTCTCCTACGACACGCATGCGCATATGGGGAATTACCAGGAATCTCTCCCGGACCCGCAACTGATCTCACTTAACGGGCAACGCGGATATCGCTCCAAGTACGGCTTTGGGATTAACCTCGAGCAGGAAGTTCAGAAAGACCTGGGCGCATTTGCGCGCCTCGGCTGGAGCGACGGCAAGAATCAGACCTGGGAGTTTACGGATGTGGACCGCATGGCATCCGCGGGCATCAGCTTGAAGGGCGAAGCGTGGCGGCGGCCCAATGATGCCGCGGGTGTCGCCGGGGTGGTCAACGGCATCAGCGCCGCCCACCGGCAGTTCCTCGCCGCCGGTGGGCTGGGAATTACGGTCGGCGATGGCAGGTTAGACTACGGGAAAGAAGAAATCCTGGAGGCTTACTACTCCTTCGCGCTTGGAAAACACGTTTTCGTTTCGCCGGATTTCCAATGTGTCGCGCGCCCCGCCTATAACCGCGACCGCGGACCGGCGCCGATCTACGCCCTCAGATTGCACTGGGAGCGGTAACGGGCCTACTCTTTCAGCACCCACTTGATGCCGTTGAGCAGCATCTCCTGATAGCGAGAATCGTTCCACACGGCGTCTTCGTGTCCGAGCGCGTTGTAATAGACCCGGCCTTTGCCAAACATCCGGGTCCAGGCAATAGGCCAGCCGTAGTAACGCCGCACCACACCCTCCTTTTCGAGATTGACGGAGGCGGGGTCGAGGCGCAGAAGCACGTGGGAGGTCTCGGCTTTGAAATCGCCGATCTGATAAATCTCGTCGTTGACCTGAAACGACTTCCCCAGGAAGCTCACCAGGGGGTTTGCAGGATCCGCGACGTCGATGGTCACCATCTGATGCCAAGGATGGTGGTTGAACCAGCCACCGATAATGTCTCCGTAGGTGCTCCACATGTAGAACGTGTCCGTAGCGCTGTGGACTCCCACGAACCCGTGCCCGGATTTTACAAAGGACACGAACGCCTGCTTCTCGTCGTCGGTCATGGGCAGTTCCCCGGTGGTATTAAACATGACGGCGTCATAATTCTTGAGGTTCTGGGCCGTGAATGCGCCCACGTCCTCGGTTACGGTGGTCTCGAACGCTCCCGACTTATCGCCGATTTGCTTCACGATCTGTTTGGAGAGTTCCACGCTCGCGTGGTGGTACCCCTTGGTAAGCGTCATGTATAGCAGCTTGCCCTTTCTTGGCGCCTTGGCCGCGCCTGCCACCGCCGCGCCGCACCAGACGACCGCCAGGACAACAGCCAGAAGCCTTAACCCCCGCCAGCCTCTCCAGCGAGGAGCTTGTTGCTCGATTTCCATGTGTCCCTCCCTTTGCCACGTTGGCCAGCGGTAGTTTCGAAAGCTTGCATGTCCTTCCCCCGGCCAACACCTTCCTCAGAATTTCCCCGTTGCCTGTGCCCTATTCCCTACTCGTTAGCCCCTACTCCCCACTTCCTTGCCGACTGCCTTCGTCACCAGCGCTTGAGCAATTTCCCGGCAGAATGCCGGCAGATCGGTAGGCACGCGCGAGGTGATCAGGTTCCCGTCCACTACAACTTCCGCATCCACATAGTCCGCTCCCGCATGAATCATGTCATCCTTGATGGCGGGGAAGCACGTAACCTTGCGGCCGCGGAGGATATCCGCCGAGCAAAGCACCCAACCGGCATGGCAGATTGCCGCCACAACCTTCCCTGCGCGGTCCATCTCGCGCACCAGCCGCAAGACACGCTCATCCTGCCGCAGCGTGTCGGGAGCCCAGCCGCCCGGCACAATGACCGCATCGAAGTCCGCGGCGCTGACCTCGGCCACGGACTTATCCGCGACCACCGGATACCCGCGCTTGCTGGTATAGGTTTTACCCACCACATCACCGACTGCCACCGTCCGCGCTCCGTCCTCCCGAAACCGCAGGAGCGGGTACCAAACCTCCATGTCCTGGTACTGGTCAGCCACCAGGACGGCAATTCGCTTTCCTTGAAGATTCATTGCACTCCTCCTGCCCCAAGCTCACGAGCCTGCGAGCTTCTCCTCATGGCACGACTGTGGGGCGGGGCTTGCCGCGGCCACCGTACGATCCAGAGGTTAAACGACAAGGGCGGCTATGGTAACACAGCCGTTGATTTGAGAGCTTGGATCATGAACTCCCGAATTCCTTTGGTTGGCCGCAAGGGAACGCTGTGCCATAATTGGCCGCCTTCGGACCCAGGGGGCAGCGTATGCGCCCCATCTCATACCTTCGCGGAGCTACGATGCGATGCAAATGGATTTGTTTATGGCTTCCTTCTCTGCTGGCTTGCGCGCTATTTGCCCAACAACCCCCGCCGTATGCGCCGACCGTCGCGCTCAAGGCCGCGCATCTGCTGGACGTACGCGCCGGGCGAGTCCTCGACCAGCAAACCGTGTTGGTCGTGGGCGAGCGCATTGAGAAAGTCGGCCCTTCGGCCGAAGTTTCCATTCCCTCCGGCGCGCGTGTTATCGACTTGGGCCCAGTTACGCTTCTCCCCGGCCTCATCGACGCGCACGTCCACCTGACCGACGACCCGCAGAATTCCGGCTTCCGCTCGCTCGGGATCTCGGTGCCGCGCGAGGCTCTCATCGGCGCCAAAAACGCTCGCCTGACCCTCGAGGCCGGCTTCACCACCGTCCGCAACGTGGGCGCCTCGGGCTATTCGGACCTGGCATTGCGCGACGCCGTTAACGCCGGCGATGTCCCCGGGCCGCGCATCCTCGCCTCCGGGCCGGCGTTGGGAATTACCGGCGGGCACTGCGATGAAAACCTTCTGGCTCCGGAATTCCAATATCGAGCCGACGGTGTCGCGGACGGCGTCCTCGGCGTTATCGCCAAGGTGCGCGAGAACATCAAATATGGCGCCGACCTCATCAAGTTCTGCGCCAGCGGCGGGGTGTTTTCCAAGGGCGATCTTCCGGGCACGGAACAGTACAGTCCCGCCGAAATGGCTGCCATCATCGCCGAAGCCCATCGCCTGGGCCGGAAAGTTGCCGCCCACGCCCATGGCACACAGGCCATCATCGACGCCACGAATGCGGGCGTCGATTCCATCGAACACGGCAGCTTGATCGACGACGAAGGTATTCGAGCCATGAAGGAGCACGGCACCTACCTCGTCGCGGATATATACAACGACGACTTCATCCTGGGCGAGGGCAAACAATATGGCTTTACGGACGACAACCTGGCTAAAGAGCGCCTGGTGGGCCAGCGCCAGCGCGACGGGTTCCGCAAAGCCGCCGAGGCGGGAGTGAAAATCGCTTTTGGCACCGACGCCGGCGTCTACCCGCACGGCTGGAATGCCCGGCAATTCGCGGTCATGGTGAAGTATGGCCTGACGCCCCTCGCGGCAATCCAAGCGGCTACGCTCAACGCCGCGGACCTTCTGGGCTTTTCGGACCGCGTGGGCAGCATCGAGCCGGGAAAGTTTGCAGACCTCGTCGCCGTCTCAGGCGACCCCACCCGCGACGTCACCCTGCTCGAACACGTGAAGTTCGTTATGAAAGGCGGCCAGGTCGTCAAAGAGCAATAGACGGCAGTCTATGCACAGCATTCTGGGTCAGCGACGGTCAAAAGGCGGCTGACCGTGGCCACAAGATTTGCTGCCTTTTGCTTTCTGCCTACTGCCTACTTAAGGTACACGCCGCGTGCTTGGAAACGACGGCCTGCGGGGGGATAATAGCCTGGGCCGAGCCTTCGCGAATCGCATCAAGTGTGGAGGCGGCGGAGCGCAGGAGGGGCCATGCGCGGCAAATTGATTCTAGTTGTCGCGGTCTGTGTGTTCATTGTCTCAGGCCAGCCGCTGGCCTTGGGTAAGAAGAATAAGAAGAACAACTCCGCACGCCTTAAGACCTTGGAGACGATTTATGTGGAAGGTACGCCCGCAGCGGTATCCTACATCCGCTCGAATCTCTCGCAGGAGACCTGCCTGAGCAACGCGCCGGAAGAGTCGGAAGCGGACGCGATCCTGGATGTCACGGAAGTCAGCCCAATCCCTTGTTCAGATGGAAGCGCGAGGATGTGCTCTTCTATTACCGCCCAGCTCCTCGACCCAAAGACCAGTGAAGCACTTTGGCTGACCAGGGACGACAACCTTCCTAAGATGGATCTGCTCCATCAGTTGAACGGGCCCTACCAGTGGGTCTTATGGAGTCTGAGAAGCGCCTGCTGCAAGGGCAGGCCGAAACCGCCCCCTCCCAAGGATTCGAAGCAATAACCTCCGCTCAGACTTCCTCAGGCACTTGGAAGGACGCGCGGTAGCCGCGCTCGCCATCGCGCAGCAGGTTGCTGGCTTCCTCGTCGCCGATCACCTGCTCGGTCGAGGGGTCGAAGTTCAGCGTTCGGCCCAGCCGATACGACGCGTTGGCCAAGTGGACCATTCCCGCGGAAATGTACCCCTCCTCGATGGGAGCGTTCAGGTTTTCCTTTTTGCGGCTCATCACGCAATCAATGAAGTTGGCGTAGTGGTCACCCGCAGCTTGCGCGTGGGCTCCCGGCTCGCGCTTCTCGCCCATCCAGGTCATGTAGGCGCAAACGTCCTCGTCCCCGGTCGCCAGATAGCCTTTGGACCCGTAGAAGATATTGCCGATCGTGTCGCGCTCTTCCCCTCCCATCGGCGGAGCCCCGGTCTGGCCCGTGCTGGGGACGGGACCCTGCGGCTTTCCGAATCGGGCGGTGCCGATTTCCGCTTCGTGGTTGGTCATCCAGTGGCGCACCTCAAATTCGATCATGCGGCGCGACCCGTCTCCGAGATCGTATTCAAAGGCGCAGTTGAGGGTGTTGGGAGTTTGCTGGTCGTCTTCAAACATGAAGTGGCCGCCAATCGCCGAGATGCGGTTGGGAAACTTCAGCCCCGTGCCCCAGCGCGCCACGTCGACCTGATGGACGCCCTGGTTCCCTAAGTCGCCGTTGCCCGTATCCCAGATCCAGTGCCAATTGTAATGAAAGCGGTTTTTGGTGAAAGACTTCATGGGCGCGGGCCCCGTCCAGAGGTCGTAGTCCACGCCTGCGGGCACCGGCTCCGTGGAGGCGTGCCCGATGGATTTCCGCCACTTGAAGCACATTCCGCGCGCCATGTAGACGTCGCCCAGCAGGCCGTCCCGCATCTTCTGGACTGCCTCCTTGACCGCCGGCGAAGAGCGGATCTGCGTGCCGTGCTGGACTATGCGGCCGTACTTCTGCGCCGCGCGCACGAATTGGCGGCCCTCCCACAGGTTGTGGCTGAGCGGCTTTTCAACATAGACGTCCTTGCCCGCCTGGCAGGCCCAAATGCCCATCAGCGAGTGCCAGTGGTTGGGAGTGGCAATGGAAATGGCGTCGATGGACTTGTCTTCGAGCAACTTGCGCACGTCCACAAATGTCTGGGGCTTGGAGTGCGTCAGTTTCTCGATCCGGGGCATCCGCTGGCGCAGGATGTTCTCATCCACTTCGCAGATCGCCGCCACTTCCACGTTTCCCAGATGCGAAAAGCCTTGGACATGGTCCATGCCGCGCCCATGGACTCCACAGACCCCCACGCGGACACGGTCGTTGGCTCCAAACACCCGGTCCGGACGGGTGATGAAAGTAATTCCACTAAACGCCACCACTCCGGTCTTGAGAAAATCTCGTCGGTTGACCTCGGAATCTCTCGACATCACGCCCCCTTTGCATTTCGGCTGTCCTCAGACAGCCGAGTGATAGGATGAAGTAAATCTAACGCCACTGGTCTCGACCTTCAAGCGCTACTCACGTAAACCCTATAGCGCGGGGCCCGTCGGCCTATTCGCAGTAGGGCCGAACGGCGTTCGGCCCCCGGGGCGAGCGCCGCTCGCCCCTACCGCAGCGCGGCAAATGCCTGTGCGGCGGCCTGCAGCGTTGTGGAGACGTCGTCTTCGCTGTGGCTTAAGGAGAGGAATGCCGCCTCGAATTGTGAAGGTGGGAAATAGACTCCTCGCTCGAGAAGAGCGCGGAAGAAGCGGCCAAACGCGGCCTTGTCCGACCGCGCGGCGGAAGCAAAATCCGTCACGGGCCCCGAAGTGAAAAAGGCGGTGAACATCGACCCCACGCGGTTAACCGTGAGCGGCAAACTCGCCTTCGCCGCCTCGGCAGCGAGGCCCGCGGCCAGTTTCTCCGCGAGCGCGTCAAGCTGCTCATAGGTTCCCGGACGGCGCAGCACCTCCAGGGTCTTCAGTCCGGCGGCGACGGCGAGCGGGTTCCCCGAAAGCGTCCCCGCCTGGTAGACCGGCCCGGCGGGCGCGACGAGGTCCATGAGCACCGCTTTGCCTCCGTAAGCCCCGACGGGAAGCCCGCCCCCAATAATCTTGCCGAGCGTGGTCAGGTCAGGCCGAATCTTGTAGAGCTGCTGGGCGCCACCGTAAGCCACGCGGAAGCCGCTCATGACCTCGTCGAAAACGAGCAGCGTTCCCTGCTCCGCGGTCAGCGTGCGCAGCCTTTCGAGGAAGCCCGGGCGCGGCGCCACGCACCCCGCATTGCCCACCGCCGGCTCGACAATCGCCGCCGCAAACTGGCCGCGATGCGCGCGAAAGGCTTGCTCCAAGGCCGCGAGGTCATTGAAGGGCACGGTGATGGTGAGCTCCGCAAGAGCCTTGGGGACTCCCGGGCTGTCCGGCAGGCCCAGCGTTGCCACGCCCGAGCCCGCCTTGACCAGCAAGCTGTCGCCGTGCCCGTGATAGCACCCTTCGAACTTCAGGATTTTGTCGCGCCCGGTCGCCGCCCGCGCCACGCGCAGCGCCGCAAGCGTGGCCTCGGTGCCGGAATTCACCAGCCGCACGCGCTCGATGGAGGGAAATGCTTCGCAGATGCGCTCGGCCAGCTCGACCTCGCCCGGCGTGCACGCGCCAAAGCTCGTCCCGGTCTTCAGGACACCCGCCAGGGCTTCAACAACCTCTGGATGGCAGTGGCCGAGAATCAGGGGGCCCCAGGAAAGAACGTAGTCGATGTAGCTCTTGCCATCCACATCGGTAATCTTGGAGCCTTGGCCGCTGGCGATGTAGAGCGGATCGCCACCCACGGCGCGAAAGGCGCGCACCGGCGAGTTCACTCCGCCCGGCATCAGGCGCCGCGCCCGGGCGAAGAGGTCCTGAGATTTAGTAGTCATGTTATCGCACCCAACCTTAGGGGCAACCCTTGTGCCCGACAAGGGCGACCACAAGGATCGGCCCTACAAGGTGGGGCCTTGGCGCGTGTCGTCAGGCCTGCCGGCCGATGGCAGGCTCGTGCCACGCCTCCCGAAGCAGGCCGGCGCCAACCTCGAAGAGCGTCCGCGTCAGGCCCACGTAAAGCCGCGCGGGAAGCCCCGGGTAGGACTTCGTGCCCTCGACCAGATCCTGGAGCACTTCCCGGAACTTCTGGCTGCGGGCACCGAACTCGACCAGGCGCGTCGTCACAGGAGCGCCCAGAAAATCTCCGTGATAAAACAGGTGGGTGAGCCGCGCGCCCAGCGCCAGCGCCCGGCCGAATTCGTCCCGGACTCTTTCCGGGTAGAGATCGGGCAGGCCTTCGAGCCACGCCTCTGCGAGCAATTCTCCGGAACGCATTCCGTAGTAAATTCCCTCTCCCGTCACGGGATCCACCAAGCCCGCCGCATCACCGACGATGGCCCAGCCCGCGCCCTGGAGGCGCAAATTCTCCCAGCCCTCGGGAGAGAGCGCGGGGAGCAGGTGGCTGAAGACCGGGGCGTCCGCGGCGACGTACCCGAACCGGTGCATGAAGTCGTGAAGCCGCGCCTGAAGCTTCGCCATGCTCTCCTTGCCCATTGCCCCGCAGATACCCACCGAGATGTGGTTTGGCCGGGGGAAAGCCCAGGCGTACCCTTCATAATCCTCGAAGAATTGGATGCGCAGGACGTCGCTCTGTGAAGGCAGGTAATAGCCGTACGTGAGCATGAGATCCCGCGACGAGAATTCTTTACTGAACATGCGGCGCAGGCGCGTGCGAGCGCCCGCCGCCAAAATGAGATATCCGGCGGCGTGACTCCCTTTCCGGCCAGCAAGTTCCCAGCCACCACAGCTGCTGCGGATGCCCACGATGTGGTCCGCGACCACCTCCGCCCCGGCCTCTTGGGCTCTGTGGAGCAACAACTGGTTCAGGACTGATCGGGCATAGACCGCCAGGGGCTTGCGCAGGCGGAATTTCACCGAGGCGCCGTTCCCCGCCACGAATTCTATATCACGAATGTACTTGCCCGCGCCCGTTGCCTCCGCCAGGAAAGGATAACGGCTCAGCGCCTTGTGGCTGAGTCCGCCGCCACAAGGTTTCTCCCAGCCCGGCTTCTCTTCAAAGACGATTACTCCTGCTGCGCCCGAGCGCGCCAGTTTCTCGGCGGCCATTGCCCCCGCCGGCCCACCCCCGACAATCGCGATGGTCTTGGGCGTCATGGGGTTCATTCGTTATCTCAAGACGATCAGCGAGGCAGGATAGCACGCCGCAAAGGGCAGTGTAAATTCAGGCGGCGCGCCGCACCCCAACGACGCCCTTTGCCGACTCAAGGAGAGCGGGTCTGCCCGTCTGGCGCGACCGGCTCAACGTCCCTGGGAAGTAGCAACCACCCATGCACTTGTTTAACCTAGCACCTTGGAATCAACGACTTGCATCATGTTCAGGGCACGGAATCGATTGCCCAAAAGCCGTCCAGTACGTCCGTACCATTCCCTTTCGCACATCTGCGTAATTAGAATTGGAGCGGGAGGACAAGACTGCTCGGTCGACGACGGGGAGCGCACGTGGCAGCCAAGACGTAGGTCTCAATGGGACTGCTCAATGCCTGGATCGGTGATAACTGGTGGTCGGTGGCCCTCGGGTGCGCGTGCTTCCCGCCAATGATTATACTGACCTGTATTGTCGCGACACTCTTCCAGCGGCGCCGGAAGCTTCAAAAAGCTTCCAGCAAGAAATCCCAGCAAAGTTAGAAATACCTTTTGGCCTCAAGCTGACGGGCCGCGCGACCGCTGTGTCGCGCCATGGCTCGGGTGCCCGAGGGGCGATTCTCTACTGCCCCACGGGCTTGTTCAACGGAATATCCGTCGGCGCGCCCCACGGCTGCGCGATGCGCGCGCTCGGATTGCCGCTGGGAATGATCCACCACACCCCCGTCGAGGGCCGCCAGATGGCCATATCTGTCTTCCCGTCGCCGTCATAGTCGCCCGGGACCGGCATGTCCCCGCTCGTCCCCCAC
>Ga0187771_10002723_pt1 | contig 12222 bp, 16 predicted proteins | sample 0116_SJ02_MP15_1_FD_133139 | JGI IMG/M metagenome (GOLD analysis project Ga0187771, IMG submission 133139) | Tropical peat soil microbial communities from peatlands in Department of Meta, Colombia - 0116_SJ02_MP15_10_MG | ecosystem: Environmental > Terrestrial > Soil > Wetlands > Peat | place... | reverse complement strand
TGTACGAGTCTCTCGAGAGGGGTTCGCTCTTCAGGGTCAGTCCGAAACCCACCATCGCAGATGGCATGCAGGCCGCGATTCCGGGGGAGTTGACCTTCGAGACTGTGAGGAAAAACGTGGACAAGGTTGGGCTTGTTAACGATGCCGAGCTCGAAGACGCAATCTACGAGCTGCTGACCCTTGCCAGGGTCCTGGCAGAGCCTGCTGGCGCCTCCCCCCTCGCCGTGATGAAAGGATCGCTGAAAGGGGAGCCGGGGCATAAGCTGGTGCTGGTCATTAGCGGAGGCAACATATCGGTCGACCTATTGAGAAGGATCCTCACGAGAAGAGCGATAGGAAGCTCCTGAAGTCCCGAGTCATGAGAAAGGGGTTAGCCGCTCTCTCCTCCCCCAGCGTTCTCCATGGTACCTCCCCATAGTCGTGGCCAGGGTACATTAAGGTCGAGGGCGGAAGTTTCAGTATCACTTCATGAAGACTCGTGTACATCGCTTCGGCCCTTTCCTTCTCGAACCTTCCTATGGTCCCCACGAAGAGCGTGTCCCCGGTGAAGACTTCCTTGCCGTTGTAGAGACATATGCTGTCTTCCGTGTGCCCAGGCGTGAAGAGTACCCTGACCCCCTTCCCCCCTAGCTTCAGCTCTGTGCCGTCCCTGACCCGCAGGTCGCACTCGATGGGGGAATTCTCGTGGGCCACAACATCTGCTCCCAGCTTCAAAGCCAGTTCGGAGATCGTAGAAACGTGGTCGAAATGCTCGTGGGTCGCCACTACGAACTTGACCTTCGCTCCCGTGTTCCTGACCGCCGCTTCGATTGGGCCAATCTCCCAGCCCGAGTCGATCACCATGGCGTCCCTGCTCCTTTCCTCGACCACGAGGTAGGCGAAGTTCGCCATTGTCCCGACGGGCATCTGCTTCACTATCATCAGGGGTCGACGCTTGCACACGGGCGCTGGAGTTCACACTTATCAAGTTCAGATAGCGCGGGAACGTACGTTGGCGAATCTCAGGGGGAAGAAGCCCTCAGAATCAGCGATGACGACCGCAAGGCTGATGATGCCAACCGATGCCAACGTACTGGGCAACGTTTTCGGTGGGGCCATCATGAGGTACATGGACGAAGCAGCCGCGATTGTGGCCTGGCGCCACGCAGGAAGGAACGTCGTCACGGCGTCCATCGACAGGATGAACTTCTTTGCTCCTGTCTATGTCGGGAACCTGCTAATCCTCAAGGCCTCGGTGAACTACGTCGGGACCACCTCAATGGAGATAGGCGTGAGAATCGAGGCTCAGGACCCGTCGACCCGCATGGGAGTCCACGCCGGTTCATGCTACCTTACCTACGTTGCCCTGGACGAGAAGGGGAAACCGATTCCCATACCTCCCCTCATAGTCACCACCGCCACAGAGAAGAGACGTTTCAAGGAAGCCGCCGCCCGCAGGAAACTCAGAGAAGCCGAGAACGCTGTCCTCCAAGATGACTGATCCGCTGGCCGCTGGTTGATTCCCGGCTCAACAAAACTAGAGCACCCTCCTCTTAGGCCGAATGCGAGCCCGTTTGTTGAATGCGGGACTTCTCGGAGGGCTTCAGCGTGGACAGGATGCGAAGCGGAAACGCTGCGGTCTACATGCTGAAAGAGCAGTTCGAGAAGTTCTCCTCCTCGCCACAGAAGGTGGACGCCTGCGAATCCATCGCAACCTGCTTCTACCAGCTTGAGCAGTACGACGATGCGGCCGGCTGGTACGAGACCGCAGGAAGGCTCATTCTATCGGAGCCTAGCGTGACCCCGGCCCTAAAGGCGCTTAGCGCACTCGGGGACTACGAGAAGGCGCTTGACTGTTATCGGAAGGGGGAAGACGAGGAGAAGTTCACCGAAGTGTCAACCCTGATCGGGGAACTGAAACGGGCCTGCGCGTCAGCCTGAGCTCCTTCCCCTGTCTTCCTCCACCTTCGCCTTCCGTCTGTTTATTGTCTTAAGATAGCACTCCTCACAGACAGGCTCGTCCTTCGGCCCGACCCTGAAGGTATGCAGTACGACATCCAGCTCCGTGTCGCAAAAGTAACACTTGGGCTTCATGGACTACCTCGCTTTGAGGCGTAGACCCTCCTCTTCACGACCTTCCCGCGACCCTTGTAGTACCAGACCTCTGCGTCTCCATTCGAGTTCCTTCCCCACCTTACGAGCTCTTCAAGCTCCTCTTTACTTGCCCGCGCCCTACCACTCTTCACCTGGACCAACAGCACCTTCCCGTCCTTCGCGGCAAAGACGTCTACGGCGCCATGAGAAGCGGCGCTCCTGGAAGCCATCCATCCATTCTTTCTGAGCGCGTACAGTGTCCGATATTCTCGAAATCTTCCACGGACGTAATTTTTGTTCGGCACGCGTTGGCAGCTTTGTTTCAGAAGGATGTAAACATGCCCCATCTGCCGTTCTGTCCCGAGGGAGAGGGACTGCTGAACAACAATCGGACGGGTAGACTTATCACGTCCTGAAAGGCGGCGAACTGTGGTCTTGGAAGAAGTCAAGAAGTCAGTGAAATCAATGGAGACTCTGTTCTCCAGCCAGCTCGAACGCCGCGACAGGGTCCTGAAGGAGAGCCGGGACGTCATCTCAGCTTGCTCGAGGGCCATAATCGATGTCCACACCAGAAAGATGAAGGACGCAGAGAAGGAGCACGCAAGTGCAAAGTCGCTCCTCGCTTCCCTCAAGAGAACATCGGGCGTGTCGGCGACGCGTTACCTCGTGTCCCCTGAAGCCGAGTATGTGGAGGCCTCCGCCGTTATTGCACTTGCGAAGGGCAGGGAGGTCCCCTCAATGGAGAGCCTCGGTGCTTCGCCTGAGGCGTACCTGCTGGGTCTTCTAGACACAGTCGGGGAGCTGAAGAGGCTCGTGCTCGATTCGATTCTTCAAAGGAAGCTCAGTCAAGCCAGAAGGTACTTCGGAGTTATGGAAGAACTCTATTCTCTCTGTTCTCCATTGGCAGTTTATGACCACGTGGTCAACGGCGCGAGACGCAAGATAGACGTCGCTCGGATGCTCGTGGAAGACACACGTGGTCTGCTCGCCGAAGAGATGGGGAGGGAGTCCGTAAGCACCTCCATGGCCCGTCTCGAAAAGAAGCTAAGAAGCAGAGTGGGTGCCTAGAGTTCCCTCAGGATCTTGGTCGTCTTGATGTGCGGATAGGGAGAGTCGAGCCTTACGACCTTGAGCTTCATTCCTCGTTTCTCAGCCTCTCTCTTGACCTCGTTTTCCATGTGATATTGGTCATAGCCCAGCGCCACGATGTCGGGGTTCACCTTCTGCAAAGTAACGTAGATGTCACCTTCTACGCCGAGTATAGCGGCATCCACGTCCCTTAACGACGACAACAGCCTCACCCTGTCTCCCTCGTTGATGAGTGGCTCCCTCTTCTTCCTCTTCCGAATGGTGCTGTCCCTAGCCACGGCCACCACCAGGACGTCCCCAAGGCTCCTTGCCTTCGAGATTGTGTAAACGTGTCCGTAGTGTATGAGCTCGAACCCGCCCCCAATGAACACCACCCTGATCGACCTCCTCCCCCTCGGAGTAAGCGCGGCGGACTTTCCATCGAGCTCGACCATCCCCGCTTTCTTCAGGGCTTCGATCTCCTTCGTCGCTTCCTCGATCCTCAGACCGAGCCTCCTCGCCAGGGCTCTGGCGTCCGTGACCTCTCCCTTGATCCCCATCGAGAAGATTGCGGCGAGGGTGTGCTCTTTGTCCATGGGCTACCAGTCGATTTTGATGACGCCCGCGAAAGAGAGGGAGTCCAAAAGCCCTTCGGCATAGCCGATACTGAGCATAGCCATCTCATCCTCCCCGTTGGCCAGGAAATTCTCTGCATCCTTCATGTATAGCTCTGCATTCTCGATGACGTGCTCATACTGAGACCCAAGCTTCGTCCTGACCGAATCGAGCGCCCGACGGGTCTTTGCAACATAATTCGGCACGAGCGTCTGGGCAGTCCTTAGTACGCTTTCGGAATTGCTCCTGACTCTGGCTGGATTAATGGAGAAGATTGCAGAGATCGCTCCAGATTCTGTGAAGTGAAGCTTCCCGGGAATGATGATACAATGGGGGGGCATCCCTGCGTCTCTGCTAGAGAGTTCGGAGAAGCTTCCCGCGGCGAGGGCGGAATCCTCCCTTCCGAGTCTCGACAGCATGATGGCGAAGGTGTTCTCGCTCACCACTCCGCGCTTAAAGTTCGCCTCAGCGAGGAGGAGCCCGGCAACGGCATCCGCAGGGGTCACCCCCTGTCCGCTCTGAACGTCGTACTCGAGTAGAAGGAGGGTGTGGGCGCCCCCCAGCAGGTTCTGATGCAGGATGTGGTATGCCTGCGTCAGCTTCCCAACGGCCTCGCGGGTTACGGTCACGGTCCGCGAGAATTTGTAGGAATGGAGCCCCGATGCGCTCGCTGCGGACGAGGCGATCGTAGCGGAGTGAACAACCCTCGTCTCGATTCCGCGTCTTATCGCCCTGACCCTGAGTTCGTTGTGAGTCGTGGCTATCATAGGATCTCCCATCACTGCGAGCACCACCTTCTCACCCTCGGCATCGGAGAGGATCTTGCTTCCGTCCTCCACGAACTGCCTGTCGACTATCGTGAAGCTCTTCCCGGTCGCGACCTGAACCTGCTTGAGGAGCTGGGGCTCATGAGGAGTAGTATAGTACTCAAGATAAATGACGTCCGCAGCAATCATCTCCTCGACGCCTTCGAGTGTAATCCCCTTGGATCCTAGGCCGAGGCCGACGAAGCTGAGGCGGGCCATGTTTGCGCGCCCGGACGCGGGGTATTTGAATCAAGAATCAGTTTCAGGTAACACCCCTTTACGAGCATTCGAATGGTGTGCACGCTTTTTACGCTGGTACTGATTTCGAGGAGAATATGAGGGTCCGAGAATGCTTTTAATTCTGACAAATTCCGCGCTGGCTTCGTGGGCCTGTGGCTCAGCCAGGTTAGTGCGCAAGCGACCTGCGAGCGGCTGGCTCTTAGCTAGCTTGTGGGAGTTACCAGCATGCCGTGGGAGGCGTAATAACGCCCGCGAATTCGAATCCCACCAGGCCCGCGTCCAATAAGCCCATTACGGACTCCATTCGACCCTACGAAGCCACTTAGGCCGCCGATGACAGGGATCATTGTGATCCCTCTTTTCTGTAACGACGCCCCTCCGGCTATTGACTCTGGTTGACTTATAACTCCGTCCTTCTCACGACTTTCTCTTCATGGAAGAGTGACTCGAGGCTACAGCATCCGCACACTCTATCAAACGCTGTAGCTCTAAAACGAACGCCTTCCAATGTGCACGGCCAAAGCGGTCGATAATTGCAGTTTGAACCTCTGCCCATTCAGGGTCGACCTTCGCCATGGCGGCATGTCCTCTTTCTGTGACAGACGCACTACGAGACCGGCGGTCACCCTCATCTGTGAGGCTGACCCACCCCTTCCTTCGCAGAGAGTCGATGGCGCGGTAGAGTGAGGTCCTGTCCATTTCCAGACCCTCTGCCGCGCGAGACATGGGCTCTCCTGGATGGCGGAGAACTGCCCGCATGACGGCCAGCTGAGTTATGTTCATCCCGGATGGAACGAGCGATGCGTCGTAGGTGCGAGCCAAGACTCGCGCGGCGCGCCGGACGCTGGTACAGGCACAAGGGCGCGGGACTTCGTCTTGTTTCATATCAGGGGTGCCTTTCTCTTTGATGAATATACATCTTTCGCCGAAGCCTGGAAAGATGTATATACATCAGTTAGGGGGCCGCCCATCTTAGATGCATATACATCAACTGAGCAAGAGCATCGACCCCGTCTTCGGTCTGCCTTCGACGGCGTTCATCACTCTAAACGGGCTTTGGCTCCCGTCCGTCGTGCAGCACCGGTTTCCCTCGTCTTGCTGTCGTCCTCTGGCCACGTGGGGCTGAATGCATGACATCGGTCGAGCCGGAGAACATCGCGAATCCTGATGGGGAGGCCGTCAATTCATTACGGTCAATTCGGGTTCTGGTTGGTGGCGCTGCCGTTCGCTGGTTCGGTTTGTACTTCTACAGCTTTTTTCTTCTCGCGTTCCTTCATAGTACCTTTGGTCTCACATATGCTGACGCTGGTCTCTTGATCGCTGCCATTGCCGTCGTGACGCTGCCGCTAGGGCAGGTCGGGGGCGCCATATCCGACCTTTATGGTCGGCGCCGGATGATCGTTCTCTCGTTCGCGGGACAGGCGGTCGCACTTGCGGTTGTGGCCTGGGGCTTCACCATTAGCTCGCTCCTGGTGTCCTTGGGCGCGCTGGTCGTGTCGCGTTCGTTCGCCATCATTGGGACTCCTGCGATCTTTGCATACGTCGCTGATTCAACCGACGTCGCGCTCAGGGCGAAGGGGCTCTCTTGGGTTCGCGTTGGCACCAACCTTGGAGTCACCGGTGGTGTGGCGTTCGGTGGTATTCTGCTGGGGTTCGTTCCATATTGGCAACTCATCGCCCTTGGCGCGGTCATGGTCGGTACCGCCGCCATTGTAAGTGCGGCATGGCTGAAGCCGTCAGTTAGGGACCTCTCCATCGTTCCAACCGCGTCAGGGAGCCACCCATCAACGGCGCCGAGGGGGGCAGGGTTTTTCCTTTGGGTGGGTCAGACCGCGTATTCGTCCTTCAAGCCGATTTGGCAAGATCGAACCCTTTTCCTAGTGGTGCTCGCCTCAATCCCTATCTTGGTACTGATGAACCAGATATCCTACGGAATTTCGACATTTGGTCTTTCGATACTTGCGATTCCGTCCGGCGTGCTAGGCTTGGCTCTGGCTCTTAACGGGCTGATTCCCGTCCTGACCCAAGTCCCGCTCACGACGGAGCTTAAGGGGCGTCTTCTCACTCGTGTGGGAATCTGGGGGGTTATGGTATATGCCCTCTCATTCGTCGCGATTGGCCTAGACGCAGTAGGTCGGGTAGAGGTAGTTCTAACTTTCGTTGTCGTAGTCGTAGTATCAACACTAGCTGAGAACATGACCTACCTTCCAGTTTTCACGCTCCCCCTAAACATCTCTCCGAAGGACGCACGAGGCACGTACTCAGGGGTGATCCTGACTACAAATGGGATCGGCGGAATCATTGCACCCCTACTCGCCGGCGTGGCGTTGTCCTATGCTGCGGACCCGCTCGTAACTTGGGGGATACTCGCGGCTCCTGCGCTGCCGGCGATCGCGCTCCTCTGGTACCTCGGTTCTCATATTCCTCAGGAAGCAAACCGCATATGAGAGACCACTTTCAGTTTCCGGCTTCGCAGCAGCAGCTTCGGCTGCCTATAGCCAGGTATGTTTTGAATTACGGGGAGGGCAGGACTGTGTTTCAGGTTGCGCAGGGGATATGCGATGGGCTGGCCAAGTAAGATAGAAGGCCTTGCGACGTGCGCGAGCCACAGGATCATTAGCACCGCCATCAGAGGTTCGTGCAGAATACTCTACAGAGAGGAGTTGACGGTTCGGCAAGCCTAGGCTACAGTGATGACCGCAGCTGTGTAGACGCTCGCTCCGGAGAGGGCCCAATCCTGCATAAAGATGTATATACATCAATCGAACAGGCAGTTCCGTGAGCGCACCTAGAGTTGCAAGGTTGGTACCTCAACCTGCCGTCGGGGGACCGTTCGAGGAATTTGTCCACATCTCGTCTTTCGCGATAATAAAAGAAGGGAGCAAGCTCCTTCTGGAGAAGAGGCTGAGACCCGAATTCTCCGCCGGAAAGTGGGTTATTCCTGCGGCCTTGATAAACTACGGAGAGGACCCGTTGGCGGCTGTCAAGAGGGTCGTGAAGGAGCAGCTGGGCACCGATGCGAAGAAGGCGGAATTGATTGACGTGGAATCCTACGGTGACAAGCACTGGGACATCTGCTTCGTCTACAAGGTCGAAATTCCGAACGTCGGAACCCTGTCCCAAGACGTCGAGAAGACAGACTACTTCGAGGTGCGTAATCTGCCTCCCGAGCTCAGAGACGACCACAAGGAAGTAATCGACACACTGAAGGCAAGGAAGCGCGTCTCGGGAGAGAGTTGACAGTGAGAGAGGGAGAGGGTTGACATGGGTTACGAAGACAACGTAGCGAAGCTGGGGTATAAGATAGAACCTGTGAATCTTGAAATCGGGAAGTTCGTCCAAGGAGTTAAAGTCGGGAACTTGGTCTTCACAAGCGGTCAGATTTCAAACTGGGAAGGAAAGGAGTTCAAAGGAAAGGTTGGAAAGGATCTCTCGCTGGAAGACGCACAGCAAGCCGCGAGATTATGCGCACTCAACAATTTGAAAGTCATAAAGACAATCGCTGGTTCGCTAAACAACGTTAAGCGGATTGTCAAAGTCTTTGGGATGGTAAACGTCGCGCCAGATTTTGACAATACCCCGGGTGTCATCAACGGATGCAGCGATTTGCTCCGAGAAGTTTTTGGCGAAGAGGGCAAGCATGCAAGAAGCGCAGTAGGAATGACGATCCCATTCAATTGGGCCGTAGAAGTGGAAATGGTCGTTGAACTGAAATAAGGTAAGCGAGTGACCTCCACTCATGCTCAGCATTCCGGATATGGTCATAACTACAAGGAACTGGCCTTGTCGCAAGCCAACTGCCAACCGAGGCTCATGCGCGCACTAATCGTAGGCATCGGCGCGGTGGGCGGGGTCGTTTCCACCCGGGCGTTGTGCGCCGGGATTCCTGTCTGCCTGGCGACCCGGACGGAGGAGACCGCTGCACGACTTCGCACGTCAGGTCTCCGAGTCTCTGGCGTGGGTGGCGAAGGCATTTGCGTTCCCGGAGAGGTATGGCCACTTGAGGAGTACATGGACAGAGAGAAGTTCGACCTGATTTTGCTGGCGACAAAGGCTCAGGACGCATTGGACGTGTCGTCCTCTCTCCTCGACCTGCTTTCCCCAAGTGGGACTCTGCTCCCCATTCAGAACGGAGCCGTGCCTCAAATGATTTCAGAGAAGCTAGGGAAGGACATCGTGCTCGGCGGTCTATCGAACCTCGGGGCGACCATGACCGAGCCGGGAGTGTATCGGCAGACTAACGGCGGACACCTGCTGATAGGGGAAATCAGGGGGGGCTCGAGTCAGCGCGCCACCGAAGTTCAACGTCTGCTCGGAAAGGCTGTGGAGGTCAGGACTTCGCCCAACATCGTGGGCGCCATCTGGGCGAAGCTGTTGCTCAACTGCTCGGTGACCACGATAGGAGCGGTCTGTGCTCAAACCATGCGGCAGTACATCATGTCAGACGAAGGAATGCAAGTGTTTCAAAGAGCCTACGATGAGGCACTGGGCGTGGCGATTGCCACAGGGATTCGACCGCAGCGGATGATTGTCGAACCGATTCCACCCGGCTGGCCGCAACCTGGCATGCACCGGGAAGACTACAGCGCTTGGGTCTCACAGATCGTTGAAGCCTATGGGGATATCAAACCCTCTATGCTACAAGACTTCGAGCGGAAGCGACTGACTGAGATCGATTTCATCAATGGACATGTGACGAGATTAGGTGTGACGCTGGGGAAGCCGGCGCCGGTGAACAGGGCATTGACTGAGACGGTTCATTCAATTGAACAAGGCAAAATCGAACCTGGTCCCAGACGACTGAGAGAACTAGTTGTAGCTTGATTCGACTGAATGCCTTTAGCCCCTCCACCACCTGCGGCCCCCCTTTCTACCTACCACGATTCGGGGTTGGTTCGAACCTAGGTGATGAATCCCACGAGGCTTGAACCTGCTGAGATATTCCTTGTAAATGCCCCTACGTGACACTAGCCCGTAGCCGGGCTGAACTTCGAAACGGATTTGCACACTAAACTGTGTGGGTCCCACCAGGCCCGCATTTCTCCTGCCGTGAACTGCCCCTGAGGATGAATCATGATAATCCCTGTTTCCCAAGGTTCAATATGCTTCCGATACCGCCCTTGGACGGATACAAGATTTTCAAGGGAAACATCACAATCGGGCTGCTGATTGCGTTGCCGCTGTGGATAATGTTCCTATTCTTCTTCGTGCTTTCATGAACACCTGACCGATGGTCAAACAACCTAACAGATCCCTCGCACAGAGCATCCGTTAATTCCACACGGACCGACCGACTCCCGAGATGACGCTTTTCGGTTCCCTACGAAGGGACGAAGGCCGCAAGGAAACCTGACAGACAGTCCTTCACCGAAGTCAGAAAGGCGTGCTTGATCCTCAAGCCCTCACCGGAAATCCTTGCAAGTCTTTGGATACGGAAGTAGACAGGCGGGTGGGGGTCGAACCGAAACCACTCGAGCAGCCTTATCCCCCTGGAATAGCGCTCGAAGTACAGTTGCGTGAAGCCAATGGCCGTCAGGGCTGAGGCCAGGCTGCCAGGCATGCCGAGAACGATCGCGGAGAGGGTATCAGCTCTCGTCTCCAGAAACTTGCCCACCAGATACGTTATCCCGAATGCAATCACGAAGTAGAAGATGCCAAGGTCAAGGAGAAGGGGATACCACAGATAGTATCCGCCCAAGTACAACAGACTCGTAACTCCGAATAGAATCAGCGGATCTCGGCCCTTGACATGGCCGAGTTCGTGCCCGATCACCGCCATGAGTTCGTCGTCGTCGAGGTCCTCAAGCGCCCCAGCAGTGATCGTCATGGTAGCATGGCCTGGCGCGACCCTGGTCGCAGCCGCGTTGTCCATGGGTGTGTTGGATATGGCGATCTTGGGCGCCGGCAGGTGGAATTTCTCCGCGGCCATCTGCACCAGACGGTATGGGTTCCGAGCCGTTATCTCGATGTCGTCTGGGCTGCATTTAACACCAGAGTTTGTTAGAACCTGGTAAATCCTGGCCTTCGTCTCAGCATCAGCTACGGCCCCTTTGGGGATGGCTTCCCCGAGAGCCAGTTCGATTGGTCGGATAATGCTGTCCAGGGTATTGAGGATACCGTCCACCATGCTCGGAGTCGACGCCACTCTCACAATCAAAACCTCGGGCTTGTCCTTGCCGGGTCTCACCTTGGCCGTTGCGAGCACAAGCTTGTCAGAGTAGAATATCACGACTGCCTGGAGGCAGAGTATGGCCGGCAGGGCATAGTCGCCTAGGACGAGGGCTAGGACGAAGCTCACAGGTAGGAACAAGAGAAACAGATTGACCGAGTTCCCCGCGAAGATACGCTTCAGAACGCTGTCAAGGATGCCCTTCCCGGACTTTCGGGGAGCCTCCGTTACCTTCTCCTCGCCTGGAGAGGAGATGAAGTACAGGTCTGTCCTCTTCGACTTCACGAGGAACGATGTCGCCATGAATTCAACCGAGTCGGCTGTTCGGGCCGCGACTTGGTTTGCCTGAGGGTCATCCGGGTTAAGGCCGGGGAACCCTATCGTTACGCCCGTCGGGTCGAGAACCGCGTGGACCGGTATAGTTTGGGCCTCGAGTTTCGCCAATTCGCTTGCAGGTTTTTGGTACTTGACCTTCCAGTGGAGGTCGAAGTTCGAATTCGTTCCGGGGCCACTCTTGGAGTACTCGGTGATTTCCGACGTTTCGAGTTCCGGAGAGAGATAGTGAATCTCCAGAAAATCTACCAGGCCCTTGACCGCGGAATTGGGGATGTTCTCTTTGATCAAAACTCGGCTTGCCAGTTCATTACTCTGGGGACCGGGCACGTCAGGTCCCGCCTGCAAGGCAGAGTGTCAGGTCAGTGTTGCCCGTCTCGGTCTCACTGAGGCGATTGTTGTGACATGCTGCTAATTAAGGCAATGAATGGCCCAGTTTGCCCATCAAGATTCGGCCCCCACGGTGCCTGGGAGATCAAGATCATCTTGCCATCTGAAAGGAGCAGACGATTAACCAATTCTCAGGAATGGGAATGGGCTCCGCCGCATATATTGTCCATTTCTCGCTTAACGCCGGACGAATAGGAAAACGACGAGTGATTGGGACAAGAGAGCATAACAGAGGAGGGGCGGCGGCCTAGCACGAACGGCATCATCTCGGTGGAGGATCTCCGCGACTTTCTCTGACCCTAACGGTAATCTCTTCTCTATCAACCAACTTCCCAAGAAGGGTTCCTGGCAGTAGAGGCGCGATGCATATGCCTGTGAATCTCTCGCACCAGCGCCGAAGTCTTTAGTAGGCAGACTCTGCTTTCTCGAAGAGGCACTATTCTAGCCACGCCGGTTTACGCCGGCCACAGAGCTCCGGCCAGGAACACGCAGAAAGCAGAAGTGTGCTTTGCTTTAGGCCGGGTTCAG
>Ga0187771_10002722_pt1 | contig 12225 bp, 6 predicted proteins | sample 0116_SJ02_MP15_1_FD_133139 | JGI IMG/M metagenome (GOLD analysis project Ga0187771, IMG submission 133139) | Tropical peat soil microbial communities from peatlands in Department of Meta, Colombia - 0116_SJ02_MP15_10_MG | ecosystem: Environmental > Terrestrial > Soil > Wetlands > Peat | place... | reverse complement strand
TTCCATCCTCCACGCGCAGGTCCTCGACATGATCGTCAATTTCCTGCGCGGGGGTGGTACTGCAAACGTGCTTATGCACGGACGCCCACCAGCCGGCCCCTCCATCGCCATTTCTTTTTTCCTTGTCGCGGTCGCCTGCAGTTTCGCCGGATTGTGCTACGCCGAACTGGCTTCCATGATTCCCATCGCCGGCAGCGCCTACACCTACTCGTACGCCACGCTCGGCGAGATTTTTGCCTGGATCATCGGCTGGGACCTGATTCTCGAATACGTCGTCAGCAACGTCGTGGTGGCCATTGGCTTCAGCGCCTACACTAAGTCTCAACTCGCCTCGTTCGGCCTCAACTTGCCGGACAAATGGTCCACACCGGTGTGGGAAGCCGGCCATTGGACAGGCTCGTACTTTAACTTCCCGGCATTCCTCATAGTTTTTATCTTGACGGTCCTTCTGGTGCGCGGAGTGCGCGAATCCGCCGAGGCCAACAACGTCATGGTGGCCATTAAGATCGGCGCCATCCTTATCTTTCTGGTGGTGGGTGGCGCTCTGGTCAATCCCAGCAACTGGAAGCCTTTCGCGCCATCCGGTTTTGGCGGCATCGTTACTGGGGGCGCCATCGTCTTCTTCACTTACATCGGTTTCGATTCCGTCTCCACCGCGGCCGAGGAGGCACGCAATCCGCAACGCGACCTGCCCTTCGGCATCATTGCCTCGCTGATTATTTGCACCGTGCTCTACGTGGGCGTTTCCATCGTGCTGCTCGGCATGATGAAATATTCGACTTTCGTCGCGGGCGAGCCCGCGCAGGCGCCGGTCGCTTACGCGCTGCAAATGCTCGGAGCCAGCCGCTGGTCACGCTCCATCATCGTGATCGGCGCGCTTACCGGCATGATCTCGTCGCTACTGGTCTTCCAATACGGCCAGGCGCGCATCTGGTACGCCATGTCGCGCGACGGACTTTTTCCCAAGTTCTTCTCGGCCGTTCATCCCAGGTTCAAAACTCCTCACTGGTCGACTTGGATCGCGGGCTTCGCCGTAGGCATTCCCAGCGGGATCATGGCCACGGCAGATGCGGCCGATCTCTCCAACATCGGCACGCTTTTCGCCTTCGTGCTGGTTTCGCTTGGCGTGATCATCCTGCGCCGCACTCAACCTGACCGCAAACGTGTCTTCCGCGTGCCCTTTGTGCCCTGGTTCCCGTTGATCTCCATCATCCTCTGCGGCGGGCTCATGACCGGTTTGACAGTGATCACCTGGATTCGATTCATCGTGTGGCTGGTGTTGGGCCTTCTGATTTACTTCTTTTACAGCCGTCACCGCAGCGAATTCGCCAAGTGAGTGTGTGTGGGGCGGACACTCTTGTCAGCCGAAGGTTTCCGGATTGGTTTCAATCTGGGGCGCCTACCACTTCCGCGGTTTTCGAAGGCTTCGGGCATTTGCCGACTTCATTGTTGTCATCCCGAGCGAGGGCTGCGCGACGTAGGTCGCGCCGAGTCGAGGGATCTGCAGTCGCATTTTGAAACCCGCGGTACGCCGCCTGAGCACTTGCGCTTCAGGCTTCTCGCGGGGAATCTATGGCGCTTTCACCGGCGGGGGTATCGCCTTATCCAGATCAATCACCCACGCGGGAAACACCGGATGCCCCTGCGCCGGTCTGCCTCGCGTGACCGCCCAGTGATCCAGCCAATCCGTGCCTTCTATTCCAACGTACGTATCCGGCATGCTGTATGCCTGGTCGCTCAACGCGTCTTCCAAAGTGATAAAGCGGTACCCGCGCTTGCGAATCACCTCGACCAATTCCTTCAGGTGATCGGCTTCCAATTCATTCGCGTGTAGCAGCAGAACCTGCTTCACCTCGTACCCGACCAGATCTTTCGATAACTGTTCCGCATATCCAAACATGGTGTCGCTATAGGAAAGATAAGAACTCACTAACCGCTGCTGCAGCGCGGTGTCACCGCGCTTCCTCGCATCTTCGTACACGCGCGCATACATCCAATCCCAGGCATCCACTGTCACCGGAGCAACTCGGTATCCTCGCCCGCTCAGAAAAGCTTCCGCCACTTGCCTTGTCTCGAGATCGAGTCCAACATCGAGATAAGGATGCCGGAAATATCGCAGCTTCATCTTGTGCTGCGTCAGCAGCAGCCGCGTAACGGTCTCGCCCTGAATCACGTCATCCTCGAACGCTTTCAATCCCGCTTGATTAAGCGACGTGTGAGCAAACGTGTGATTCCCCAGCTCGAGACCCGAATCGAGCCACATCGCCAGAGCTCTGATCCTCTCGTCCACTTCACCCCACTTGTAAAGTTTCCTCTCATTCACGAAACCGACGGCGGGAATTTTTTCTTCGCGCAGAGTGGCCACTAATCTCGAAGTCAGGTCGGTAATAGTTGCCGCATCCATGAACTGCGCATTCCCGGCGGGCAAATCATCAATCGTGATCGCTACCTGCCGATCGGGTGGGGTCGCTGCTTCTGCGGTTGCGATCCATGCAAGAATGCACACCACTAAGATCATCGTGAACAATCGGTTGGCTTTTCCCTGACCTTGACCCTTCTTCATCTGCTCCTCCTGCAGTCGCCGGCTCCTGGCCGCTTTCGCTCTCGTAAGACAACAACGTCGTTGTGAAGCATTCCGGTGAGTGACAAGTGAGAAATGCGGTTTGTTACGAAAACCGGAATTTTCACCGAATCCGTTGACCACTGGCTACTTTGGTGGTAGTGTTCGCCGGATCGTTTCCTCCAGGCCGAACCAGGTCCCGTAAGCGGAAAGTGGTGCTCAATCAGCCCGCCGCACATCCAGGATTGCGGACATGACGCGCATTCTACAAAAGCCGAACTTGAAAGCATACCGCCGATCGCGCAAGTCAGTCGCTGCATGCTCTCCCGAGAAGCGCCACACCTGTCTGGCCAGTGATTCACGATTCGACCACTTCGAAACACACATCGCCTGAAACGGAGGTCGCTATGGCTACCAAGAAATCCTTGTTACAAAACATCAACCACATCGTGGTCGTAATGATGGAGAACCGCTCCTTTGACCACATGTTGGGATTTCTCTATCAATCTTCCAAAAACGTCTCGCCGTTGGGCCAGCCCTTTGAAGGTCTGACCGGGAAAGAAACCAATCCAGACGCGACCGGAAAGCCGGTGCAGGTATTTCCCATCAAGCCGACCGATCCTAATCCCTATCAGCGGCCGGGAGCCAATCCCGGCGAAGGCTACCTGAACACGAACTCGCAACTTTTCGGGAAACAGCAAGCGCCGAGCCCGATAGCTCCGGCTTCCAACAACGGTTTCGTGACCAACTTCGCGTACACCCTTTCCTGGGAAGGCAAGCAAGATCCGGGCAACGTCGTTCCAGGCACGCAGGCCTCCGCGATTATGGGCATCTACACGCCGCAAACTCTGCCCATACTGTCGAAACTGGCAAGCGGGTATGCAGTGTGCGACCACTGGTATGCGTCAGCCCCGACAGAAACGTTTCCGAACCGTGCCTTCGTTGCGATGGCGACTTCCCAGGGCTTCGTGCAGGATAAGTCGTGCAAGATCTACACCGCGCCGAGCATCTTTACTGCGCTATTGAAGAAATCCGCTACCTGGTCCGTATACGGCTATGATGCGCCTCCGCTGACACGTGGCTCGGTGGCCGACATCAAAAACGCCTCCGAGAGCCAGTTTGGCGAATTCGCTGATTTTCAAGCAGCCGCCAAGAACGGAAAGTTGGCGAATTACGTCTTCGTCGAACCGCAGTGGGGATCCAGCGGAAACAGCCAACACCCCAACTACGACGTGAGCAAGGGCGAGCAGTTCCTCCACGATGTGTACTACTCGCTGATTGGAACTCCGGTTTGGAACCAGACTCTGCTGATCATCACTTATGATGAGCACGGCGGTTGCTATGATCATGTTGCCCCGCCCGAAAACGCCATTCCGCCTGATAATTCCGCGGGCGAACTGAACTTTGATTTCAAACGCTTCGGCGTTCGGGTGCCGACAGTTTTGATTTCACCCTTGATTCAGGCCGGCACCGTATTTCGCACCAGCTCCGCAACGCCGTTCGATCACACCTCAATCCTCGCAACCGTCGAAGCACGGTTTGGAGTTGCCAGCTTGACCAAGCGGGACGCCGCCGCTCCTAATGTCGCTGCGGTCCTGACACTGCAAAAGGCTCGCACCGACGATCCCCTTACAGGTGTGAAAGTACTGGTCAACTCGACCCCACTGGTAGCAACCAACGACCCGGATAAATTCCAGAGTGCGCTTGCAGAAAGCGCGGGTGACTTGCCGATCGAAGACCCGACCGGCAACGGGCATCATCACGTCGCTCCTCAGATAAAAACTGGCAATGACGCAATCACGTATGCCCGCGAACGATACGAGCAGTATCGCCAGCAACGGACCCGGCAAAAATCCCAGGCAGCATAGCTCTTAGAATGCCCCACCCTTCGCGATTTTCGAAGGGTGGGAGTCAACTGCGGTGCTCAGGTTCGCGCCGGGATGCCTGCGCGAAATTCCAACTGACGCGTTAACCCGGGTCCCCCTACTCGCAAATCTTCCCTCCAAAATCTACAATCAAAAATTCATGGCTACTCCATCGGCCCGCCCCAATTCGTTCATCCTTAGCCTGCCTAAGGCCGAGTTGCATCTGCATCTGGAGGGTTCCATTGATCCGCCCACCCTGCTCGAATTACGCAGCCGCCATGGTAAGAAAAGTACCCTCGCCGAAATCGAGCAGCTCTATCAATACGAAAACTTCGCCGGTTTTCTCATGGCCTTTAAGACGGTCACCGACGACCTCCAAACTCCCGAAGATTTCGAGCTGATTACCTATCGCCTGATGGAGAAGCTCAAGGCAGAAAACGTACTGCACGCCGAAGTCTACGTTTCGGTCGGCGTGTGCCTGTGGCGGAAACAGGATTTCGCGGCCATCTTTGAGGGTATGGAGCGCGGGCGTCAACGCGGTGAGCGCGACTTCGGCATTTCTCTGCTCTGGATCTTTGACGCCGTCCGCCAATTCGGGGTAGACGCGGCCCAGCGCGTGGCGGAGTTGGCCGTTCGCTACCAAAGGCCCAGCGTGGTCGGCTTCGGCATCGGCGGCGACGAACTCAAAGCCCCACCGGAACCGTTTCGCGTGGTTTACGCTTACGCCGCCGATCACGGCCTTCGCCTCACCGCTCACGCTGGCGAGAACGCCGGCCCGGGATCGATCTGGGGCGCACTCAACCTCCGTGCCGAGCGCATCGGTCACGGACTAACCGCCTGCCAGGATACAGAATTGGTCGAAGAACTGGCGCGGCGGCAGGTCCCAGTCGAGGTTTGCCTGACCAGCAACCTGCGCACCGGTTGCTGTTCATCGCTGGTCGAACACCCGGTCCGCAACTACTTTGATCAAGGCATTATGATCACACTCAACAGCGATGATCCCGCCATGTTCGGTACATCCCTCGCGCAGGAATACCAGTTGGCCCAGGGTAGGTTCGGCTTCACCGACGAGCACCTGCGCGAGTTGGCACGGAATTCCTTCGAAGCATCTTTCCTTCCTGCCGAGAAGAAGCTGAACTTCCTGAACCTGTTCGACGCCCTTGCAGCAAGGTAATTCTGCGATTCTCAGGGAAATCTGCCACCCAGGTTCTTCTCCGCGCCCACGGCGCTCTCCCTGTTTTAAGGTGTTCTGGCGTGGACAACCACCCCCACCCTTCGGAGCTGAGGCACCCTTCAGCTATCCTCCCGGCATCCCATTATTTGCTTAACGAGGTTAGTCTTGTTTTTCGGGTTGTCCAAGACATAGAATATTGTCCACGGGAGTGTGCCTTTTTCTATGTTCCAGGTTGCTGTGCGGCGGCACTTTTTCCATTCGTTTCTGTTCCTGTCTCTCATCGTCCCAGGATCGTGGGCGAGCGCCCAGCAGGATGCTAAGTCCAACCCCGCCGGAAGCTCGCAAACCCAGCAGGATCAGCAAGTTGACCCTTTAAGGCGTCCCATCAGCGAGAAGCAGAAAAAAGAGAACGCCAGGTCTCTCAAGCAAGAGCTCAGCAAAACTTACAAGAAGTGGCTGGACGAGGACGTCATCTATATCATTTCCGACGAAGAGCGCAAAGCGTTCAAGCAGCTTTCCAACGACGAAGAGCGCGATCAGTTCATCGAGGCTTTCTGGCAGCGCCGCAATCCCAACCCCGATAGCGAAGACAACGAGTACAAGGAAGACCACTATCGTCGTATCGAGTATGCCAACGAGCACTTTGCGGCCGGTGTCCCGGGCTGGAAGACCGATCGCGGCCGAATTTACATCATGTACGGGCCGCCGGACGAGATCGATTCCCATCCTTCCGGGGGGACTTACGAGCGCCCGATGGAAGAGGGCGGTGGCGAAACCTCGACCTTTCCATTCGAAGACTGGCGCTACCGCTATCTTGAGGGTGTTGGGCAGGAAGTCATTATCGAGTTCGTCGATACGTGCATGTGCAACGAATACCACATGACCATCGACCGCTCCGAGAAGGACGCGTTGCTCTACACACCCAACGCCGGTCTCACTATGTACGAGCAAATGGGCATGGCCAATAAGGCCGACAGGTTCACCTCAGGTGGTTTGGAGAAGCTTGGACTAGGTCCGATGAGCAGTATGGAAGGTGCTAAGGAATTTGACCGGCTGTCGCAATACGCCAAACTGAACGCGCCCCCTCCGGTAAAGTTCAAAGATCTTGAGGAAGTGGTCAGCCACAAGATCAGCTACAACCTGATGCCGTTTGACGTGCTCACCGATTTCGTCAAGGTCACCAGCGACACCGTTTTGGTTCCCGTAACGATCCAGCTCAAGAACCGGGACATCACATTCCAAAATAAAGAGGGAGTGCAGCGCGGGACGGTCAACATTTTTGGTCGTGTTACCACTTTAACCGGGCGCACTGCCCAAACATTCGAAGACACCGTGCAGGCCGACATTCCCGCTGAGTTGCTTGCCAAAGCGGCCGAGAACTCTCAGGTTTACTGGAAGGCGCTTCCTCTGCGTCCCGGGCGTTACCGTTTTGACATTGTGGTCAAGGATGTGAACGGAGACCGTAAAGGCACCTGGAGCAAAGGTATTCAAGTCCCCGATTTTGCCGACGACCGGCTGGAAACTTCATCGCTGATTGTCGCCGACCAGATGGAACCGGTCGCCTCCAAGAACGTCGGCACGGGAAGCTTTGTGATCGGAGCGACCAAGGTACGCCCGCGCGTGCCTCCATCCGATGGCAAGCCAGTCAGCTTCAAACGTAGCCAGAAACTCAATTTCTGGATGCAGGTTTACAATTTGTCCGTGGACGATAAAACGCACAAACCTTCGGCCACAGTCGAGTACAATGTCGTGAACGCGGCAACCAATAAGCCGGTGATTCATACCGTAGAATCAACCGACACCATGGGCAATATTGGCGACCAGATGACCCTGCAGAAAACACTCTCGGCCGCCAACCTTGAACCGGGCGTCTATCGCCTGCAGATCAAGGTGAACGACAACATCTCGAAGCAGTCGGTCGATCCTACGGCGACTTTCGCCGTGGAATAAACCGCAACCAGGCGAGGTGGTGGGTTGATGTTTCGCAAGCTCGGGTTCTTCATCTTCGTGTTGGGTCTGGCGCTTCCGGCGTGGTCTGCCGACAGACCGGGCACCATCTCAGGTTACGTGCGCAACGCGGCTGGCGTGCCGCAAATGGGCGCTGTGATTGAAATCTTTGGCTCTGGCGCACAGACCTTTACTGCCTTCACGGACGATCGCGGTTTCTTCTCCCTGGGCGGACTTCTTCCGGGCATATACGATGTCAAAGTTTCCGCGGCTTCCTTTCTGCCGTCTTTCCGTGACGGCGTAGGTCTGCGCTCCGGCGGCAAGGTGGTCGTAAATCTCACCTTGAGCACGCTTTTCGATGCGATTAAGTTGGCGCCCGTGCCTGATTCGCCGGATGAGAAGGATGACTGGAAATGGGTGCTCCGATCCTCCGCCAACCGCCCGATTCTGCGCGCAGTCGAGGATAAATCGCCCGCGACCTCAATCGCGGCCATCGGGGATTCCGCCCGGCACAGCCACGACCTGAAAGGCAGTCTCTCATTCGTCGCGGGCCCGGCATCTGAGGGGTTTGGCGGCGCCTCGGACATGAGCACAGGGTTTTCAGTGGAGCGCTCGATTTTCGCCTCGGACACGATCGGTTTCTGGGGCAACATCGGCTATAGCGATGGCGCCTCACCCGCTTCGGTTCTGCGTGCCTCGTTCAGCCATAAAATGCCCAACGGTTCGGAGCCGCAATTTGCTCTCACCATGCGTACTCTGCCTGCGCCATTCACCATGCCGAACGCGACCTTGCAGGCGCTGGCCATGACCACCTCTGACAGTTTCGCGCTGGGCGACGTCTTGGAACTGCATTTCGGCAGTGAACTGCAGACCATCCAGTTCCTGGGCCGCGTGACGGCCTTCCGTCCATTTGGATCGGCAGACGTTCACCTCTCCCCGAATACCGTAGTCGAATACCGCTATGCCACTTCAGAGCCGGACGGGCAACTGGAAAAAGGATATGACTCGGCGCCCGCCGACCTGAGCGAGTCGCAACCGCGCGTGAGCATGGTGAATTACAGCTCCGCCCTCGAACATGCGCATCACCACGAGCTTTCCCTTTCGCACCGCATGGGCAACACCGCGCTGCAGGTAGCTGCCTATTACGATCGCGTCGTCGATCCTGCGCTCACCGGCGTCGGAGAATTTTCCACCGATGGTGGCATGGTTCTGCCCGACATTTACTCTGGAACGTTTACCTATCAGGGCAACGATCTCAAGACTGAAGGCATGCGCATCGTAGTGCAGCAAAAGTTGACCCACGACATTACTGGCACGATGGACATCGACTATGGTGGCGTGCTCACCATGGAGAATCCTGGAGCGAGCCTCGCCAGTGCGCAGCAGTGGATTGGTACCCGCGTCCGCCATAGTGCAGCGGGAAAAGTCAGCGGCATCATGCCCAAAACGAAGACACATTGGATCGCGTCGTACCGCTGGATCGACGGGCAGGCGCTGACTCCGGTGGACATGTTCAACGCCTCGCCCGGCCAGGCCGCACCCTATCTGAACATTTACTTCCGCCAGCCTATTCCACTGATCTTCCCCGGCCACATCGAAGCCCTGGTTGATCTCCGCAACCTGCTGGCTGAGGGTTACATTCCCGTGCTCGGCGCCGACCGGCGCACCGTGTACCTGGTCCAATCCGCCAAAGCGGTAAGAGGCGGGTTGAACTTCACGTTCTAGCACACCTCTCAGCGCGGTCTGCCTCGACAAGACCTCCACTCCGCCATTTCTCTGTTTTACAATTCTGGGGACAAATCGCATTTGATACCGCTTATCATGTCTTTTCTTTAAGGGATAGTCGGCCTGATGATCCAAGCTGCCAAAAGCGTTCTTCTGGTCGTGAGCGCACTGTTTCCGATCGTAGATCCGATCGGAGGCAGTCCGATTTTCCTCTCTCTTACACGAGATTACAGTCCGCAGACACGAACCATATTGGCCCGGAGAATTGCCATCGACAGCTTCATATTGCTCATCGTGTCGTTTGCCATCGGGTCGCATGTGCTGGCATTTTTCGGAATCTCACTTCCGGTTGTGCAGGTCGGCGGCGGGCTTATTGTGATTTCCATTGGCTGGGCAATGCTGGCACAGAAAGATGAGGATGAACGCAGCCAGGTCCGCAGGAGCGTTGAATGCACGAATGTTCTAAAAGACGCCTTCTATCCTTTGACGCTGCCCTTAACCGTCGGCCCTGGTTCCATTTCGGTTGCAATCACCCTGGGCGCGAATGCACCGCGCCATCTGGTAGCCAACTTGTTCGCCATCGTTTTCGCGGCAATTGGCTCGGCTTTCATCGGGCTAACCATCTATTTCTGTTATGCCTTCGCCGATCGGCTGTCAGCACTGATCGGGCCCACCGGACTGAAAGTCATCGTCAAGCTAACCGCATTCCTGCTGGTGTGCATTGGCGTGCAGATTCTGTGGAATGGCGCCAGCCAGCTGATCAGTTCTTTGCCGGTATTTCGGTCCTGACGCTTTCAGATGCGCGACACAGTTTGCGTTCAGAGCCATCCTTGCCTATGATGATCTGGTTTTTTTGGTCCTTGTCCTTTCGCTCTATTGGCTTGCGTTGCGATTGTTTCCCAGTTTCTGTTTCCCTTTCCTGGAGGGACACGCATGCCCGATGCTTTCGATGACACAACGCTGAGCCAGAACCCGTCCCAAGTCTCTTTCACCAGCATCGGTCCCTATCGGCTGATCCAGTTGCTCGGTGTTGGGGGCATGGGCGAGGTCTGGCAGGCGGAGCAGACCGAGCCTCTTCATCGCATCGTGGCCCTTAAGCTGATCAAGGCCGGCATGGATACCAAGGCAGTGGTAGCGCGCTTCGACTCCGAGCGACAGGCCTTGGCAATGATGGATCACCCCAACATCGCCAAGGTCTTCGACGCAGGCGCAACTCCGGCGGGCCGGCCTTATTTCGTGATGGAGTATGTGCCCGGCCTTGCCATCACCGACTACTGCGACAAGCACAAGCTCACGATTAAGGAGCGGCTGGAGCTGTTCCTGAAAGTATGCCAGGGCGTACAGCACGCGCATCAGAAAGCCGTCATTCACCGCGATCTCAAGCCCTCCAACGTGCTGGTCCAGGAGGTGGATGACAAGCCTGTGCCCAAGATCATCGATTTCGGGCTGGCTAAGGCAACAGGACCAAGATTGAGTGAGGCCACCCTGTTCACCGAAGCTGGGGCGATGTTGGGCACGCCCGACTACATGAGCCCCGAGCAGGCCGATTTCAACGAACGAAGTGTCGATACTCGAACCGATGTGTACTCGCTCGGAGTGATCCTGTATGAGCTGCTGGTGGGGGCGTTGCCCTTCTCATCGGAAGATCTGCGAGCGGCGGGCAGGGAAGCCATGCTGCAGAAGATCCGCCAGCATGACCCGACGCGCCCCAGCCTGAAGCTCCGATCCTTAGGCGAATCGGCGACTGATGCAGCAGGGAAGCGCCAGGAGGAGCCTCAGTCGCTGGAACGGCGACTGCGCGGCGAGCTGGACTGGATCACGATCAAGGCGCTGGAGAAAGATCGAACCAGGCGGTACGAGTCTCCTTCCGAACTGGCGGCCGACATCCAGCGGTACTTGCAGGACCGGCCCGTTTTGGCGGGACCGCCCAGTGCCAGCTATCGCGCCCGAAAATTCGTGCATCGGCATCGCTTCGGAGTGGCAGTAACTGCGATCGCGGCGCTGCTGCTGATCGGATTTGCGGCCACTATGGCGATCCAGGCCCAGCGCATTGCAAAAGAGCGCGACCGGGCGAACCGAATTGCCGACTTCATGACGCAGATGTTCGTCGTTCCGGACCCGAGCGAGGCGCGGGGGAACACGGTCACGGCTCGCTCGATTCTCGACAAAGCGTCCAATGAGATCAAATCCGGTTTGGCGAAAGATCCCGAACTGCAGTCAGAGCTGATGTTCACCATGGCGCGTACTTACACGAATTTGGGGCTGTACAGTCTAGCTGACGGATTGTCCGCGAGTGCTCTCGACACGCGACGGCATCTGCTGGGTCCGGAGAACCAAAAGACACTGGAGTCGATGACCCAGCTTGGCTGGATTCTGGATCAGGAAGGACATGAGGATCAGGCGGAAAAACTAACGCGCGAAGCGATTGACCACGAACGCCGGGTTCTCGGACCCGAGGCCCCGCTCACTCTCGACAGCATGGATAACCTCGCAGTCATAATGGAAAAGCAGAGTCATTTTCAGGATGAAGAGAAGCTGCAGCGTCAGTTGGTCGAAATTCGTACTCGCCGGTTCGGCCCGGAGAATCCGCGCACTTTGCGTTCCATCGTGAAACTGGCGGACGCTTTAAGTCGCGAGGGGCGGCCGAGCGAGGCCGAACCAATATACCGGCAGGTGTTGGAAATCCAGCAGCGCCTGCTGGGACCGGAGGATCCTCAGACTCTCGTAACCCTGCACAACCTGGCGAACCGAATACAGGAGCAGGGCCGCTACACCGAGGCCGAGGCACTGTATCGACAGACGCTCGCGATTCAGCTACGGGTTCTTGGGCCGGAGCACCCCCGAACCCTCAGCAACATGTCAACCCTCGCCAGCACGCTCTATTATGAGGGGCGTGCGTCGGAGGCAGAGAAGCTCTATCGCGAGGTGATACCAATTCAAGAGCGTACGCTCGG
>Ga0187771_10002721_pt1 | contig 12225 bp, 8 predicted proteins | sample 0116_SJ02_MP15_1_FD_133139 | JGI IMG/M metagenome (GOLD analysis project Ga0187771, IMG submission 133139) | Tropical peat soil microbial communities from peatlands in Department of Meta, Colombia - 0116_SJ02_MP15_10_MG | ecosystem: Environmental > Terrestrial > Soil > Wetlands > Peat | place... | reverse complement strand
GGCCACGCGGCTCGCGGCTCGGCTTATCGAGCCGGTCCGGCGCGTGAATCCGCGCGCGCACGTGTGTTTCTACGGCCTGTACGCGCCCATGAACGAGGACTACTTGCGCGGCTTGGGCGTGGAAACGATTCTCGGCGGAGAGTTCGAGGCCGGGTTGGCGCGGCTGGCGGATCGGCTTGGTGCAGACAAGAGTGGCAAACCAAGCAACGAAAGAGGGATTCCTCGCTTCGCAGACTCTACTCGGAATGACAGGCTTGATTCCCTGAGCCTTGGCCATGATTCATGTCTTTCGCCGGATTCGTCGAGAACGCCGCAAGAGGAACCCGTGATTTCGCTCGAGCGGTTGAAGTTTCTGGTTCCCGACCGGCAAGGGCTGGCGCCGCTCGAGAAGTACGCGCGCCTGGTCTTGCCGGGCGACGGTCACCGCGTGGTGGGCTCGACCGAAGCGAGCCGCGGGTGCAAGCACCTGTGCCGGCATTGCCCGGTGGTACCCGTGTACCGCGGGGCATTTCGCATCGTCAGCCGCGACGTCGTGATGGAAGACATTCGCAGCCAGGCCGCCGCGGGCGCGCAGCACATCAGCTTCGGCGACCCGGACTTCTTCAATGGCATTCGTCATGCCCTGGAAATCATCGCGGCGATGCACCGCGAGTTCCCCCGGCTGACTTACGACGTGACCATCAAGATCGAACACCTGCGCAAGCACGAGGAACATTTGCCCCTGCTGCGGGACACCGGCTGCTTGTTCGTCACCAGCGCCGTCGAGTCACTCGACGACGCGGTTCTGGAGCGCCTGGACAAGGGCCACACGCGCGAGGATTTCTTGCACGTGGCCAGGAAGTTCCGCGAGCTGGGCATGGTCCTGCACCCGACCTTCGTGCCCTTCACGCCATGGACGACCATCGAAAGCTATGTGGACCTGTTGCGCGCGCTTCGGGAGGAGCGGCTGGTGAAAAATGTCCCGCCGGTACAGCTGGGGATTCGCCTGCTCATTCCCATGGGCTCGCGGCTGCTGGAGCTCGAGGAAGTGCGGCGGATGGTGGGGCCGTTCGACAAGGAAGCGCTGTTCTTCCCCTGGACCCACGGCGACGCGCGCATGGACGCGCTGAGTGAAAAAGTACAGAGGATCGCGGCAGAAAGCGAGAAGCAAAGGCTTTCGCGTCAGGCCGCTTTTGCGCAGATTTGGGAAGCGGTGCGCACGGCGGACTTCCCGGCCGGCGGGCGGGCGGAAGCCGGGGCAGCGGAGAAACAGAAGGTAGCGCACCTAGTCGGCATCTCCGAGGAGACTGTGCCTTTCATGAGCGAGCCGTGGTACTGCTGCGCCGAGCCTACGCCCGATCAATTCGTTTCCATCGCGGTGCGGAAAGCCGCGCTGGCGGAGCCGGCCATGAGCCGCCCCGAAGGATTTGTGTGAGCGCCGCAAAGGTTACGAGCGAGAAACCCCACGCCGCCGGCAAGCGCCTGCTGTTGCTCGCCAGCAAGCTGGGTTACCAGACGCGAAGTTTCGCCGAGACGGCTCACAAGCTGGGGGCGCGGGTATTCTTCGCCACGGACCGCTGCGATCGCCTCGACAATCCCTGGGGTGACTCGGCCATTGCCGCGCGCTTTGAGAAACCCCAAGAAGCCGCGGCGGCGATTTTGGAGGCTTTGCCGGGGCTTACGGGAGACTCGGTGGACGCCGTGCTGGCCTTAGGCGACCGGCCCACAGTGACCGCGGCGTATGTGGCGCGCGCGCTGGGCTTGCCGGGCAATCATCCCCTGGCGGCGATGGCGTGCCGGAGCAAGCTGCGACAAAGAGAGGTGTTTCAGGCCGCGGGCTTGCCGGTGCCGTGGTTTCGCGCCTTTCCCATTCGTCCGGCGCCTGAGTGGGCGCTCGCGGGCATCCACTTTCCCTGCGTGCTGAAGCCGCTGGGGCTCACCGCCAGCCAAGGGGTCATCCGGGCAAACGCCCCCCAAGAATTCCGCGCCGCTGTAGAGCGCATCGCCAGGCTTGTGGAATCGCCGGAGATCGCCGCCACGCGCGAGCCCGGCCTGGATTTTTTCCTTGCCGAAGGCTACATCCCCGGCACGGAGGTGGCCGTCGAGGGCCTGCTGGACAAGGGCCGGCTCAAGCTGCTGGCCATGTTCGACAAACCGGAACGTCTGGAAGGGCCGTTCTTCGAAGAAACAATGTATGTGACGCCTCCGCAGCTTTCCGAAGACGAACAACGAGAAATCGAGCGCGCCACCGGGGAAGCGGCGCAGGCCCTGGGGCTGGAGCATGGTCCGGTACACGCCGAGTTTCGCGTGAACGGCCAGGGAGTCTGGCCGTTGGAAGTCTCGCCGCGGCCGATCGGCGGATTATGCGCCAGAGCGCTGCGCTTTGCCGCGCAGGAGACCGGCGAACAGGTTCCCCTGGAGGAACTGTTGGTGCGCCACGCACTAGGCCTGCCGGGGCCGGATTGGCCGCGGGAGAAAGCCGCTTCCGGTGTGATGATGATTCCCGTTCCCGCGAGCGGTGTGCTGCAAGAAGTGGAGGGTCAGGAAGCGGCGCGCGCCATTCCAGGCATCACTGAGCTGCACATCACCGCGAGGATTCATGACTCCATTGTTGTCTGGCCGGAAGGATCGAGTTACCTGGGATTTCTGTTCGCGCGGGGCGAAAGTCCCGGCGCGGTGGAGCGGGCCTTGCGGGAGGCGCAGGGGAAATTGCGCTTCAGGATCGCACCGCGGCTGCCCATAATGGCCGACAAAACGCGGCGCACGTCCGCAGGAAACTGAGCGGAGGCGACGAGGAAGGAACCTACCCCTTGGCCTTTGGGGGAACGTAGCCTTCCGGCAGCCGTGCTCCTTCGCCGAAGAAGAACTGCTCCATCTGTTCTTCCATGACCTTTTGCGAGTTGGGGTCCAAAGGGTTTAGCCGGTACTCGTTCATGATCATCTTGGAGTACTCGAGCCACATCCTCCAGGCATCCTTGGAGACGTTTTCATAGATGCGCTTGCCGATTTCACCCTTCCACGGGACGCGATCGAGCCCGGGCATTTCGCGCCCGAACTTGACGCACCTGACCATGCGGGTTCCCGGCTTGACTGGCTCTTGGGCAGCGGCCGACCCGCCGCAAGCGTCTTCGTTCATCAGGTCCCTCCGCACAAGATTTTCTCACGATTCCGCGGCAGCCGAAAGGCGCTTGGAAAGAAAGCCGGGGGCGCTGGCCGCCAGGAGCAGGGAGACAAGCCCTTGCGCAAGCTCGGAGACTTTGGGGAGAATAGCGCCATCGAAGGTTTCTGCGGCCAGCTCATCGGGGAGGTCCCTTGCCCGTTCCTTGCCAGCGCATCTCCGCAGGTAGGATAGAAAAGGCATTTCAGATTGAATTAAAGCGCCTGCGGGCGGAAAAAGCCGTCGAGAGGCTGTGGAAGAAGGACGCGACGCTGTGGGGTCCCAACTGCGACGCGCAGGCTGCCCAAGACGGCCTGGGGTGGATCGGCATTCTTGAGCGCATGATCGCGGAAACCGCCTCCTTGCAGGCATTTGCCGCCGAGGCCGGGGATGCCGGGCTGGCCGACGTCGTGCTGCTCGGCACAGGCGGCGCGACGCTTGCCGCCGAGGTTTTCGCGGCTGCGTTTCCGGCTCCCGAAGGCAAGCGTTTTTTCCTGCTGGATAGCACGAACCCGGATTCCATTCGCGCCCTGGAAAGCCAAGTCGAGCTGAGCAAGACGTTGTTTGTGGTGGCCAGCAAGTCGGGCAAGACCCTGGAGACCATTTCCTTGTTCTTGTATTTTCTGGAGGCGGTGCGCACTGCGGGCATCGGTCCTTCGGGTCCGCACTTCGCAGCGATTACTGGGGCGGAAACATTCATCAGCCGCTTGGGGCAAGAATATGGTTTTCGCAAGGTGTTCCAGAACGCTGGCGACATCGGTGGGCGGTTTTCCGCGTTGTCCTATTTCGGGCTGGTGCCTGCGGCGCTGTGGTGGACGCCGCTGGGGGAGGTCCTGGCTCGAGCCGTGGAGATGCGCGAAGCCTGCGGACCGGGCGGGGCAGAACTCAACCCGGCTCTGCATCTTGCCGCGCTCCTAAGCGCGGCGGAGAAGCAAGGGCTTCACAGGCTCGTGCTTCTGGCCACGCCCAAACTCGAGCCTTTGAGCTGCTGGGTGCAGCAGCTTATCGCCGAGAGCACGGGCAAGGAGAGCAGGGGGATCGTGCCGGTGGCTGGAGATGTGCCGCTGCTGCCAGCGGTGTTCGAGCGGGGCTGCGTTGTGGCCATGCTGAACTGTGAAGGAGAACCGGCAGGCGCCAGCGAGGCGGTGGCCGGAGAACTGACGGGGCGGGGCGTGCCGCTTGTGGACATTCGCCTCGAAGACGCGAGGGATCTTGGGGCAGAATTCTTCAGATGGGAAACGGCTACGACCCTGGCCGCAATCGCGCTGCAAGTCAACCCGTTCGACGAGCCCCAGGAGCGGGAGAACCGGGAGCGCACGGGGCAGCTTCTGCAGCATCTTGACCGCGGGGGGGGAACCTTCCCCAGCGCCACGGTGCGGCTTAGCGAAGGGGGAATCGAGTTGTATGCCGAAGGCCGCACCAGGCAGGAGATCTCCACGCTGCAATTGTCCGACGCCTTGCGCACTTTCTTCGATTTGCGACAGCAGGAGGGCTACCTCGCCCTGCTGGCATTTCTCGATTGGAACCGCGAGAATTATGAATTGCTGCGCGGTATGCGCGTGAGGCTCGCGGAAACACTGGGCCTGCCTGTCCTTTTGGCGCGAGGGCCCCGCTACTTGCACTCGTTGGGACAGCTTTTCAAAGGGGGGGCGCCCACGGGGATATATGTCATGATCACGGCTGAGCCGAAGGAAGACGTGCCCGTCCCCGGAGGACGATATTCTTTCGGGCAACTGCTCATGGCCCAAGCCCTAGGAGATTTGGAGAGCCTGCAACGGCATGAGAGGCCGGTCCTGCGGTTGCACTTGAAGCAAGGCGCGGCGGAGGGACTAGCGCGTCTCCTGCCGGTGCTTGAGCACGCCACGGCAAATCTGCGCCGGAAGAACGGGTAATCCCGGGGCGGAAGAGCCTTCGCTAACCGAATTTGCCTGGGCAGGCAGAGAACCAACGTCGTTCCAGCTTGTCGGAACTAAGCGCGCCCTCTCGGGCTCTGCAAAACGCGTACGCCAGTGATAGTCTGAACTGGTCGGAACGGGGTTAACGGCGCGTGGGGAGAACGAAATTGGCGAGCGCGGGAACGGCTACAGGACAAGCAGCGGAGAAATCTACCTGGAGAGCGGGAGCGGAACCTTGCGCCATGGTATTGTTCGGCGCCTCCGGCGATCTGGCGCGGCGCAAGGTTGTGCCCGCGCTTTACAGCCTGGCCGCGCAGGACTCCCTGGCGGAGCGCTATGCCCTGGTGGGTTTCGCGCGCACGAGCATGAGCGATCAGGCCTTCCGTGACGCCGCCGGGGAGGCCGCGCGGACCATTGCCGAAGTAGGGACCGTGGACGAGGCCAAGTGGCGCGAGTTCGCAGCCAATCTGCATTATGTCACCGGCGACTACAATGACCCGGAGGCCTACCGCCTTCTGGGAAGACGTCTGGCCGAGCTGGATGGCGAAAGGCGTCTGGGAAACAACCGGCTCTTTTACCTGGCCACCCCGCCGGAGGTCTATCCGCACGTGGTGAAGCAGCTTGGCCGCGCGGCGCTGGCGCGCCCGGCTTCGCCGCAGTCCTGGACGCGCATCATCATCGAGAAGCCCTTCGGGCGCGATCTGGACTCGGCGCGCGAGCTGAACCGCGTGGTTCTGAGCGTGTTCGATGAATCGCAGGTCTATCGCATAGACCATTACCTGGGCAAGGATACCGTGCAAAACCTGCTGGTGCTGCGTTTCGGCAACGGCATCTTCGAGCCCTTGTGGAACCGCAATTACGTGGACCACGTGCAGATCACCGCTGCCGAGACGCTGGGCGTGGAGCGGCGCGCGGCGTTCTACGAGAACACCGGAGCCCTGCGGGATATGATCCAGAGCCACATGCTCCAGCTTACCTCTCTGGTTTCCCTGGAGCCGCCCGCCTCTTTCGACGCCACGGCCGTGCGCAACGAGAAAATCAAGATCCTGCAATCGATTCGTCCCTTCACCGAGGAAATGATCGCGGAATCGGTGGTCAGGGGGCAGTATGCCGCCAGTCAGACTGCCGGCCGGGAGGTAGTCGGGTATCGGCAGGAGCCCGGCGTTCGCCCCGGGTCTTGCACGGAAACGTTTGTGGCTGTCCGGGCCATGATTGATAACTGGCGCTGGGCGGGCGTGCCCTTTTACTTGCGCACGGGCAAGCGCTTGGCGAAACGTTCCACGGAAATCCTCATCCAATTTAAGAGCGCCCCGCACATCGTTTTCCGGGGGCGGGCCACCGAAGGCAACCGCCTGGTGCTGAATATCCAGCCCGACGAAGGCATCTCCATTTCCTTTGGGGCCAAGAAGCCGGGGACGGAATTGAACATCGGTATGGTGAACATGGATTTTTCCTACCGCCGGGAGTTCGGTGGAACATCGCGCAACGCCTATGCTACGTTGCTGAACGACTGCTTGCGAGGCGATGCCACGCTGTTCGACCGCGCGGATAGCGTCGAAGCGGCCTGGGCGCTGGTCCAGCCGATTCTGCGGGCCTGGGAAGCATGCAAAGGCGAAACGATCCCGAGCTATCCGGCGGGGAGTTGGGGGCCGCAAGAAGCTCACCAATTGCTGGAACGCGATGGAAGACGCTGGTACGAACCTTAGCCTGTTGCCCGAGGAGATTCAGCCTGGGGTCTTGGTGTGCCCGGAGGCAGAGTCGGTCGGGCGCGTGGCGGCGCGGCTGTTCGTGGAATGGGCCTGGCAGTCCATCGCCGGCAAAGGCCGGTTTTGCCTGGCTCTTTCCGGGGGTTCCACTCCGCGGGCCATGTACGAGCAGCTCGCCAGCAAGACCTATCGCACGCAAGTGGATTGGGGCAAGGTGCACGTTTTCTGGGGCGACGAGCGATGCGTGCCGCCGGAGGATCCGCAGAGCAACTACGGCATGGCACGCCGCGAACTTCTCCTGCGCGTGCCCATTCCCGCACCACACGCGCATCGCATGGAAGCAGAACGGGACGATCTAGGACGCGCGGCCCAGGAGTACGAAGAGGTATTGCGGGAACACCTCGACCTGGACCCGCGAGGCTTCCCTCGGTTCGACCTGATTCTGCTGGGCGTCGGCGCGGACGGCCATACGGCCTCCCTCTTCCCCGGAGCGGAAAAACTGCATGAGACCTCGCGCTGGGTGAGCACTCCGGCCGGGCCGGCCGGAAAGCGGCGGATGACTTTGACCCTGCCAGTGCTCAACGCGGCCAGGCGCGTTCTCTTCCTCGTTGTCGGAGCGGAGAAGGCGGGAATCCTGCGGGCGGTGCTGGAAGAAAACCCTGAGCCGCCGCTGCCGGCGCAGTTCGTGGCGCCCGGAGAAGGGGAACGATGGTTCCTTGTGGACAGCGCTGCGGCGGCGCTTCTCTTGCGCAGGCCAGTCGCGATGCACGAGAGCACGCAGGAAAACGGGGAATAAGACAGAGCATACCGGGGAAGGCAGTGATACTGGCGGGCGATATCGGGGGCACAAAATGTAATCTGGGGCTTTTCGAGGAGAGGAACGGAAGGCTCCAGGCCGTCCTGGAACAGCGGTTCGAGAGCAGAAAGTACCCGGAATTCCACTCTCTTTTCGCGGAGTTCCTGCAACTGGCCGGAGCCAATCGCGCGCCGGGGAAGATCGCTGCGGCGGCGTTGGGAGTCGCGGGGCCCGTGCTGCAGAACCGCGTGAAAGTTGCCAACCTGCCTTGGGAGATGGACGGCGCGGCTCTGGCCCAGCGCACGGGCGTGCCCCTGGTGCTTCTGATCAACGACCTCGTCGCCACGGCCCACGGCTTGTCTCATCTTCCCCAGGAGGACTTTCGCGTGTTAAGCAAAGGAGAGGCGGCGCCTGGCGGGGCCGTCGCCGTGCTCGGCGCGGGAACAGGACTCGGGCACGTGAATCTCTTTTGGGACGGGAAGAAGTACTGCGTGGCGGCGGCGGAATCGGCCCACGCCGACTTTTCTCCGCACGACGAGCAACAGCTCGAGCTGCTCAGGTTCGTGTTGAAGAAAGGGCTGGCGCCAAGCGCCGAAGCCATCCTTTCAGGTTCCGGGTTTCTCCTGGTGCACGAATTTCTCGCGCCGCGGACGCGCCATGTCTTCATGGCCGATCCCGACGCGGATGTTGCTGCGGAGATTTCCCGGCGGGGACTGGAGGGTTCGTGCCCGGGCTGCGTCGAGACCCTCGATTTGTGGACCAAGGTCTACGGTTCGGAAGCAGGCAACGCGGCGCTCCGGGCGCTGGCTACGGGTGGCGTGTACATCTCCGGCGGGATCGCCGTGAAGATCCTGCCGAAGATGACGGACGGGCGCTTTGTCCGGGCCTTTCGCGACAAAGACAAAATGGAGTACCTGCTCGAGCGCATACCCATAGCAGTGCTGTTGAACGAAAAGGCTCCGCTGATTGGAGCGGCCTATCGGGCGCTCGAGGTGTCACGCGCAGCAGTGCCCGCTTGACTGGCACAGGGTCGGCAACGACGGCCACCGAAGCCGTTGTCCTCAGCGGTGCCGCGGTATATTCTGCCCCCGTGGTCCATCCCGCATCTCACAGACGCACTCCCACGACGGGCCTCCTGCTGGGGCTAGTGATCACGCTGGCCGCCGTGGTGGCCTATTCGTGGTATATCACCTTGCAAATCTCGGGGCTGAGAAGCCTGCAAAGCAACTTGGTGGACCGCAACCGCAAGGATTCCCTGCAACTCCTGCGAATCCAGAACGACCTCAATTCTCTGGCCTTAGCTATGCGGGACATGGTGGATGCGAGAGAGCCTTACCCGCTCACCGCTTGGACCGCGCAGTTCCAGCGCATCCGGGGCGACCTGGAGGATGCCATGCGCCTTGAGGCGGCCATCGCCGTGACTCGCAGGATCCCGGAGCAAAGCCAATACCTGGCCAACTCCATGGCGCAGTTCTGGGACGCGGTGGACCGCACTTTCGCCCTGGCCAGTGGCGGCAAGACCCAGGAGGCTCGCGAGCAGATCCAGCTCTCGTTGCAAGCGCGCCAAGCGGCCCTCAGCACCGCGGTCGCCCGCCTCCTGGTGCAGAACAACGAAAGCGAGGAGGATGCAGCCCAGCGCATCCGCATGATCTACGCCGGCGTGCAGCGCCAGGTCTACTGGTTCCTGAGCGCCACGCTCACCGCTATCCTGCTGACCAGCCTGTACCTGATCTATTCCAATCGCCGCCTTTTCGCGCAACTGGAGATTCTCTCCCAGCACCGCAGCGAGCTGGCCCAGCAGCTCATCTCCACGCAGGAATCCACCTTGCGGCACATCTCGCGCGAGCTGCATGATGAGTTCGGCCAAATCCTGACGGCTATGGGTTCCATGCTTGGGCGCGCGGGGCATCACGCCCCCGAAGGCTCCCAGTTGCGCGCGGAAATCCGCGAAGTCTGCCAGGTGGCGCAAGCCACGCTGGACCGGGTGCGCAGCCTTTCCCAAGCGCTGCATCCGGCGATTTTGGATCAGGCCGGGCTGGAGAGCACCGTGGACTGGTATCTCCCCGCGGTGCAGAAGCAGACCGGCGTTTCCATCTCCTACGAGAAGTCTGGAACGGCGTTCCCGGTGAACGGCAGCGCTGCCATACACGTCTATCGAGTACTGCAGGAAGCTCTGAACAACGTGGTCAGACATTCCGGGGCGGCGCAGGCATGGGTGCGACTGCGCTTCCAGGAGGACGCTCTGGAGCTGGAAGTCGAGGATCACGGCAAAGGCATCGTGGACCCGGGCGTGCAACAAGGCATCGGAGTGGTGGCTATGCGCGAGCGCGCCGAACTGCTGGGAGGGAGTCTGGAGTTCCTGCGTCCCGCCGATGGAGGCACGCTGCTGCGGCTGCGGGTGCCGCGGGACAGCGTCACTTCACATGCCGAATAGCAAGTTGACCGTCTTGCTTGTGGACGACCACAGCCTGGTCCGCCAGGGCTTCCGCCGCATGCTGGAAGACGACCCGGGAATCACCGTCGTGGGCGAGGCTGGGGACGGAGAGGAAGCTGTGCAGCTGGCGCGCAAGCTGCGCCCGAAAGTGATCGTCATGGACTGCTCGCTTCCGGGCACCAGCGGGCTGGAGGCCACTCGCCGAATCCTGGAATCCGCTCCGCAAACGGCCGTCTTGATGCTCAGCATGCACTCGGAAGATACGCTGGTGCGCCAGGCGCTGGAGGCCGGAGCGCGTGGCTATGTGCTTAAGAATGCCATGGACCTCGATCTGGCCTCGGCCATCAAGCGCGTGGCCGCGGGCGAAAAGGTCCTTGATCCCCAATTGACCCCGCGCGAAGCCCTCAAGGGCGAGCGTGACGCCGGACTGACCCTGCGCGAGCTGGAGATTCTGCAGTTGATCGTCAACGGGCAGTCCAACAAGGAAATCGCCACGCACTTGAATCTCAGCGTGAATACCGTGGCCGTGCACCGCGCCAACATCATGAACGCGCTGGGCATCCACAAAACGGCCGACCTAGTGGTCTACGCCATCCGCAACGGGCTGGTGAACTTGCCGTGAACCGCCGCGCCTTTCTTGTCCGAATGCTGGGTGCGGGAATCACAGCCTCGGCGCTCCACGAGCTATTCGCCACGCCATCTTCCCCATTGGGCTTCCGTTTCGTGGACGTCACCCTTCGTGCGGGCATCCAGTTCCGGCACAATAGCGGCGCCTTTGGCGGGAAGTACCTGCCGGAGACGATGGGCTCCGGCTGTGCCTTCCTGGATTACGATCGCGACGGCTGGCAGGACATCCTGCTCATCAACGGCATGGATTGGCCGGGCCACAAGCGCCAGCGCTCTACTCTGTCCCTGTACCACAACAACCGCAACGGCACCTTCACCGATGTCACCCGCCGCGCCGGTCTGGATGTGGAGATGTACGGCATGGGCGTGGCTGTGGGCGACTACAACAACGACGGCTTCCCGGACATTCTGGTCACATGCGTGGGGCAGAACCACCTGTTCCAGAACACCGGCAGAGGCACGTTCGTGGATGTGACGCGCAGGAGCGGCCTGGGCTTCAGGCAGGGCTTCAGCACCTCGGCCTTGTGGTTCGATTACGACCGCGACGGCTGGCTGGACCTGTTCGTTTGCAACTACGTGCGCTGGTCGCCGGAACACGACGTCTTCTGCAGCCTCGACGGAAAACACAAGTCCTATTGCACCCCGGAGGCTTACCTAGGCGAAACCTGTTGGCTCTTCCACAACCGTGGCAACGGCACCTTCGAAGACGCCACGGCCGCCAGCGGCATCTTCGACACCAGCTCCAAATCGCTGGGCGTGGCCATGCTCGATTACGACCAGGACGGATGGCCAGACCTCCTGGTGGCCAATGACACGCAGCCCAACAAACTTTACCGCAACCTCAGAAACGGAACTTTCAAGGATGTGGCCGTGGAGGCCGGCCTGGCTTTCAGCAGCGAGGGACGCGCCCGCGCCGGCATGGGCGTGGATGCGGCGGACTTCAACAACTCCGGCAGACCCGGCATGGTCATCACCAACTTTGACAACGAGATGGTAGGGCTGTATCTGGCTCCCTCCCGGGGCGAATACGAAGACGTGGCCATGCCCGCGGGAATCGGTATGCCCACGCGAACCACGCTGGGGTTCGGTTGTTCCTTTCTGGACGTCAACTTGGATGGGAATCTCGATTTGGCCGTCGCCAACGGGCACATTGATGAGACCGTGCGCAATATCCGCGGCAACGTGGGCTACGCTCAGCCCGCCCAGCTCTTTCTGAACGACGGCAAGGGAGTGTTCCACGATGTGGCTTCCCAAGTTGGCGGCGGTTTTGACCTGCCCCGCGTGGGCCGGGGGCTGGCCTACGGAGATTTTGACCGGGACGGTGACTTGGACATCCTCATGACCACCAACAACGGACCGGCGGTGCTTTTCCGCAACGAACAGCTTGGAGGAAATCGCAGCATCCGGCTAAGCCTCATCGGAACCAAATCAAACCGCGACGCCATCGGCACTTCCGTTCGGGTGTTTCATGGCGGTTCCGTGCAATCGCGCCTGGTGAAAGGCGGATCAAGCTACCTGTCCCAGTCGGAGCTTCCGCTCACATTTGGCCTGGGCAAGAGCACCCACGTTGAGCGGGTGGTGCTCGAATGGCCCAGCGGCAGAAACGAAGAGTATAGGAACCTGGACGCCGG
>Ga0187771_10002719_pt1 | contig 12231 bp, 7 predicted proteins | sample 0116_SJ02_MP15_1_FD_133139 | JGI IMG/M metagenome (GOLD analysis project Ga0187771, IMG submission 133139) | Tropical peat soil microbial communities from peatlands in Department of Meta, Colombia - 0116_SJ02_MP15_10_MG | ecosystem: Environmental > Terrestrial > Soil > Wetlands > Peat | place... | reverse complement strand
TGAACAACTCGAAATTCAGGTTCAGGAAGCCGCCCCCACCCTCTGCGTTGAAAGTCGCTGCGGAAGTGGTCTTAGTGGCCGGATTGAAGACCTTGAAATTGCGCTCGACGCCACCGATTTCGAAGTGGAACTTCTTGCTGGGTTCCAGAGCGAGCTTTGCGATCACGTCAGGGGCGACATTCGGGACACCCAGCGTATTCCCGCCGGTGTTTAGTTCGGTCCCATAAGTTGTGGCGAGAGCCGACGGCAAAGTGATAGCACTACCACCCGACGAACCTCCCACGTACTGCTCAGGACTGTCGATGGCAATTGCAAAGTGCGCTTTGTTGGACGGATGGTGGTAGACGACCCTGAGTTCAGGGATGCGCCCCCAGAACAAGCCCGCTTGGTAGTTCACATCCATGTCCTGGCTGTAGAAGATGTCCGCAGGCAGGGGTGAAATGCCATTGCGGCCAGGAGTAATCAAGCTCCAGGTTTGGCCGCCCAGGACTTCCCAACTGCTTTTCCGCACGTCGACCCAGTACAACCGCGAGCGCAGGGTATTGCTATTGCTGCTCACGGCGACGTTGCCGGGGTTGTTCCCCAGAAAATCGGCTTCCATATAGCCGATCACATGAGCGCCTTTTACGTCCGCATCTACGCGGAAGCCGATGCGGCTGTTTTGCATGTTCAGGCGGAATTCACTCAGGTTGGCCGTGGCGGAGGTGGTGCCATAAGGGATGGACGCGAAGTTCGTTCCGATGCCGCTCCCGCCGGTCTTGCTGCGCACGACGCCGGTGAAATCCATGAACCCAACAGGAGTGATGGCCGCGCTGCCGACGCGCAATTGGAGCGGCGACTCTTCCGCATGGTGCTCTTGCGGGTTCGGTGCCGCCGCCGCACTGGGAATTACCGGCGCGCCGAGTGACGCCGATAAGTCGGGTTCCCCTGCTGCGGAGGGTGTTTTGGGCAGCACGGGCGCCAGGCTTGCGACCTTATTCGAGTCGCCTCCCGAGGCAGGTTGCGGCGCGGCGGCGCGGCTTGCTTCGTCAATTCTCGTTTTCAGTTGTTGAACGGACCGCAAGAGCTGCTCGATCTGCGCCTCCTGATCCGCGATTTGCTTCTTCAAGCTGGCAAGGTCCGCCGCCGAGGCGTTTTCTGGTCGTGCATTCACTGTTGGTGAGGGCGTCGTGGCCGGCTGGGTGGGGCTTTTGCTGTCCTGCGGATCTTGACCAGCAAACAGCAGGCTTGTCCCCGATAGAGCCGTCCAGACGGCTAGGAACAAGACAATCCGATTGGATAACTTTGGCATGTGCATTCTCTGCTCCTGTGCTGAGGTTGACCCTTTGCCTTCTGGCATAATTGCAGCCGTCAAGGCGCAGGTCTAAGGCTTATCATTAAAAGAGCGGTGTAGCGTACAAGCGCTAGGTTAACGGGCCATGAATTATATGTGACAGAAATGTTACAACTCGGGGGCAGCTTTGCGCAGGTGCGTTGTCGGGGCGGACCTGCTAAGAGGTCAGTTGACTGGACGGTTCCTGTTGAAACACGTAAGGACCCCGCTTCCGTGCTTCGCGTGATCGCTCAGCGTCATCCAAGGCTCCTTGCAAGACGTGAACCAGATCGTGTTTCGCGAGAGAGTGCCCTATGACATCAAAACCTCCGTGGTTGATCACATCCACGTATAGACCGATATCAGCCACGGCGGACACGACGATGACGCTGACCTTCTCAGAAGCCTTGGCCGCGAGGTCCAGCACGTCCCACCAATTCCCCTCGGGAAAGACGGGCTCCGTGACCACCAGGTGGGGTGGCGGGATTCGGCAGAGACAAGACTCGACGTGCTGGAGACTCCGAGCGTGTGCCGACACAACAGAAAGCTCTTCCAGTGCTGCTTCCAGGCTTTCGAAGGACTCGGTGTTGGTGTGGACCAGCAGGGCGGAGAATTCCGACTTCATAGTCGAAGTTCCTCCAGACCATTCATTTCGATCCAAGGGTCGGCTCCGGGCCCGGTTTGACCGAGCCCGGATAAGGAACTACTAACTTGGGCTGACCAGGACTGGCTGCATGTTTGGAGCGAGTTTCCATGGTTCTCAACAATCTCCTAGAAAATCAGGTGAAGAGACAACTGCATGAACCTTGGGCTTCCGATGGTGTGCTGAATCACCCCCAGGCTGCCTTGCGGAGGGATGGAAGGCGGCCCGGTAAAGAAGGGGAAAAACACCACATTGTTGTTGGGGGTGTCAAAATCGGGGTGGTTGAAAATATTGAACGCGTCAGCCTCGAAGCGGAGGCGGAACCGGTCCTTGATGATCGGGAAATCCTTGGCAAGATCCATATCGAAGCGCACCTGGAAGGGACCACGAAACAGGTTACGCCCAGAGGTTCCATACAGGGACTCGTAGATATCGCACCCTGAGGCGTCACAGGGAGGCACTCCGAACGTACCGGGCGCAACAAACTGTGGGAGAAAATCGTTGGCATTGAGCACTGGTTTCCCGGCATCCACGCCCGTAGTGCCTTGGAGTTCCGCCTGCTTGGTGGTCACGCCCGGCGCGAGCGGCACTACAGGGTTGCCAATGTAGTCGGAGGTCCCAAGATACTGGCTGGCCACTGAACCCGAGAAGTCGTAGACGCTGTAGGGCTGACCGCTCTGTGCAACGGTCTGTCCACCGATAGTCCAGCCGTTCACAGCGTATCCGAGGGCCTTGTTGTTCTTGGCGACGCTGGGAAGCGCGTAGGTGTAATTGATCAGGAATACATGTGTCTGATCGAAGTCCGCCGACGCATAATTGGACCTTCCATTCAATGGATTGTTGCCCGTAAAGAAGAGACCCAGCCCGCTCTGTTCGTCGAGAGCGTGCGAATAGGTGTAACCTGCGGTGAATTGCAGGCCGTTGGAGAGGCGCTTGCGCACCTGAACTTGTAGGGCATTGTAGTTGGAAATGCCCTCGGCGTTGTAGTCCGCCGAATTCATGTCATAACCGATGTAGGGCACGCGAACCGGTGCGTTGCCGGAAAATTCATTCGTAAAGACGGGCTCAGTATCGAGAAACAACGGGGTCCCGCCGCCGTACGAATACATCTGTTCGTTGGCTGGATTCTGCGCCCACAGGGGATTCTGCGGCGTGGCAATTACCGCTTGGTTAAAAGGTATGGGGAGCACCTCATGCTGCCCGTGGTTGCCCATATACCCGACCTCAAACAGCCAACTGTTGGAGAGTTGGTATTGAAAGTCGAGGCTCCAGTTTTCGGTATAAGGCAGTTTGTTGTTGATGTCGTAACCAGCGTAGAGGAAGGGGCCAAACAAGTTGCCTGTCGGCCAGCACCCAGGAAAACCGCAGGCGGTTTGTGACAAGTTGGGCAACGAGGCAAGAAAATTGGAGGCGCTTGCCGCCGGGGGCGGCACCGCCGCTGTCCCGAAGGGCGCCGTGAGCTTCGCCCCCTTCGCGGCGGCAATGGGCTCGACGAAAGGTGGTGCCAGTGTCACGCCAAAAGGACCGTTGAAACCGAAACCAGCGGGCGGCGAGAAATAGCTAAACAATTCGCCGCGATCATAGTAAATGCCGTATCCGGCGCGCACGGTGAGTTTCGAAGTCGGCGCCCAGGCGATGGCGATCCGCGGGGCAAACCCCCACTGGCGCTGATTCAGCAGAGAATTGCTAGCACCTGGCGTGGCGGCAGTGGGGTTATTCCCTGCAATCTCCAGCCCGGAGTTGGTGATGGTATCCGTGGCCACGTTGTATGCATACAAGGTGGGGTCGAAGGAGGTAAGCTTGCCGTACTTCTCCGAAAAGGGCCCGTCGTAATCCCAGCGCAGGCCGGCCGTCACCGTCAGGTTGCTGCGAACCTTGAAGTTGTCGTTGACATACGCGCCGACAGTGTTGGCCCGATAATATCGGTTCGCGGAACCGGCGAACGCCTCCCCGCCATGCAAAGTTCCTTCCACGAAGTTGAGGAAGGTGCTGAAGTCGAGCGTATCGGTGTTCGTGTTGTTGTTAACAATGTTGAGTTGCGTGCGGTCAAAAAGCAGGCCAGCCGCGATAGTGTGCCTTCCTTTCACCATGTTTATCGAGGATTCGAATTCCCATTGATCCTGGAACATGCCGGCATTGCCAAAACTGGCACTGGGGCCGTATTCTAGACCCGCGGAGATGGTCGGATCCGACGTACTGATATCGAACTGTGGGAAGGTCGCCGAACCCAACAGGTTAATGCCCAGGTCACTCGGCTTGAAGTCCTGGCTAGTCCGGGCAAAAGCCCGGAGCCGCGTGAAGCCCACGCGCTGCTCCCAGGTGACAGTCGGGGAAAGGATTGTGGTGTTGGCGATCGAGGCCACGTCGCTGCCCGCCGAGAGCTGCTGGGAGAAACCCAGTAAATCGCCAACAGCCCCGAACGGACTTGTCGTGGGATTGTCCTGAATGAAAAACTTTCCCGACAGGCGATCCTTATCGCTCAGTTGATAATCCAAATTAGCGATCCCCTGATTGACGGGCGCTAACGAGTTCGGCCCCTGGACTACAGCGTCGTAACCCAGATTCGTGGCGGTAGTCGGATCCGTAATTTGCGCGCTCGGAATCAGATATTGTCCGTTCGGCAGCTTGGCCTGCAAAACATTCAGCGCTGCGGAATTGACTTGGCTGGCGGTGATCGTCTTGCCGAAGTTGGAGTTATTGATGGCGGTCGCGATGCCGCCCGCGCTGCGGTCATCGGTGAGTCCCAGCGGCACAGTCACGTCCTTGGTTGATAGCGAGGCATCAGAAACGCGAATCCCTTGGTAGGAAAGGAAGTAGAACAACTTGTCCTTCTTGAGCGGACCGCCCAGCGTGGCGCCGAATTGATTACGATTCAAGAAAGGAACCTTGGGGTTAAGCGCTGGCGACGCGTTGTAGAAGAAGGGTGCGGCGTTCATGTCGCTGTTCTGCCATTGCTCCCAGGCCGAACCGTGAAGCTGGTTGGTTCCTGACTTGGTCAGCACGCCGATGTGTGCCCCGCTGGTGCCCCCCTGCGAGGCGTCATACATGGCGGCATTTACGGCAATCTCCTGGATCGAATCGATAGGTGGCGTGGGCAGGGCTTGGCCAATGGCTCCGTACACGGAAGTGCTGGTTTGTATCTGACCACCAGCGCCGAAGTTCTCGCCCGTGTTCAAGACGAATCGGTTCTCGCCCACTTGGCTCGAGGAATTTCCATTGAACAGGTTGTTGGTGCTAACCCCATTCAGTGAGAAGCTGTTGCTGGTGTCGCGGTTCCCGGCAGCGAAGATGGCCTGATTGCCGAGGCCGGTGTTGGCTCCGGCGCCGGCCAGGAAATCTGCGTGAACGCCGGGGCTCAGAATCGCCAGTTGCGTGAAGCTGCCGGTGGCCAGTGGCGTGGACTGGATGGTGAGTTGGTCCACCACGTAGCCGTTGGTGGCGTCCGTCTGGTTCATGAGCGGCGTGGCGGTCACCTCGACCGTGGTGCTGACGGAGCCGACCTTCAGGCTGCCATCCACCGTGGTAGTTCGGCCCGTCCGCACTAGTACCTGGGTGTGGGTCTCGGTCTCAAAGCCTTCCTTCGTAAAGCTTACGGTGTAGCTTCCGACCGGGAGATCGGGAATCGAATAGGATCCATTGGAACTCGAGTGCACGGTCACCTCGAAATTCGTCCCCTCGTTGTGTGCCTTCACAAGGGCATCGGCCACGACGGCACCCGAAGAATCCAATACTGTCCCGGTCACGGCCCCGACAGTTTGTTGCGCTTGGCAAGGCACCCGTAGAACGATGAGCACGAAGAGTGTCACAACGGAGACCGCGAGCGGCCTCCGCAATGCGCTGTACTGGCGGTTTGTCATCAGTTGCATCATCTGCCTCCTCAGACGTCCCAGACCCGACGCAAAGTAAGTCACGGCCTCGCGGCGAGCCAGTCTGCGGGACGTGTGCCCGCTTCGCGGCGACCGACCATTGTTATGTATGGATATGTCCTAAAGAGCTAGTTGCCCAGTTGGTTCGTTTTGAATTGCGGAGCCCGCCCGCTTCGACGCCTGGCGTGATCGCGTGGCGTCGTCCAGGGCCCCCCGCAGTACATGCACCAGTTCCGGAACTGTGAAGCCATCCGCCATGAAATCAAACCCGCCGCGGCTCATGACTTCCATATAGAGCTCGACGTCGACTACCGGTGAAACGACGATCACATTGACCTTCTCGGAGCAGCAGGCGCCTAATTCTAGCACGTCCCACCAGTGTCCATCGGCAAATTCGGGTACGGTCACGACGAGATGGGGCGGAGGGATCCGGCGGAGACCCAGCTCGACTTCCTGCCGATTCCGGGCCTGAAATGGCGCCACAGAAAGCCCCTCCAGCACGATTTTCACGGTTTCGAAAGGCTCACTTTTGGTGGAGACAAGCAGGGCAGTATACTTCGATTTCATGGTCAAATCACCTTTAAGCGATTCGTGCTCGCCCGTAGCGGCAGCGAGGGACCCCCTCCTGCCCCTTCCGTCATGAGCGTGGGCTGCCCACCTGGCAGACGAAGACTTACTGCGCTTTTGGGGTAGGGCTCCATTACGGGGTTGGTGCGAAGTGAACAATACGCCGCAAGTCCGGGTGCCTGAGAGATGCAAAGGCGGAAGTCAAGGTTTCGCCGCTAAGGATGGGCAAGCCACCCTTCTGTCCGCTCCTCGAGTTCCGACTCCAGATCGCTGCTCCAGTTCTCATCCGCTAGAGGAAAACCCTTCATCAGACCGATGAGAAACTCCATTCTCGCGTCGGGCCTTGTGCTCAACACCATGGAGGCAATGACGAACACCAGAAGGACCACTAGCGCTGCCCCAAAGTACACTTCCGGAGATGTAAGAGTCTGGAATGACATGGGCAAAGCTCAAGGTGAGCCGCGATTGTTAAGGCAGTTTGAAGGGGATATGAATGCTGGGTTAACTTTCAGACGCGTTGTGACGAGAGGGAGGTTCTTCTAGCAAAGGGGCAGCAGCACCGTGAACCTCGAGCCTTTGCCCAACTGGCTCTCGACGGCCACGGTACCGCCCATCCGCTCCACGACGTGCTTGACGATGGAGAGGCCCAGCCCGGTCCCTCCCACTTCGCGGGAGCGCGCCTTATCGACGCGATAAAACCGTTCAAAAACCCGGGGCAAGTCTTCCGAAGGGATCCCAATGCCGGTATCGGTAATGGCAATTTCTACGCGCTCCGCGCCCTGCCGCGTCATGGCCACCCACACCTCTCCACCGGGGCGGTTAAACTTCACGGCGTTATTCAGGAGATTGACAAACGCCTGTTCGAGGTGGACACGGTCACCGGCCGCCCACGCCTCCTCCAGCTTTCCGCAGATCAGGTTGACGCCCCGAACGCGGGCCTCCGCCTCCACGGCGCGGAAGGCCGCTTCCAGCGCGGCGCAGATCGAGACTGCCTCGGGCTTGGGGGCAGGCTTACCCGATTCCAGCTCGGAGAGGGTAAGGAGGTCGGAGGCGATATTATTGAGGCGGATGGCGTGGGCGCGAATGATCTCCAGGAATTTGCGGTTGTTTTCTGCGTCTTCCAGCGCTCCTTCCAGCAGGGTCTCCGCATAACCGCGGATGGCGGTTAGCGGAGTCCGCAATTCGTGCGAGACGTTGGCCACAAAATCCTTCCGTATCTTCTCCAGGCGTTCGAGGTCGGTGATATCGTGCAGGATGGCGATGGCCCCGCGGCCACTGCCGGCGGCGAGGGGGGCGGCATGCACCTCGAAGCTCCGCCCTTGCGCGGCGGAAAGCTGCAGCCGCTCCTTACTGGAAGAGCCCGTGGCCAGGACGCGCGTCAGCATCTCGCGCAGGCCCGGATCGCGCACAACTTCGACCAAAGTTTGCTTTTCGGCCAGCGGGTAAGGCGTCCCTACGGCGCGGGCAAAGGATTCGTTCACAAAGGTGACGCGCATCTCGCCGTCCACCGCCAGAACGCCTTCGGCCATGCTGGCCAGGATCGCCTCACGGCGCGCGGATTCCAGGCTCAGACGGCCGACCAGCTCGCGCAGTTGAGAGGCCATTGAGTTCAAGGACCGTGCCAGAGCCCCCAGCTCGTCGGGGGCGTCGGGATGCAAGGCTTGCGAAAAGCGTTCACCCACCAGACCTTCCGCAAAGGCGCGCAGGCGCCCAATACGGCGCGTGAAGGAGCGGGAAAAAAAGTAGGCGACGCCCAGGGCGACGAGCGCCGCCGCCAACGACGCGCCGAGGATGCGCCAACGTACTGCCGCGATGGCCGCGTCAACATCCTCGAGCGGCACAGCCAAGCGCAGTACGTACCCCGCATGACTGCGGTATACAAGTGGAACGGCGAGGTAACACAAGTCGCGGTCCAGCGTATAGCTGTGTCGAATGGAACTGCCCGCCCGTCCCTGGTAGGCGACCCGGATTTCGGGCCGGTTGGCGTGGTTTTCCATGCTCTCTGGATCGTGGTGGGAATCGGCGAGAACCAGGCCTTGCGGATCGATAACCGTCACGCGCGCTTGGGCGCGAGACGAGGCCGCATGCGCCCAGGATTCCAATCGCTCCGGAGGAACACTGTCTGCTTCCGCGGCGAGGACGTACGCCTCCCCGCTCAGGCGGCGCTCCACGTTTTCCACCTCGCGGCGGGCCGTAAAGCGAGTCAAATAGAAATCGGAAATCAGGACCGTCACGGCGATGATCAGAAAGGCGCTGGCCAGGAGTTTCCGGAATATGGGGCTGCGTATGTTGACTCCCACCGTGAACTTGCCTTTGCCGGCGCTTGCGGAAGGCGCGTCAGGGGTGAGCGGGCTCATGGCCATGATTAAAGCCATTGGAGATTGGAATTGCAATTCCTGCCTGAGGTTACCAGCGATTGGGGGCGAGGCGCAATAAAGAAGCAGCCTTAATCTCTAAAAAGGGAGGCGCGGAGCCATTCCTGACTCGCCGGGTCGCCGCTCTAACGCGCCGTTCACTGACGGTCACGCTTGGGGTGCCGCCCTGAGTGTTAATCGCTGCTCTCGTTGACGTCTTGGGGTTCGGCTGAGAACCGGTAGCCAGTGCCGCGCACGGTTTGCAAGAACCGAGGGCGGTCGGGGTGGGATTCAATTTTCTCTCGGAGACGGCGAATGTGGACGTCCACCGTCCGCGGAGTCACGAAGCGGTCCTGCCCCCAGACCTCGTCGAGCAGGCGGTCCCGGCTGAAGACGTGACGAGGGTGAGACGCCAGGAAGTGGAGGAGCTTGAATTCCAATGTGCTCAGCACCACTGGCCTCCCGTCCACGGACGCTTCCCGCGTGCTTGCGTCCAGTCGGAGGCCGCCCGACTCTACGACCTCGCGTTTGTCCCCCACGCGTTCTTGGCGACGCAGGACGGCCTTGACTCGCGCCACGAGTTCCCGCGGGCTGAAGGGCTTGACGACGTAATCGTCAGCCCCGATCTCCAGACCCAGAACGCGATCGATCTCTTCCCCTTTCGCGGTCAGGAAGATCACCGGCAGGGAAGCCATCCGCGTGTCCGCCCGGAGGCGCCGGCAGATCTCGAACCCGTCCACGTCCGGGAGCAGAATGTCGAGGAGCACTAAATCGACAGGATTGCGCCGGAGGAAGTCGAGGCCCTCCTTGCCCCGATGGAAAGCCTGAACCTCAAATCCCTCTTTCCGCAAGTTGTAGCGCACCAACTCGACGATATCTTTCTCGTCTTCGATGATCAGCAGGCGCGGCGCCACGCCCACAGTATAGCATCGGCCGTGTTACAAGAATGTTAAGGCACGGGGACAGACGGCGTGGTGCGAGCTCCCGTGCGAAGGCTTAGTGCAGCCGCCCGACTTCATAATCGAGCATGGCGTTCTGGATTTCGTAATCGTACCGGGCGCTCGTATTGTCGATCTGGGCCTCGGTCAGGTTCAGTTGCGCTTGCGACAACTCCACAATGGAAGCGAGTCCGAGTTTGTAGCGGCCTTGGGAAAGGTCGAGCGCCAGGGTGGCCTGCTTGAGCAACTGGGCGGTGACATCGAGCCGCTGGTAGGCGGTCACCGCGTCCAACCAAGCGGTGCGCACGTCGCGCGAGATGCGGTCCGCGAGGTCGCGCAGGTTCTGGTCAGCCGCCCGGGCGCGCATTGCGGCCTCCGCGTGGCGGGCGGAGAAGAGAAATCCGTTGAAGATCGGAAGGTTTACGTTGATGCCCGCCGCCGCGTAGTGGTCGGCGAGCTGCACCTGCCCGGCTGGGACAAGGCCGGCCGCCCCCACGGCGCTGATGGTGGGCATCCACAAGTCGCGCTGGGCGCGCGCATACCGAACGGCGGAGTCATGGGTGAAGCGAGCGCTCGCGAGGTCCGGCCGGTTCTGGAGAGCCTGCGCGACCAGGTCGGTGGGGTCAGGCACGGGCGCGGAAGGCATAGGCTCCTTCCCGAGCGCGAAAGGCTGAGGACTGGGGAGGCCGAGGGCCTCGGCCAGTTGCGCGTAAGCCGCCTTCTCGCCGTTCTGCGATTGCACAAGCAGCAGCTTGGCTTGCGCCAGGTTCACCTCGGCGAAGGCCACATCTACGAGGGATTTCAATTTGTTCTTCTCGAGCGTGGAGATCTGCTCCACAAGAATCTGGCGTTCTTTGACGGTCTCCTCGGCTACTTTCAGTACCGCCTCAGCTCGCAGGACTCCAAAGTAGGCGCGGTCGACATTGAGCAGCACGTCCTGCTCGGTCTGCTGCTCGGTTTTGACAGCGGCCAGCGCCCCCAGTTGCGACGACGCAACCAGATTGGAGGTCCGCCCGAAGTCAGTGATGAGTTGAGTGACTTCCAGGCCATTGGCATAGCGGTTGAAAACGCGCGGGTTGTTCAAAAAACCCGAGGCAATCCGGCTGTTGCCGTGCGGGAGCCCCCCGGCCCCGGTCAGGTTGCCCACGGCGGTTGGGTAATAGGCCGACTTTTGCTCCCGGGTCATCTGTTCCGCCGCTCGAGCGTCGTAGGTCGCCGCCTGGACCAGAGGATGGTTTCTCAACGCCAGGGCCTCGGCCTCCTTTAGCGTGAGGGCCTGGGGTGTGGCTGAGCCCTGGCCGGCGGGCGCGGCAAGAGCCGTGGCCGTTGTCCCCATTATGCCGATTGCAAGTGCCAGGATGAAGATGCAGGGTCGCATAGGGTGCTGTCTCCTTGAAGGGTTTGCGATTTGTCGTGGCGCCGGCGAAGGTCGGGCACCCACGAACTGCCCATTGTTCACTGTCCACTGATTACTTTTCGTGGCGCCGGCCATAGACGAGCAGATAAGCCGCGGGAACGATGAAAATCGTCAACAGGACCGAAGAGGTCAGACCGCCAATAATCGCGCGCGCCATGGGGGTGTACTGCTCGGCGCCTGTCCCCAGCTTCAGGGCCATGGGGATCATGCCAATAATCGTCGCCAGCGAAGTCATTAAGATGGGGCGCAACCGGACTCGGCAAGCTGTAATCACGGCGTCAGCAGGCGACAGCCCTTGCCCCTCCAGGTTGTGCGCGAAGTCGACAATCAAAATGCTGTTCGAGTCGGCGATGCCGACCAGCATCAGGACGCCCATCAGCGACATCACATTCAAAGTGCTGTGGGTCAGTGGCAGGATCACGAGCACACCGATGAATCCCATGGGGATCGCGAGCATGATCAGCAGGGGATCGATAAACGACCGAAATTGGGCCACCAGGATGAGATAGAGCAATAAGAAGGAAAGGAGGAACCCGAGTGCGAAGCTTCTGAAGGAAGCTTCCATCCCTTCCACCATGCCGCGCAGGTCGGTGCGCACATTAGGCGCAAACTTGGCTTTCGCCAGAAGTGCCCGTATGGAGTCCCTAACTCGCCCCAGGTCCTCTCCCGAAGGGGTCGTGTAAACGTCGACGACTCGCTGGATCTGGTAATGGTCAACCTCGGTGGGAGTTTGAACAAAGCGGACCTTCACCACATTATCGAGAACGGTGATGGGCCTGGGGCCAGCGGATAACCTCGGCGGCCGGGCCTTGGAGTCGGGCAAATGCTGGCCGCACGTCCAAGCGGGCTTGGGCGGGTCCAGCAATGGCTTGGGGCTTAGCAAAGCCATTCGCGAAACAGCCGGCCCGCATCCCCTCATTTTGGCCTGCGATTCTCTTCTTAAAGGGATTTCCATAAGGTCACTTACGTTATGAATGGCCGCTTTGCCGTGTTCGAAGTACTGAACGGTCAGGTAGTAGTCGTTGCCCGTCACCCGGTCCACCCAGTAGTTGGGCGCGATCATGTAATTCGAGTTCAGCGCCGTGATGACGTTGTCCACCACGTCCTTCTGGCTCAGCCCCAACTCCCCCGCGT
>Ga0187771_10002718_pt1 | contig 12231 bp, 7 predicted proteins | sample 0116_SJ02_MP15_1_FD_133139 | JGI IMG/M metagenome (GOLD analysis project Ga0187771, IMG submission 133139) | Tropical peat soil microbial communities from peatlands in Department of Meta, Colombia - 0116_SJ02_MP15_10_MG | ecosystem: Environmental > Terrestrial > Soil > Wetlands > Peat | place... | reverse complement strand
GTGATGTACCTGCTGGGCTACAGCCTGAACAACCTAACGCTGATGGCGCTCACGATCTCCACTGGTTTTGTGGTGGATGACGCCATCGTGATGATTGAAAACATCAATCGCTTCCTAGAAGAAGGCGACTCGCCGCTGGATGCCGCCCTGAAGGGCGCAGGGCAGATCGGATTCACGATCGTTTCGCTCACGGTTTCACTGATTGCCGTGCTAATCCCGCTGTTGTTCATGGGCGATATTGTCGGCCGCCTGTTCCGGGAGTTCGCTGTAACTCTGGCCGTGACGATTCTGGTTTCCGCCATAGTGTCTCTTACGCTGACACCCATGATGTGCGGCAAGCTGCTACGCGCCAAAGACCCGTCGAAAGAAAGCAAGCTTTTCCAGGCTTCTGAGGATCTGTACAACCGAGTCATCGGATTCTACGGGCGCACTCTGAAGTTCGTCCTACGCCACCAAACAACGACGCTGTTGATAACGTTGGGGACGCTGGTGCTTACGCTGTATCTCTATGTTGTAGTGCCCAAAGGTTTCTTCCCTGTGCAGGATACAGGCGTGATTCTGGGTGTTTCGGACGCGCCGCAAAGTGTCTCGTTTGCATCTCTGGTGCAGCGTCAGCAGGCCCTGGCACGAATTATTTTGCAAGATCCCGCGGTGGCCAGTTTGTCGTCGTTCATCGGTGTCGACGGCACGAATCTGACTCCCAACACCGGCCGCATCCAAGTCAACCTCAAACCTCGTGATCAGCGCACGGCGACGGCCTCGGAAATTATTCGTCGGCTGCAGCCCAAGCTGGCCGAGGTAGAAGGCATCACGCTTTACATGCAGCCGGTGCAGGATCTGACGGTTGAGGACCGGGTCAGCCGCACGCAGTTCCAGTACACCATGGAAGATGCGGATGCCCAAGAACTGAACCGGCTGGCGACGCAGTTGGTAGCCAAGCTGCGCACTCTGCCTGAACTGCGCGACGTGGCCAGCGATCAGCAGACGGGCGCCTTGCAAGCCGACCTGCTTATTGACCGTGACACCGCTTCTCGCCTGGGGATCTTGCCGGCGCAGATCGACAACACTCTCTATGACGCTTACGGGCAGCGCCAAGTCTCGACCATCTTCACGCAACTGAACCAGTACCACGTCATTTTGGAGGTTGATCCGCGGTTTCAGCAAAATCCGGGATCGTTCAAAGACCTTTACGTAAAGTCAAATGGCGGTACGCAGGTTCCGCTTACGACGTTCACCGCACTACACACTTCCAACACCAACCTGGCGGTCAATCACCAGGGCCAGTTCCCCGTGGTGACTCTCTCGTTCAATCTGGCACCGGGAGCTTCTTTGGGCGACGCCACTCGGGCCATCAACGAAGCTGAAAAGGAGATCGGGCTTCCAGCCAGTGTCCACACCGCATTTCAGGGGACGGCGGCCGCGTTCCAGAACTCGCTTTCGACCGAACCTTGGCTGATCGTGGCTGCGATCGTCACCGTCTATATCGTGCTAGGTGTCCTCTATGAGAGTTACATACACCCGGTGACAATTCTCTCGACCCTGCCTTCCGCAGGCGTGGGTGCAATCCTCGCGCTGCTGATTACGGGCAACGATCTCGGCGTAGTGAGCCTGATCGGCATCATATTGTTGATCGGCATTGTGAAGAAAAACGCCATCATGATGATCGACTTTGCCCTGGAAGCGGAGCGGGTCGAGCACAAGCCGCCGGAAGAAGCGATATATCAAGCTTCCCTGCTCCGTTTCCGGCCTATCATGATGACCACCATGGCAGCCCTGTTGGGGGGCTTGCCACTGGCGCTCGGCCGTGGCACGGGATCGGAATTGCGCCATCCTTTAGGCATCACGATTGTGGGTGGCTTGCTGCTCAGCCAGGCGCTCACCTTGTACACCACTCCAGTCGTCTATCTGTGGTTTGACCGCCTGGCGAAGCGGTTTGAAAGGTTTGGGTTCATGCACGCCGTGGAGGAACCGGCCAACGGTGATTAGGCGATGAACATCTCTGCCCCATTCATCAAACGGCCGATTGGAACGTCGCTGCTGACGTTGGCCTTGCTCATGGCTGGGGCTTTGGCATTCACTCGGCTTCCTGTGGCTGCACTTCCGCAAGTCGATTTTCCGGTCATTCAGGTTTCGGCCAGTCTGCCGGGCGCCAGTCCGGAAACGATGGCTTCTGCCGTGGCAACCCCCCTGGAGCGGCAGTTCGGACGCATCGCCGGAATCAACCAGATGACCTCCAGCAGCCAGTTGGGATCGACCGGCGTCGTCTTGCAGTTCGATCTCAACCGAAACATCGATGCCGCAGCTCGCGACGTACAGGCTGCCATCAACGCTGCCCGCAGCCAACTGCCGTCTTACTTACCCGGCAATCCCTGGTATCGCAAGGCGAACCCTGCCGACTCACCCGTTCTGATTCTGGCGCTGAGCTCCGACAGCATCACTCTGCCGAACGTGTACGACCAGGCAAGCACCATCCTGTCGCAGAAACTGGCCCAGGTCTCCGGCGTGGGGCAGGTATTAGTCACCGGCGGCGCCAACCCAGCGGTGCGCGCAGAGGTGAATGCCGACCTGCTCAACAAATTCGGAGTGGGACTGGACAATGTGCGGCAGGCGCTCAACGCCGCCAACGCGAATCGTCCCAAGGGCGAAGTGGCCAATCAGGTGAATGCCTCGATGGTGAACGACACAGACCAACTCAAGTATGCCGACCAATACCGCCCGCTGATCGTCGGCTTCAACCGTCAAAACGGTGCGACGGTGCGGTTGGGCGACATCGCCGAAGTGAACGACTCCGTCGAGGACGCCCACATTTACGGCGTGGCCAATGGCAAGCGCGCGGTCATTGTTCTGATCTGGCGTCAGCCCGCTGCCAACGTCATCCAGACAGTCGACAACGTTCTCAACCTGCTGCCCCAGCTGCAGGCTTCCATTTCGCCTGCAATCAGACTGGAAGTCGTGGCCGACCGCACCACTACCGTTCGCGCTTCCCTCCGCGACATTGAAATCACGCTGATGATTTCAGTGATCCTGGTGATTTTGGTTGTCTTTGCCTTTCTGCGTACCCTCCGCGCGACTCTGATTCCTAGCATTGCCGTGCCGTTGTCGTTGATTGGCACCTTCGGAGTGATGTACCTGCTCGGCTACAGCTTGAACAACCTTTCGTTGATGGCACTGGCGATTTCTACTGGTTTTGTTGTGGACGACGCGATTGTGGTGCTGGAAAACATCACCCGCTACCTGGAGCAGGGCATGACGCCAGTACAGGCTGCATTTCGCGGTGCTCGCGAGATCGGCTTCACTGTCCTCTCCATGAGCACGTCGCTAGTTGCTGTGTTCATTCCCATTCTCATGATGGGCGGCATCGTGGGCAGGCTGTTCCGCGAGTTCGCCGTCACGCTCAGCGTAGCGATTGGCGTTTCGCTGCTGGTGTCTCTTACCACGACGCCCACCATGTGCGCACAATTACTCAAATCCCTGGGCGAGGAAAAGCACGGCCTGGCGTACAAAGCCAGCCAGAAGGTGTTCGACACCATCCTTCACCTGTACCGCCTGAGCCTGGGATGGGTCTTGCGCCACCAATTCACCGTCCTGCTGATCACGATCGCGACCGCGATGCTCAGTATTTATCTCTACAAAGAAGTACCCAAGGGGTTCTTCCCGCAGCAGGATACCGGACGCATCATGGGATCAGTGCAGGCGGCGCAGGACATCTCCTTCGATGCCATGAGCCGCAAGATGCGCCGCTACGTGCAAATCGGAATGGCCGATCCAAACATCGCCACCATGATCGGTTTCTGCGGCGGCACGACGGCGATGAACCAAGGACGGATGTTCATTACGTTGAAGCCGCTGAAGCAGCGGAAACTAACCGCTGACCAGGTTATCACCGAATTAAGCAGGAAATTTGCCGAAGTGCCCGGTGCCACCCTGTACATGCAAAACCAGCAGGACTTGCAAATCGGCGGCCGGGTAAGTCAGGCGCAATATCAGTTCACCCTGCAGGGGGAAGACCTCAACGAGTTGAATGAATGGGCTCCACAGTTGCTTGTCAAGATGCGCGCGCTTCCCGAGTTGCGCCAGGTCAATACCGATCAGCAAGACAAGGGTCTGGAAGCCAACGTAATCATCGATCGAGACACAGCCTCACGATTGGGTGTGGCGGCTGCGGACATCGATTCCGTACTCTATGACGCATTCGGGCAACGCCAAGTGTCCACCATCTATGAAACATTGAACCAGTACCACGTAGTGATGGAGGTCGCGCCGCAATTTCAGCAAAGCCCGGACGTTCTGCAGAATGTTTACGTGCACTCCTCCAATGGCAACATGGTTCCACTGGCAGCCTTTGCTCACTTTGGCCCAGCCAATACCTCCCTAGCTGTGAGCCACCAGGGACAGTGGCCATCAGTGACGATTTCCTTCAATCTCGCGCCCGGCGCATCCTTAGGACAAGCCACGCAAGTCATTGAGCGCGCCCAGCGCTCCATTGCGTTTCCGGCCACGATCCATGCCAGCTTTCAGGGCACGGCCGCAGCGTTTCAGGAATCCCTGGCCAACGAACCTATCCTCATCCTCACAGCTATCGCAGCGGTGTACATCGTCCTCGGCATTTTATACGAAAGTTACATTCACCCCATTACGATTCTTTCTACGATTCCTTCAGCCGGCGTAGGCGCGCTGCTGGCTCTGAAGATTCGCGGCATGGAGCTCAATGTCATGGGATTGATCGGCATCATTCTGCTGATCGGCATCGTGAAGAAAAATGCCATCATGATGATCGACTTCGCGCTGGAACAGGAGCGCATCGAAGGCAAGTCGCCCCTGGATGCGATTCACGAAGCGTGCCTGCTGCGCTTCCGTCCCATCATGATGACTACTATGGCAGCGCTTTTGGGAGGCCTGCCTCTAGCTGTGGGCGGTGGAGTAGGCTCCGAGTTGCGCAAGCCGCTGGGCATCACCATTGTGGGCGGCTTGATTGTCAGCCAGGCTCTCACGCTGTTCACCACTCCGGTCGTCTACCTCTATATGGACCGGCTGCGCATCTGGCTTGGCGGCAAGCGTACCCGCGCCCAGCATCCGGCGCCAGTTTCCCCCAGCCCTAGTTCGGCTGATTAAGAACAGTCGCTCCCTCCAGTGAGCACCCGCCTGTGCTAGCCCTTTGGTTATTTGATCACTGACAATCTCCTTCGTGAGAATTCATTCTGGGGGTTTTTATGCTGATGTCCCGCTTCACCAGGAGCGCGATGGTAAGACTAGGCGTTGCAAGTATCGCACTGGCTCTGAGCTGTGCTGCCTCTGCTCAAGACAATTACCAGTTCATCAATGTAACCGACGGTGGAACGATTACCGGTTCGGTCAAGTGGTCCGGTCCGAAACCTTACTTGCGCAAGGTTCCCATCACGAAAGATGCTCAGGTTTGCGATCCCGATGGGCTGAAGACTCGCGATCTGGAACGACTGATTGTCGGTGCACAAGGCGGCGTCGCTAACACGGTGGTGTACTTGAAAAGCGTCGCTAGAGGGAAAGCCTTTGATTTCCCGCCGGCCCGTCAGTTTCTCGATCAGAAATATTGCCGCTACGAACCGCACATTCTTCTGGTACCGCAGAACGGAGACCTGCGGATGAAAAGCTCGGACCCGACTCTCCACCTGGTCCACATGGATGGCGCAGAGGCCTATAATCTGCCGTTTCCTTTCATTAACCAGGTGATCAGCCGCCCCATGAATACTACGGGAATTGCGACTCTGCGTTGCAATGGAGGACACTCCTGGATGAATGCGGTGGCCATCGTTGCGCCCCACCCCTACTATGCTGTTACGGACGCGAACGGGCAGTTCGAGTTGACCGACGTCCCACCCGGGCACTACGAAATTGTTGCCTGGCACGAAGGCTGGGAAGTGCTGCGGCATGAGGATGCACGAGACGTGTTGACCGAACAACCGGTGCCCCGCCTGATTTTCAGTGAACCCAGGACCTGGACAAAATCGGTCGATGTAAGTGCGGGCGCCTCTGCCGTCGTGAATTTCGTCATTTCGAGCAAGTGAACTTGTCCAGAGTCCGGCTCTTTGCGGGCTTCACTCGATGCGGCAGACCATTACTGCCTGATTCTGGTATGGGCAGTTCAATCCGGCCCGTCCTGGCACCTGCAACACCACCCAGCTGACGCCATACAGAGACTGCAGATTGCGGAAATCCTGAAGCTGAAAATTGTTCCAATTCTTCTGGGCCTGCACCTGGCTGAACCATTCTTCCGCGTTCGATGGAAACATGGTGACGGCGCCGCTGTCTTTCACAGCATCGGCCAACATGCTTCGCTGGGCTGCCGCGCGAAATCCGTTTTCGTCTTCTCGAGGAATCTGCATGTGGTTGGGGTCGAGTGCGAACCTGGCGTCAGTGGGGGTATTGTTGCGAATCCAAATAAACGACTGAACCCACGGGTTCCGTGGCTTCGCCCATGGCCATTCGACGTGTGCGCTGGCTGGAAACAGCGCCCGCTGTGCCATAAACATTCCCGCGCACAGCGGTACGAACAACGCTGCCCAGCGCCACCATCGGTTCTTCAATACGAACTCTCCCAATAGCCCGCCTGCGATCAACACAAACAGCGTGTAGACGAGGTGCAAGCTTCGCATGGGTTGCACGCGGGCCAGAGTCTCAAAGCTCGGCGGGATCGACACAATCAACCCCAGGGGAATGCAGAGAACCTCGAAAACCACCAGGGTCCGGCACAGCAAGTCAAGACTGCGCAGCCCGCGGGAATGGGCAATGCGGCTGAACCACCACAAAATGACGATCGGTCCCAGCGCTCCCAGCCATTCATACCAGTACCACCTAATGAGGTAATGGTTATGGTGCATCAGCGCAGCTTGGTGGTAAGCAGATGAAGACTGGAGAAAGCCGGGCACTAGCGCAGCTGCGAACCAGGACGCACCGATCTCCCATCGCTGCATGAGAGCCAAAAGCACACAGAATGACAAAACGAAGAACGGCATCAAGGGATGAATCGCCATCGACACAAGCAAGAATGCCGCAGCCCGCAGGTATTTCTTGTCGAGAACACTGGAAACCGCGAAGACAGCCGCAAAGGCCGTAAGGTTTCGCGGATTGATGTACTGATCCATGAGGTACAACGCTGTGCCAGCTACAGGCAGCGTGAACAGCGCTGCCAACAGGGCCACGCTTGCCCAGCGGGCGCGCAAGCTGGTAAAGCATCCGCCGCTCAAATCCCAAGCTGCGAGCAAGAGCAAAAACATCGACAGGATTTGCCACAAAAAGAGAATGGTTTCCAGTCGCAGATGGCTCCAGCGTACCGACGCGGCAATCACTTCCGGGAACAGGGTCAGATGCGCGTGCGATTCGAAGAACTGCGCATTGAACGGAAACAGTGCGGGATTCAGGATTTTTTCCACCGCGGGCAGGTAAATTTCCGCATCCTCTATCCACAGGTGATAACCGTGCACCAGCAGTGCGCCTGCGGTCAGCAGCAGCAGGATCAGCGTTGGCTTGATCCTCAACGATTCAACTCCAAAGTATGGAACCTCATCGGTGCCGTTTTTCGTCCATGAAAATGAAATAGGAACAGGCCCAGAGAGCAGTGGGAATACCGCCTTTGGGCCGCGCTGTCAAAATGATGTTGTAGTCGTCAGAAGGCCGGATGTCATCAATCAGCGATCGCGACGCGCCGGGTTGTGCCAGTGCCAGGTAGCTCAGAAAACGGTACACATCGGGACTTTCGTCGTAGCCCTGAGCCATGAAAGAAACTTCAGCGTCCTCCCGGGAAAAATGCCAACTCAATGACGCCGCCATGGCCAAAGCCGCTTCATAAGCGTTTTCGGAAACCACCCCTGTTTCGGGTTGATCGAAAATGATTCTCAATTTACGCTCGTCTTCCCGGCTGAATTCGCGCACTTTCAGCGAGCCCGACTTGGCAGTGGCTTTCCAATCCACGTGGCGCGCCGAGTCCTCCGGAAGATATTCGCGAATGCGGTACAGATCGTTTCCCCGGCCGCGCACAAATGTCTCCCACTCCCCGGTAATGAGCGGCAGAATCTCAAGAAGTTCGTCGGTCGGTTCGACCGGCGGATAGACAATGATCTCCTGCGCCAGCGCCAGCCGACGGGTCTTGCTGAGAAATGCAAAAGGAAAGCGGGTCGCCAGCCCGAAGCTATCCTGCTGGTAACGTCCGCGGCGTTCGAAACGCAACTGCAAATCGGCGGACACTTCACTCTCGGCGCGAACATAAGGGAAGTACACGCTCCCATCCAGAATCCGTTGCGCTGCCGGTTCGGGTACCCGCCGCAGTTTGCGGTCGGGAATTCTGGTCCACTGTTTTTCCGCGGCACGCCACGGTGGAATGCCGAAGGAAGCCGGCATCCATCGCCATCGCAGCTTGCTCTTGCGCCTGGGAGGCGGCTCTACGCTGACCGAGAACGACGGCAGCCACTTCCGGGGATTGTGCAGCACCATCCTTCCCATCGCCGGCCGCCCGGCGAACAGATGCTCGGGTAATCGGACGTCGAGTTCCAGTTCGCTCAGCACGACCGCCGACGCTACTCCTGAAACCAAGATTGCCGCGAGCATCGCAGCCGTAATGATGTACAGCAAGTTGTTGCCGGTGTTCAGAGCTGCCACTCCAATCAGCACAACCAGCAGGCAATAGACGATGCCCACGCGAGTCACGTCGTAGGCAATCGCATCCCGCAGCCGCGCGGCTACGACGCGCCGGGCCAGGTACGGTACCGTCGTTAGTCCCACGATCACGGCCAGCACCAACGCCGCCGAGGCTAGCACTAGTGTGGCCAGCAGGTTTCCCGATTCTCTCGATACGGTAGAGAACAGCGCTGCCCCAAAAGCCAGCGTGAGCCCCACGAGGGCCAGTAAAAACCGCACCCAGACTTCTGGGATCTCTACGTGCAGAGCGCGAAAGAGCCGCTGGGCCGGGCTGGCATTAGCCGGAGTGGATGCAGACGTTAGCAACGCTTGCGTCATGGCACTGACGAGAGCGTAGCATTATGCGCTTGTGCCATCAATCGGGGTAGCGCCTTGATTGTATTAGCTGTCCAAGCGAGAATCACGATGGTCCGTCAGGTGCAATGGCTGCCGGGGAGTATAAAGCCCCTCACCATCCGATTAAACTCATCCCGCGCTTCCTCGTAGGGCAGGTGACCGACGCCATCCATCATGATCAATTGGCACTGTCGAAAATTCTGTTTCAAACGCTCGGCGGAAGTCGGCGCAACCGCTTTGTCGCGGTTGCCCCAGATCAGCATTGTTGGAATATGGGCAATCCGCGGGAGTGCCAGCTTCAATTCCTGCAGGTCTTTGTTCCATCGCCGCAGCACCGATATTCCATAATCCCATGCGCCAGCGCGTTCCAAGGGCTTCATGTAACCTTCGAAGGTATCAGGCGTAATGCGGCGCGGATCGCCCCACAAGCGACGAAAATAGTAGCGCCGCAAATTCCGGGAATGAGTGGCCGCCTGCACAAACAACGGCGCGACCAGCGGGCTACTGAGAAATGGCGCCAGCCTTTTACCGCGCGGCGCCCAGGGATTGGCCGGAGCTACCAGAATCAGTCGCCGCACGCGCTCGGGAAGCAGCGCGGCCGCCATCATGGCAATCGCACCGCCATGCGATGTCCCCAACACGACGAATGGACCGCGGCCCACCGCATCCATAAAGCGCAGCAGGCGTTGGGCACAAGCTTTGAGAGCGCAATCCAGAGCAGGAGGCCTATCGGAGTATCCCGTGCCCAGCGCGTCGATGGCGAAAACCTCAAAACGGTCTGACAGCTGCAGGATTGTGTTCCGCCATGAAAACGAGTAACCCATCAGGCCGTGAATCAGCACGACTGGCGGACCTGCGCCGGCGTGCAGGTAGCGCATGCGAAAACCGTCCAGATCAACAAATCGCTCTTCCACGGATGGCTGGTTAAGTGGCGGTCCCACCGATTGCATAGATTTGTAAATTGTGCAGCTGCGGACAACGTTTTTTCTGCCGCGAACTTCTATCTAACAGTTATCGCCTCTGTCGCTTCTACGGGAGAGCGAAAGCTCTCCCGTTTTTTTGAAATCGGCCACGGGCGATCAGTTCGCAGCATGCGCGGCCTCCTGGGAAATGCTTGCGCTGAGTGACTTTTTTCTCCGTGCCCCCAGCAATTTCTTCAAAACTCGAATGCCTTTGTCGACATCTTTTTCCAGCAACAAAAACGGCGGCAGGAAGCGCAGCACTGTATCCTGCGTGCTGTTGAACAGCACGCCTTCAGCTAGCGCCTGCTCCACGATGGGACGCGCTGGCACCTCCAACTGCAGCCCTTGGATCAACCCACGGCCGCGGGTCTCGCGTACGGCTTCATAGCGATCAACCAGTTCTTTCAATTGTTGCTGAAGATATCCACCGACGCGGCGAACCTGCTCCAGCAGATTTTCCTCCTCGACGATTGCCAAGTACTCCAGCGCCACTCGGCAGGCCAGTGGCCCTCCGCCAAACGTCGTCCCGTGCTGCCCGGCAGAGATGGCAGATGCAAATTCATCCTTGGCTAGAAATGCGCCCAGCGGCAGGCCAGCAGCCAGCGGCTTGGCAATCGCGACGATGTCGGGGATAACGCCAAAGGTCTGGAAGGCAAACATCGTTCCCGTCCGTCCCAGCCCGCACTGGATTTCATCAAAGATCAGCGCGGCGCGATGACGGTCAGCTAGAACGCGACATTCTTGTAGAAATTCCGCAGAACATTCCCGGATTGCGCCTTCGCCAAAAATCGGTTCCAGCACTATGGCGCAGGTATTGGCGTTGACGGCAGTCTGCAGCCCGGCGACGTCATTCTGCTGAACAAAAGTGACCTCTTCCAGCAACGGTTCGAAGCCCTTGCGGTATTTTTCCTGGCCGGTTAATGACATGGAGCCGAAAGTCCGCCCGTGATAGGAGCCTTGCAGGGCGACGATCTGACTTTTCTCCGCGCCTCCGGCTCGATGCGCAGCCAGGCGAGCCAGTTTCAACGAGCCTTCAATCGCCTCAGTTCCGCTATTCGAGAAGAAAGCGCGGTTGAGCCCCGATAGCCCGCACAGTTTCTCCGCCAGCTGGCCCTGGTACTCGTTGTAATAGAGATTTGACAGATGGATGGCGCGGGTGGCTTGCTCGCGGATCGCCTTCACGATCCGCGGGTGCGCATGGCCGAGAGCATTGACGCCCAAGCCGGCGACGAAGTCCAGATAACGCTTGCCCTCAACGTCATAGAGAAAGCAGCCTTTGCCACGGGCAATCACCACGGGATAGCGGCTGTAGGTGGGCAGAAGGAAACGGCGCTCCCGCTCCATGATTTCTTCAGTTGTGGTCATAGGGAAATTATGATTTTAGCTGATCCGGCTTGATGGCTGGAGCGATCTGGCGACGTTCGGTTGCCCGCAAACGCCTTGCAGCATCTACTAAGAATGTGTTGTAGATCCCACTCGGAATACGGAGGGTCCAAATGAAAGCAGTGCTGGCTGTCTTGTTGTTCTCCGTCGCGGTTGCGGCCCAGATGACGGAAGCCCGTTTGTTGAAACTGGATCAGGACTTTGCGCAAGCGACCGCCAAAAAGCACCTCGAAGGGTGGATGGAGTACATGATGGACTCAACGGTAATCTTTTGGCCGAACTCCCCTCTGCACACTAGCGGACCACAAGAAATCCAAAGCTACTACCAGGAATTGTTCACTACGCCGGGCTTCGTGTTGACGTGGACGCCTCAGACCGCGGAACTGCTGCCATCCGGCAATACGGGTTACACTAAAGGCACCTTCCACTGGCTTATACCGAATCAAGAGTGTCGCTGCGCATCTGATTGGCACGGTACTTATCTGGCGGTCTGGGAGAGAAAGCCATGTCCAAACGTAGATGCGCCCTGGAAGCTCAAGGCATTGTTTCCGTCCCCCGAAGAGGGTTCGTTCGGCTGCGGCTGCGCTACTTGAGAAAGCCGGAGCCGACATTCGCGGACAGGAATGCCCGCGCCACACATGAATCCGCTCAGTCGCGTTTGGCCACCGCGTAATACCCGTTGCGGGACTGGATCTTATAGTCCTTATTGCTGTTGTGGATTTCCACCTTGCGGAAGCCGCCGTCTAGCTTGGTATTGGTTGGGATGTAGCCGATATTGTACTGGCTGCGCAGTTCGTTGGCGATCTGGTTGAAACCTTCTTTCAGCTTGTCGAACTTGTTGCCCACTTCAATGACCCGGCCGCCGGTTTCTTGGGTCAGCTTC
>Ga0187771_10002717_pt1 | contig 12237 bp, 11 predicted proteins | sample 0116_SJ02_MP15_1_FD_133139 | JGI IMG/M metagenome (GOLD analysis project Ga0187771, IMG submission 133139) | Tropical peat soil microbial communities from peatlands in Department of Meta, Colombia - 0116_SJ02_MP15_10_MG | ecosystem: Environmental > Terrestrial > Soil > Wetlands > Peat | place... | reverse complement strand
CTATTTTTCTCGCCTCCTGTGGAGTCATGGCAACCTCACCCTGAGGAATCGGTACCTTGGCTGCCTTGAGTAACTGTTTGCCTTGATATTCATACAGTCGAGCCATAGCCACCTCCTAAAAATGGTAAACATCTCGCTTACTTATATGTCAGCAGTGTATTACAATCAACAGGTATTGTCAATAAGAAATGTTTAGTTGATAAATGGTAAGGTCTTTAAACCAAATAATTTTTTACTTTTTTATATGTAGAAGCTAAATGCTTTTAAATGAGAACTCTGAAAAATTACTGCACGCTCTCTTGATTACACACCTGCCTACCCCAGGCAGGCGTAGGGCAGGGATTTCAAGAAATGATTATACGGATCTCTGGGTTTTTTCAGAAATCTCAAAAATAAAGGTTGACTTGAAAAATATTCTTTTTAAAATGGTAAGACCAATAGAGATTTTTTTATGTTTAAATCCGTCTAAAGTTTTTTTAAAGGTATCCCAAGGGAACGATGAAAAAATCGAAGCACGGGATTGCAAGTTGATTCAAAACCTCTTGACTCTTCTTAAATTTCATAATCGTATCTATCGAGGAGATAAAGATGAGGAGTTTTAATCCAGTCAACCAAAAAGATTTGGTATTTTTAAAAAAGTTAGTGGGGGAGCAGAGGGTTGCTACCGGTCAATCATATTTAGAACTTCACTCAGCAGATGAATCCTATCATAAAGGATATTTTCCGGATGTTGTGGTGTGGCCCAAAAGTGGAGAAGAAGTCAGCCTTATAATGAAAATGGCTCATGAGAGGAGAATCCCTGTAACTCCGTGGGGGGCCGGGACCAGCCTCGAAGGAAATCCCCTCGCAGTCCATAAGGGGATCGTTTTGGACTTCCAGCAAATGGATCGGATCGTGTCCCTTCGCGCCGATGCCTTTCAGGTAGATGTTCAACCGGGACTGAAATACCAAGATATGAATAGGACGTTGAGTCGGCATGGTCTTTTTTTTGCTCCTGATCCAGGGGCCAATGCAACCATTGGGGGAATGGTAGCCAATAATGCCAGTGGAGTGAGAACGATAAAATATGGAGGAACGAGGGATAATGTATTGAGGCTGGAGGTGGTCCTCCCCACTGGTGAGATCATCCGCACTGGAACCTTCGCCCATAAGAGTTCTTCTGGCTATGATTTAGTTCATCTGTTTGTGGGCTCTGAAGGAACCTTAGGGATTATCACGGAGGCAACCCTTCGGTTGGTAGGGATCCTTGAAAAATACAGCGCAGCAATTGCCAATTTCGAGTCAGTCGAAGATGCTACCAATACAGTTTATGAGATCATTGGTTCAGGATTGGGACCGGCGGCCTTAGAACTTTTGGATCAAGAAACGATCGCGGTAATTAACCAGGAGAGCAGCCTTGGCCTTAAAGAAATACCGACTCTTTTTATCGAATTTACAGGAGGGGCTGAAACAAGCTTAAAGGAAGATTTACAAAGGGTGGAGGACATCTGTGAGGTCAATCAGTCTATTGGCTTTGAATCCGGTGTTGGCAGGGATGAAAGAAATCGATTGTGGGAAGCCCGCCATCAGGCCTATGAGTTAATCAAGAGAAACAACCCCGGCCTTTCTCTCTTGATCATTGATACTGCTGTCCCCATTTCCCGGTACTCTCAAATGGTACACTTCGCAAGAGAGGCCATAAAAAAGTATGAAATTAAAGGATACGTCTTCGGACATGCGGGTGACGGGAATCTTCATCTGATCATCGCAGGGAATTTGGATGATCCAGATTTTATTAAGCGTAGGGATAAGGCCAACGAGGAAATCGTTTCCCATTCCATATCTCTCGGCGGGACAGCAACTGGCGAACACGGGGTAGGAATCGGTAAGCGAAAGTTCATGGCCCAAGAGCACGGAGAGAGTCTCCAGGTGATGAAAAAGATCAAGCAACTGTTCGATCCAAATGGAATATTAAATCCTGGAAAGATTTTTCCATAAAGGAGTTGAATCCGCAGGGTAGAATTTAAAGACTTGTCAAATTATCGAGGGGACAGGAGCTGAAACCCTGCTCACGGAATGCCCCTCGTGCCTTCATAATTTCAGAAATGCAAAGAGACAAAAGCAAAAAATTGAAATTTACAATATCACCGAATTTATCGCCCGCCTTTACCAAGAAAAGGGAAGAACCTCCACTCCAAAAGAAGCAGCCTAAGGTGTTGATAATCCCCATCGCCCCCCCTCTTTAAAAAAGGGAGGATCGGGGGATTGAAACCTATTTTCTAAATCAATACTCCGAACTAATTATTCCGCAATCCGAAATCCACAATCCGCAATTAACCTAAGATTTCCCTCAACGCTCCCATCAGACAGGCGATGTTCTGCAACTTGCAGGTCTCACCCATAAGGCCAATTCTCCATACCTTTCCTTTCAACTGCCCGAGTCCAGCCCCGACCTCAATTTGATACTCATCTAAAAGCCTTCTGCGGACGGTAGCATCCTCCACACCATTTGGGAGCACAACAGATGTCAACATCGGCAAACGGTATCCTTCCTGAGCAAAGAGTTTAAACCCAAAATTCTCTATTTCCATCTTTAAGCGATCGCCCAGGGTCTGATGCCGTTGGAATCTTTCCTCAAGCCCCTCCTCAAGGACAATCCTCAGCCCTTCTCTCATGGCATAGAACATGGAGGCAGGGGCAGTGTGGTGATAAACTCTCTCTTCTCCCCAATACTTTTCAAGCAACAACAGATCGAAGTAGAAACTTTGGACCTTAGTCTTTCTCGACCGTAGGACATCCATTGCCTTTGGACTCGCAGTGAAAGGAGAAAGGCCTGGTGGAACGCTTAGACACTTTTGGGAACTCGCATAACAAACATCAATTCCCCATTCGTCAACCCTCACATCATAACCCCCCAGTGTGGTCACCGCATCGACAACTAAAATAGTATTCCCTTTTTTGCAATAGGCCCCAATCGCTTCAAGGGGCTGCCTCACCCCAGTGGAAGTCTCACCATGAACGACGCCACAGATTTTGGCCTCAGGGTGTTTCTTTAAGACCTCGATCATTCTTTCTGGCTCAACTGGCCTCCCCCATTCCTGGTCTACCCGGATGACCTTCGCTCCGCAACGGGAGGCCACCTCTGTCATCCTCGCCGCAAAAAAACCATTGACCCCGATGATGACAGTATCCCCTGGTTCCACAAAATTGACAAAGGAAGCCTCCATTCCAGAGCTCCCTGTTGCAGAAATGGCAAGGGTGAGTCTATTCTTTGTCTGGAAAACAGCTCTCAGCATCTCGCTGATTTCATCCATACCGGATAAAAGTTGAGGATCGAGATAACCGATCACGGGAGCAGACATCGCTTGATAGACTCGGTAATGAACATTGCTCGGTCCTGGCCCCATCAGAATTCGAGGACTTGGAAACAAATTCCCCATCATCCATCCGTCCATCATCCAACCTCCTTCAGATCTAATTTTAAACCATCGCTGACAGCGAGCATCTTCAATCCTAACTCTTTTTCTAATTCATCTGCAACCACCCGGGGTACGAATCCAACATCTGCTGTGCCTAAAAAGTTTTTGAAAGACATCGCTCAAAGAAAGATTAAGGCTCAAGCTAAGGTGAAGGCGGAAACCTCAAGAAATTCTATTCTTCTCATTCGTTTTCCAATTCTCTTAATTTCTTATCATTCAGTCCAAAATAGTGCCCTACCTCGTGAATCACCACCTCTTTAACCTTCTCTTCAACCTCCTCTCTCGTCTTGCAGATCGATTCAATGGGAATTTGGAAGAGGGTGATTTTATCTGGAAGGACGTTACCATAATGAAATCCCCTTCGATCTATGGGGACGCCTTGATAAAGTCCCAATAATTCGAAGGGGGATTGAAGTCCCATCTCCGAAAGGAGATCTTGCGAAGCACGATCCTCTACCACCACATCGATGTTCTCCATTTTCTTCTGCAAAGATTTCGGAATTCTTTTCAGCGCTGAAACCACATTCTTCTCAAATTCTTTTCGGATCAATTTCATAAATAGGGCTCAAGGAGTCAAGCCTGCCGGCCGGCAGGCACAGCTTCCAGGGTTCAAGTCTGTTTTTTTCAGGTCTTCACTCGATCCCTTGACCCCTTTGCTTACTTTTGAAGCTCCGGGACGATCTTCTCAAAATAATCCAGAACCTGTGGATTCATCAGGGCATCCCTGTTCAGAACCGGTCTCCTGTGGATGATATTGGTTACAGCACTCTCCACCTTCTTCATATTTAAGGTATAAGGGGCATCGGGCATCTCCATAATGATCGCTGGGACATGGCGGGGAGAGGCCTTTTCCCGCAGGGTCTTTTTAATATTGTTCTTCAATTCTTCTGTCAAGCTTACCTCTTGAGCAAGTTTTACAAAGAGAATAATGCGCTGTTCACCTTCCCAATTCTGCCCAATGGCGAGGCTGTCAGCAACTCCCTCTATCTTCTCTACGACATTATAAATTTCAGCTGTTCCGATCCGGACTCCAGAGGGTTTCAGAACGGCGTCAGAACGCCCATAGAAAGTAATCCCCCCGGTGCCCTTGTGCATAACAATGTAATCACCATGTCGCCATACGTTAGGATAGTGTTCAAAGTAGGCGCTTCTATATTTTTCCCCATCAGGATCATTCCAGAAATAGAGCGGCATGGGAGGAGCTGGCGCTTCGCATACCAGCTCTCCTTCCTTATCCCATATGGGTCTCCCGTTTTCATCGTAAGCCTTTATCTTCATGGCCAGACCCGGCCCTTGGAGTTCCCCGGCATAGACCGGTTGGATAGGACTGCCTATCGCAAAACAGCCATTGATATCCGTACCTCCAGAGATTGAATTGAAGTGAAGATCCTGCTTGATCTCCCGATAGACCCACTCGAATCCTTCAGCTGAGAGGACGGACCCCGTTTGAGAAATTTCTCTGAGGAAGGAAAGATCATACTTCTTTCCAGGCTGGATCCCTTCGCTTCGTAGATAATTGATATAGCTCGCACTGAGGCCAAAAATGCTTATCTTCTCATCCTGCGTCATCTTCCACATCGCGTAGGCATCCGGATAATTCGGGTTGCCGTCGAACAGGACGACCGTTGCGCCCACACCTAAGGAACTGAGTAACCAATTCCACATCATCCAGCTGCAGGTGGTGATGTAAAAGACCTTGTCCTCGCGCTTCACATCGGTATGGAGCATGAGCTCTTTCAATTGATTGAGCAGGATTCCACCCGCGCTCTGTACCATACACTTAGGCTTGCCTGTCGTTCCCGAGGAGAACATGATGAATACTGGATGGTCAGCAGGTAACTGTTCAAACTCAAAAGCCAGTTTATTCCCCTCAGCAAGAAAATCTTCATAGCGAATAGCGTTGGGAATGCCCTTTATATCAGACTTATCTCCCACATAGGAGGCAATGACGACTTTCTTAAGGGAAGGTATGGCTTTGGCAACCTCTGCTGCATTCCCCAGGGTGCTGAAGGGCTTTCCCTTGTAAAAATAGCCGTCCACAGAGAATAAGACCCTGGGTTCTATTTGCCCAAGCCGATCTAAGGCGGCCTGAGCTCCGATGTCTGTGGCGCAAGAAGACCAGACAGCCCCGATACTGGTCGAGGCAAGCATAGCAATGGCCGTCTCCATTAAATTTGGCATGTACCCTGCTACCCTGTCCCCTGGACGGATCCCTATTTCCCTTAGAGATGTTGCCAAACGTGCTACGGTTGAGTAGAGCTCTGCATAGGTCATCTCCGCCGACTTCAGGGTTTCTCCCCTGAAAGCAAAAGCCAGTCGATCATCTCGATACCGCAGAAGGTTCTCTGCAAAGTTGAGCCTCGCCCCGACAAACCACCTCGCCCCTGGGAATTTTTTCAGGTCATCCACCACCTGATCGTACCTTTTTGAAGCTTTGACCTCCGTAAAATCCCACATAGCTGCCCAGAAATCTGGAATACGATCAATCGACCATTGATATAATTCATCATAGGATCTAAGTTTTTGCCCATATTTCTTGTTAACAAATTCTATAAATCGAGCCATGTTGGCATTCTTTATTCGATCTCTGGACGGTCTCCACAAAGGCTCTTTCATAAAACCTCCTTTTTAAAATAAAGTCTAAGGTTAATTGAATATCATTCCTCGTTCTTTCCGTCAAGAATAATTTGCCATCCGCAAAGTAAACCCTGCACCAGGTGTTGAAACACTGGGCTTTCTTTAAGGTAATATTTTGATGGACCCTTACATCCCTATTCTGAAGAAAAGGCCCTGAACCGTGCTGGCTCGGGGCAGGGCTTTACGGGCGCAGGATAAATGTGTTAATTTTAATTTTGACGTTAATTTTCCTATCCTATTGGTGCAAGGGCTAAATCCGTTCAGCGATATGCGCATAATGGAGATATCGGAAAGAGTGGAATTTGGGATTTTGAGAATTTATGATCGCGAAGATTGAAATTGATCAGGAACGATGTAAGGGGTGTGGACTCTGTACCATTTCCTGCCCCAAGGAACTGATTCGGATCGGGGAAGAGATCAATCGTCAGGGATATTTCTATGCTCGCTGGAACGGTCACGAAACCTGCACGGGATGCGCGATCTGCGGAGAGATCTGCCCGGATGTAGCCATCCGAGTCTGGAGGGATCGTGGAGAGTCAAAAGCCTGAAAAATTCTTGGTTAAGGGGAATGAAGCCATTGCCATGGCTGCGGTTGATTCGGGATGTCTCCTCTATTTCGGATATCCCATCACTCCACAGAATGACATCCCTGAATTTCTCTCTAAGCACCTTCCTCCTCTGGGTGGAGAGTTTATCCAGGCAGAGAGTGAAATCGCCTCCATCAATCTGCTCTTAGGGGCTTCTGCCACTGGAACGAGGGCCATGACCTCATCATCCAGCCCTGGAATCTCCCTCATGCAAGAAGGAATTTCATATATGGCGGGAAGTGAACTCCCGGCTGTCATCGTCAATATTTCAAGAAGTGGGCCAGGATTAGGAGGAATCTCTCCTTCCCAGGGTGACTATTTTCAAGCGACTCGCGGTGGAGGTCATGGAGATTACCGAATGATTGTCCTTGCCCCCTCCACCATCCAAGAAATGTATGACTTGACTTGTCTCGCCTTCGACCTCTCCGATAAATATCGGAACCCTGCCATGATTTTAGGCGATGCCCTGATTGGACAAATGAAGGAACCCCTCATCCGGAGGAAACCCGAAAAGATGAACCTTCCACCCAAGGATTGGGCCCTTACCGGAGCCAAAGGGAGGAAGCCCAATCGTCTTAAATCGCTCTATCTCCAAGACGGTGAGCTTTCAGAACATAATTGGAAGCTTTACCAGAAATATGAGCAGATGAAGAAAGAGGAAGTCCGTTTTGAAAGTTTTTTGATTGAGGACGCTCGGTTAGTCATTGCAGCCTTCGGGAGTATAGCGAGGGTTTCAAAAACCTCAGTCGAATTAGCGAGAGAGGAAGGGATGAAAGTAGGCCTCTTTCGACCCATCACCCTCTTCCCTTTTCCGGAAAAAGCTCTTAATGACCTCTCACAAAAAATCAAACTCTTTTTAACTGCTGAACTGAATACGGGGCAGATGGTGGAGGATGTAAAGCTTTCGGTAGGTCGAGATGTCGAAGTCTATTTTTATGGAAGACCTCCGGGTTCCCTTCCCTCTCCAGAGGAAATATTGGAGGAGATCAAAAAAGTTTACAGCATGGAGCATGCCGCATAGAGCAAAGTGTCTTTGCCTTCATTCCCATTCCCCTATGCTCCTTGTCCTATGCAGTAATGGAGAAACAGATGGACCTTGTCTTTAAACGTCCTGAATGCTTGATCGATGTTCCTTTCCATTTCTGTCCCGGTTGTCACCACGGGATTGCTCACCGGCTCGTCGCAGATGCCATCGATTATTTTAAGATCAGAGAAAATACAATCGGAGTTGCCTCAGTGGGTTGTTCTGTCTTTATGTATGACTATTTCGATATCGATGTTCTGGAAGCACCTCATGGAAGGGCTTCCGCAGTGGCTTCTGGAGTGAAAAGGGCCAAAAAAGACCGGATCGTCTTCACCTATCAAGGCGATGGAGATTTAGGAGCCATTGGAATTGGAGAGGGCATCCATACAGCGAACCGTGGTGAAAACATCACTCTCATCTTTGCTAACAATGGGATCTATGGGATGACCGGAGGTCAGATGGCGCCGACAACCCTTCTTGGCCAAAAGACAACAACAAGCCCCTATGGAAGGGATTTTGCCTATGATGGGTACCCTATTCGAATGGCTGAGATGCTGGCGACCTTAGAGGGAAGTGCCTTTGTGGCGCGGGTTGCCGTGAACAATCCTGCGAATCTGATGAAGGCCAAAAAGGCGGTTCGCAAGGCTTTCCAGATGCAGATCGAAGAGATGGGGTTCTCATTTGTAGAGATCTTACTGGCTTGCCCCACCAATTGGGGATTATCCCCCTTAGAGGCCAATCGCCGTGTCGAGGAGGAGATGATTCCATACTTCCCATTGGGCATTTTAAAGGAACGAAAAATGGCGGATTACTTATGATGAGCAACGAGCCCCCTCACCCAGCCCTCTCCGCCAAGGCAGAGAGAAAGGGTGAGGGGCATTGGGCGATGAATGGATAGGACGAGCGATCGCTTTTATTATGACATGATCATTGCTGGGTTTGGAGGACAGGGAGTATTGGTCATCGGAAATCTCCTGGCTTATGCCGCCATGAAGGAAGGAAGATATGTCACCTACCTTCCTACCTATGGGGTGGAGATGAGAGGAGGAACTGCCAATTGTACCATTGTAATCTCCTCTCAGGAGATTGGATCTCCTATTGTTGGAAGACCCCATGCTGCCATTGTCATGAACCTTCCTTCTTTGGTAAAATATGAACTTCAAATTCTTCCAAATGGGCTTTTGTTGGTCAATACCTCTCTGATCGACCTGAAGGAAACATCACGCAGTGACATTAGGCTTCTCCCCGTTCCTGCCAATGAGATCGCCATTAAAAATGGAAATCCCAAGCTGGCGAATATGGTGGCTTTAGGCGTATTTATCGAAAAGACAAAATTGGTTCAAATGGCTTCTCTCTTCGAATCCTTTGAAAAGGTACTGGATGAGAAGTATCATTCCCTCATTCCATATAATATTGAGGCGATCCAGATTGGAGCTCGATACGCCAAATCTCTTCCTTAGTACGGGTTAGGGGCCTGCACCACGAAAGGGTGCAAAGGCAATGCCCTGAACTACATTGGATACAGGGCAAGCCATGAACCTCACATGGTTCAGGGCAACGGGAACAAGAGGAAAACATATGGATGAAGAAAAAAGAGAGTTTGAGGAGATTCGAGTGGGGGAGAAAATTAAAGGACTGCGGGAGAAGAAGGGGCTTTCACTGAAGGACTTAGCTGACTTAACCGGGTTTTCAACAGCCCTCCTCTCCCAGATGGAGAATCACCTTGTCTCCCCATCCCTTGGGACGATCATCAAACTGGCCAGGGCACTGGGTGTGAGGGTGGGTGACTTTTTGGGTGAGTCCCAGGGAGAACCCTTCAGCATTGTGAGGAAGGATGAACGGAAAAGGGTCTCACGTTTTGCTTCAAAGGATGGGGTCAAATATGGTTATTCGTACGAATCCTTAGGATATGATAAGAAGGACCGCCAGATGGAACCCTTTATCGTAACTCTTGAACCTGCCACGGTGAAACCCTCCAAGACCTCCGTCCACGAAGGTGAGGAATTCATTTTTGTCTTAGAGGGTGAGATGGAGGTAGTCCTTGGAAATCATACGGATGTCCTTTACCCAGGCGATTCTATTTATTATGATTCGACCATTCCGCATCGGGTCCAATGCCATCAGGATAAGATAACGAAAATCTTAGCTGTGCTCTATGCACCCAGTACCTAAAAAGATCATTGTAAATTTAACATTGCAAAACTATCAATCGATCAAAGTAAAAAATATTAATACGAACAAGATGAAAAAACTATTCATTCTCCTTTTCCTTCTTCTCTCCCTTATCACATTTCCAAACATAGGTTTTGGCCAGCCACCTCTCAAGGTGGGAGTTCTGATCCCTTTCACTGGTCGATGGGGAGATTCTGGGAGGGAATGTGCAAAAGGAATGTTGGACGCGGGAAAATGGCTCAATCAACGGGATGGAGTATTTGGAAGGAAATTGGAGATGCTTCTCATTGATGATACCTCGCAACCTGCTGAGACCATGGCCGCGTATCGAAAATTGAATGAAGCTGATCAAATTCTACTCCTTTACATTTACTCAATGGAAACAACCCTTGCCCTGGTACCGCATATCCACTTTGATCGAATGCCCACCCTTACCAGTTCCTTACCTTCCCATTTAACCGCCCCTTTCAAATACCCATATATTTTTTCGGTCACTCCGACTCCTCTCGACCTATCCAAAATTGCGATGAAGTTTATTGCTGAGGAATCCGGAAGCAGAGGGAGAAAAGCAAAAGTGGTTTTTGTGGGATCCCCTGATTTCTATGGCCAACACTTTTTAGATGAGGCAAAAGAATACGGAAAGGCCTTGGGACTTGACATCGGACCTGATATTAGGATATCTGACTTTTCATCAACAAAAATGATTTTACCTTCCCTTTCCGCCATCCACCAGTACAATCCTGACTTTGCCTACTTGAGTCTCGCTTCTAAAGAAGCCTTCTTGGTGTTACAAGAGGCAAGAAAAATGGATTTGAAGACTAAATGGATCTGCAATATGAGGGCTTTCGATGAAAACCTTTCGCCCTTTGGCGGGGTTTTTGGAGTCCAGCCCGTCTCCCCTTTTGGAGAAGATGTCCCAGGGATGGCGATGATCAAAGAGGCACATCAGAGATGGCATCCCTATGATTCCCATACTCTTTCTTATGTTGAGGGTTGGGCGACCACCCAGGCGATTGCAGAAGCCCTGGGAAGATCTCTCCCTGAGCAGAGGCTTTCTCGTGAATGGGTAAAAAGTTCATTGGAGGGTTTTAAAGATTTTGTTTTGGGAGGTCTTATCCCGCCCATGACAATTTCCCGCGGTGATCACCGGCCAAGTGTAGAATCGAGGACTTTGGTTATCAAAGAAGGAAAGCTTTTCCGACATACTAGTTTTACCTCTGTCGGAAGGTAAGAGAGGGGATTGCAGTTTTATACAAAATGCACTTTTATATACTTGCTTATAAATAGTTACAGTGATAAAATCTCCTCCGATGAAGCTTGGAGAAATCCTTAAAACATACCATAAACAGATTGTGGATGAATGGATTTATCGGCTTCACACAGAGGTGAGCGACCGCTATAGAGCTCGTCCACTGGACGAGCTGTTTCACACCGTATCGAGAGCGAACGACGCAAACTTTTCCCTCTTGATCCATAATGATTTTTCGAAGATCAATGGACATATCCAATGGATAACCAATTTGCGCCTTGAGGGAGGTTTCTCCCTCTCCGAAGTTCAGAATGCTTATGAGCTATACAGAACAGTCCTCCTTCCTCTCCTCCCGAACGAATTGGATGAGAAAGACCTTCAAGATGCTTTGAAGCGGATGAATTACGGTCTTTTTTACACAATTACAAAATTCAGCAATTATTTTCAGGCATTGCATGAGAGACATTTAAGAGATTATGCTGAAAATCTTGAGGGGGAGGTGAAGAAAAGAACAAAAGAACTTTTTGAATCAGAATCTAAATACCGAATCCTCGTTGAAGAGATAAATGACGGCTATTTTGTCAATCAGAATGGTCGCATCGTCTTTGCAAATCAAGAGTATTGCGACCTCCACGGTTACTCTCTCCAGGAGATGTTAGGAAAACCCTACACAGATCTTATCGCCCCAAAATCACTCCTTATGGTGAAGAGCTTTTACGAGAAGAGAATGGCCGGTGAAGATACAAAGGACCTTTATATTTACCTGCGTCGCCACAAGAACGGCAGCATCTTGCCCACAGAGAATAAGGTGAAACGGATATTCTACCAGGGTGAATATGCTGTGGCAGGTATTTGCAGGGATATTACGGAGAGGATCGAAACGGAGAAGCGGATCCGAGAATCTGAGCGTCTTGCCCATATCGGAAAACTGACTACCTCTCTTGCCCATGAGATACGGAATCCTCTCTCATCAGTAAAGATGAATAGCCAGATCATCTTGAAAAGTATGGAGTTTGACGGGAACGATAAGAGGCGCATGGAGATCATCGTCCACGAGATATCCCGGCTGGAGAGAATTCTCGATGAGATGCTTGACTTCGCAAGGCCGGT
>Ga0187771_10002716_pt1 | contig 12240 bp, 9 predicted proteins | sample 0116_SJ02_MP15_1_FD_133139 | JGI IMG/M metagenome (GOLD analysis project Ga0187771, IMG submission 133139) | Tropical peat soil microbial communities from peatlands in Department of Meta, Colombia - 0116_SJ02_MP15_10_MG | ecosystem: Environmental > Terrestrial > Soil > Wetlands > Peat | place... | reverse complement strand
GCACGATCACGATGCCCGGAGCATCCGGTGGCAATACTTCGAGAAAAATCCTGAGCGCCTCCGTGCCACCGGTAGATGCCCCCACAACAACGACCTGCTCAGTGGTCTGTATCATTGCGCGGGAGCTGGGTTTAGCGATAATGACATCGGCGCTCAGCTTTGGTGATACGGTATGCACTGTTGCTGATATTTTTCTGACCCGCGCCAAAGAGGCAGCTTTTACTGCGTCGCAGATGCGCACGCTTGATTCGTGCAGGAACTGCTTGGTTCCCAGCCGGGGCTTCTCGATGATGTCCACGGCTCCGTACTCCAGCGCCTTGAGCGTAGTCTCCGAACCTTCGCCGGTAAGGCTTGAGCAGATGACCACGGGGATCGGGTGCTGGCTCATGATCTTCTGGAGAAACGTGATGCCGTCCATGCGCGGCATTTCGACGTCTAGGGTGATAACGTCGGGTATCTCATGCAGCATTTTTTCTGCAGCCATGAAAGGGTCCGATGCCATTGCCATAACCTCGATCCCGGGATCTACGGAAAGGATATCCGCAAGCGCCTGGCGGACCACCGCGGAATCATCGACTACGAGCACTCTGATCTTTTTTTTCATTTTGGCATCCTGTAGATCGTCGGGGCAACCGAAACCAGCGGCACATCCATACTGTGGAGTGTCTCGGAATGGCCCAGAAAAAGATAACCTCGCGGCATGAGATAGCGACAGAACTTATTCATCAGTGTTTCCTGCGTGGACCTATCGAAATAGATGATAACGTTGCGACAAAAGATAACGTCAACCTTTTCTCGGATATTAAAATGGCTCTCCATGAAATTGAGCCTCTGGAACACTACCTTTTCCCTGAGCCGGGGCACAATTCGCACGAGGCCCTTGCGGCGGTCCTTGCTCCTCAGCAGATATTTCATTTTAAGCTCTTCAGGGACAGGGGAGACGCTCTCCTGAGCGTATACGCCGAGTTTGGCTTTGTCCAGCACCTGAGTGCTGATGTCCGTGGCTAGGACCTTGAAGTCAAAGCCTGGCATTATCTCAGCAAATTCGTTCAAGACCATCGCGAGAGTGTACGGTTCTTCACCGGTGGAGCATCCTGCACTCCATACCGTGAATTGTTTCTTGCAGCGGCTTTCAGGAGATTCGATCAATGCCGGCAGAGCCTGGGATGTCAGGTAATCAAAGTGGTTAGCTTCCCTGAAAAAATCCGTCTTATTCGTTGTGATTGCATCGATACAGTGGGTAAGTTCGCCGCTCTTTCCCTCTTCGGAGAACAGGTATACACAGTAATCCTTGAATGTCTTGATGCCGAGGGCCCGCAGGCGTTTTTGCAGCCGGGATTCGAGCATGACCCTTTTGGAAAGGGGCATTTTGATGCCACATTCCCCGTGAATGAACCTGCTTAAACTGTGCAGGTCATCGTCAGATAATGACTGTGTTCCGGAAGCGATTTTTGATGAAGTGTCAGTGGTGGTCATACGAGTACCATTCATCTAACAAGATACACGAACAATAGCACTTGGTACGAATACTGCGTTATATACGAGCAATTTATGGTCACTTCCCCCTGAAATCCGGATTCCCTTCCCCTGAAGGAGAGGAAGGTGAATCCGGAAGAAGAGGAAAAGTATTTCTGCTCACGCCGAAACTTCGTCGGTGTTACGCAAGTCGGCAAGCTCGTTGAACGAGAACACCTTGTCGATATCGAGGATCATAAGGAATTGATCATTGTGCTTCCCCATACCTTTGATGAACTCGGTCTTCAGGTGCGTCCCGATCCGCGGCGCCGGTTCGATCTGGTCGTTTTCCAGGTCCATCACCTCCTGGACAGAATCCGCCAGCACGCCGAGAATGATGGTTTCTCCGTCCACCTTCACCTCGACAATGATGACGCAGGTGTTCACCGTCTTCTCGGTCACAGTCATCCCGAACTTGAGCCTAAGGTCGATGACTGGGACCACGCTTCCCCGGAGGTTGATAACGCCCCGCATGAAATCAGGAGTCCTCGGCACTTTGGTGGCAGTGGTAAAGTCCAGCACTTCGCGGACTGTGGATATATCGAGGGCGAAGATCTCGTCCCGGAGCTTGAAAGTCAGGTACTGGGTTATTTGACTTATTTCCGCTACGCTCATGGTAAGGCTCCTTTCCTTAATACTTAATGAAATCGTTGTCCAGTTTGTCGTGGCCATTGCCATGACCCAAATCAATCTTGACACCTGTGCCTACAGCGACCAGTTCCTCTGGTTCCTGAACATCCCGTTTCTTCGTAACAGGCTTGTGAGCAAGGGGGATATGAGCAACCTTGTGAGCAGTATGCTGAGGATGGTCGGCTTTGACCGCTTTATGCGATTTGTCATCTGTGGTGTCGATCAGCGATGCAATAAGGCCCTGAAGGTGTTCCGCCTGGGCCGACATTTCTTCCGCTGTCGAAGCCAGTTCTTCAGACGCTGCGGCGTTCTGCTGGATCACGGTGCTCAGCTGCTGCACGGCCTTGTTGATCTGCTCAGCGCCCTGGTCCTGCTCCCTGCTTGCGGTGCTGATCTCCTGCACAAGTTCCGCGGTCTTTTTGATGTCCGGCACGAGCTGGTTCAGCATCTTGCCTGTTCTTTCCGCATCCTTCACGCTTGAGGACGACAATTGGCTGATCTCGGCCGCTGCTTCCTGGCTTCGCTCCGCAAGCTTCCGAACCTCCGACGCCACGACAGCAAATCCCTTGCCGTGCTCACCTGCCCGGGCCGCCTCGATGGCGGCATTCAGGGCCAGGAGGTTCGTCTGCCGGGCGATCTCCTCAATGATCGAGATTTTGCCCGCGATGTCATTCATTGCGTTTACGGTCACAGTGACTGCTTCTCCGCTTTCTGAAGCGTCGTTCGATGCCTTGGCAGCGATCTTCTCGGTCTGGAGAGCATTGTCCGTATTCTGCCTGATATTCGCGGACATTTGTTCCATGGACGAAGTCGTTTCTTCAACCGAAGCCGACTGTTCGGTCGCACCTTGGGAGAGTTCCTCAGAGCTTGAGCTCATTTCCTGGCTTGCGGCTGCGACATTATCCGCTACGGTCTTAACTTCACGCAAAACCCTGGTGACACTGCGCGTGATAAGCACGGCCATCACGGCTGCAATGATGACGGCAAGTCCGCCCAGGGAGATCATCAGGATGAGAGCTGTATGATGGGCATTTTGCGCTTCTTCGAAGCGGAACTTATTCCGGTCTTGCATGTATTTAGCGTTTTCGTCGATCGCATCGATCCATTTTCGGACTGCAGGCCTGACATCATTGAGCATAAGAGTCTGGGCCTCGGCGTCCTTCCCGGCCAGTGCCAGCTCGACTACCTTATCTCTCAATGGACGCACTACCTGCTGGGCATCTTTGATCTTAGCGATGAGTTCCCTGTCTTTATCGTTATTGGCTAGTTTCTCGACTTTTGTCAATGATTCGCTGAACAGGTCACGCTCTGAATCAATATTCTTTTTGATCTCGAGTCGCTGTGCGTGGTCTTTGATCAGCAGCATGTTCCGAATATGGATAGATTCCTCTCGGACACTACTGCTCATGCTGCTTATGTCTATTAACCGTGCTACGTTGACATTCACGATCCGGTCCAGCTTATCCTGGATCAGTTCCATCCTCGAAATGCCGACGAGGATCAAAACGATCAAAAGCACCATTGTCGATCCAAACCCTATCATCAACCGTGTACCAATCTTCATTCTGTTAAACATGACGTATCTCTCCTTTCGCCGCAGTCATTAATTTACATCATTCGAACGCTGCCCCTGAAGGCGCAGCAATAAGCGCTGTTTGCACCATTGTGCCTCTTCTCAAAGTTAGGTAAAATAATTTTGCATGTTCGTTTCCTCCTGCTCTGTCTGCTGAATCAGTCTTGGTATATCCAATATCAGCGCAACGGTGCCGTCTCCCAGAATTGTTGCCCCGGATATGCCTTCGATATTTTTATAAACGCTTCCCAGGCTCTTGATCACTGTCTGGTGCCCGCCGATAACAAGGTCCACGACGAAGCCCGCCCGCTGGCCTTCCAAGGAGACGATCACGATCTGCTCTATGGCTGGCCTTTCACCAGTGATCATGAAATGTTCACGGAGCCGTATGTACGGTACGACCTTTCCCCGCACATGGGCCAAGTGACGGCCATTGGACTTCTGTATGTCTTTGTGCGTCAGCTCAACGCATTCCTCCACCAGGGCAAGCGGCATGATGAACGATTCAACACCGATCTTGACCAAAAGACCCTCTATGATCGCGAGGGTAAGGGGGAGTTTCAGCGTTATCGTCGTACTCGAGCCTTTCTGGCTGCTGATCTCGATGGATCCGCCCAGTGAATCTATGGCGCGTTTTACCACATCCATACCCACGCCGCGGCCTGATACGTTCGTGATGGTTTTTGCAGTCGAAAATCCCGGTGTGAGGATGAGTGCGAATATTTCTTTTTCCGACAGTTTTGCATCAGACGAGATCAGCCCTTTTTCCACTGCTTTAGCGCGAATGACGTCGGGGTCGAGCCCTTTGCCGTCGTCCCGGACCTGCACCATGACATGTGCTCCCGAATGCTTTGCAGACAAGTGAATTGTGCCTATCCTCGGCTTGTTTGCAACCACGCGATCCTCCGGCTGCTCGATGCCGTGATCGATGCTGTTCCTCAGGATATGCACCATCGGATCACCTAATTTATCAATGACTGTCTTGTCCAGCTCTGTTTCCGCACCGTCTGTCGTGAGCTCGATCTCCTTACCCAGCTCCTTGGAGAGGTCGCGGACAAGACGCTTGAACTTACTGAAGGTGGATCCGATAGGCAGCATGCGGATGCCCATAGTGATGTCGCGGAGTTCGGAAGTCAAGCGTTCCACGGCCTCGGCGATGGCAGGTATCTTTGTTTTTTTAAATATAGCCGCGGTCTGGCTGAGAAGCGACTGGAGCGTTACGAGTTCGCCCACCAAATCAACTAGTTTGTCCAGTTTGTCCGACGATACCCGAATGCTCGATGCGGAATCTGCGGCATGCTTTTTTTCCTGCTGAGTTTTCAAATGCTGTTGCTCTGCTAAGGCGGAAGTTACTTCATCCGCTTGAAGAGCTCCCATTTCTACGAGAACCTGGCCAAACCGTTTTTGTGCACATAGCCCCCTTTGAACGATCTCGGGGGTCACCTCTCCGCGCTCCAAGAGAATTTCACCGAGTTTCTTCTGCCCGGCGTCGGTGCCGTCAACCGGATCTTTGATAATGTCGATCTTCACCTCGGCGTCATCTTGAATAAAAAGGAAAGCGTCTTTCACTGCATTGAGCCCTTCACCGGTCGTGAGAATCACGTCCCAGTACAGGTAGCAGGATTCAGCGTTCAACTCATCCAGGGATGGAACATCCTGTGTCCGCGCCGTAATCGTGCTTGCGCCCATGTGGCAGAGTTCATTCAGCAGACCGATGGGGTCCATGCCCCGGAATGCGATATCTCGTGGTGGCCGGAAGTGGATCCTGCAGGTGATTTCCTGGTCGGCTCGTTCCGGCTGCGGGTCCGTAACAACAGGAGAGGGAAGACGGTCTGCCTTGACCGGCGCAGCCAGGTCCGGTATAAGCTTCCGCATTGAAGTAATGATCCTCTGGGCGTTATCTTTGTCGACTTCAGACGCGCCTTCAGAAACATCGAGCATCGATCGGACATGGTCCCTTGCAGCGAGGGTCAGATCGATGAGCACTTTGGTGACGGGAATTGAACCATTGCGGACCAGGTCGAAAACAGTCTCGACCTCGTGGGTAAAGACGGATATTGCCTCAAACCCGAACATCGCTCCGGAGCCCTTGATTGTGTGCATGGCTCTGAAGACCCTGCCAATGAGATTGGCATCATCGGGCCGTTCCTCCAGTTCGAGCAGCGAAGTTTCGAGCTCGGAAAGCAGTTCACGGGCTTCTTCTTTAAAGGCTTCACGGTGTTTATCCTGGATATCGTTCATAGCCAGACCTTACGTTTCATTCCAGGGACAGGTTTTGTCCGCGGAGCATGCGACAGTGCGGCCGTAGCCGGCCATGACGATAGCGTCCCGGAGCGCCTCGGGCTGTTGCCCGATCAACCTCATTACCTTGTCGACCTTCATTGCAGATCGGTGTGCGGAGCAGAGCACTTGAAGGCCGAACATATCCACCTTGTTGACACGCTCCATATTGAGGTCTAGGGAGCAACAGTTCTTTAGCATATCCAATAAAGAACTCTTCAATTCCTCCGCATGATCGATGATCATATCACCCTCGAGTATCAGCGAGTTGGATCCGCCTGATTGTTCTATCCTTGTTTTAAGCACGACATCTCCTGTTATTTTGCGAGCTTATTAACTGTTTCCAGCAAGGTAGCTGGCGTAAAGGGTTTGACGATCCACCCGCTCGCACCTGCCTTTTTCCCCTCTGCCTGCTTGTCTGCTTGCGATTCCGTCGTGAGCATGACTATGGGGGTAAATTTGTTCGACGGCATTCCCCTGAGCTGCTTGATCAAGGCGATGCCATCCATCTCGGGCATATTAAGATCAGTAATGACCATGTCGATCTTTGAGCCATTTGATTTGGTCAATGCATCCTTGCCGTCAACCGCGATAATAACCTCGAAGCCCGCGCTCTTAAGCGTAAACTCTACCAGCTGTCGCATGGACGCGGAATCGTCCGCTATCAGTATTCTCTTAGCCATTGCTTTCTCCTCCTTGGGTCCCGCATGGGAGCAGGTCGTTAGTTTTATTGAATTCGGTAACCCTTGCACGATCAGTGGGTTAGGTTAACGATTCCCGTAGAACCTGTCGTTCTGATTCCATGGTATACATCTTCTCCAGGCGAGAAAGGTCCGTGCTGCCAACCGGCGTGTTAGCAATGCCTACGCCCATCCGTTGTGCGCTTTCGGTCAATTCTGTCTTGAGCGCCTGTAGTGGTTCAATGACGTGCTCTATACGCTGCCGTGTTATATCCTGGAACTGCATAGACATGATGATTCCGCTGATATCCCGAGCGAGTGATTCGCTTTCGCCGGTGAGTTCAGCGAGCTGCTTCGTAGCCGCGTGGTTTGCTTCATCTATTTTATTTAACGCGCTTACAACGACCAGTTCTGACTCCTCCGATTTCCGACCGCTTTCGGATATCCTTCGATCAGTCTCAGCATACATTTCTTGCACATTGTTATCGATGGTGGCGATGCGCTTTCGTATTTCAAGCGCGGATGCATTCGACCTGTCGGATAGCTTACGCACCTCATCGGCGACTATGGCAAAACCCCGCCCCTGTTCTCCCGCCCGTGCTGCCTCGATGGCAGCATTCAGGGCAAGCAGATTGGTCTGGTTCGCGATGAATTCGATCTCGTTTACGATAGCGCTGATATTCTTTATATGCGCAATGATCGCTTCCATGTCCTTGAGCGTCTGTTCTTCACGGTTGGCATTGATCTTCATGCTGTCAATGACCTCTAAAAGCGTTTTTCTGCTGATGTCGAGGAGCGTGCCGCTGTTTTCGTTACCATTGCCGGCAAAGGATGTAAGAGACTGAGAGGTCTTCTTTGCCTGGTCTTGAGACCGGCCGACGATGTTCATGAAGCTTTTCCCGAGATCGAGGGCCGCGGTTTCCGTCTGCTGCATGACCTCCGCAAGCTGAGCGGTAAGCACGGGGATAATCTGCGATCGCTCTACGAGAAAGTTTGACAAAGAGCTCTGGGAAGCGTCCCATTCAGAATGATGCCGTTTCAATGTTTCTGCGTGTTCAGCAAGTAATCGGCCGGTGTTGCGTCGTATCAGCAGGTAGGTGATAGCGACAGTTCCCAAAAACAGCATGCAAGCGAGAATGATGCGGTATATTGTATTTTTAAGAAAGGCTGAAGCAAGCATGAGGGATATGCCGATAGCGATTTTTCCGCTAAGTTCCAAATTAGTGCTTAAACGTGACAATCCTTTTCCCTTTCTTCTCCCTTGCTTGTGGAGACATGTATGTGGAGATATGAATAGTGTATGCTTCTTATCGATACCATATCGAACAACAAGAGTTGTGCCGACGATGAACGTGTTGATTTTTTCTTTGCGTTAATCGCGCATGAGACATATTCCTCTTATTAGGTGTCTGCTGACTTGTCTGGCACTGCCATGCAGGATATGCATCGATTATGTGCCATACTTTTTTTGGAAGAATGCATCGTGGTTATATTGTCGGATAACTTCTAAAAATCTTTAATATTGGCATTCCAATTCAAATAATACTTAAGTTCTACAACACTGTAGGGAAGCACAAAACTTGAGGAATTATCCTTTATTATGATAAATAAGTATTGCAATTATCCATAAGTATTGCAAAATAGCATTGCAGAATGCACATGCGTATTGATGATTGAGATGTGAGGGAGGCGGAACGAAGGGAAATGAACTAAGACGAATGAGATTAAGATGAAATCGAGAAAAACGGTCTCGCGCAAAGCTGCAGAGAGCGCAGAGAAAGCAAGTGTCGCGGGTTTAACGCTTTGAGGCCATTTAGGCTTTGCGCCAATGTGCTTTGCCTAGTTTAGGTTATTCCGAAATTAAGGCGTTGTACGGATTACGACGTTATGTGGTACTTTTTTTTCTTCCTCATGAGCGTTGAATAATCGATATCTAATATTGCAGCAGCCGTCTTCTTATTGCCCTTGGTGGAACTGAGAGTTAGATGGATGGCTTGTTTCTCAATTTCCGCGAGGCTCAGGTTGTAGAGGCCGCAGGGCAGTGGCTCTTCAGGATTTGCTTCTCCTGCTGTAATAAGAAATCCTATCTGTTCGGGCATGATGATATCACCCTCGGACAGGAGCACCGCTCGCCTTATTACATTTTTCTGTTCCCTGGCGTTTCCCGGCCAAGGATACTGTCTGAGCAGCGTTTCGGCATCCGCGGAAATGACTCTGATCTGTTTTTTCAGCTCTGCTGCCGCCTTATTGCAGAATCGTTGTGCCAGGTAGGTGATGTCTTCGATTCTCTCCCTAAGCGTTGGGGAAATGATCATGAACTCGCCGAGCCGGGAGAAGAGGTCCTCTCGGAATTTTTTCCCCGCCACGACCTGCTTGAGGTTGGCAGTCGTCGTGGCGATGATCCGAGCGTTTGTGTCCACCGGTTGCATGCTCCTGAGTGGATACACCTTTTTTCTTCAATGACCCGAAGCAGTTTGTTCTGCATAAAAGGGAACATGTTCTGCACTTCATCGATGATCGGGGTGCCGTCGCCTGCAAGTTCGAAGAATCCCCGTTCTATCTTTTCAGCACCGGTGAACTCACCTTTTTCAAAACCAAACAACTCGCTTTCTACGAAGTTCCCCCCTATCCCCCCGTATCAACTGTGATGTAGAGACCTTTTATTCGCGTGCTCAGGTTGTGGATCAGATTTGCTATATACGATTTGCCTGTTCCGGTCTCTCCCTGGATAATGATCGAAAAATCGCTCCAGGCTACCTGATGTATCTGTTCAATAACTTTTTTGATGAGTGGACTCTTCCCTAATAACCATTCCAGGGGCTCCTCCATCCAGACGCCCTCTAAACAGATCGTACCGGCGTCCAACACGCTGAGCCAGGGGAGTGCGATCGTCAGGATCCTACCGAGTAAGTATGGCTGATGACCTCTCAACAAAATGTCAGAAGTCATGGCCGCCAGCAATAGCATGCCTGAGTAGCCCATGCCGAGCCAGAAAAAAACATTGCTTTCTGTTTAAAGATAAACGGGTCCCCCGAAGGTCGACTCGCGTGATAGTTCAAAACTCCAACGTCAATAACGAGCAGCACAGCAATGAGCACAAAAAATGAACTTGTACATATTGGATATCCTGTCTATGACACTCCACAGAGTTGTTTTCGTCCGCTCCAACAATTTGCGGTCGTTCCGTGCCTGACCGCCCAACTCCACGGGCGGCTGGAGACTCTCCTTCGCCGGGAGCTCCACGCCGCTGCTATCGTCTTGCTGCGTCTGTCCGTTCATTCCATAAACTGGCACTCAGTACATCAAACCGACCAAAACACATAAGACAATGAATGCAACGCTTAGATGCATCATAATAGCCTCCCTTCAGAAATATGTTGTCGTTGGTCCTGACGAAAAAAAAGACCACTTTAAATTTTTAATATGGTATGGCATGTTATGGCGCTATGGAATTATCAAACAGAACAGACCCATGCAGCGATCCGCAAATGAATGCTTTGCTTTTAACTTGCGCGCAAACATCATTGCTCCAAGATCAAACTGTACAGCGCAAAGAGAAGATGCAGGGGGTGGGACAGCATGTGATCGTGATTCAGTCTATTAGATCTCAAGCTATTTGAAACGTCATCATAAAAATGCTAATTATTCAGGTATTTTAAGGGTAAGCTGAAAGTTGTATGAGATGTCGCTCCGATTATTTTTATTGTAGCCTATTCATGCGAATTGACAATCAGGGTTTCTCCATTTTTTGCTTCGATTTCCCTGATTTTATTATTGCCTATGAGCTTTCCGCTAAAACTAATAAATTTACAAGAAGACGATTATTCTCTAAAGTTTAGAGCGTACTTCGCTTCTGTTTAAGTTATTGTTGATGCCTAAGTGTTTCATTTACCGTTCTTTCTTATAACATTTACGCGGCTTTTTGTAATTTACGCGTCGATGCGGGTGTTTCCGGTGCTTTTGGCGGCCCGAATTTTCGGGAATTCCTGTTCCACCAATCCCTAATCGGGAAGTGGCCAAAAATCCGGACGAGCGCAAACCGTCCACGTCCTGCGGTGACCGGATGTTTCTCCCGCCACGGGGTGGTATCGGCGAGTTTCTTCACCTCATCGCCACCCTTGATGGCAAGAAGCTGTGGCAGAGCAGAGCCAATGCCGAGGATGTGAAGCCACCGATGAACGGCCTGTCGTGACTGTTGCCAAGTCTCGTTCCATCCCCAGCTGTTCTTTGCCTGATGGAGCATGGGCTCGATGGTCCAACGCTTGGCATAGATCTCGATCACCTCGTACGGTTCGAGATTAATATCTGTGGCAAGAATCAACCGCTCCTGGGTCACTCCGCGCTCCTCATCTTCAAAGCTGACCCAGACAGCACGGACAAGACGTCCGTCCAGAAACCGTGCCTTGGCAATGACGCTTCGATACCGCACCCACTGAAGTTTGCCGTAGATGAACAGCTGCACCGGGGTGATCGAAAGCTTCTCGACATCGGAAGGAGTATACTTCGCTCCGTATCTTCGGGGTCGTCCCCGTTTGGCTCTTTGTCCCGGAACACGAAAAAGCGCTGTATCTTTTCTCACTTGACCGATGACGTGATGTCCGGTTTTCAATGCAGCCGAGTGCAGCGTGCCGCGCAGGTACCAGCTGTCCAGAAGCAATTGGACGCTGAAATTCTCAAAGACCGGAGTAATCACCCGAATCAAGGCTTTCGCTGCCGATCTGAACGAACTCGCGCGACGCACTTAAACCACAAAAAGGCGGAAATGCCTCAAGGCATTCATTTCCTCACTAACAAGGAAGTGACTTTTTGAGCAGCCGACTGGTCCAGCCTTGCTGATTATCTCGGAAACTCGTTCTTAGGGATCATACGGAGCCGAAATATAAGACGTTAAGGTTCACAACTCGAAGATCAGTTTTGAAAGGCTCTCCAAGCTACAAATAAAATAATGGGTTAAAGCATTATCTGTAACTCTTTTTTTATCAGGACAGTAACCGGACAGTTACTGTCTCCTCGCTCCATACCTCTGTCTGCACCTCGCATGACCCTTGCACCTGCTGTTCCTTACGACTGGCTGTCATGGGCGTTCATCTTGTTATCGCCTCGTTCTGCTTTTGCCGGGTGGCCTGCATGATCTCTTGTGCGATGCCCGACAGGGGTGCCACCTTGTGAACACCACCCAGTTTGATGGCCTCGTTCGGCATGCCGAAGACAACGCAGGAATTTTCGTCCTGGGCGATCGTATACGCCCCAGCTTCCTTCATCTCAAGCATCCCGCGCGCACCGTCGTCACCCATACCGGTCATGATCACGCCGATGGAGTTCCTGCCAGCATACTGAGCCGCGGACCGGAAAAGGACGTCAACTGATGGACGGTGGCGCGACACGAGCGGGCCGTTTTTGATCTGGACATAATATCGCGCCCCGCTCCGCTTGAGCAGCATATGGTAATTCCCTGGCGCGATCAGCGCCTGCCCGGTGAGCACGGTATCGTTATTTTCCGCTTCCTTGACCGAGATGTGGCAAAGGCTGTCCAGCCTTTTCGCAAAGGCCCTTGTAAAGTTC
>Ga0187771_10002715_pt1 | contig 12240 bp, 9 predicted proteins | sample 0116_SJ02_MP15_1_FD_133139 | JGI IMG/M metagenome (GOLD analysis project Ga0187771, IMG submission 133139) | Tropical peat soil microbial communities from peatlands in Department of Meta, Colombia - 0116_SJ02_MP15_10_MG | ecosystem: Environmental > Terrestrial > Soil > Wetlands > Peat | place... | reverse complement strand
CTCTCCTTTTCCATCGACCTCGCCGTAGGTGGATCCTCCCGTTCCTACCTTGACCCTAGCAAGCCCATCACGGTTAATGGCAAGCTCCTGAGACTGCCCGATTTGCAGTCCGACCCCACTTCACTCAGAGTGGTGGAGAAGTCCGACATCGACATCACTCCCCTTGTGGCCAGCAGCGCCCTGGGCGTCGAGAACGTCTTCGAGGTCAACTACATCCTGGGCGATAGGAGCCTCTTGAAGAGGCAGGCGGGCAACCTTTCGCTGACCCTCTCCATCATCACTCCCGAACGCAAGATGGTCAGGTTCTGCTTCTTCTGCGGCGCCCCGAACGGGTTGGGCGCCAAACAGTGCGTGCGCTGCGGGAAGCTCCTTGAAGTGGGCGGGATGCAGACGACTGTCTGCACCAAGTGCGGCGAGACCATACCACTGCGGTCCGACGTGCGCTTCTGTGACAAGTGCGGAACGCTGCAGGAGACGGCGACGCCTGAGCCGGGACGGACGAAGAGCTGCAAGAACTGCGGCGCCGCCATCGATGCGGACGCCGTCTTCTGCTCAAAGTGCGGCACCCCCCAGTGAGCTCGTCCTCACTTAAAGGCAGGGATGGCCCGATCTTAACTTAGGGTCATCAGCAGAATTGCATGGGTGCCGTCCCTTGTCGGACCCTCGGCTCCTGGCCGCCTGCAGATAACGCCCAAATTTGATGTTCCCGGCCTGATGCTTGAATGTTTTTATCACAGACTCTGTTGAACTTATGAATGTGCCATCGAGCATGCATGGTCTAGCTCGCCGCAGGATGATTCTCGCCCTGTTTGTGACCTTGATCTTTTTGGGCGTCCTCGTCTCCCATTTCGCCTATGCGCAGACCGTTATCTCCACGTTCAACGTGGGGTCTTCCCCCGCCGGCGCGGCCTATGATTCCGGCAAGGGGGAGATCTTCGTAGCCAACTTCGACGACAACACCGTCTCGGTGATATCCGACTCCAACAACACCGTGGTCGCGACGGTTAACGTCGGAGTCAACCCCGTTGGTGTAGCGTACGACCCCGCAAAGGGGGAGATATTCGTGGCCAACTGGGGCGGCACAAACGTCTCGGTGATATCCGACTCCAACAACACCGTGGTCGCCACCATAAGCGTGGGGCTCAACCCCTATTTTGTGGTGTATGACATCGGCACTTTGGAGATGTTTGTCACCAATTGGGGCTCCAACACGACCTCGGTCATACGCGATTCCACGAACACCGTGGTAGCAACGATAAACGTCGGAGCCCGACCTGCCGGCATGGCGTACGATCCCGCAAAGGGGGAGATATTTGTAGCTAACCGGGGAGCCACTACTGTATCCGTGATATCCGACTCAAGCAATACGGTTGTAACCACGATAAACGTAGGAGCCGGCCCCTGGGGGCAGCTGGCCTACGACTCTGCCAAGGGGGAGATCTTCGTAGCCAACTTCGTCTCGAACACGACCTCGGTCATTTCCGACTCCACGAACACAGTGGTCGCCACGATAAACTCGGGACCCGGATCCGCTAGCGCGGTCTACGACCCCGCCAAGAGCGAGGTCTTTGTGTGCGACTTCTATTCCACAAACGTCTCTGTGATATCCGACTCCAACAACTCGGTGGTCGCGACTGTGATAGTGGAATCCAGCCCGTTTGGGCTGGCATATGACCCTGGGAAGGGGGAGATATTCGTGACCAACGACGGATCTGCCACCGTTTCCGTGATCTCGACAGGGGAGATCTCGCCTTCCGTGCTCACAACCCTGCAGATTTCGGCGAGCCCGACTTCGGTGAGCTCTTGGTCCAACGTCACTGGGTCGACCGTCACCGTTACAGCTTTGGATCAGAACGGGAAGCCCATGGCCGGCGTCACGGTCTCGATCACGGCATCCAGCCCCGGCTATCCGATTCCGTCTTCAGTCGTAACGGACTCCACCGGAAAGGCCACGTCTCTGTTGACCCTCAGTTCGCCGATAAGTGTGTCGACGACGGTGAGCGTCCAGGCCAAGTCTGGCAGCGTCACCAGCCAGTCAGTACAAGTGACATTCATGGTTGCCTCCTCTTCAACAACGACGAGCACTAGCTCCTCCACTTCAACAACGACGAGCACCAGCCCCACGACCTCGATGACGACCGGCGTCCCCACCACAACTTCGTCAGGGAAAGGTGGGGGCGGAGGTATGACCAATACCCTGGTCGGAGCCGCCGTCGTCGTGGTGGTGGCCCTGGGCGCCGCCTTCTACTTCCTGGTCATGAGAAAGAAGCCACAGCCAGTGGTCATAGGGCCAGGGGCCTAGCAATCCTGAATTTAGCGGGGTCGTAGCTAAGAAGACGGCTAAGAGGACGCTCTCAGACTGGGCCGACCCAGGAATTGGAGGAAACCCTCGCTTCTAGCTCATTTTACGCGGCATGTCCCGCGATGAAGGCGCAAATCTGCGGGCGTTGTCGGCGATGTTAGAAGACTCTTATAGATGGAAGCGCTACGGGTACACACATGACAGCCGGAAAGCGGGGTCTCCGGCCGCTAGGGGCCTTGTCGTTTTGTTAATGATCTTCGCCGTCATTACTGCTTCGTTCTCCCACGTCGCGTATGCCCAAGGGGTCGTCGCGACGGTAAACGTGGGGTCTTCCCCTTGGGGATTAGCGTTCGACTCGGCCAAGGGGGAGGTCTTCGTTGCCAACGCGGGCTCCAACACGACCTCGGTCATATCCGATTCCACGGACACCGTTGTCGCGACGGTGAGCGTGGGAACCCAGCCGGTTGCAGTAGCCTACGACTCCGCCAAGGGGGAGATATTTGTGGCCAATGAAGTCTCCAACACGACTTCGGTTATATCCGACTCCAGCAACACGGTCGTCGCGACCGTGAGCGTGGGTTCTCGTCCCTTTGCCTTAGCGTTCGACTCGGCCAAGGGGGAGGTCTTCGTTGCTAACCTGGGTTCCAACACGGTCTCCGTCATTTCCGACTCCACGAACACGGTGGTCGCGACCGTCGGCGTGGGAGCTGTCCCCTGCGCCGCGGCGTACGACCCCGCAAAGGGGGAGATATTTGTGACGAATTACGACTCCAACACGACCTCGGTCATATCCGATTCCACCAACACAGTCGTCGCGACCGTGAGCGTTGGACTCAACCCAGACGGGGCAGCGTACGACCCCGCAAAGGGGGAGATATTTGTGACGAATTACGACTCCAACACGACCTCGGTCATTTCAGACACTTCGAACGCCGTGGTCGCGACCGTGAGCGTTGGAGACGGACCCGGCGGGCCCGTAGCCTATGACTCTGCTAGAGGAGAGATATTCGTTGCCAATGCAGTCTCTAACACGACCTCGGTCATATCCGATTCGACTAACTCGGTAGTCGAAACTGTGAACGTGGGGGCTGTGCCCACCGGCGCAGCATACGACCCCGAGAAGGGGGAGGTCTTCGTTTCCAACGGATACTCGATGTCGGTCTCCGTGCTGTCCGATTCCGTCAACGCAGTTATCGCGACGGTGAGCGTGGGAGTGGGGCCCATCGGAGTGGCCTACGACTCCGCCAAGGGGGAGATATTTGTAGTCAACAATTACCCCAACACCACATCTGTAATATCCGACACCAACAACACCGTGGTCGCAACAGTGAACGTAGGGGGAACTCCATTCGCAATAGCATACGATTCCGGCAAGGGGGAGATCTTCGTCGCGGACCTTGGCTCCAACACCGTCTCCGTGATATCCGATTCCAGCAATTCAGTGGTCGCGACCGTGAACGTAGGGACGGCCCCCATGGGGCTGGCCTATGACTCCGCTAGGGGGGAGGTGTTCGTCGCGAACTCGGGCTCCGGCACAGTCTCCGTGATATCCGACTCCAGCAATTCGGTGGTCGCGACGGTGAACGTCGGGGGCCATCCCGCCGGCGTCGCCTACGACTCCGGCAAGGGCGAGATGTTCGTAAGCAACTACGGCTCTGACAGCGTCTCCGTGATATCCGACTCCACGAACACCGTGGTCGCGACGGTGGCCGTGGGAACGACTCCCTACGTTGGCGGCGTTGCCTATGACTCTGGCAAGGGTGAAGTCTTCGTATCGAACATGAACTCCAACACAACTTCAGTAATATCCGACTCTTCGAACACCGTGGTCGCGACCGTGAACGTGGGGCCCAACCCCGTGGGCGTAGCGTACGACTCCGCCAGGGGGGAGGTATTCGTGGCGAACTGGGGCTCCGGCTCCTCCAACACGGTTTCGGTGATATCCGACTCCAACAACAATGTGGTTGCGACGGTGAATGTGGGGATGGGGCCTATCGGAGTGGCCTATGACTCCGCCAAGGGGGAGATGTTCGTAAGCGACGAGATTCCGGAATCCGTCTCCGTATTAGCGGACGCTCCATCCTCCCTCACTACCCTGGAGATTTCCGCTAACCCGACAACGGTCAGCTATACGTCACCTTCATCCGAATCGACCATCACGGTGACTGCCCTGGACCAGTACGGCGACCCCATGGCTAATGTGGAAGTCACCGTCACCGCGTCCAGTCCCGGGGTCCTCTCTGCCTCGTCGATCACGACGAACTCCGCCGGCAAAGCCACGTCATCCCTGACCCTTTCTTCGTCAATCACCGTCTCCACGACGATAAGCGTCCAGGCAAAGTCTGGCAGCGTCACCAGCCAGTCCGTCCAGGTGACGTTCGCACCTATACTCACATCAACGACGCCTACGTCAACATCGCCCCCGTCAACATCAATCCCATCAACGTCAGTCCCGTCAACGTCAGTCCCGTCAACGTCAGTCCCATCCACATCATTCCCATCGACATCCACTTCGCCGTCGACATCCGCTCCTTCATCGACAACCTCAGGGTACCCGAGCAGCACGACCTCGAATGGCAAAGGTGGGGGCGGAGGTATGACCAATACCCTGGTCGGAGCCGCCGTCGTCGTGGTGGTGGCCCTGGGCGCCGCCTTCTACTTCCTGGTCATGAGAAAGAAGCCACAGCCTATAGTCATAGGGCCAGGCACCTAGCTAGAGGATAGGCAGGCTAGTCAGGAAGCCTGTATTCCATCGGCCAGTACTATCGAAAGGATCTCCAAGCCAGCGCGCAGACTATTATCCCCCAGATCGACGTGGGGAAGAACAGGAAGTCCGAGAAGTCCGGCGCGGCGAACATTCCGGTCGCGAACCCCAAGGTCGCGAGCACTACTCCGATAAGGGCCCAGACGGACGCCCCGAGGAGGGCCACCCGCTTGCCCAGCCAACTGAGGTACAGCACCGCAAGCCAGATTAGGGCGAACACGGCGTAGAGCGCGATGGTGGAGGAGTTGGCGGGCGACTCTCCGGGCATATACTCGGAGATCGAGCTAGGAGCCGCGCTCACCACGTAGTACCAAACGGCAAGCATGGCGTAGAAAAGGACCATGAAGACCTGAAAGAAGATCGCCTGATGCCAGTTTGTTATCGCCGGCGGCGCATTGCCACCAGCTCCAGAGCCTTTCAAATCCAACGGCGTTACCTTGCGTCTCACGATGGTCGGTCAGCCCGTTCTGAAGCGTTGCCGAATTCTCAACCGGGGGTTTTCCTCGTCGCCTCGGGCCGGGTGAAAATGCCTCCTCGAACGATTAATGAAGGAGAATAGGGAAGTCGAGTCGGTGAAGAAAGTTAGGGCGACCTTGGCGGTGACGGTACTGGCGGCAGCCATCGTTCTTGTGGCCTTCGCTCCGATTTTCCCGGAGGAGGTCACCGCCGAGAGTTTGGACGGAGGGCTGCTCCTGACGAACGAGATGAAGAGCCCGAGCGTCGGAGCTGCACCTGCTGACATCACCCAGAGCGCCGCCTTCGCAGCTCAAACCCAAGGAAGAACCTACGTGTACGTGGGAGAGGTCGCGGGTAGTCCCGCGGTGCAGTACGACTTTCAAAGCCTTGGGGACCACGTCGAAGTCGCCTGCAACTCCTACGTCTACCAGGAGGTCACCGATGTGCTCTCCGTCGACGTCCCCTACGGGAACATTTCCTACGTTGGGAACCTGACGGAGGTCTCAACGCCCTATCTGGACTTCGGGAACATGACCTTCTACCATTACCTCCCCCTCTTCCATTGTACCCCGTATTCCATCTCGATGGGGAACGTGCCGTCGCATATGGTGTTCGCATCAGTGGCCTTTGCTATGACCGGGTCGGGGGCGGTGTATGCCCAAGGCATAGGGTATCTGTACGTCCACCACTACAGATGAGGGTTCGCGTTTCAGAAAGGTCCTCTGTCCAAGCCCACGTCCTAGCTGTCGGCCAGGGCCTGTCGGGATGCCCAAACAGGTTAGAGTACAGCCAACGCTATTTCCGTTGCCAATCCTAATGTGTCAAGGCGGACCTTCCACACCGTTCGAGGACCGCTGACTATGCCATGTTTGGGATTGTCCCAGACGTAGAGTAGCCCCATGGTCTTGAGTCCGAGCTTCGGGCCAAAGTAGTGAAAGGTGGAGAGCTCTAGTTCTACGCCCAGGATTCCCCTGTGACTGGCCAGGAACCTCTTGACAGGCTTCAAGTTGTGGAGCACCGCTGGCACCGAGCACGTGGTCCCTCTGACGAACGGCACATCATGGGCCTTCAGAACACGTTCGATCTTGCTTATGGACTTCGGGTCCGGTTCGACGTAAGGGCGGCTGGGGTCGTCCAGTTGTACGATCCCAGCCCTGTCGACCACTCTGTCGGGGAGCACGAGCGTCCCAATCTCCAACCTTCCTGAGCCCATCGAACCCACGAAGAAGGCGGATCTTGCCCTTCCGTCGCTTAGGAGGTGCAGCAGTTCAAGGGTTGTGGCGGCCCCATATACGTTGAAACAGATGAGGTACTCCTTGCCGCCCTTCTTCGCATAGGCGTGCTTGACCCATTCTCCCCGAGGCTCGCTCCAGGTGTCAAACTGCTTGGCAATGACCTCCGCTCTGGAGGGAACGTAGACTCCCCCGAGGATCAGACAACGGGCAGGAAGCTCCCTTCGGCCTAGGGTGATTTCGGAGAGCTTACCCATCTGTGAGTACTAACCTTGGCTTTGTATTTGAAGTTGCGCACTCCTGCCCTCCCGAACTGCCGGACGCCTCCTTCTCTACTGAGACTGGCGTTGACCCTTGACGCCATATCTCTAGGCCCCGAATGCCCGGCTCCCCAATGACTATGGGAGGCCGCGCTTTCTTCCCAGGGGGACGGAGACGACCAGGATTACGATGGAGGAGACCAGGAGGATAAGGCCCTCGTTCGTCGTTGTGAGCCAGCCTGGAAGGTTCAGCGTGAAGGGAGGGCCCGTCGAACTCGCCGTCGAGCTGGTCTGGGCGCTGGTAGTGGCGGTCATCCACCACTGGCTCAAGGAAGCGGTGTTGAAGGGCTCCACGCTCTGGGTGAGGTTCTGCACGCTCGCCTCCGTCGGATCCCTTGGTATGAAGACGTCTTCGCTGGCGTTCACCAGGACGAGCTGGCCAGTGGTTAGGCTCTCCACAGGTATGGAACCCGAGTAGACTTCGACCGACGTGCCGAGGTTCGATACGTAGACAGTGTACTCGCCCACCGGATCCGCTACGACGGCGTCGGGAGTGCCCGTCATGTAGTTGATCAGAGCGCTCGACTGGGTCTTTATGGAGTGGATGGCCCCTTCGATGAGCAGGTCGTCGACGAGGCCCACTATATGCTCCTGAGCGACCTCTTCCAGGGGCGGCTGGGCGAGCCCTTTGCTGATGATGTCCGACATGGTGTCCCCGAAGCCCAGCGCCTCTTTGACGGACATGAGGAACGATGATCCAGCGTCCTGGGCGGCGGTGTTGACCGATGCGCAGAATGTGGAGTCGTCTGGCGTAATAACGACGTCGTCAGTGGTCCCCTCAGCTCTCAGCAGGGCCACGGTGGTTCCGGCCCCTATCGTAACAGGGGCGGTCCCGGCAGGGCAGTTAGAGGGGTTGGGACAGCCTATGGCTACGACGCCATTGGCGCTCGTCTGAACGATGTCCCCGGGCGAGAGTGAGCTTGTGGACGTTGGGGACCCCGTCTCTCCGTTCACCGCGGTGAGGCCTCCACTGTAGACCGCTACTCCCAAGGAATTTGCGGTGGCCGTGGTATTTGAAACGGCAGTCGTAGTGGGCGGAGAGGTCGTAGTCGTCGGGGCCGTAGAGGTGGGCCCAATCGACGAGGGGGTGATCGTGAATTTGAAGTCTCCTCCAGAGAACGGGAAGTCATAGGTGTAGGGGGAAGCGCTGAGCTGGAGCAGGTATACTCCTCCACCGGAGACGGCGTTACCTGGAATCTCCTCGCTCTCCGTTATCGGAGGGTTGGGAGGGTCCGGGCACGTGACCGTCGCTGTCGCCGGGGCGTTGGAAGAGGTGCTGGCTATCGTGACGTCCGCCCAGCCGGTTGAGTTCACCACCCCCGAGTACTGGTCGCTCTCCGTGATGTAGAAGGTCCCTCCGCCAGAGCAGGCCCCGGAAATCGTGACCACCTCGGTGTCCTGAAAGGTCCCGCTCCCGGTGAGGCTTCCACTGGCGGACACATATATGTCCCCGGAGCCCGATCCCGAATTGGTCACACTCACCCCGCCCCCGCCCATGGAGGTCGTCAACGTAGAGGAGAGCGTCCACTGGCCCATCTCGAAGGAGCTGGCATGAAGCGTAGGAAACAGGGCCAAGACGAAGATTGCGGCCAAGACAAATCCAACGGCGATTCGAGTCCTTCTCATTGTCAATCAAGCCCCATTTCGACTACAGCCGGGACTGGCATCGGGAGGGCCCTCCCGTTGACGGAGATGAGCACGGCGTTAAACCCTCTGATTCGAGCCTTGATCAACGTCAGGGAGTTCGTCTTCCCGTCCTCAGGCTCTACCCCGAAGGGCGGGAAGGGCCGTGAGCTCCTGATGTTCATCCCACCGACGACGGCTGAGAACCCCCCGCCGAGCTTGCGCCTGTGATACTCTGTGAACCCAGTTATCACGTAGGCGGATTCCTGAGAGGCGATGGAGCCCGCGGCCCTACGGGCAAGCAGTATCGTCACGATTGCTCCTATCGGCAGGAGGATCGCCACAGGGAGGAAGATGACCTCCAAGATTGAATTCATAGCCGAACCGAGGCCCGTAATCTGTCCCAGGTTCACGTAGGAGGGCACAAAGAGTAGTCCTGCGCCGAGGATGAAAGCGGCGATGGCGTCTCCGCGGCCTCTGGCCAAGCCGGGCCTGACGTAACCCCAGGCAAGACTCCTCTCATCTGAAGACAGCGGTCTCTTCACGTATCCCGGCGCGGGTTTGGAAGGGGGTGCCACCTCCCTCGATACGGGCGCCACTCCCGCCTGAGGAAACTGATAGGCTGGTGCCTCAGGTGCAGCACCCTGTGCGACCGAGGGTTGCTGTAACACCGAGGCGGAGACCTGGAGGCTGGCCCCGCACTCCGGACAGAACTTGGCGGTCGAGCTGACGAGCTCCTTACCGCACTCCGGGCAGAACTTCGACTGCGTCCCACCAAAGGAATCGTACAGGAATCAAAGATAAAAACGTCATGCAGCGGAAAATCGCTGCGACTTGTCACAAGTAAACTAATCCCCAGGCATCCTCTGTAGAAAAAGTTCCGACGGTCTTCCCTCCTGTCTTTTCAGCCGAATTCGACGGCGAAAAAGGACTAGGTTGCAGACGTTAAGGGCCTCCCGTGCATCGCCGAATCCCTGTGGAATGGTTCCGTCGTGGCAGGCCTACGGAGTCTACGCTGTGAACGTCGCTAACGCTGGCCGAATCGACGAGATAGCGGCCTGGATCAGGGCCAGGCCTGGAGTCAGGGATGCTTTCGTCGAGGTCGTCCTGGACGTCATCTCCGTTCGCGACGGGTATGCCAAGGCGCTGGAACGCCTGACTGTCGGAGGCCCCGCGCCCGCGAGGCTAGCTCTCGCTGGGAGAAACTGACTTAACAAAAACGTAGGGAGGCGCGCTTTCGCACGCCAGCTTTGCCCGCTGCCTGTGCTTTAGCCGAAGAGCGCTAAATCGGAGATGAGGTGTGAGACGTTCGGGGTTCCCCACCCACTGGCATCGTCCCAGCCTGGTTGGGCGCTGAACCCTACGTGGTCTGGCGAGCTTGCGAGGATGTTGTTGCCGACGGTGATGTCATGGAAGTCTTGGTTGTACAGGAACGGCACGTGTCCGATCAGGTATAGGGCAGGGTTGATGAAGCCGATGGTCCCTCTATGATAGGTAGCTGCTAGCTGATCTGCAAGAGCGGCGATGGCTGACCACTGAGGCGAACCAGCGCTGGTTCCTCCGAATAGGTAGAAGCCGGCCGCCGTAGGAATCGCGCTCCAGTAGCCGAACACCCCTCCGGAGATCGCCGCATTGTAGGAGACGTCCGGCGTGGTCCTGTTGGTGAGTCCGAGGCCTAACTGGTAGATGGGCGTCTTGAATAGAAGGCTCGGGGCTCCGCCCGTCGCAGCGTCAAACGCCTTCTCATTCCAGACCTGCTCTCCGCCATATCCGACTGGGGTGCACGAAGCGGCCGAAGTGGGGTTGGGAGTGTTCAGCTGACAGGATGGGTTGTTGAGGAACTTCACGAGGCCTGTGCTGCAGGTCGACCCTGTGCAGGACGGGATTGAGCCCAAGTAGTAGGGATTCCCCTCGGTCCCACCCACTGCTGTGACCCAGGGGGAGGACGATGGGAACTCCGGATTCGCTGTAGTGAACCCAAAGGGTGAGTTGTCTGCCCCCCAGTCTCCCGCCGACGCGAAGACCGTGGTCCCCTGCAGGGCAGCCTGCTGGTAGGCCGCTTCACTGGTTGACAGCACCGCACTGACATAAGATGACGGAGCGGTCAGGAGGTCCAGCTCTGGGTCTCCCCAGCTCTGGCTTATGATGCTGTGCGGGAACATCGAGATCGCGCTCTGAACCGCTTGGGCCAGCACGAAGTCGTCATCCGAGGTCGCAACATAGAGGACGATATGCGCGCCAGGGGCCATGGCGTGGGCATACTGGGTGTCGAGGGCTATTTCCTCCGTCCACCCGACTTCGTCGCCGTTGCTCGGGTTGAAGACGGGGCAGGTGCCTCCCTGGCAGACTATCTGGATCGTCGTAGAGGGAAGGCCAAACGCCGTATCGAACGTGTTGAGGTCGCTCTGGACCGACGGGCTGCCGAATGCGTCGACGATTACGATGGTCTGGCCAGCCCCTGTGAGCCCATTCGGACCTGTCGTGGAGGGGAAGTCGTATGCCGCCTTAAGGTCTTGGGGAGTGTAGCAGATTGCCAGCACCGTCCCACCTTCAATGTGACAGTAGGGACTGGGCTGCGCGCTTGAAAGGCTGTTTCCATAGAAGTAGGCGATAATAGGCGGGGATGACGTCGCCCCGCCGCTGCCGCTGCTTGCCGCCGTTGCCGGGAAACTCCCTGGACTTGCAAAAAATATGACCAGAAGGAAAATGCCGATGAGAACTAGTCCTTTTTTGTTAAACATTTTCGCGTTTATAGGCTCTCAAGTTTTATATTAAGATGCTGCGAAAAACTCGACGCATTCGTGACTCATCGATGGACTTCGTCTATAGTAGTTGGGGGTTCGGCCGCCCGCTGGCCCCTCTAGGTGTTAGGGAATGAGACAGCAACCTCGCACCACGCGTAGGGGGTCCTCACGCTGGGGTTGGCCGTAATGGGGACGGTCGTCGCTATTCCGTCCCAGTTCACGGCGTACTCCTCGGCCGCCGTCTGCTGATAGCCGGCCCCGCCGAAGGCGCCCATCAGGAAGGTCGGATCGCCGACGGAGGGATTCGCCCTTTTGGCTCCTCCGTCAAAGGATGCGACGCCCAGAACAAATGACCCATATGAGGGCGTGAAGGTGGGCACCGAGATGGTGGTCGGAGATCCGGAAAGGGTTCCGTTGGTGGCCTCGCTCGACAGGCCGGATGCCGTGATCCCGGAGACCTCCTGGGCGATGGCGTAGAGGTCCCCTTCGCCGGTGAAGTTGACCGATAGGGTCAGGGAACCGCTTCCCTTGATCTTGGCGTACCAAACCTCGACCTCCTCGTAGTTGCCCCCGCCGCTTGCGTCCTGGGACGTAACTCGGACGGGAGTCCCCAGCTTAGCGGTCCCTGCCACTTCAGTGATTGAACCCACCGAGCCGCTGGCGTTCGAGTACCAGGCCGTGGCGACCGTTATCAGGTCCCCCGAAGATACCTTGCCGCTGAATGCAAGAGTCACTTCGCTCAACCCTTGGCTCTGAGGGATGGACAGGCTCGCCGACTGGACCAGGGTCGGAGTAGTGT
>Ga0187771_10002714_pt1 | contig 12243 bp, 8 predicted proteins | sample 0116_SJ02_MP15_1_FD_133139 | JGI IMG/M metagenome (GOLD analysis project Ga0187771, IMG submission 133139) | Tropical peat soil microbial communities from peatlands in Department of Meta, Colombia - 0116_SJ02_MP15_10_MG | ecosystem: Environmental > Terrestrial > Soil > Wetlands > Peat | place... | reverse complement strand
TGGAGGAGGAGGCGCGGGAGAGGACGCGCCGCCGTGATTCGGTGTCGCTGCGCCGGACGTTCCTGGGCGCCCTCGCGGCGGCCGGCGGACGCTCCGTCGCCCGAGCCGTGGCCCGGGGCGCCGCCGATGTTCAGGCCGGGAGCGCGATCAGCGCCTTCCTCGCCGAGCAGTCGGAGGCTCTCGACCGGGAGACGGCTCAGCTCGAGACCCGCGACCGAGCCGCAGCCCGGGAGCGAGAGGCGATCGAGAAGCGCCTCGCCGCGCTCGCCGAGGCGGGCGCCACCAACCGGCGCCAGGTGGCGGTGGGGCTGGAGGCCGGTGAGGCGGGCAGGCTCGAGCTGGAGGTCCGCTACCAGGTGCACGGCTGCCGCTGGGTCCCCGTCTACGACCTCCGGATGGTCAGCGCCGATGGGAACACCCAGCTCGCCATGACCTACCTGGCGGAGGTAACCCAGCGCAGCGGCGAGGATTGGGAGGGCACCGCCCTGGCGCTGAGCACGGCCCGTGCCCTGGGCGGGACGGTGGTGCCGGAGCTGGCACCCTGGGTGCTCCAGCCCTGGGAGCCGCCGCCGAGGCCGGGGCTGACCGCGGCCGGAACGCCGATGGCGCCCGCGGCGATGCGGAGGGAGCAGACCCTCGAGCCGGCTCCCGCGTTCGCCGCGGCCAGGCTGGCCGCAGCTGCTCCGGCCATGGAGTCCGCGGAGACCGCGAGCGCCGCGGTCGAGGCGCAGGGACCCACGGCGATCTTCCGGGTCACCGGTCGGTCATCGGTTCCCTCGGACGGCTCCCCCCACAAGGTGCTGATCGGCGAATTCCCGCTCGAGCACCGGATCGACTACATCACCGCCCCCAAGCTGGCGGCTGAGGCGTACCGCCGGGCCACCATCACCAACAGCTCGCCGGTGGTGCTGCTCCCCGGCCGCGCCCAGATCTTCGCCGACTCGCGGATGATCGGAGCGACCAGGATCCCGCTGGTCCCGCCCCGCGGCGAGCTGGAGCTGTCCCTCGGTGTCGACGACCGGGTCAAGGTGAAGCGCGAGATGGTCGGCGGAGGCGCCGAGAAGAAGCTGCTCCAGGATCGCCGAGTGCTCTCCCACGCATTCCGCATCGAGGTCAACAACCTGACCGGCCGGCGCCAGCGGGTGGTGGTCCGAGACCAGCTGCCGATCTCCCGGGACGACCGGATCAGGGTGCGCGATGCCCGGCTGGTCCCCGCACCGACCGAGCAGGACCGGATGGGGCGCCTGGAATGGGCGCTCGACATCGAGGACGGTGCCAAGCGGGAGATCTCCATCGGTTACACCATCGAGCACCCCCGCGATCTCCGCGTCCTCAACCTGCCGCCGGTGGACTGAAGCCGCGGGAAGGGAAGGGCCTGCACCCCACCCCTCATCCAGCTCACCCTCAAGCTGTCGCCGGTGCAGTGAACCTGCGCCAAGGGATCGGGCTGCAGCCCACCTTTCATCGATCCCCCACTCTCGTTCATTCATGTGATTGAAACCTGTCTCAGCGAGGATGGGCACCCATCCACGGACCCGCCGAGGGCGGATGCACCGCCCTTATGAGAGCGGGACCAGGGCTGAGGCGTGGGCGGCGGCAACCTGCTCGAGGGAGACGTCGAAGACGTCGGTGAGCGTCACCCGGTCGCCGCCGGTCAGCCCGAGCTCACGCGCCTCGACGTCGTGGCGCTGGGCGATGGTCCGGATCGCATCGACGCCGGATCGGGGAGCGCTGACCAGGAAGCGGGACTGGGACTCTCCGAAGAGGAGGCCGATCTGGACCAGCGGGGCGGCGAGGCGGAAGAAGCGCTTGTCGAGCACGGCGCCCCGGCCGCCCAGGATGCAGCTCTCCGCCAGGGCGACAGCCAGGCCGCCCTCGGCCAGGTCGTGACAGGAGCGAACCAATCCAGCGTGGATCGCCTCCAGCGTCGCCGCCTGGACGCGACGCTCCAGGTCCAGGTCGAGGGTGGGAGGCCGGCCGCCGTTGAGGTCGTGAGCGAGGCGCTGGTACTCGCTGCCCCCCAGGTCCATCCCCACCGGGCCGAGCAGGAGGACGCTGTCGCCGTCGCCGGCGAAGCCAGCCTGGCAGCGGCGCGCCAGGTCGTCGACCAGCCCCACCATCCCGATCACCGTGGTGGGGGCGATGCTCTCCCCCTCGGTGTCGTTGTACAGGGAGACGTTGCCGCTGACCACCGGGACGCCCAGGGCCAGGCAGGCCTCGCGCATCCCCTCCACCGCCTCGCTGAGCTGCCAGAAGACCTCGGGCTTCTCGGGGTTGCCGAAGTTGAGGCAGTTGGTCAGGGCGACCGGCTGCGCTCCCACCGCGACCACGTTGCGGGCCGCCTCGCAGACCGCGATGGCGGCGCCGAGGCGAGGGTCGAGCTCGCCGTAGCGAGTGTTGCCGTCGGTGGTCAGGGCGACGCCGCCGCCGGTGCCGCGCACCCGGAGCAGGGCGGCGTCTCCGCCCGGACGGATGACAGTGTCATCCCCCACCTGGTGGTCGTAGCGCCGGAAGATGGGACGCCGGCTGCCGATGTTGGGGCTGCGCAGGAGGCGGAGGAGGGTCTCGCCGATCTCCCACGGCGGGGCCATGGAGAGCGGGTCGATGCCGAGCTTGGCGTCCAGCCCGGCGGGCCGCCGGCCCTCGGGATGGCGGTAGGGGACCTCGTCGATGAGCATGCCGAGGGGCAGGTCGCAGACGACCTCGGCGCCGTCGGTCACCAGCATCCTGCCGGTGTCGGTGATCCTGCCGATCACATCGGAGTGCAGGTCCCAGCGGTCGAACTCCGCCTGGACCGAGGCGGCGTCGGCGGGGCGGACCACCAGCAGCATCCGCTCCTGGGACTCGCTGAGCATCACCTCGTAGGGGGTCATGCCCCGCTCCCGCCGCGAGACCTGGGCCACGTCCACCTCGATGCCGCAGCCGCCCCGGTGGGCGAGCTCGGCGGCGGAGCTGGTCAGCCCGGCCGCGCCAAGGTCCTGCATGGCGACGATGCGCGGGTCGCCGGCCAGCTTGACGCACACCTCCATGAGGCACTTCTCGAGAAAGGGGTTGCCGACCTGGACGGCGGGACGCCTCTCGCTGGACGCCTCGTTGAGCTCCACCGAGGCGAAGGTGGCGCCGTGGATGCCGTCGCGCCCGGTGTCCGCGCCGACCACCAGCACCAGGTTGCCCGGCCCGGCGGCGGCCGCCCGGGTGAGCCGGTCCGTCTCGATGATCCCGACGCACATGGCGTTGACCAGGCAGTTGTGGCGGAAGGCGGCGTCGAAGTACACCTCCCCGGCCACGGTGGGCACCCCGATGCAGTTGCCGTAGCCGCCGATCCCGGCCACCACGCCGTCGAGGAGATGGCGCTGCGCCGGCTCCTCGAAGGGACCGAAGCGCAGCGAGTCGAGCAGCGCCACCGGCCGCGCCCCCATGGTGAAGACGTCGCGGAGGATGCCGCCGACCCCGGTGGCGGCGCCCTGGTAGGGCTCGATCGCCGAGGGGTGGTTGTGAGACTCGATCTTGAAGACGCAGGCGAGCCCACCACCGATGTCGACCGCGCCGGCGTTCTCGCCGGGCCCCTGGAGCACCCTCGGGCCGGAGGTGGGCAGGCGACGGAGCAGCGGCTTGCTGGTCTTGTACCCGCAGTGCTCGCTCCACAGCGCGCCGATGACCCCCAGCTCGACAGGCGTGGGGACACGGCCGAGGCGGCGCGAGGCCAGCTCGTACTCCTCGCGGGCCAGGGCCACCTCGAGCAGCTGGGCGTCGGAGACGTGGACCTCAGTCGTCATGAGGCGTTGGGGGCGGGGGCGGCGAGCGGCTCAGCGGTCATCGGGGTGCCGCCCCGCGCCGGCGACGGCCACCCGGCTCGCCGGCTGGCCCGGGCCCGCCTCCCCCCTGACCGTCGGCAGCTGCGTTGTGGACAGTTTCTTTCATAACCCGTCTCGCGGGAGCGCGGCGTCCCGGCCCCCCCCGGTCCGAGATGGGGCCGCGCCCCGGGGCCGCCGGAGCCGATCCCACCGCTGCCGGAGTGACGGTGGGCGCGAAGGTGCCCGCCTCCTCCACGCTCCCCAGGATGCTGCGGAAGAGCCTCATCCCGTCCTCGCCGCCCAGCACCGCCTCGGCCGCGCGCTCGGGATGCGGCATCATGCCGAGCACATTCCTGGTCTCGTTGACGATGCCGGCGATGTCCCGCATCGAGCCGTTGGGCGAGGCGTCGCCGGCCGGCGACCCGTCAGGGCGGACGTAGCGGAAGGCGACCCGCCGCTCCGCGTCGAGGCGGTCGAGCGTCTCCGGGTCGGCGACGTAGCGGCCCTCGCCGTGGCTGATCGGGATGGCCAGCACCTCACCGGCGCGGCACTCTCGGGTGAATGGCGTCTCCGCCGTCTCGACCCTGAGCCAGGTGGTCTCGCAGCGGAACTCCAGGGAAGCGTTGCGGGTGAGCGCCCCCGGCAGCAGGTGCGCCTCGCAGAGGATCTGGAAGCCGTTGCAGATGCCGATCACCAGGCCGCCCGCGGCGGCGAACTCCTGGACGGAGTCCATGAGCGGGGCGAAGCGGGCGACGGCGCCGGTGCGGAGATGGTCGCCGTAGGAGAAGCCGCCGGGCAGGATCACGCAGTCGGCGCCCTGGAGATCGCGGTCGCGGTGCCAGAGGTACACCGAGGAGTGGCCGAGCACCTCGACGGCGCGGGCGCAGTCGCGGTCGCTCCAGGTCCCCGGGAACACCGCGATCCCGAACTTCATCGCGGCTCCAGGACCCTGAGCTGGATCGCGTAGTCCTCGATCACCGGGTTGCGCAGCAGCTTCTCGCACATCTCGGTGACCCGCCGCCGCGCCCCCTCCTCGGTGTCGGCCTCCATCTCGAGGCTGATGTGCTTGCCCACCCGGACGTCGGACACCTCGGTGAACCCTAGCTGATGCAAGCCCGCCCGCACGGTCAGGCCCTGCGGGTCGTTGACCACCGGCTTGAGCGACACCACCACCTCGGCCAGGAAGCGCATGTCATCACTCCATGGGTGCCCAGCGGATCGCGGCAGGCACCGGCGGGCAGAGCCGCGGCATGCCGGATGTCACAGTTCCAGGTCGCATACCCGCCGCGCCGCGACGCGGTAGCGCTCCGTGGTGGCCGCCACCACCTCCGGCGGCAGCTCCGGCGCCGGCGGCCGCTTGTCCCAGTCCAGCGTCTCCAGGTAGTCGCGGATGGGCTGCTTGTCGAACGAGACGGCGGGCTGTCCCTCCCGCCACTCCGACGCCTCCCAGAGCCGGGAGGAGTCCGGGGTGAAGACCTCGTCGATCAGGTGGAGCCGGCCGCCGATCATGCCGAACTCGAACTTGGTGTCGGCGAGGATGATGCCGCGGGTCCGGCAGTGCCCGGCGGCGAAGCGGAAGAGCCGCAGCGAGGCGTGCTCCAGCCGTGAGGCGAGGTCGCTGCCCACCATCTCGGCCAGCTCCCGGCGGCTGATGTTGACGTCGTGGCCGGTGTCACTCTTGGTCGCCGGCGTGAAGCGCAGCTCAGGGAGGGGCGAGGAGTCGCGCAGCCCGGCCGGCAGCGGCTCGCCGGCCAGCGTGCCCGACTCGCGGTACTCCTTCCACCCTGAGCCGGACAGATAGCCGCGGACCACGCACTCGATGTCGATGCGCTCGGCTCGGGCACAGCGCATCGAGCGCTCCCGCCACTCCGCCCAGACATCAGCCGGGACGGCGTCGTCGCGGTCGGGGAGGAGGTGGTTGGGCACGATGTCCGCGGTCCGGCCGAACCACCAGCGCGAGATCTGGGTCAGCACCCGTCCCTTGTCGGGGATGGGATTGGGCATGACCACGTCGAAGGCCGAGACGCGGTCGGTGGCGATCATCAGCAGGGTGCCGTCATCGAGGACGAAGGTGTCCCTCACCTTGCCGCGGCGGAACACGGGAAGGCCGACGTCGCGGGCGGTGGTTAGCACCGAGCTCATAACGTTCCTCCTCCGATCCCGGATTCGACAGCGAACTGAGGACGCTCGGTCTCCACCGGCTGGGAATCGGCGGCGGCGACGAGGGGAAGGCCGAGGCGGCGGAAGGTGTGGTCGATGCCGCCCAGGTAGGCGCCGAGGTCGAAGCAGGCGTCGAGGGTCTCCGAGCTCAGCGTGGCGGCGAGCTCGGCCCGCACCAGGCTCTCGAAGCCGGCCTCCCCGGCGCGGGCCCGCTCGGCCAGCCCCTGGACCGTCCGGTAGGCCCTCTCCCGCGACCAGCCCGCCGAGATCAGGGCGTCGAGGACCCGCGGGGAGCAGGTGATCCGGCCCGAGGTCTCCAGGTCCGCCAGCATCTTGCCAGGATTGACACGAACATGGGAGACCAGGCGGGTGCAGAGACGGAGCATGTAGTCGAGCGCGGCGCAGGCATCGGGGAGCAGCACCCGCTCGGCCGAGGAATGGCTGATGTCGCGCTCGTGCCAGAGGGCCACGTCCTCCAGGGCGGTCAGGGCGTAGCCGCGCAGCAGCCGGGCCATGCCGCAGACCCGCTCGGAGAGCACCGGGTTGTGCTTGTGGGGCATCGCCGACGAGCCCTTCTGGCGCTCGGCGAAGGGCTCCTCCAGCTCCCCGACCTCGGTCTGCTGGAGCAGCCGGATGGTGGTGGCCAGCCGTTCCAGGGTCGCGCCCAGGATCGCGATCGCGGCCACGAAGGCGGCGTGGCGGTCCCGGGCCACCACCTGGGTGGTGACGTCAGCGACCGCCAGCTCCAGGCCCCGGCAGACGTGCTCCTCGACCTGGGGAGGAACCGACGTGTGGGTGCCGACCGGCCCGCTCAGCCGTCCCACCGCGACCTCGAGGGCGGCGGCCGCGAGGCGCCCCCGCCCCCGGCGGACCTCGTCGAGGTGATTGGCGAGCTTCACGCCCAGGGTTATCGGCTCGGCATGGACGCCGTGGGTGCGGCCGGGCATCTGGGTGAGCCGGTGGCGCACCGCCAGGGCGGCGAGTGCCTGCTCGAGGCCGCGGACGTCCTCGTCGAGCTGGCGGGCCGCGTCGCGGAGCTGGGTGGCCAGGGCGGTGTCGACGATGTCCGACGAGGTCAGACCGAGGTGGAAGAACCGGCCCTCCTCGCCGACCGTCTCCTGGACCGCCTGGACGAAGGCGGCGACGTCGTGGCCCTGCTCCGCCTCGAGCTCGGCGATCCGGGCGGGATCGAGGCGGGCCCGCTGGCGCAGCGCCAACGCCGATTCCGGGGGGATCCGGCCGGCCGCGGCCCATCCCTCGGCGGCGAGGAGCTCCACCTCGAGCCACCTCCGGAGCCGGGAGTCGTCGCTGAAGACGGCGGCGATGGCAGCCGGCGTGTAACGGGGGATCACGCCCGCCAATTCTAAAGAGTGGTCGATGCCCGATTCTCAGGCGTTCGCCCGATGCCGGCCGCGCCCCGCGCGGGTACGCTGGACCGTCTCAATGCGCCCAGCCGTAACCCCGCGCGCCGGCACCCCGTTAAGCAGGCACAAAGCCTGGGTGAGGGCCGTGCCGTGACCCTCTCCCGGGCCCAAGAGGATGAGCTAGTCGAGCGTGCCAGATCGGACGCCGACGCGTTTGGGGAGCTGTACGACCACTACTTCGGGCAGATCTACCGGTTCGCCTACAGCCGGCTGCGGGACCAGGACGCGGCCGAGGAGGTGACCCAGGAGGTCTTCATGAAGGCGCTCCGGGCCATGCCACGGTACCGGCCCACCGGGCATCCCTTCAGCTCCTGGCTGTACCAGATCAGTGCCAATGCAATTGCCGATCACTTTCGCCAGCACCGGGCCCTGTCGAGCCTCGACGCCGCCGTCGAGATCGTGGACCCGGCACGTCCGGTGGCCGAGCGCGTCGTCGAGTCCGAGGAGGCGGCCCGGGTCTGGGCCGCGATCGACAGCCTGCCCGAGCAGCAGCGGGTTGCCATGACCCTGAAGCTCGGTGAGGACCTGAAGCTGGCTCAGATCGGCGTGATCATGGGGAAGAGCGAGGGGGCGGTGAAGCTGCTGATCCACCGCGGCATGATCGGGGTGCGGCAGCGTCTCGGCGTGGTGGTGGTGGAGGAGTCGAGGTGAGCGGCCCCTGGGACGACCCTCCGCTGTCCCCCGACGCCGAGCTGGATGAGCTCTTCCAGGCCGACCCCGAGCTGCGGCGGATCGCCCAGCTGGTCCGCGAGAGCCGCCCCGAGCCGGTTCTGGATCCGCGGTTCCCGGCGCTGCTGCGGGCTCGATTGATGCGCGAGGCGGCGACGGCGCTGGCACCTCGCCGGACCCGGTTCCACCGCCGCGGGATGCGCGTGGCCGCCTGGGGCACCTTCTCGGCGGGAGTGGCCCTGGCCGCCGCCGCCCTGATCGTCCTTTTTGCCCATCCCTCGGCCCCGGTCCACTCCCCCGCGCTGGCCGTGCAGTACTCGAACGTCAGTCACCAGCTGAGCGTGGATCCTCACCAGGCGATCACGGTCCGGTTCAACCAGCCGATGGACGAGCGGAACCAGGTCACCGTCGTCGACCAGGTCACGATCCATCCGGCCACCGCCTTCAGCGTCTCGTGGCAGAACAGGTCGACGCTGGTGGTGACCCCCGTCCATCCCCTGGCCGCCAACACCGACTACCAGCTGGTGATCCCCAGGTCGGCGGTGCGCAGCCAGTCCGGCAAGACCCTGAACACCGACGTCACCATCACCTTCGGCACCCAGCCCACCGCCACCCCCAGCCCGAGCGCCTCGCCGCTGCCAACGCTTCAGCCGGCGGTGGTGGGCGATGCCGGCCCCGGAGCGGAGGCCTTCTGGGAGAGCACGGGGATCCCGGGGGTCACCGCGTCCACGGACGGGCAGCCATCGCCGGCGGCGACCCCGACTCCGGCGGCCACCTCCTCGGCGAGCCCCAACGCGGCGGCCACGCCCAGCCCGGGTCCGGGCGGCACCTCCACGGAGTCCCCGAGGCCGACGGCCAGCCCCTCCCCCAGCGCCCCCACCTCGACCGGCGACGCATCGCCGAGCCCGGTCGCCTCCGGCACGGGGACGGCCTCCCCCTCCTCGCCGACCCCCGCGCCCACTGAGGGTGCCGCCGTGTTTCCCCAGGGCGCGCCAGCCATCGCCCTCAGCCACGCCGCCGCGACCGCGGTGGCCCTCTCGCCTGACGGCTTCTACATCGCCCTGGCGCTGGCCCAGCCCGACGGCGGCAGCAGGATCGTGGTCGAGACCGCCCAGAGCGCCGACCCAACGAGCACCGCCTACCAGGTGTGGCCGGCCGGGTCGGCCCAGGAAGCCCCGGTCACCTGGCTGGCATGGGCGAGCGGGTCCCAGCTGGTCTTCGTGACCCCCCAGGGCATCGAGGTGGCGAACCTCGAGCGGGTGGCCTCGGTCGTCTACCCGTTTGCCTCGGGGGGCTCGGCGGACGGCGTCGTGCTGGCCCCCGACGGGCGCCACGCCTTCGTGCCCGCCGGCGATGCCAACCCGGCCGCCCCCGGAGCCAGCCAGCTGCCGTCGCCCCCGCCGAGCGTCACGGCGACACCCAGCCCCGCCGCCAGCCCCAGCGCCTCGCCCGCCCAGCAGCCGGCTCCCGACGACGGCTGGCTGGTCAGCCTGCCGGTCGCGGGCCAGGCCGGGGCGGCGATCCAGCTTCCCGGAAGCGCTGAAGGTCTGGCGGCCTTCAGCGGTGACGGCCAGACGGTGGCCTGGACGGAGAGCAACACCGACGGCCAGGCTCCGACGGTGGTCGAGGCCCAGGTCAGCTCCCCCGGGACCGCCACGCCGGTGCCCGGGCTCTCCGTCGCCGGCATCACCCAGCTGGCCCTGAACCAGGATGGCAGCGACCTCGCCTACAACCTGGACCCAGGGGGAGCCACCCTGGTCTCCGGGCATGACGGAACCGTGATCGGCAGCTCCTCGGTCGAGGCGACCTCGCTCGCCTTCTCCCCGGACGGAAGCGAGATCGCCTACGTCGCCGGGAATGCCCTCGAGGTGGCGGCGCTGGGGCCGTCGTCGCAAACCAAGCCCCCCTCACCATGCGAGGGTGCCGACGCGGCGCTGAGCCTCTTCGTCGACGCCCAGGTGGCCGGTGACGCCGCCGCGCTCTCCGGGCTCACCGTCCCCGGCCTCGGTGCGGACGCGCTGACTCCAAGCGGCTTGAGCCGCGGCTACGTGATCAGCGCCGGGTGCGGGGCCCTCGAGGCCACCGGATCGCCGCTGCTCACCGCCTCGGCCCGCCTGGTCGTGGATCCGACCGGCACGGCCCCGGGTCAGCTCACCGACGAGACCGTCATCCTCCAGGAGCAGGACGGCGGCTGGGTGGTCACCGGCCTGCGGGTCCCGCCCCTCCATCCGCAGGGGAGCGGACCGGCGGTCATCTCGGTGGCCGCCACCCCACCCGAGGCTGGCTCCCAGAGCCCGGAGAGCGTGGTCACAGTGGTCTTCGACGCCGACCTCGACGGCTCCACCGTCAATGCCGCCACCCTCTGGGTCGAGGATGCCCAGGGTCGGGTGATCCCGGCGCTGAGCGCGCCCAGCTACGACCCCAACACCAGGGAGGCAACCGTCACGGTGGCCGGCGACCTGCCCGTCGGCGCCCAGGTGCTGGTGGGGACCTCCATCACCGACATCGACGGCGGCCACCCCAGCGCGGCCGCTGCCTACCCGGTCGGCGGCTAGCCCGCGCTCACGATCGCGGCGGCGATGGCGGCAGCGCGAGCCGGGTCTCGGAGCACGCGGTCATAGGGCCGTCGCCGCTCCTCCCACTCCCGGGCCCGGTCGACGAGGTCGGGGTGCTCCTCGATGAAGTGGGTGGTGTACGCGCCTCGCTGGAAGTCGGCGGAGTCGAGGATGGCGAGGTGGTAGGCGACATTGGTCCGGATGCCGGTGACGGCGTACTCGACCAGAGCCCGCCGCATCCTGGCCAGAGCTCGCTCGCGGGTCTCGGCCCAGGCCACCAGCTTGGCGATCAGGGGGTCGTAGCTGGGTGGAACCGTCCCGGGACCGGTCAGTGAGGAGTCCACCCGGACCCCGGGGCCAGAGGGCTCGTGGTACGCGGTCACCCGGCCCGGCGAGGGCATGAAGCCGGTTTCGAAATTCTCCGCATTGATCCGGCATTCGAGAGCGTGACCCCGGGGGACCACCTGCTCCTGATGGATCCGCAGCGGCTCTCCGGCGGCGATGTGGAGCTGCTCCGCCACCAGATCGACGGAGTACACCGCCTCGGTGATGGGGTGCTCGACCTGGAGCCGGGTGTTCATCTCCAGGAAGTAGAACTCGCCCTTCGAATAGATGAATTCGACCGTGCCGGCGTTCACGTAGCCGACCGCGCGGGCCGCCCTCACCGCGGCCTCCCCCATCCGGGTGCGGGTCTCGGGGTCGACCACCGGCGACGGCGACTCCTCGAGGATCTTCTGGTGACGGCGCTGGATCGAGCATTCGCGCTCGCCCAGGTGGATCACCTCTCCCCGAGAATCGGCGAGCACCTGGATCTCGACGTGGCGGGGCTCGTCGACGTAGCGCTCCAGGAAGACGGTGGCGTTGCCGAAGGCGCGCTGCGCCGTCGAGCGAGCCGAGTCCAGGGCTCCGAGCAGCTGCCCCTCGTCGCGCACCACCCGCATCCCGATCCCGCCTCCCCCGGCGGAGGCCTTGATCAGCACGGGGAAGCCGATGGCGGTGGCGGCGCGGCGGGTCTCCTCAGGGCTGCCCAGGGCACCGCTGCCGGGCACGATGGGAACCCCCGAGGCGCGCATCCGCTCCCGGGCCGGCACCTTCTCCCCCATCGCCGCCATCGCCTCGGGCGGCGGGCCGATGAAGACGATCCCGTTCTCGGTGCAGGCTCGGGCAAACGCCTGGTTCTCGGAGAGAAACCCGTAGCCGGGGTGAATGGCGTCGGCGCCGGCTCGCCTGGCGGCGCTGATGATCCGCTCCTGATCCAGGTACGACCTGGCCGGCTCGGCGGGGCCGATCTCGACAGCCTCGTCGGCGAGCAGGGTGAACGCGGCGCCGCGATCGGCCTCGCTGAAAACGGCCACCGACCGGATGCCGAGGTCGCGGCAGGCGCGGATCACCCGGAGGGCGATCTCGCCGCGGTTGGCCACCAGGACCTTGCTGAACACCGATCCCGATGGTGCCACGCACCGCCCCCGCGCCGAGCGCGCGCTCAGCGCCGGGATGCCGGCAGAGTTGCGGTCAGGGAAGCGGCTGAAGGTCGACCAGCACCCCGCTCCGTGGTGGCAGGGTGAGGCGGCCGCCGATCTGGTCCCGCTCGAGGCTCCGGTCCGTGCCCACGGCGACGCGGCCCTCGAGCCCGCCGACCTG
>Ga0187771_10002713_pt1 | contig 12243 bp, 8 predicted proteins | sample 0116_SJ02_MP15_1_FD_133139 | JGI IMG/M metagenome (GOLD analysis project Ga0187771, IMG submission 133139) | Tropical peat soil microbial communities from peatlands in Department of Meta, Colombia - 0116_SJ02_MP15_10_MG | ecosystem: Environmental > Terrestrial > Soil > Wetlands > Peat | place... | reverse complement strand
TGCGAGCGGGGCCGACGCGGGTCCGAGCACGCGCACTCCTTGAGGCGGGTTCTTCTCCAGGCAGCGGCCCAGCAGGCCGGAATACTTCAGCGCCTGCGCCAGTTCGTCCGAGCGCACCAGAACGTTGGCCAGCGCCGTGAACGGCGGATAGTGCATCCAGCGGCGATACTGCTGCTCTTTTTCGTAGAACCCGCGGTAATCGTGACGCTCGGCGAAGCGGATGGCGTAGTGCTCGGGAAAGTACGTTTGCAGGATGACTTTGCCGGGCGTCGAGCCACGTCCGGCGCGTCCGGCCACCTGCGTGAGCAATTGGAAGGTGCGCTCGGCGGCGCGGAAGTCGGGAAAGCCGAGGGCGAAGTCCGCGCCCACCACGCCCACCAGCGTGACACCGTGGATGTCATGGCCCTTGGCGATCATTTGCGTGCCCACCAGCAGGTCGAGTTCACCGGCGTGGAGCGCGGAGAGCACGCGCTCGAAGTCCTCGCGGCCGCGCACCGTATCGCGGTCGAGTCGTCCGATGCGCGCTCTGGGAAACGCGGCGTGCAGCAGGTCTTCCAGTTTCTCCGATCCTGCGCCCAGGAAGTAGATGTACTCGCTCCCGCACTTAGGGCAGACCTTGGGCACCGGCGCCTGGTAGCCGCAGTAGTGGCACATAAGGCGCTGCGCCCGGCGATGGTGGGTCATCGCAATCGCGCAGTTCTTGCACTGCACCGTCTCACCGCAGGAGCGGCAGAGCACCACCGGCGAGTATCCGCGACGATTGAGAAGAATCATGGCCTGCTCGCCGCGCGTAAGGCGCTCGCGGATCTCCTCCACCAACCGCCGGGAGAAAACCTGGTCTTCGCCGGTCTGCTGGAATTCGGCCCGCATGTCCACCAGCTCGACTTCGGGCAGAGGACGCTGCTCGACGCGCTCCGGCAGCTCCAGCAGAGCGTACTTGCCGCTTCGCGCGTTGTGGAACGACTCCATCGCGGGCGTGGCCGAACCCAGCACCACCGCCGCCCCGCATATCTTGCCGCGCATGATGGCGACGTCGCGCCCGTGATAACGCGGCAATTCTTCCTGCTTGTAAGAAGAATCCTGCTCTTCGTCCACCACGATGAGTGCCAAGTCGCGCACTGGCGCGAACACCGCGGAGCGCGTGCCCACCACGACCCGTGCCTCGCCGTTGCGAATGCGGTGCCATTGCTCCGCACGTTCAGCGTTGGTGAGGACGGAGTGCAGAATGGCCACCCGGTCGCCAAAAATCTCGTGCAGGTCGGCGGCAGCCTGCGGCGTCAGGCCGATCTCGGGCACGAGCAGGATTGCCGATCGGCCTGCCGCCAGCACGTCCTGCATGGCCGCCAGATACACCGCCGTTTTGCCCGAGCCAGTGACACCAAACAGCAGCGTGACCGAAAACCGCTTCTCCTCGACGCGCTTGCGAACGTGTTCGAGAGCCGCTGCCTGCGCGGGATTCAGCGGAAAATCCAGCACCGGCCTTGCTTCGAGGCGCGAGACTGTGATTTCGACCGGCTCTTGGGAAATCTCGACGATCCCGCGCCGGACGAGCGTTTGCAGCGTGGTCTGCGGCACGTCGAGGCTGCGCAGATGCTCCACGGGCGCCCGACCGCCGCTCGCAGCCAGAGTCTCTACTAGCTTGCGCTGATGGTCGTTGAGCTTGCCGCTGACTTCCTTCAACTGAGCAATGCGGCGCATGCGCCGGGCATCGCGCGCGCGGGAAACATCCTCGGCGGTTATCCATCCCTTGCGCACCATCCCAGCCAGCAACTCGCGGCTGGCTCGAAGGGCCGCGCGTAACGTCTGCTCGCGGGCGCCGTCGCGGGCAGAAAGGTAGTCGAGCACGCGGTACTCGAGCATCTGTTCATCCGCGCTCTTCTTGGACCGCCGCGAGGATCCCCGCTCGGCGGATTCGTGCAGCGCCTTCCATCCCGCCTCGGTGATGCGGAACGCCCGCCCACGCTTCACCTCCGCGCCCAGCGGCAGCATGGTGCGGAAGACCTCGCCTAGCGGCGCCAAGTAGTAGTGGGAGATCCATTCGCCCAGGCGCATCGATTCGGAATCGAGCACAGGGGCGACGTCGAGAATCTCAAGGACGTTCTTGGTTTCAACCGAAGGCGCGCGGTCGTGGAGCGCGGTCACCACACCTGGCAGCCGCAGGTTACGGAAGGGAACCAGCACGCGTCCGCCGACCACCGGCTCCGCCCCGTTTAGCCGGTAGGTGAAACAGGTCTCCAGGGGGACGGGCAGCGCGACATCGCAGAATTGGGGCATCGGGCTAGAGGATTGTAGCAATCAGGAGCCAGAGGCGTTACTCAGCAGCCCGGCGCGGTTTCAGCCCCAGGTACTCCATCACCAGCTGCAGGTCTTTCCAGGTTTCTTTCTTCTGGCGGGGGTCGCGCAGAAGAAATGCGGGATGGTAGGTGACGGCCAGGCGGGTGCCGCGGAAGTCGAACCAGCGTCCGCGCAGGCGGGCCATGGGCTCATTGAGGCCAAGCAGACAGCGCGCCGCGACCGCCCCCAGCGCGACGATCGCCTTCGGTTGAATCACGGCGATCTGGCGCAGCAAAAAAGGCGAGCAGGTCTCGATTTCCTCGCTCTCCGGGGTGCGGTTTCCCGGCGGACGGCACTTCACCACGTTAGCGATATAGACCTGCTCGCGCTTGAGGCCCATGGCCTCGATCATCTTATTGAGCAACTGCCCGGCACGCCCGACGAACGGACGCCCCTGCTCGTCCTCGTCTGCGCCCGGCCCCTCGCCGACGAACATCAGCTCGGCGTTGGGAATTCCTTCGCCAAAGACAATGGTCTTACGCCCGAGGCGCGCGAGGACACATCGCGTGCATTCGCCCAGATCTTCCTTAATCAGTCGTAGCGCCTTGGCTCGGTCGGCAATCCCGGCCTCCGGTTTGGGTGGGGCGAAGAGGTTTTCGGGAGCAGCGACGCCAGCAGCAATCACAGATTCTCTCGCTTCAGCCGTCCCTAACGGGACTCGCGTGTCATCTTCGCCACCTGCCCGGCACTGAAGTGCCGGACTAAATTCAGCCGCGCCTTGCGGCGCTTGTCCGGGAGAGACGTCTCGGCGATAGAAATCGTAAATCCCCAAATCACGGTAGTACTGCAGGCGGGCGGCCAGGAGTTGCTGCGTGCGGAAATCCATCAGTGACGCGACGCAGCAGGCGCAGCCTCTGACCGCTGCTGCTTGATGCGCACCACGGCGTCGAGTACGCGGTGCGCGACTTCCCACTTAGTGGTTTCGGGAACGTCGATGGTCTCCGTTGGCGTAATGATCGTTACCGCGTTGCGTTCCGAGTCCATGCCGATGCCCTTGCGCGAGACGTCGTTGACCACGATGGCATCGAGCGACTTGGAAGCCAGCTTGCGGCGGGCGTTTTCCAGCGCGTTCTCGGTCTCGGCCGCAAAACCCACGACGATCTGCGGGCCACGTTTCGAGGCCACTTCGGCGAGGATGTCAGAAGTCGGCTCGAGCTCGAGTGCCAGCGCGCCGCGGCGCTTGATCTTCTGCGCCGAGCGTTGTTTCGGCTTGTAGTCGGCAACCGCCGCAGCCTTGATGACGATGGTTGCATCACCAAGACGCGAAAGCACGGCCTGTCGCATCTCTTCCGCGGTCTCGACCGCGACCACCTCGGCAGCGCCAGGCGGGGTCAGCGCCGTCGGCCCGCTTACCAGCACCACGCGCGCTCCGCGACGCAGAGCCGCTTCCGCAAGGGCGTATCCCATGCGGCCACTGGAGCGATTGCCGATGTAGCGCACCGGATCGATGGCTTCACGCGTCGGCCCCGCTGTAACCAGCACGGTTTCGCCCGCAAGGTCCTGCCCCGCGCCCAGCGCCTGCATCACGGCGGCGACTATGGTTTCATTCGCCGCCAGCCGGCCAGGACCGGTCATGCCACAAGCCAGATATCCGGCATCGGGTTCGACCACGCGCACTCCGCGCTGCTTCAGGGTTTCGACATTGCCGCGAGTCGCCGGGTGTTCCCACATGTTGACGTTCATTGCCGGGGCGACCACGACCGGTGCGGTGGTGGCTAGGTACAAGGTGGAAAGGAAGTCGTTGGCGATGCCCTGGGCGAACTTGGCGACGACGTCGGCGGTGGCGGGTGCGACGACGAGGGCGTCGATAGACTGGGCGACCGCGATGTGTTCAACAGCAGAATCGATGTTGGGCTGTTCGGCGCCGGTCCCGAAGAGATCGGTAATGACCTTCTCACCGCTCAGTGCGGCAAAGGTGAGGGGACGCACAAATTCCTGCGCTGCCGCGGTCATGACGACCTGCACGCGCACGCCACGGTCCTGGAGCAGGCGAACCAGCTCCCCCGCTTTATAGGCGGCAATCCCTCCGGTGACGCCCAGCGCGACTTTCATGAATTGATCCTGGCCGGCGCAAAAAAGTGCGCTCGAACCGGCCCTCAGCCCTCGTTCTTGGTGATCGCCTGCTCCAGGATCTCGTTGGCTACGTCGGCGGCCGAGCGTGGGGCTTCCAGCGACCACTTGACCTTGCCGGCGGCGATCTCCTCCTGCGCGATCTTGCACGGTTTGCGGGAGTGCGTATCCACCAGCGGACGCGATCCCGACTGCAGTTGGCGGGCGCGGCGCGCGGCCACCAGAATATAACGGTAGTTGCTGTCGAAGCCGTCCATCAGCTTCATGCTCTGACCTCTCTCACTTCACACATCAACGCCCGCCGGGGGTTGCGGACAAAGCAAAGGACTCCAGAATAGGCTGGAGCGTCTGGCGCATATTGTCCTGCCGGTGACGCTCCGCGGTGACCAGCCACTTTTCTTCTTCGGCCGAACGCGGCCCGCCGGAGCGGCGCACCCGCTCGGCCAGCACGATGGCCTTCAACTCATCGATGGATTGCTCAAGCTGGTCGTTGACTAAAATATAGTCGTAATTCCTGTAATTCTCAATTTCCCGGGCCGCCGTCGCCAGCCGCTTCTGGATGACTTCCTCCGCCAGCATGCCTTCGGCCTGGCTGCGCCGGCGCAGTCGGCGCTCCAGCTCCTGGCGCGTCGGTGGCAGGATAAAGATGCTCACCGCGTCGGGGATCTTCTGCTTCACCTGCCGCTCACCCTGCACGTCAATGTCGAGCAACAAATCATGGCCGCGCTGGTGGGCGCTCTCAAGGAAGAGCTTGGCTGTCCCGTAGTAGTTACCGAAGACGTCGGCGTGCTCCAGCAAGGCGCCCTCAGCCAGCAGGCGCTCAAACTCTTCGCGCGAGATGAAGAAATACTCGTGACCGTTGTGCTCACTGCCGCGCGGCGGACGCGTGGTGTAGGAGACAGAAAACTCCAGATCGCTGACGGTCTTGCGCAGCTCGCTGACCAGGGTCGATTTCCCTGAACCGGACGGTGCGGAAATGATGTAGACGACCGTCATTCCACGTTTTGCACCTGCTCGCGCGATTTCTCGATCTCCGCCTTCATGGACAGGCCCAGCTCGGTAATGCGCAGGCCTTCGCCGGAAACGCCCGAGGTTTTCGACAAGAGGGTGTTGGCCTCGCGGTTCATTTCCTGCAACAGAAAATCGAGCTTCTTGCCAGCTTCCCCGCCTGCTTCCAGCACGCCGAGAAAATGCCGAATGTGGGTGCTGAGGCGGACGATCTCCTCCTGGATATCGCTGCGTTCGGCTAGCAGCGCGGCTTCCTGCAGGATGCGGTCGTGATCGGCGTGGCTTCCGATCAGCTCTTTCATGCGAGATTGTATCTTTTCCAGGTAGGCGTGCGAGACGGCGCCGCGCAGTTTCTCGACCTCCGCCGTGGCGCTGCGCAAGCGGGCCATGCGTTCGCACAGTTCCTGCTCGATGCCGCGCCCTTCCTCAAGGCGCATCCGGTCGAGCTGCACGATGGCTTCCGACAATCCTCCCAGGACGCGCGCTTCGCCCTCCGCGTCGAGCTGAGCTTCGCCCACGCTGAGCGCGCCCGGCATGCGGAGCGCAGCATTGAGGTCGGGTTCGCCGGCCACGCCTAACTCCCGCGCGGCGTGCCGGAACGCCTGCACATATCCGGCTATTAGTTCACGGTTCATTTCCAGCCCGCCACCCTCGGCGCCGTCGAGCACCAGCGTCAGCTCCAGGTGTCCGCGCGCAATCTTCTCCTTGAGCAGGCGGCGCAACTTGATCTCCAGCGCATCGGATTGCGGCGGCATGCGCAGATGCAGATCCAGAAAGCGGTGGTTCACCGACTTCAACGCCAGCGTAAAGCTGGAGTCCGGCCGCACCTGCCCTTTGACCTGTGCGAAGGCGGTCATGGAGCGGATGGACATGGGCTAACTTCCTGACCCCGCGGACATCCTGGGCGGCTCCACATCCAGGAACTGCAGATCATACAGCCGGCGATAGGTGCCCAGGCGGCTGAGGAGGTCCTCGTGGGTGCCGATGTCGGCGATCCGGCCGTCGTCCAGCACCACGATGCGGTCGGCTCGGCGCACAGTGGAGAGCCGGTGCGCGATCACGAACACGGTACGCCCGACGATCAGGTTCTGCAGCGCCGATTGCACCAGGGCTTCCGATTCGCTGTCCAGGGCCGAAGTAGCCTCGTCGAGGATTAGGATGGGGGCATTCTTCAGCAGGGCGCGCGCAATGGCGATTCGCTGGCGCTCCCCGCCGGACAGCAGCAACCCCCGTTCGCCGATGATCGTATCGTACCCCTCGGGCAGCTTCTGAATAAAGTCGTGGGCGAGCGCGGCTTTGGCGGCCGCGATGACGGCGCCGGCGGAAACGTGTGGCTGCCCATAAGCGATGTTGTTGCGGACGGTGTCGTTGAACAGGATAGTATCCTGCGTAACGATGCCGATTTGCCGCCGCAGCGAGGCCAGCGTGAGCTCGCGCACGTCGCGACCGTCGATCCGGATGCATCCGCCGGTCACATCAAAGAAACGCGGGATCAGGTGCGCCAGCGTGCTCTTGCCGGCGCCGCTCGAACCCACGATGGCCAGCACCTCGCCCTTCTGCACCTCCAGGTCGAAATCCCGCAGCACTTCGCGGTCGCCTTCTCCATTGTTGCCATAAGAGAAGTTCACATGTTCAAAGCGGATACTCCTGCTGAACCCGGGGAGCGTGACCGCGTGCGGCTTTTCGTGGACGTCGTCCTTTTCGTCCATGAAGGAGAACAGGGTTGCAGAGGCGCCTAGGGCCTGCTGGAAGCTGTTGTTGTAAAACGCGAACTTCCGCACCGGCTCGTACAGCTTGTAGATGGCGAAGATGAAGGCAAGAAAGGTACCCGGCGTGAACACCTGGTGGTTGATGCGGTCGCGGCCCAGCAGCAGAAGAATGGCAATGGCCATTGCGCCGAACAGGTCCATCAGCGGCGAACTCAACGCCACCGCGCGCACCGAGCGCATGTTGGCGCGGAACAGCCGCCGGGACGCTCCATGGAAGCGCAGGCTTTCCCAGAGCTCGGCGCTGAACGCCTTCACAATGCGGTTGCCGGTGATGGTCTCGTGGAGGATATTTTGTACATCGGCCAGCTTGTCCTGGCCGCGGCGCGTGGTGTGCCGGACATGCCTGCCGATGCGCCCGGCGGAAAGGATGATGAAGGGCATAAATAGCAGCAGCACCCACGCCAACTTGCCGCCCAGCGAGACCACAACGTAGACCGTGAACAGCAACACGAACATCTGTTGCAGGAATTCCGCCAGCACCCAGCCCACCGCGACCTGGATGCGCTCGACGTCGTTGACGATGGTCGAAATCAGCGTTCCGGTCGAAAAACGCGCGAAGAAACCAGCCGAGCGCCGCAGGATGGCATTGTAAAGATCGTTGCGCAAATCCGTGATGAGGCCAAAGCCGGCGTAAAACACCAGGTAGGTGCTGGCATAATCGCATATCCCCTTGATCAGCGTGGCCGCGACCAGTGCGAACGCCACCATGGTCCAGGCATTCTTGAAGTGCTCGGGGACGAATTGCTGCAAGTAGAGCGTGTAGTGGGTGCCGGGAAGGTGGGCCAGCACGATGCGGCGGCTGCCCGCGTCCGGCCGCAGGACGCGGTCCAGGATGGGCCCGATCAGCAGAAGCCGAAACCCGTCCGCGGCGCCCACGCCCGCAGCCAGGGGGACGGAGAGGAGCAGTTGGGGAGTGTAGCGGCGCACGTAATAGAGCAGCCGGGTCAGTCGCCGCATCGCGCCTCGACAATGGTGCAAAATTGGGGCAAGTTACTATTCTACTGGATTAGGGCTGCGATTCCGCTGTCTCAATTGGTGCTAGAACTCGCGGACTACTGCGGGCTGTCGCGGTGGATCGCCTTCACGTGGTAGCCAGCCTTTGCCAGGCGCTTGTAAACCTCTTCCGCGATGAATACCGAGCGGTGCTGCCCGCCCGTACACCCAAACCCGATGGTCAGGTAACTCTTGCCCTCGTGGATGTAATGCGGCAGCAGGTAAATGAGCAGCTCGGAGATGCGAGAGACAAATTCCCGGGTCTGCGGAAAGGAGCGGATATATTTGGCCACCCGTGGGTGCCGTCCGGTATAGGCCCGAAACTCGGGCACAAAATGCGGATTGGGCAGAAAGCGCACATCGAAAAGCAGGTCGGCTTCCTCAGGAACCCCTTGCCGGTAGCCGAAGCTCATGCAGGAGACCAGGATGTTCTTGTCCGTGGCTTGCCGCTGGAAGCGCTGGGTGAGGTGAGCGCGCAGCTCGTGCACGTTGAACTTGGAGGTGTCGATTACCACGTCGGCCAGGTCGCGCAGCGCGGCAAGGCGGCGCCGCTCGGCCTTGAGCGACGCCTTCACTGGCGCCGAGGTACCTAGCGGGTGCGGCCGGCGTGTCTCGCTGAAACGGCGCAACAGGGATTCGTCCGTCGCTTCCAGGTACACCACAGTGGTGGGCAAGAGCTTCTTGACTCCCTTCAGGATGGCCGGCAGCTTGTCTAAACGCTGCCCTTCGCGGACGTCCACCACCAATGCCGCGCGCTCGATCTCCGAGTGCAATACCAGCTCAGCGAAATGCGGGATGAGATCCACCGGCAGGTTGTCAACGCAGTAGTAGCCGAGGTCTTCAAAGGCCTTCAGCGCCGAGCCCTTGCCCGAGCCGCTGATTCCGGTGATCAGCACCATTCCCGGCTGATGCCGGGGCGGCCGCGCGCCCCCGTCGGCCGCGACCTTCGAATCGGCGCGCCGCTTCGCGTTCACAGAATTACGCGGCATAACTGCGATGGTAGCAGAACTGCACGATTAGAAGATGAGGACATCTCAGCAAGAGCTACTTTGCCCCAGCCCTCTTCAACATCTCGATCACCTGCTCATTGCGGGGCCGGGCGGCTGCGCGGGCGAGCACGGTAGCACCGTTCGTCATGCGCGCGTTGGGATCGGCGGCTTTTTCGAGAAGCATCTGGACAATGGTGGCGTATCCCCCGGCAGCCGCTTCCATCAAAGCGGTTCGGCCGTCGCGAGTGCGGGCGTTGGCATTGGCGCCGTGCGCGAGCAGCAACTGGACCGCGCCCATGTTGCCTGCGTCGGCTGCCTGGATCAGCGGGGTATTGCCATTGGAACTCGCGGCATTGGGATCGGCGTGTCGCGCCAGCAACGCCTCCAGGGTTCCGGGATCGCCATTCTCGGCGGCCGGCAGCAGCGGCGTCGATCCGCCGTTGTCGGTGGCATTGGGGTTAGCGCCGCACTCGAGCAACATGCGGACGGTGCGCTCGGCGCCGCGGGAGGCGGCGTGATGCAGCGCGGTCCAGCCCCGGAGATCACGCGCATCCACCATGAGGCGAACTTGCGAGCGACCGTGTGGCTTGCCCGCGGCCAGCTTGTCGGCGTGTATGGCGGCAGCCAACAAGACCTGCACAGTGCTGGGATCGTCGCCTGCAGCAGCGATCATCAACGCAGATGTGCCGTTCTTGTCCTGCGCGAGAAAATCCGCGTTGGTGGCGAGCAGGATGCGAACCAGGTCGGTGCGCTGGGCATCTGCGGCCAGAATCACCGCATTCCAGCCATCAGCGTCCCGGGCGCTGACGTCGGCATGCCGCGCGAGCAGCAGGCGCAGAATAGTTGGACTGCCATCATCGGCGGCCGTGAGCAGCGGGGTCATACCCACGGCGTCCTTGGCATTGACATCGGCGCCAGCGGAGATGAGCATGCGCGCCAGCGTGGCATCCATGCCCTCCGCCGCCTTCATCAGCGCGGTCACCCCGTGCTCGTCGCGGGCGTTGGGATCGGCGCCTTGCGCCAGCAGTTCCTGGATCTGGCTGCGATCGTCGCGCTCCACCGCGGCCAGCAGCGAGTCGTTGAGCTTTTTCCTGTCTTCGGCAGAGACGGGTTCATGGGCGGCCGGCGGCCCACCTTGCGGGCTTGCGGGCGGATTCTGCCCTGGCACGGATGACGGCAGCCACAGCAAAATCCAGACGAGTTGAGGAAATACCCGCATTATGGATTTCAACAATTTCAGCCACTTCCTCTGTGCATTGCAAGTGAGTTCTCGCGCACGCGCGTATTACGTCTACAATCAAGGTGTCCATGGGCAAGATCCACGTCCTTCCCGAGCACGTCGCCAACAAGATCGCCGCCGGCGAGGTGGTCGAGCGTCCAGCGTCGGTGGTGAAGGAACTGCTCGAGAACGCGCTGGATGCGGGCGCGCGCCGCATTCGCGTGCAGGTGGAGGCCGGCGGCAAGAAGCTCATCCAGATCGCCGACGACGGCTGCGGAATGGTGCGCGACGATGCCCTCCTGGCCTTCGAGCGCCACGCCACCTCGAAGATCCGCGACGCCGAAGATTTGCTGAGTGTCTCCACGCTCGGCTTCCGCGGCGAAGCCCTGCCGTCGATCGCTTCGGTGTCGCGGCTGAGGTTGGAGACCTGTGCCGCGCCGGAAGGCACTGCGCGGCCGTCCGCTCTACGCGAGGTTTCCGGAACCGTGATTGAGATTGCTGGCGGCAGGATTCTCAAAGTCGAAGAAGCCGGGCTGCCGGCGGGAACGTCGGTCACCGTCCGCGACCTGTTCTTCAACACTCCCGCGCGCAAGAAATTCCTGAAGGCGGAGTCCACCGAGTTGTCGCACATCGCGTCGCTAGTGACCCACTACGCGCTGGCGCATCCTGACAAGCACTTCGAGCTGCACTCTGCAACCAACGCCCTGCTTATCGCCGGGCCCGTGGCCTCGCGCTCCGAGCGCATCTACCAGGTGTTCGGCAAAGAGACTCTGGACCAGCTTCTGCCCATCGCGGCGGCGGCGCGCCTTGAGCATGTAGGCCTTCCCGAGCCGCCGCCGTGGAGGCGTGGCGAAGACTACAAGCGTCCCGAGCCGGGCGAGATGCGCGTGACAGGATTTGTCTCGCGGCCGGAGATCCAGAAGCTCAATCGCAATTCGATCTTCGTCTTCGTGAACTCCCGCCTGATCCGCGACCGCCTTATGCAGCACGCGCTCACCGAGGCCTATCGCAATATTTTGCCGCCCACCGTCTTTCCGGTCGTACTGCTGTTTTTGGAATTGCCCAGCGGAGAAGTGGACGTGAATGTGCACCCGTCGAAGACCGAAGTCCGCTTCCGTCAGCAGGGGTTTGTGCATGACTTTGTGCGCGACTCGGTGCGTGCGGCGCTGATGAAGACGCGTCCCGTGCCTCAGTTCACCACAGAAATCCACGCGCAACCCACCGCCTCGCAAGCGCTCTCGCCTATGATCACCCCGCGTACGGGCACGCAAGCCGCCGACGCCGGATTCAGGCTCGAGCCGCCTCCCATCCCGCCCCGTGAGGAGCGGTTCCGGTTCGGAGAGGGGATCGAGATCACGGCGAACGCCGCGGTCAGCGTGCTGGGCAGAGCGGAAACGCAAGGTTCCTCGACTCGCGCTCCCTCACATGCGTTCGGTCGCACATCGCTCGGGATGACAGTGAGTGGAGAGTGTGGAGGGATCATTGACGCTGTACACGAGAACGGTGACGGCACGTCGTTGGCCACGCTGTCGCCGCTCGGGCAGTTGCGCGACTCCTTCATCCTGGCGGTAAACGACGAGGGCTTGTGGATCGTCGACCAGCATGTGGCGCACGAGCGCGTGCTGTTCGAGCGCGTGCTGCGGCAGCGGGCCGCCGAGCGCGTCGAGCGGCAGCAACTGCTGATGCCGCTGATCGTCGAACTCACGCCCAGTCGGCAGGCCGTCTTCAGCGAGATCTCCGACGAACTGCGGCGCAACGGATTCGAGGTCGAGCCCTTCGGTTCGCGCACCATCGCGGTGAAGGCGTCGCCGGCGGGCGTCGATGCCAGCGACGTCGAGCGCATGCTGCACGAACTGCTCGA
>Ga0187771_10002712_pt1 | contig 12246 bp, 6 predicted proteins | sample 0116_SJ02_MP15_1_FD_133139 | JGI IMG/M metagenome (GOLD analysis project Ga0187771, IMG submission 133139) | Tropical peat soil microbial communities from peatlands in Department of Meta, Colombia - 0116_SJ02_MP15_10_MG | ecosystem: Environmental > Terrestrial > Soil > Wetlands > Peat | place... | reverse complement strand
TTGCTGGCGCACCCAAGCCCCAATTCCAGCCGGGACGCGGATTGCTAGCTCCCTCGACACGCCTTTGCCTTCCTTTTGCCATCAAAAAACTTGGGTGCAACTTGGGTGCAAAACCCCATGAGTTTCGGCCTTTCTTCGCCAGTTTTGGGGGCTAAGGGCAACACAATCAGCGAGACTTAGCGAATGTCCGGCGATCTCATAACCCAAAGGTCGCTGGTTCAAATCCAGCCCCCGCAACCAAGCCTTTTATAACGCCCTCTGGCAGACGGTAGCTGATTTTGACCTTTAGGGTCTCGGGCTCTAGTTTGATCTCTTGCACCCATGCCCGCAGGAGCTGCTTTCGCTCAGCGGGTAGGCCGCGTTGCATCAACTTGGCGGTTTGACGGCGGTATGCCATAGAGGAGGGCTTGGCCGATGCTCAATGGGCGAACAGCCGCCTTCGGTAGCTAAGCGCGGAGCGCTCCTCCTGCATGTCGCGGAAAGTGGAGGAGATAAACACCTGGATTTCGCGTTGCCGAACCTGTGTGGCGGTCGTCATTAAAGCTGCATCCCCACTTTTCACCGCGTCGCTTGTTTCCTTTTTTGGAGCCGGCGTCGATTTCGGGCCTAGTTTGGGGGGTGGCGGGGCGGAAAGACCGGGGGGCCTGCTAGTAAGCGGTGAGGGCTGCGCAGGCGACTGGTCTTTGGACCTCCCAAAGCGTTTCTTCCATAGGTTTGTCAAAAAACCCATTTTCTCTTTCCTTTCTCACTTGTGGGTTTCCACAAGCCCGCAATTGACGTCCAGCATGCCGATACTGCTATCAGTCACCTCGAGCTGCTCCACCGCAAGTGGCTAGTCCGTGCCGCCGCCGGGCTGCCCACCCCTTCTTACCGCGAGACCGGCATCCGCCAACAAGCCTGGCCAATTGCGCGCTGCGGAGCGGTCCCAGTCCCTGATGGATTCGGGCAATTTACTCCAGCCAACAAGGTCGGGATGGAGTTTTTTCTGTGTGTCCCGAACGTCACCGTAGCGCCAGCCCTGCTGTAGCCGCTCGACGACCCAGCGGCCGTGTTCCATCTCAGCCAGCAGTTCGATCTCTTCCTTCGTCAACTCCAGTGGCTCCGCGGGAGCCTTTGCCTGTTCGATGTTGAAGCCCGCCCGCTCCAGGAATGCAGCGATAGCCGCGGCTTGCATTCGGTTCGAGTGACGAAAACCCTCCTCGAGTTTGTCCCACGGCTTCATGGCAGGATCGGGGTTCACGTAGTGTTTCTCTTCGAGGTACGCCGCGTGGATTTTCTCCGCGGCCACTTCCACTTGCTCACTCGTCAATGCCGGCCGTGGCGGCTGGAGGAACGCTTGCACGCTCCGCTTGTCGTCCGGCAAGCCAATCAGTCCACTGTAATCACGCCAATCCGGATCTGCCTGTATATCCGCAGCCGCTCGCGTCGCGGGCTCCATGACCCCGACGGAAGCCCCGAGGGCCAGCGCGAGGCAGTATTCGAAGGCCGAAATGGGCCCCCCATCAATTCCCAGCACCCGAACGTCCTGCGGTTTTACGCCCGCCAACAACAGGTCGGTCCAATACTGGAGAGCATGCACTGGCCCGTAGGTGAGCCCTTCCGACGGCACCCAGTCGGTGTAACCCTTGCCGATGGGTTGGTCATAGGGAAGATTGCGCGGAATGTAGCCCAGGACTTCCAGCGGCCCGCCTTTTTGCGCGTGTTCTGCCAGAGCAATATCTCCAGCCAATCCGGCCACGCCGGCGCTGGTCCCGCCTGAGATGAGGGTTCCCCCGAAGCCCTTGAACGCGTCAAGCACGACCTGCCGAAAACGCTCGATGTTCGCCTGAAAGGCGCGTGCCGTGCCTCCAACCAGGATCACGACCGGCTGGATGAAGGATTGCCACTTGGCAGACAACCCCGCGGGCTGCTGACCTTTCCACACGGCTTCCCCCAACAGCAGCAGTTGCAGAATCCAAGCCTGCGACTCCGGTAACTCCCGGCCACGATTGATCCGGTGCACAAACGTGATCTCCGCCTCGAGCGCGGAGAAAGGCACGGTGCTTTCCTTCTCGAGGCAAAGTTGGATTGCCTTGGCGTACGCCGCCAGACTATCGAACGGCTGATCCAGGAGCAGTTGGAGCCGCCCGATGGTGAAGAAAGACCATGGCAGTTCTATGCCGGCATCGATGTAGTCACGACACCTGCTGATCGCCTGCTTAAAGCTCGGCGCCAAGGCGCTGCGCAAGCCCATTTTCTCACCCAGGAAAATCTCGTATTCTACAAAGGAGGCCAAATGGAATGGGCTTGCCGGGTCCGCATCCAGCGCGGCTCGATGCGCGTCGCGGGCCTTCGTCTCATTGTTTGGAATCTGAGATTGGGCCCAGGCCCGGTACCCCAATGTACGCGTGCGCAGGCTACCTGCGGCGTCTTTGAGCGCGGACTCGATTTCGGCGCATCCCTTTTTGAATGCCTCGCTATGCGGCTCCGCGGCGTGGACGCGACACAGCGCGTGCCCGTGCTCGGCCAGGACTTCGGTTTCGGACTTGCCCGCGGTGCCGACGAAGGGCTGCAACAATTCCACGATTCGCGCGTGGTTGCCGGTGGCGCGGGCCAATTGGGCGAGGCGCAGGGCGATTACCGGCCGCTGCGCGGGGTCCGGCTCGCTCTCCAGCACCATCTCGAGAATGTCCGTCTCCTCCTCCAACCGCTTCCTGTGCATATAGGCGCCGTAGTGGAGTTTGTAGGCATCCAGTTCGCGCACGCATTTGCCAAACTCCTCATCGCCTTCTTCGAGCAGCGCCGCCACGCGCGCTAATTCCCGTGTCAAATTTTCCTGTACCCTCAGGCTTGTCTTGTAAATCCGGTCGTGGCTGATGCTGGCGTGAGCATGTTGGAGCAGGGTGCGGACCTGAATCTCAGCCTTGCGGTCGCCGATTCCGGCCGGGACTTCGAGCCCGAACATCTTCTCGCCTTTGAGCTGGACCACGTAGTGGACCGAGAGGTAGCCGAACTCTTCCGTCTTGAGCCGGGTGCGCACGTCCAAGCTGTTCTTTTCGTCAATCACGAAGTTCTCGCGGATCAGCGCGCAGATCTGATCCACCTCCGCTTGCGTTTCCGTGATCACGCGCGCGCCGCAGAGGTCTGTCGGCCCTATCCCGAGTGACATGTACTTCTTGGCCTTGCGCGCCATTTTCTCGGCGAAGCTCGCGAAGCTCTTGGGGCGTGCCTGCACGATCGCCATCGGCGCCTGATCGCGGCACGCCACCTTCAGTATCTTCTCGAGGAAGCTTGCGTAGGTTTGGTAGATGGGGTAATCGGCCTTGTATTCCGCACACCGGTCGCGGTGCCACTGCCGTTCGTTATGAGTCATGGATTCCTCCAGGATGGCGTAGAGGCGGCTTTTCACCGCGTTCAGTTTGATCTAGTATGCCGCCATTCAGTTCGATCTAAAGGCGGCCTAACGCCGCCATTTGAATCAACAGACCTCTCGCCAAGGGACTTTACGCGAAAACTCAGCCTTCTCCCTTGGGGAGGGTGTCCCGAGACGGCGCTTTCTCCAGCCGTCGGCCTCGCCGAGCAGGCCCATGGAGAACGGCCGGCTGCGCTCAATCTCCGCCAGGCAGTAGGGAAGAGCCTTCCCTTCGGCCTGCTGCTCGGAAGTGATGCCCCAGCGCAAATCGACTTCCGTCCAGGTAACCGCGCGCGACTCGCACAGCTTGCGAAGCTGAGGGAAAACCCTTTTGACCAGCACGTCGCGATCGGCCTGCATGTCGCGGAAGGTCGAAGAGACGAATACGCGGATCTGGCGGCCTGGGGGATGGGTATCGCTCATGACGAACCCCAATGAGGGATGCGGCACCGGCGGCCTACAGCTTCAGCGTGCCATTATGGGCCAGGAGCGCAGTGGACACAACAAGATTTGGTAGCGATGTCATTGCGCGGCACGGTCGGTCCGGGCCCCAGTCGTTCTCGCGCAAGCTGGAATGACTGGCGTTATCCCTTCCGGCTGGACATGCTGGTGCTTTGGTGACACAATCCTTCCCCCCGAATGCGGGGCAAAGGCTTCCAGCGTGTGCCGTACGGTATTGCCGAATCTGCGCAAAGCACGACATGCACGGAAGCACCCCGACACATCCAGGGAAAAGCGGACCTATGTCCTACGACCTCTTCATCAGTTATTCGCGGCGGGACAATGAGCAAGGTCGCATCACCCAGCTCGCTGAGCGCGTCAAGCAGGACTTCGCTTCGTTTGCCGGACGCGATCTTGTTCCGTTCTTCGACCAGCAGGAAATCCAGGGCATGCAAGATTGGCGGCAGCGCATCCTTCAGGGCCTCCGCGAATCCCGCCTGTTGCTCGCCTGCCTTTCTCCCTCCTATCTGAAAAGTGAATACTGCGAATGGGAGTTCGTTGAGTACCTCAAATACGAAATCGGCCACTTGCAGGGATTGGGCGGGGTCGCGCCCATTTACTTTGTTCAAGTTCCCGGCTGGGAGGACAAGGATTTCGACCGTCGCTGCGCGGCCTGGGTGGCCGAGCTGCGCCGCCGCCAGAGTTTCGACCTGCGCCCCTGGTATGAGCAGGGCGAGGAAGCCCTGCGCGAGGCCGCCGTGCGGGAGCGCATGGCAAGACTCAACCAGCAGATTGCCGAGACCATCCTGCGCGGCGAACGCGCCGAAAAAAGTCTTGGCAACGTGGACGCCCACAACCCGCACTTCATCGGACGCATGACCATTCTGCGGCAACTGCGCGAGAACTTTGTGAAGCCCGGGAACATCGGCGTGGTCACCGCCGTCAACGGCGTGGGCGGGCTGGGCAAGACGGCGCTGGCCATCGAATACGCCCATGCCTTTGCCGACGAATACGGCGGCGGCCGCTGGCAGGTGCGATGCGCCGGCAAGGACGACTTGCGCTTAGCCCTGGCGGAACTTGCCACGCCCCTGGGCTTCGAGTTCACCGAGGACGAGAAGAAAAGCACCGACCTGCAATTCGAGCGCACGCGCCGCGAGCTGAAGAAACTTACCGACGCCCACTCGCCCCACCGTTGCCTGCTCATCCTCGACAACGTGGACCGGCCCGCCCTTCTCGGACCCGCACAGGTCGCCCGGCTCAATGCCGGCGACTGGCTGCACGTCCTCGCCACCACGCGGCTGGGGGAAAACGAGCTGTACGGCAGGCACCGCGACCGCTCCTTTCTGGCCGTGGACGAACTCCCGCCGGAGGACGCCCTGGCGCTCATCGAGAGCTACCAGCCCTATGGAGAGTTTTCGAGCGAGGCGGAACGCGATGCGGCGCGCGAGATTGTGAGCCTGCTCGGCTGCTTCACGCTGGCTGTCGAATCTGCCGCCGTGTACCTTGGCCAGTTTGCGAACGACGTGACCTGCGCCGGGTTTCTCGCGCGGCTCAAGAAGGAAGGACTCGAAGGGCTCGACCGCGCCGCCGGCCAGAGCAGCGAAGGCGTGCTGCACGGTGAGAAGCGCCTGGGCGCGACGCTCCAGCCGACGCTCGAAAGATTAGACGCAGCGGAAAAACTGGCGCTGGAATTTGCTGCCCTGCTTCCACCCGACCAGGTGCCACTGCCGTGGCTGCGCGCCCTTGTGGCCAAGACATATCCTGAAATGGAACAGGACGCCGAACCAGGCTACCCCGATCCGTGGAAAAATGTGCTGCGCCGCCTGCTCAGCCTGCGCTTATTCCAAGCTACCGATGTGCGCGATGCCGACGGCCAGCCGCGCATAGTGCGCGTGCATCGCCTGGTTCAAGAGTTAGTGAGACACAAAGCAACGAATGAAGTAATCCAAAGGCATAAGCGCATAATTGATCTCGCGATCGGGCGCTCGGAGCACCTCGATAATCACTGGCACCAGCCGCGTTACCAGTGGGAGATCGATCCCTTGCTTGCCTTCGTGAACCAACTCCTTGACGACAGAGATTCTGAGGCACCCAGACTAGTTAAGTGGGTTTCGCAATGGTTGGCCCTCATCGACAGTTCGACAAGGCCGGAGTTGCTCCTCCGGCGCGCCCTGGCACAGCAGGAAGCTGACCCCAATACAGATCCGACTGAAATTGCGATTACCCTGAGCAACCTCGGCGCTGTTCTGCAAAGGCGAGCGAAGTTCGCGGAAGCTGAAGCCCTGCTGCGAAAAGCTCTCGCCATCGACGAGAAGTATCGAGAGCCAACTCACGAGTTTATAGCGATCCGCCTCCACAACCTTGGAGTTCTTTTGAGCGCTACCAATCGGACAGAAGAAGCCGAGCCTCTTCATCGGCGCGCGCTGGCGATTGACGAGAGTTGTTTTGGGGGGAATCATCCAGCCGTCGCCGCGAGCCTTCACGTCCTCGCGAGCTTGCTGCAAGCCACGAACCGGCTCGGCGACGCCGAACCGCTGATGCGCCGCGCGCTGGCTATTTGGGAAAAGACCCTGGGGCCTGATCATCCGCGTGTTGCCGGTGCGCTCAACAACCTCGCGTCCTTGCTGCAAGCTACGAATCGGCTTATGGAGGCCGAGCCGTTGTATCGCCGCGCGCTGGCCATAAAAGAGCAGAGCCTTGGACCGAATCATCCGGATGTGGCCAATGGTCTCAACAACCTTGCGACCCTGCTGGTAGCCACGAACCGGCTGGCGGAGGCCGAACCCTTGTATCGTCGAGCGCTCGCGATTCGCGAGAAAAGTCTCGGCCCCGATCATCCCGACGTGGCGTCGAGCCTCAGCAACCTCGCGAGCCTGCTTACGGACAGGAAGCGCTGGGGCGATGCTGAGCCGTTGTATCGGCGTGCACTGGCGATTTGCGAGAAAAGTCTTGGACGTGATCATCCAGACGTCGCAGCGAGTCTTCACGGTTTCGCGTGCCTGCTCTATAACACGAAGCGGATGTCAGAGGCAGAGCCGCTGATGCGCCGCGCGCTGGCCATTTGGGAAAAATGTCTTGGGACGGATGATCCGCATGTTGCCCGCGCACTGATCCACCTCACGACCTTGCTGCAAGCCACGAACCGGCGGGGCGAAGCCGAACCGCTGATGTGGCGCACCCTGGCGATCGAGGAGAAGAACCTTGGGGCGAACCATCCAGATGTTGCAACCCGCCTTGACGATCTCGTGCAACTGCTGCAAGTCACAAACCGGCTGGGCGAGGCGGAACCGTTGCTGCGGCGCGCCCTAGCAATTCGGGTTAAAGCTCTCGGGCCGGATCACCCTGACACCTTGCGAAGCATGGAAGCCTTGGCGGGATTGTTGGAGGCCACTGGCCGGGCTGGAGAAGCTGTTCCGTTACGTCAGCGCCTCATGGAGCACAAGCTCGGCCCGGAGCACCTCGACACCTTGCGAAGCTGGAATAACTACTGCGCCACGTTGCGGAGGCAGGGGCAAGCCGGGCAGGCCGAACCGCTAGCGCGAAGAGTCTCGGCGACAACGGCTAAGGTACTGGGCAACACCCACCCGCTTGCCATCCATCGCGCCAACAACCTGGTGCTCACCCTTCTCATGCTGGGCAAACTGGAGGAAGCGCGCGAGATCTTGGCCGCGAACTGGCATCTCAAGGCCCCTCCCCACGCTAACACCACGCCCTGCATCGTTTTTCTCCGTCACGTCATTGCCTTGCTTGAATCTCAACCGAGCACTCCCTTCCTCGGCCAGCTCAAAACCCTCCTCTCCAGCCCCGAGCTTCCCGTAGCCGCAGACGTTGCCGTCCCCTGGAAAATCGCTTACTTCATCGAACACCTTTCCCCCAAGCTCCCGCCCGGCAGCGCCGAGTTCCTAACCGCGCTCGTCGCCGCTCTGAACGACCGCGCGAAGCTGCCCGACCTCGACCGGTTCGCCGAATGGCGCGACCAACCTCCCATCCCACTCGACGCATCCTAGCCGGCCGAGTAGGCACGGCGAAGACTGGTTTATCTCCCTCGAGCGCGAGTCTGCCAATGGCCGCGGTTTGCAGTGGGGCCCGCCGCGGCGGGCTGCCGGTTTTCTCGAGCGAGCTTGCTCGCGGGTTGTAGCGCTGACCTTTAGGTCAGCACAACGCGTGCCGACCTAAAACTCGGCGCTACAAGGCACGGCCAGCAAGCTGTCCCGCGAAGCTGGAGAAGGCGGCAGCGCCGCTCTGTACCTCACACGGATCTCGTGCCTCAGTTCCAAATCAAAATAGGATTATGGAGCGTCCGATTCTCCGGTACAATGGCGTGTTCTCAACGGGTGGGTACCATGGCGAAAACGATTGTCATCGCGGGTGATTTGCTGGTTCAAGAGAATCTTTTCATCAACGAATCGAGCGCAGCCTGCCGGGCAGGTGGTTATTCCGAACTGGACGTTCAGGAGTCCCGCGAAGGGGCGTGGCGGCTGGCGGACCTTGTCCGAGTCGCGCTGGGGGCGCCTGAGAATTCCGATTTTGCGGTCTCCGCGCCGGCGACCACTTCGGCAGCCTCCCGTGCGGTCGTGGTGTGGGCGCCGTTTGCGCCTGTGCAGGGTGAAAAGGTCAAGCCCAAGGATCGCATTTGGCGAATGGAGAAACACCTCGGGGTTAAACGACAACTAAACGCAGAACCGCCGTCGTACGGCCCTGACGAGACAGCCGGTCCGGACATTCTCGTCATCGAGGACCGCGCCTTGGGATTCCGAGACACGCCGGAGATTTGGCCGGCGGCTCTCCGGGGGGGCATAAGGCCCACATGTGACAGTGGCGCCGACATGAAAAGCAATGTCGGCGCCACCCAGAGTATCATCCTGGCAACTGGCGCGCCGCTGTTTGAGAGCGAGCTTTGGGAAAAGCTTCTAAAGGAGCATCGTGACCGGCTCACCGTGATTGTTCCGGTAGACGCCCTTCGTTCGAGCGGGGCGGCGATAAGGGCGCCACTGTCCTGGGACATGGCGATTGAACAGACGGCAACCGAGCTACTTGGCGACCGATTCGCCAGCAGTTTGGCACTTGTTCGCCGTGTTGTCGTAGTGTTCGGTACGGACGGCGCGGCAAGCTTTACGCGCCTGCCGCTCGCGGGAGCGCCCGGCAACGAGCTGTCGGAGCGCGTGCAGTTTGAGCGCTGCCTCTACGATCCGGAGTGCCTGGAAGGGACGTGGACCGCGAGACGCCCGGGTGTGGCCCACAACACGATTGAAATTGTCACCGCGGCGCTGGTCCGCCACGAGCTCAATGCTGCCTGCTACCCATTATACATCGCCCTGGGGCGAGCGCTGGCAGCGGTGCGGGAATCTCATGCCAGCGGCGCGGGCCGCGTGGGCAATGGTCGCCCTGATCTTTCTACGAAGAACCTGGGGGGGCTGCTTGGTCCGAAACAGGGCGAGCCTGCTGCCTCGTACTTCACCGCATTTCCACACGCCATCCTTGACGATGCGAAACTTGGTCCCAAGCCGGCCACGCAATCGGATTTGCTGGAGGATTTCACTGGAGCGGGTCTCGACTCCGTCGTTTCAACGGGGATCGACGTCGTCCTTCGCGGTCCCGAGGTCGCACTAACGCCCGTTCCGAAAGCGAGTTTCGGAAAATATTTCACCGTGGACCGCAGCGAGATTGAGTGCCTCAACTCGATTCGCAACCTGATTGTCACCTATCTGAACAATCCAAAGGACACCCGCCCCTTGTCCTTCGCGGTGTTTGGTCCGCCCGGTTCCGGGAAGTCATTCGCTGTCAAAGAACTGATGCGCGATGTTGCCGGCGACTCAGCGGCGAACTACAATTTCAATCTGTCGCAGATGGCAGGCCCTTCTGATTTGCATCAGGCATTCCACCGCATTCGCGATGCGGCCACCCAGGGCCAGACTCCGTTTGTCTTCTGGGACGAGTTCGACACCGCCAAGCTCGATTGGCTGAAAGACTTCCTCTGCCCCATGCAGGATGCCGAGTTCCATGCTGGCGGGGCCAAGTACCCGTTCGGAAAAACAATCTTTGTCTTCGCGGGCGGAACCGCAACAAGCTTAGCCGATTTTGACAAGAAATCCACCTCTCCTGAGTACAAGGATTTCAATGAGAAGAAAGGGCCTGACTTCGTTAGCCGCCTCCGGGGACATATTGATGTCAAAGGCCCTAATTCGGAGGAGGGCACCTCAGGCCACGCCTTTGTCATCCGCCGCGCCATCATGTTGAGGAAGAACCTGGAGAAGCACGCCCCGCACCTCCTGGACCCCGTCAGCAAGCATATGGCGGTGGACGCGAGCATCGTTCGTGCGTTTCTCACGGTCACAGAATACCTACACGGCGCAAGGTCGCTCGAGTCGATTGTTAGCATGAGCAACTTGGCCAAAGCGTCGCATTTTGGCGCAGCAGAATTGCCGTCGAGCGATCTCCTAAAACTTCATGTGACCGACGACTTCGAAGCCAAGCTCAAGGAACCGGCGCTGGGTTTGGAGGAGATTGACGCTCTGGCGGATTACAGCCATGAGGCCTACCGTGCAGCCATTGTGCGCGGACCAGAGCCCAACCCCAACGATGTTCCGTTCGCGGACTTGGCAGAGGACATGAAGGAAAGTGGCCGCAGTGGCCTCCGCTCGACGCTTGTCGCGCTCGCCGCATTGGGCTATAGGCTGGTTCGATGCGCCCCTGGCACACAATCAGTCTCGACCCTGCCGGCCGAGCAGCACGAACCTCTGAAGCGCATGGAACATGACCGCTGGCTTCGCGAGCGCCTGCAGAAGGGGTGGGCCTTTGGGAAGCCGTCTATTCGGGCGCTTCGTCTCAACGAGAATGTTCTGCCGTTCGACCAACTTCCTCCCAGGGTCCACCCGTTGGACTTCCTAGCGGTCGAGACGATTCTTAAGCGCCTCCCTGAACTCGGCTATGCCGTGGTGAAACCGGAACAGCATGACACCCACTCTTGAAGACGCCATTATCCTCGCTGCTGGTGCTCACCGCGGTCACGTGGACAAGGGCGGGCAACCGTATATTCTGCATGTTCTGCGCGTAATGCTCCGGCAGGAGGATGAGACCGCCCGGATTGTCGCCGCGCTGCACGACATCTTGGAAGACACGCACGTCACCCTCACCGACCTGCGCGCTGCCGGATACAGCGACGACGTGTGCGCCGCCGTCGTTTGCTTGACACGTCGCCCGGCTGAGACCTATGAGGAGATGATCGAACGCATCGCGAGGAATCCGCTGGCGCGGCAAGTGAAACTCGCCGATCTTGCTGACAACCTGGACCCGAAACGCCTGACGCCCGCTGATTCCGCTGCCAGAGCCCGCCAGGCAAGGTATCAGGCCGCACGCAAGCGGTTACTCGCCGATGGCTGATTCGGCGTGGCCGAACCTAGCTGGCCGCGCGACTTGAAAGCCTGCAATTCTCCAGGAATTCGAGACTAGCCAATCACGTCAATTCTACGCTCCACCACGCCACGCACCTATCCGTCACCTCGACTGCGACGTCCATGCTGGTCAGCCTGCTTTGGATGCGGAACTTGCGTCGGCCAATGCGGGCGCGGCACCGGCATAAACCGGCTTGCTGGGTGTGGGTAGGGGAGGTCAATGTGAGTGAATTGCGGCGCAGAACGTAGACACCAAGAAGGTGTTATACTCCTCCCAAACGGGAGCGGTCCATGCCCATTGCCACCCGCACTTTCCGCGTCTTTGTCAGTTCGACCTTCGAGGATCTGAAGGCGGAGCGCGACGCGCTCCAGCGCGAGGTGTTCCCGAAACTGCGTAAGCTGTGCGAACGGCACGGCGCGCGATTCCAGGCCATCGACCTCCGTTGGGGCGTGCGCGACGAGGCGGCGCTCGACCAGAAGACCATGGAGATCTGCCTGCGCGAGATCGAGCGCTGCCAGCGCACCGGCATCAAACCGAACTTCATCGTTTTGCTCGGCCAGCGCTACGGCTGGCGGCCGCTGCCCTCGCGGATCGACGCCAAGGAATTCGAGTCCATTCTTGCGGCGGTTCCCGAGGGAAACCAAGACAGGCTGTTGTGGGACAAGGACCAGCCTGCCGACAACAGGGGCTGGTACCTGCTGGACAAGAATGCCGATCCGCCGGAGTACGTTCTACGGGCCCGCGAGGTGCGTGTGGGCCGGCATGCATCGGAAGCAGAGCAACGCGCCGCACGCGAACGAGAGGCAAAGGAGTGGACAGCAACTGAGCGCTGTCTACGGGACATCCTTCTTTCTGCCATTGCCCAGCTCGGGTGGGCGGCGGATGACCCGCGCCGCGTGAAGTATGAAGGGTCCGCTACACACCAGGAGATTCTTAAAGGGCTCGGGGCGACGCCGGAGGACCGCCGTCATGTGTTCGTGTTCTGCCGCCATGTTCCGGACGAGGATTGTGATCCCGATCTC
>Ga0187771_10002711_pt1 | contig 12251 bp, 10 predicted proteins | sample 0116_SJ02_MP15_1_FD_133139 | JGI IMG/M metagenome (GOLD analysis project Ga0187771, IMG submission 133139) | Tropical peat soil microbial communities from peatlands in Department of Meta, Colombia - 0116_SJ02_MP15_10_MG | ecosystem: Environmental > Terrestrial > Soil > Wetlands > Peat | place... | reverse complement strand
CTCGAGGTAGCGCATGTCTTCGTCATTGACGTAGACATTGACAAAGGCGCGCAGTTTTCCGTCATCGGAATAAAGATGACGCTTCAGGTCAGGATGCTGAGCCACAAGGGCGGCAAGAGCGTCGCCGACGGTTTTTGCGGGAACGCTAACGGCTGCCTGTTTCCCGGTGTATTGGCGAAGTGGAGATGGAATCTGGATTCGAGGCATACTCGTAATCAAAGATGCGCCAGCATCGGCGGGCGATTCAAAAGCCGAAAACAACTTATCAAATGTGACCCGGCGCAGGCAACAGACGTAGTTCATGGTCTTTCCTGAAAGAAGTCTACTGACAGAAGTACCGGCTTCAGACACAGCTATACTGATCGCGATGAAGTCGGTCGTCGCAGGCACCGCCGGTCACATTGATCACGGCAAAACCTCGCTTGTAAGAGCGCTGACTGGCATTGATGCCGATCGCCTGGAAGAAGAAAAGCGGCGCGGCATCACAATTGACATCGGATTCGCCTACCTGGAATTGGTGGATTCGAAGGGCGAAACGCTGCGAGTGGGCTTCGTGGACGTCCCTGGGCACGAACGCTTCGTGCGCAATATGTTGGCGGGGGTTGGAGGAATTGACTTCGTTGTGCTGGTGATTGCCGCAGATGAAGGTATCAAGCCGCAAACGCGTGAGCACTTCGATATCTGCCGGCTGCTGGGTATCCGGCGCGGACTCACGGTACTGACCAAGTCAGATGCAGTGGATTCAGAAACGCTTGAGGTAGTGCAACTGGAGGTTGCAGACTTCCTGCGCGAGTCGTTTCTGGATCCTGGCCGTTCGCCCATTGTGGCGGCAAGTTCTGTGACGGGGGCGGGGGTTGGCGACGTGAAGGATGCGCTCAGGAAAACTGCATTTGAAGTAATTGCCAGAGATTCGATGGCGATTGCCAGGCTGCCTGTGGACCGAGTGTTCACAATGAAGGGGTTCGGCACGGTGGCCACTGGGACACTGGTTTCAGGACGCATTCAAAAAGAGCAGGAGCTTGAGATTTTCCCGTCCGGAAAACATGTGCGTGTTCGCGGAGTACAGGTGTATGGATCGCCTGTTGAAGAAGCAGTCGCTGGGCAACGTACGGCGCTGAATCTGGCTGGAGTCTCAACGGAGGAATTAGCGCGCGGGATGACACTCGCACCCCCAGACACGTTTCGCAGCGCATCGCGGATTGATGCTCGTCTCTCATTGTTAGGCACTGCGAAACCGCTGAAAGACGGCGCGTGCGTTCACTTTCATGCTTACACCACGGAGACAGTCGGGAAAGTGCGACTTTATGGAACGAAACAGCTGGGGCCGGCCGAAGAAGCCTTTGCGCAACTCAGACTTGCCGAGCCGCCCCTTGTTCTGCCTGGGGATCGCTTCGTGATACGGCAGTTTTCGCCGGTCGTGACGATCGGCGGTGGAATTGTGTTGGACGCCGCAATTCTTCCAGCAAAGCGCCGCGCGGAAGACTTAACGGCATTCTTGAGTACGGTGCTCACGGGTTCTCCGCAGCAAGTCTTGGAAGCGCGAGTCGTGCGAGCCGGCATCAACGGCTTGGCAATCCACGACGTTCAGGCGCAAATGAACATACGGCAAAGAGAGGCCGAGGAACTTGCGGCACGCGCGCACTTGCTGCGATGTGGCGAGTTTTTCCTTTCACCCAGCGCGTTCGCCGAAGCGAGCGCCATGATGGTGAACAGCGTGAGAAACTTTCACGATCTGAATCCTCTGGTTACAGGAATGAGTAAGGAAGAACTTCGCGACCGTCTCCACCTTCCTTCTGACGTGTTCTCGGCCGTACTGAAAAGCACAATTGCGGAGGAGAAGTTGGAGGTCACGGGCGAACTCGTTCACCTGGTGGGCCGCGGTGTGGTCATGAAGGACGAAGAGGCAGAATCGAAGAAGGTTATCGAGCAGGCGTTTGTCGCCGCAGGGTTGAAAGTGCCTTCGCTGCGAGAAGTCCTGGCGAGCCTGAAAGTGGACAAGCTGCGTGCACAGAAGATCGTGACGCTGTTGCTGCGCGACAAGGTGCTCGTGAAGATATCTGACGATTTGGTTTTCCATCAGAACTCTCTTGCAGACTTACGCCAGAGGATTACAGCACTCAAAAGCGAGACACCTAAGATCGATGTAGCTCGCTTTAAAGACATGACTGGAGTTAGCCGTAAGTACGCGATTCCTTTGCTGGAATATCTTGACCGCGAACATGTTACTAGAAGGCTTGGCGATGAGAGGGTAATTCTTTAGTGGCGAAACTCAGCGTGTCGCAGATCACACTGGTAGACGTGGCGAGGAACGTTGTAGCTGGTAACAGTCTATGACCGTCCGCATTATTGGCGCGGGATTGGCCGGTGCGGAGGCCGCGTGGCAGTGTGCGCGTGGTGGCGTGGCAGTTGAACTGGTCGAGATGCGGCCCGTGCGGAAAACGCCGGCTCATCAGACCGCAGAATTTGCGGAGTTAGTGTGCTCGAATTCGTTGAAGTCCAATAGCGAAAACACCGCGCCTTGGTTGCTGAAAGAAGAAATGCGGCGTGCGGGGTCGTTGCTCTTGGAGATCGCACGTGCCACCGCGGTTCCGGCTGGACACGCACTGGCCGTCGATCGCGCTGAATTCTCCCGAAGAGTTACCGAGGCAATTTCGCGCCAGACATTGATCGATATACGACGAGAGGAATCGACGAGGGTCGAGGGCGATCAGATTACCGTAATTGCCACCGGGCCGCTAACCTCGGATGCGCTTGTGCGGGAGATTGCGCGACTTAGTTCGCCTCCGGGATCGTCGGACGAACTCGTTGCAGAGAGCGTGCCAACAAGAGTATCGGCGCGGCACGACCTATATTTCTATGATTCAATTAGTCCGATCGTAGAGGCCGATTCGATCGATATGACCAAAGTGTATATGGCCGCGCGCTATGACAAGGGCTCTGCCGATTACATCAACTGTCCGATGTCGAAGGAGGAGTATGATAAATTCTACGATGCGCTAATTATAGCGCAGTCAGTAGAAGAAAGAGACTGGGAAAACCTGAATTACTTCGAGGGTTGCCTGCCCATCGAAGAAATTGCGCGGCGCGGACGCGATACGTTGCGCTTCGGGCCCATGAAGCCGGTCGGTCTCAAAGACCCCCGTACCGGCCGTATGCCGTATGCGGTTGTGCAATTGCGGCAGGAGAATCTGCGAGCGGACTCGTACAACCTAGTCGGCTTTCAAAACCACCTCAGGTTCGGCGAGCAAGCACGCGTGCTGAGCCTGATCCCAGGCCTCGAGCATGCGCGGTTTTTGCGCTACGGCCAGATTCACCGCAACACTTACATTAATGCTCCGATTTTGCTGACGCCGACGCTGCAAATGAAAACGCATCCGCAGGTTTTGTTTGCGGGACAAATCTGCGGCGTGGAAGGGTACGTCGAATCCATTGCCACGGGATTGCTAGCAGGATTGAGTGCAGCCGCGTTAGCAAGTGGAGTGACGTTCGTACCGCCGCCACGAGCGACGGCGTTTGGGTCACTTATCCACTACATCACTCAAGCTGACGCCCGGAACTTTCAGCCGACCAATATCACGTTCGATCTTTTGCCCGCTCTCGACAAGCGCGTCCGCGATCGCAAGGAGCGGCGTCGGCGACAATGTGAACTGGCACTGCGCGAGTTCGAAGGCTGGTTGGCCCGCAGCTCGCCTCATTTTACCGCCGCCGAAAACTAATTCGCGCCCAGTGCATTACGCTCTGCGACTTTTTACAAACTATGACATTCCTGCCTTGTTCACATGTCCGCCGAAACAAGGGTCATTGACGCCGCGGCGGCCGACGCGATACCTTGGCGGCGTTAGCGCGAGGTGGATCATTGCCTGTTTCCGCCGTTGATTGCGTTCAGCCAGCGCTTCAGCATGCTCGGGATCAACTCTTCCGCCCTTTTCGATTCGGTCAATGGTCGCGCTTAGCGTTGGTCGGATTCCTTGCCGCTGAACTCCACACCAGCGGATGCAATTTCAACGGCTTCAATTTTCCAATTTCCCATCCGCGCAGGGGCAACGAGTTTGTCGCCGGCGCCGCGCCTTTCCCGCATCTTGATCCGGCGCGCCTCGCGCAGTTTGCCGGATTAATTGTCGCCCTCGTCGTGCTGGGAATGATCCTGTTCTTCGTTTTTCTTTATCTCAACAGCATTTTCAGATTCATTCTGTTCGAGTCCGTTATCAACAAGCATTGTTCAATCTCAGAAAGCTGGCAGCGCTGGCACCGCGCGGGCCGGCGTTATTTCCTGTGGCAGATCGTTTTTCTGATTGCGGAAGGGCTGTTCCTGGGCGTGCTCATCGGAGTGCCATTGGCGCTGGCTGCAGCGCTTGGGTGGTTCAGAAATGCGGAGGAACACATAGTCCGCACGGTTCTTGGAGTGATGTTTCTTATTGGTCTCTTTGTAGTTTTCCTGGTAGCAGCCGCGACGGTCCAACTTCTGTCGAAGGATTTTCTCGTGCCTGTCATGGCGCTCGAGGATGTCGATTTTGCCGATGGTTGGAGCCGGTTGCTATCGTTGATACGGCCTGAACCTGGGAAGTTCGTCGTCTACCTGCTGCTGAAGATTGTGCTCGCTATCGCGGCGGCAATTGTATTCGGGATCCTGACACTGATTCCAATAGTTGCGCTCGTCGTGCCAGCAGTTCTTGCTGTGTTTGCAGGCTACAAGGCGGGGTTGGGATGGAATGTCACGACAGTGAGCCTTGCGATCATTTTTGGAACCGCTCTGCTCGCGGTGCTGGTGTATCTCGTCGCCTTGATTAGCGTACCGGCCACGGTTTTCTTTCCGGCTTTCTCAATCTACTTTTTCGCATCGCGATATCCGAAGCTGGATGCATGGTTAAATCCGCCACCTCAAGCTCAGGAATTGCCACCGGCCAGCACGCCCTCACCGCCACCAGAGGCGGCGCCATTGCCTCCATCGCCGGAGCCCACCGGCTAGCCGCTATTTTTCCGTCTCCGCGGTTGAATGCGCGCGGTGCCAGCTGAATCTTCGACCTACGATGCACTTTACGATGAGGTGATCGCTTGAGTTCGTCACGTCCACTCCCACGCCAAAATTAAACTCCCAGTTCGGAGACAGGTCCAGGTCGATCGTAGGAAATATCTGGTTCGACTGTTGGTTGATAGGGTCAAAATTCGACAGCGGCCCTAACGACCCATAGTACTCAAACCCACCATTGATTTTCTTCGTGAAATCAAAACCGAATTTTCCATTCGGCGAAAACTCCCAGCCTTTGCCGGTGTTGAGGCCGTGAAGGGATCGATCGAAAGTCGGATTGAAATCGAGGTAGTAACGGCCTAGTTTCTTGTCGATGATTGGTCTGAGCTCGTAATCCCAACTATCCTCTGCAAATCGCCGGCGCTGGTAACCGATCTCCTGCGAGACACTGAGGCCAACTGGCAGGTGCCACGATGCTGGCGCGGCAATGCGCGGACGGATATGATCGCCTACCCACTGCCATCCGCCGTCGGGCTGAATGCTTGAGAACAGATAGAAGCCGGTTTCAAACCAGTTGGTCCATCCCTGTGTGATTTCGAGCGTCTCGTGCTCGGCATGGTTCGACGGGACGACCCCGTTGACGACCTGGTTTTGTCCGTTTGCCGTGAAATTGGAATGAATCTCGACCATCGTCGTGCGCGGGGGAACAGTGTCGGAGGGATAGACCTGGATCTCGTAGTTGTCTTGTGAACGGGTCTGCAAGCAGAAGGTTGTTGCCAGCATAAGGCCAAGCAGGGGCGGATAGGGTTTCAAAAGCCCCATCAAGATCTCCATCTTCGCATGTGAGATTAGCGATTAAGTTTCGGATCCAACATAGCAGACGCGACCCACAAGGTAGTGGCTTGGCTTCTGACCCTGCTCCATTGTTAACACCTGCACCGGAAAAGCAGGGTTATGGGGGCGTAGGAGCAAATGATTGTCTGCAACTTCTACATATCTGATCACACACGTTCCATCTCGCCTGATCGCGTAGATGTTGCTCTCTCCCTTCCGGTAAGGGATCAATGAGTTGTAGTGGCGATCAAGCAGCAGGGTCGCGCCTGGGTGCATGCGAGGATACATGCTCGCCGCCTCCTCCGCCGCCGCTTTGATAATGACAAAACGTTCCCAGTTCTCCCGGTAGCCTTCGGTTTCGTGCCTTACCCGCTTCAGAAAACTCTTCTTAAACTTCACGATCTCCGTCACATGCATACTGATGATCTGGGGTTCCGTCGCGGCAATCTGGGGTTCCGTCATCACCACGTTGTCGAAATCATCCTCGCTCGGCGGAAGAATTGAAGCGCGTTTGTTAACTTCCACCGGATCAATCAGATCCAGAACGGAAAGATGCTGAACACTCAGCACTTTATCCATGCCCGCTAAGCTAAGTCCGCGTTTCCGATTCAGGAAATTGGAGATGTGGGCCTGCTTGAACCCGGTCTGCACGGCCAAGCGCAAGCCCGTCAAATCTCCGGCATTTATCCGTTCCCGGAGCACCTTGCGAAGGTTTTCTTGGAGAGCGCGAAATTTCATGCGGGCGAGTATAACATTCAGCTATAGCATTGTGCGCTATTCTTATCTAGGTATAATAGCTTAGAGCAAATATATCATTGACCAATATCAGATAAGATATATGATTTATTAATCATATGTTTCATACCGCACTTATGCTGCACGAAAGGTTAACCAGCCATGATAGAGGTGTCAGTGAACAGAGAAGAGGGAAGGAGCTTCGTCGAATTTCGCCGAAAGGTACAATCGTCGGAGGTTCTTTCAGCGTCGGTGGAGCGGTTGCTACAGAACCTTCACTTTACAGGCCGCCTAAGCGTGATCCTTCAGAACGGGCAAGTGCTTAAGTCTGGATATGAGGAAGGATACTTCCGACGATCGGAATCGGACTTAAGCGACAAAGTGCAATAACTGCATGATTCAATAGCTAAATACTCAAAACAGGTCATCGTAAGAGAAACGAGCCCTGAGCCGGAAGATCGGCGCCAGGGCTTTTGTTGTTTTGGAGCTTCATTTTATATAGCGAGGCAATTATGAATTTCATAGGTGAAATCAAGAGTACGGACGTTGGTCTGGAGTTGAAGTATTGCGAACGCTGTGGAGGTGTGTTCCTGCGCTTGCTCGGAACAACCCTTGTCTATTGTTCGACTTGCATGGCGCACTGGGCAGCTTTGCAGTCAACGTCAGAGCTATCTGACAAAGATCGGTGGCGGAGCGAGCGAAAGACGAGGAAAGCGAAGGTCCCCCGAAGCAATGTCAAGGTCGGCGTGTCGATTAACGATTTGCACGGAATTGCCAGCGTGGAGGTGCAGCCATGCTGAATCCACAAACGGTCGAAGAGCAAAGCTGGAGTCTTATGGGCCAAGGGTGTCCGCCCGGCGGCCCGCCCCCGTCTGCATTATCTGCCCCACCGGAAACCGACCTTTGGTTCTACCGTACTCGCACAGTGGCGTTGCTGCGCCGCTATGCCCGAGTCTCAGTTGAAATTGGCCGCCTGCCGTCGCTACTTGGGCGGGAAGTCTTTCGCACAAGGGCTACCTCGTATTCAATGAAAAACTTCGAGGACGTCGTGATCTTTGTGACGGACATGGAACGCTCGCTTGAACAGCTGTCTGATTTCGACAGGAGGTTACTGGCAATGAACATCCTCGAGGGATATTCTGTTCCTGAGGTGTCACGGATACTCTGCTATCCTCAAAGAACCATCGAGCGGCAGTTACAGGAAGCATTGGATGAACTTTCCCGCATTTTGCTTAAGTGTGCCTTGCTACACAGTTTACCTACCTCACGTAACTGAGGAGTTATGGGAAATTTTTTGTCGGGAGGTTGTCAAGAGGGGAGAAAGCGCTATTTCGGTATAAGTCGTTCAAATAATGGGTAAAATAAATTCCGAAAATTTGGCGGGGTACCCCCCCTCAATCTGATATTCTAAAATTAAGAGTGGAGAAAAGCTTAACAACCTGAAATGTCGGGAGTGGAGAAACGGCTTATCCTTCATTTTTCCGACGATTGGGGGTGTGGAAAGGCTTAAGCTTCGATCTTCTCAAGATTTTGGGAGCAGGGCAAACGAAAGATTCGGGGGCGCGTCAGCGGATCGCGCCCCTTTTGCTTTGTGTCGCTACCGCGGCGGACGCGGGCACGGGGACCGCCCCTTTTGCTTTCTAGCACGGACTGGCGCGAAGACAGGGGTCGCATGTTGTTTGTCAACTTCCGCACGAACGCCACAGAGGCTGGAGACAGCTCGCTCAGCTTGCGGCTGGAACGGGCACAGAGGCTCCCGCGCGGCAGTCTGCTTTGCGAGCGGGTGAAACCGGGGGAGACGACGCCCCCGGTTTGTTTCTTGACCTCGGGGACGGGACTGGCGCGGACAGCTCCATCATCACTCTTGGTTCTCGCGTGGGGCTGGAGGGGGTGCGTAGGCAGCGAGCACCGCTTGATTATCTGCTTCGGATCGAGACGTGCAGAGGTAGGGGTGAGTGCTGGCTTTGCTGTCGGGTTTGTGACGTAGAATTGAAAGAGCAATAGTCGCAGAGGCTGGCGAGTGCCAAAACGGGAAACTGGAAGAACGGCATGGACATGACGTGGGTCACGGAACGGATTGCGCTGGGAGGCGGGATCTGGAACGCGCGGAACATGGAAGAACTGTCGCAGGCGGGCGTTACCCACATTCTCGACATGCAGATCGAATTCGATGACCGTCCGCTGGCGGAACCTCACGGCATACGGGTGCTCTGGAATCCGACGGATGACGATTTTTCGTTGAAACCGCCGGAACTGCTGAAGCGGGGTGTCGACTTCGCGGTGGAAGCGCTGGAAGATCCGAAAGCGCGGTTGTATGTTCACTGTGCGGCGGGAGTGCACCGGGCTCCGATGATGGCGCTGGCGGTGTTGTGCTCTCTGGATTGGCAGATCGATGCGGCGATGCAATTGATCGAGAGCCAAAGGCCGGTGGTGGATTTTGCGGACGTGTATGTGGAGAGCGTGCGGCTCTTTCTGGAATCGCGCCTGGAGGGTGCGTCACAAAGTGCCGGCCGCGACGACTGACGGAAGATTATCCGGTTAAGTGAATTCCAAAATGGGAAAATAAGCCGCTCGGCAAGGGCGGCTTATTTTTTGTCCGGTGGCCCGCCGGGCACGGGGACGTGAGGTCAGAGGTGAGATTGCCGAGGTGAGAACAGCCATCAGCCATCAGCCGTCAGCCATCAGGAGAAGCGCGATGGTTTGCAGAAGTCAGATTGCAGAGGTCAGATTGCAAAGGTGGAACCCATGGGTTTCACGTTCAGTGGTTTGGCCCAGGGAGATCTGATTGAGTCCCTCCGGGGCTAAAGCCCCGGTCATTTATTGGAGTGACTTGCGGACGGCCTGAAGGCCGTCCCCTTCAAGACCGACTTAATCAGGATTTCCCTAGGGTTTGGGACGAGGAGATAACAGGACATGCAGAAACATCACGTGGCGAAAAGAATAGAGGTTGTGGCCACAAACGGTTTACTGATTTCCCTGCTGCTGGGGATGCTGATCGTAGTGAGCGTACCTACGATGCTGTACTCACAGGGGCCGGCACTGACGACGATCAGCGACACGGTTTATCGCGCGGATGGGACGCCGGCATCGGGGATGGTATTGATCTCGTGGCCTTCGTTCCAAACTGCGGAGGGGGACGCGGTAGCGGCGGGGAACCTGAGCGCGACGATCGGCACTGGTGGCGCGTTCACGGCACAGTTGGTTCCTAACGTTGGCGCCAGTCCGGCTGGAACCTTGTACGCCGTTGTGTATCAACTGGACGACGGAACGGTGCGAACGGAGTACTGGTCGGTTCCGACGACGTCGCCGACGACGATTGCGGGGGTGCGGACGACGCCGGGCACCGGACTTGGGAACACGGCCGCGACGCAGCAGTACGTGAACGCGGCAGTGGCAAATCGCGCACTTGATTCCGCGGTGGTGCATTTAGCGGGAACGGAGACGATCACCGGGACCAAGCAATTTGCGGCGCCGCCTTCGCTGCCGACCCCAGTGGGAGCGAACGACGCGGCGCCAAAAGGCTATGTGGATGCGGCCGTACAGAATGTAGGTACAGGTTCGTACGTATTGAAGACGGGAGATACAATGACCGGGCCGCTGACGCTACCGGGCGATCCCACCGCGCCACTACAGGCGGCAGACCGGAATTATGTGGACAACGGACTTGCGGCCAAGGCGGACCTGTTGAGCGGGCTGGTTCCGACGGCCGAGCTCGGTTCAGGGGTTGCCAGTGCGGCGACTTGCCTGACCGGCAATTCGACCTGGGGCGCGTGCGGAGGCGGGGCTCCGGCGGGAATCACGTATGCCACGACAGCGCTGAACTGGTCGCAGCCGATATCGGCGGCTCTGACGGGCGGATCTCCGGCGATTGTGACATTGACTCCGTGCCCAGCCGGCATCGACACGACGAGCGGGGCGGGCTACCAGGTGGCGCTGTCGGGAGGAGGCAACAGCGAGGCGGTGAACGTGGCGACGGCGCCGGGAGGATGCACGCCGGGAGCGCCGTCGGGGACGATTCAATTCACACCGTTCTTTTCCTACCCCGCGGGATCAACGATAGGCTCGGCGTCCTCGGGAATTCAGGAGACGCTGAATGCGGCCTGCGGAGTGAGTGCAACGGCTTGGCAAAACAGCCAGTGCAACGTGACAATTCCGGCAAACGGAGCGAATAGCTCGGTCAACACATATAACATTTTAGGAACGATTTACTTCCACTCGAATCAGTCGGTATTAAGCGGATATGGGACAACGCTTAGTTGCAAAGGGCGCGGCCCGTGCCTGCAAATAGGAGACTTAACAAGCTCCAATGATTTTATGAGTAACACGGTGCAAGGTCTGAGCTTCCGATCGCCGACGTATCTTGGCAGCAGCCCGGCATTTTCGGGCGTCGCAATCACCCAGACCCAGCGGGCGTCCCAGCTAGTTACGATTACGACAGCAAGCCCGCATGGATTCCGGGTGGGAGACATGGTCACGATCCTGTACACGGACGCGAACGCGTATTGGGGGGATGCGATTATCACGGCCGTGCCAAATGCGACTAGTTTTCAGTATGCACACTCCGGCCCGGATATCGCGGCGCAGACTACGCCCGGCGTGGCGGCACTGACATATGTCGCGGTGTTAGATAACTCGACGAACACGCATTGGAACGACGTTTCTTACGACAAGGTTGGGGAGAACGGTTCATTCAACAATTTCTTCGATCTATGGGACGACGAAAATACGACCATCGATCATTTCAACGCCACGACGAACTTGACGGGGAACGCAAATTGGACAGGTTCGTTTGTGTTCTCCGCGGGGAACCAGGGAGCGTTGCAGCAGATTGCACCGGTGATCACGCTGCGGGATTCGAGCATTACGGCGATCAACCCGGGAGTGACCGTGTACAACTCGAACGGAATTTATATCGAGAATACGGTTATACAGGCGAGCGGACCATGGCAGGTTTATTCCTCGAACTCGACCGGAAATTACCAAGGCGCATACATAAAGAATCTGTATTCAGAGAGCAGCAATGGCGCCAACCCTCTGTCCTCTCCGCACTCTCCATTTGGAGGGACGGGCGTTGCCGGCCTGATTGCAGGAGCTTCGACGAGCGCGGCCAGTTTTCTTATTAAAGGTTCCGGCGGAACGCAAGGCTGGTTTGCGGTGGGAGGCAGCGGGTCGGTTCCCTATGCGTACTTTGTGGTGGCCAAGGACACGACTGCGGGAACTCAGACCTCGCCGATGCAGGTGCTGAATTACAACTCGACCGGGAATGACACGATTGCGGTGCGCTGGCCGCGGGTTGCGAATGGAGCGGACGTCATCACCTATGACTTACTGCGTACGGCGACGCCAGCGGGGCCTACCTCGGTCTACCCTTATAGCGGCGGTTGCGGGGGCGGATCAACTACCACGTGCGGATCAGTCGCGACAAACATCGTGCAGTGCGCTGGGTTGGTATGCACTTATAGCGACAACGGCGCAGCGGTTACGGCCAGCTATAACATTCTGCAAGGAAATTATGCGGGCAACCTGATCTTCTGGCCGGGCTCGATCGTGACGGTAAACAGAACTATCTTGGTGGACGTAGAGGAGGGCAACGTCGTCGGAGTCGGGCTATCGAGCAATCCAGCGCAAATTGCCGACCAATGCACGTCCTATGGCACGACGTCGCCGGGAGGGTATACGGTCTGCCCGGGAAGCGTCACGTCGTCGAATAATGCGG
>Ga0187771_10002710_pt1 | contig 12252 bp, 14 predicted proteins | sample 0116_SJ02_MP15_1_FD_133139 | JGI IMG/M metagenome (GOLD analysis project Ga0187771, IMG submission 133139) | Tropical peat soil microbial communities from peatlands in Department of Meta, Colombia - 0116_SJ02_MP15_10_MG | ecosystem: Environmental > Terrestrial > Soil > Wetlands > Peat | place... | reverse complement strand
GGTGACCTCGACCAGCGGCGCAGTTGGGCCGGGCGTGCCGGCATTGTTGACGAGGATCTCGATCACGCCGCGCGAGCCCGCCGCGAACGCCATGAGCTCGTTGAGGTGCGCGAGGTCGGTCACGTCGCCGACACGGCAGTCGGCCTCGCCGCCGTCCGCCTTGATCTGTGCGCAGACGGCATCGAGCGTCACGTCGCGGCGTCCGCTGAGGAAGACGTGCGCACCCTTCGCCGCGAGCGCCTTGGCAATCGCCGCGCCTATACCCCGCCCAGCACCCGTCACCACAGCTGAGCTGCCGGCGAAGCCGGTCTCGTGGCCCGCGCTCATGCTCGCACTCCCCGCGTCGCTCGTCTGACACCCGATTCGGTGAGCCCACGCACGAACGCGGGCCCCACGGTCCTGCAATGGCGGGACTAGGATTCGAACCTAGGAAGGCTGAGCCAACGGATTTACAGTCCGTCCCCTTTGACCGCTCGGGAATCCCGCCGGGGGGAGCTGATTTTAATCGCTGGCCCTAGGACGCGTCCCGCAGGCGCTGTGCCTCGGGCAACAGCTCCAGCTTCTTCAGCGTGTGGTTCTCGATCTGGCGGATCCGCTCGCGTGTGACCTTGAACGCCTGACCGACCTCTTCGAGCGTCAGCGGGCGCTGGCCCGTCAGCCCGAAGCGCAGCTCCAGCACCTCACGCTCGCGCTGCGGGAGCACCGCCAGCGCGCGACCGACGTCGCGGTCGCGCATCTGCCGTGAGGCGAGCTCAAACGGCGACTCCGCCTTCGTGTCCTCAACGAAGTCGCCGAGCTGCGAGTCGTCCTCGTCACCAACTGGCTTCTCGAGGGACACCGGCTGCTGCGCGACCCGCAGGATCTCGCGCACCTCGTGCACGGGACAGTCGAGTGCATGCGCTATCTCCTCGGCACTTGGCTCGCGGCCGAATTGCTGCACCAGCTGTCGCTCCGTCTGGATCACCTTGTTGAGTCGCTCGACAACGTGAACAGGGATCCTGATCGTCCGGCCCTTGTCGGCGAGCGCGCGGGTCACCGCCTGGCGGATCCACCACGTCGCGTAGGTCGAGAACTTGTAGCCGCGGCGGTGATCGAACTTCTCGACCGCCCGGATCAGCCCGAGCGAGCCTTCCTGAATCAGGTCGAGGAACGACAGGCCGCGGCCGAGGTAACGCTTTGCGATCGACACTACGAGCCGCAGGTTGGCCTCCACCATCTGCTGCTTGGCCTGGATGTCGCCGCGCTCGATCCGCTTCGCCAGCTGCACCTCCTGAGCCGCCGTGAGCAGCGGCACCCGGCCGATCGTGCGCAGGTACAGGCGTAGCGAGTCGAGGCTCGGCTCGACCGTCAGATCGAGCTCCACGGCCGGTTCCGGCGTGCTCGGCGCAATCTCAACGGGCGCTTCCGCGTCGGCAGCGGCCTGACTGTTGTGGATCAGCTCGACGCCCTGCTCCTCGAGAAAGGCGAGGAGCTCCTGGATCTGCTCCAGCGGGGTGTCGAGCTCCTCGAGCGCGTCAACGAGCGCCGCGACCGCGATGAACCCGCGCTCCTGCGCGTCGGCGATCAGGCTTGCCAGCTCCTCGCCCTCAACGATCGCCTCAGCCACCGCCGAGCTGCCCTCGCCCACTGGCGGGGCAGTCTGCAGAACCCGCATCTACGGCTCCTCTCCTCAGACGCCGCGCTCCGCGCAGGGCCGCGACGCCGGAGATTGATAGCACATAGCCCCCAGGCATGGTCAGCCGCGACGCGCGCTCGCTACGCTGCTATGCGGATGGGCGAAACGAGCATCACGATGCGCGCGCCGGACGTGCAGGCCCAGCGTCCAAACGTGGAGATCGGGCTCTCGCGCGTCGGCGTGACCGGCGTCGAGAAGGTGATCCGGATCCGTCACGCGGGCGCCGAACAGCTCTTCTCCGCCCGGATCGAATGCTTCGTCGACCTGGGCTCGGAGCAGAAGGGTGCGCACATGTCGCGCTTCGAGGAGGTCGTCAACGAGGCAATCGGCGAGGTGATCCTTGGTGAGTCTGGCTTCCGTGCCGAACAGCTCGCCAGGCGCATCGCCGAGCTCGTGCGCTCGCGCCAGCGCGCCCGGCGCGCCGAGGTGACGATCGCCGCGCGCTACCCCGAACACCGGCTGGCGCCCGTCTCGGGGATCAACACCCAGGAGATCTACACGCTGTTTGGGGTCGCCGTTGCCTCGGAGCGCGGCACCCGGCGCCTCGTCGGCGTGGCCGCGCAGGGGATGACTGCTTGCCCTTGCGCCCAGCAGCTCGTCGCCGCGGATGCGAGCACCCGGCTCGAGGAGGAGGGCTTCAGCGAGGCGGAGATCGAGCGCATTCTCGCCGCTGTGCCTGTTGCAACCCACAACCAGCGTGGGCTCGGCACCCTGCACGTGGGGGTGACCGAAACTGAGCCGCTCGAAATCGATGCCGCGACGCTGCTGCGGATCGTCGAGGGCTCGATGTCCTCCGAGATCTACGAGCTGATGAAGCGCTCCGACGAGGCGGCCGTCGTCACGCGTGCGCATGCCCGGCCGCGATTCGTCGAGGACTGCGTGCGCGAGATGATCGGCGGCGTGATCAAAGAGCTTCCCGAGCTGCCCGATGACGCGTTCGTGTCGGCGCGCCAGGAGAACCTAGAGACGATTCACCAGCACAACGTGCTGGCCGAGCGCCAGGGGACTCTCGGGGAGCTGCGCCGCGAGCTCGCCTCGGGCGAGCACTCGCTGGCGCAGACGTCGATCCGCGAGTGGCTAGACGCCTGACGCTGCCCGCCGTGCCTGTGCGAGACGGCGCCGCAGGCCGAAGAAGTAGTCGAGGCCGGAGGCGACCGTGATCGCGACCATTGCGTAGATCAGCACCTCGAGCCAGACTGGCTGGCCACGAACGGCGATGACGCTCAGGATCGTCGCGATCTGCACGCAGGTCTTGAGCTTGCCGAAGTTGCTCGCCGGGATGATCACGCCGGCCTGCGTCGCGCCGAGGCGCAGGACCGTGACCGCGAGCTCGCGCGCGATGATCACCATCGCGACCCAGGCGGCGAGGCGGTGCAGCGAGACGAGCGAGATCAGCGCCGCGACGATCAGGAGCTTGTCGGCCAGCGGGTCCATCAGCTTGCCGAACGTCGTCACCTCTTCGCGTGACCGCGCTAGATAGCCGTCGACGAAGTCGGTGCCCGATGCGAGCGCGAAGACGATCGCCGCGAGGATGTCACCGTCGGTTGTGTGATCGAGCAGCGCGACGATCAGCACCGGCACGAGCAGGATCCGCACGACGGTGAGGAAGTTCGGCCAGTTGAGCGACGCCATCTGCTGATTATCGTCGCAGGCCCGGTCTCCCTTCCAGCGCGAAGGGAGAACTCGCACGATGAAAACCCCGCATGCTCGGCAAGGTTGGTCGCAACGACCCATCGCGCGCTCGAGCTCGGCAACGCCGGCGCCGAACGCTAGGGTTAGGGCCATGCCCCTGATCCCGACTGTCATCGAGCGCAGCTCGCGCGGCGAGCGCGAGTACGACATCTACTCGCGCCTGTTGAACGAGCGGATCATCTTCCTCGGCAGCCCGATCGACGATCAAATGGCCAACGTCGTCGTCGCCCAGCTCCTGCACCTAGAGTCGGTCGATCCGGAAAAGGACGTCTCGCTCTACATCAACTCCCCCGGCGGATCGGTCTATTCAGGCCTCGCGATCTACGACACGATGCAGTTCATCCGGCCGGACGTCCAGACGATGTGCGTCGGCATTGCGATGTCCGCCGCCTCGCTGCTGCTCTGCGGCGGCGCGCCGGGCAAGCGCTCCGCGCTGCCCAACAGCCGCATCCTCATGCACCAGCCGATCGCCGGCTTTGAGGGGCAGGCGACCGACATCGAGATCCACGCGCGCGAGGTCATCAACCTGCGCGCCCGCATCGACGAGATCTATGCGAAGCACACGGGCAAGCCCGTCGAGGAGGTCCATCAGGACATGGAACGCGACCGCTTCTTCAAGCCCGCCGAGGCGGCCGAGTACGGTCTGATCGACCGCGTTCTGACGAGTCACTGACACGGCTGAGCAGCTGATGCGATGAGCAAGTCGGGTCGCGCAGCCCGCCTCGCGATCGCCGCGACGACTCTGCTGACGGCGCTCGCCGGACTCGCCCACTACGCCGGTTGGACGTCCGTGGCCGCGTTCGTGATCGCGACCGTGGCGCTCGCCGGGCTTGCGTGCCTCGTCGCCGTCGCGACCGAGCAGGTCGGCGAGCACCTCGGGCCCGCGGCCACCGGCCTGCTGCAGTCGAGCGTCGGCAACCTGCCCGAGCTGTTCGTCGTGATCTTCGCGCTGCGGGCTGGCGAGCACGTGGTCGCGCAGAGCGCCATCGTCGGCTCGCTCTTCGCGAACGCCCTGCTCGTGCTCGGAATCGTGCTCATGGTCGGCGCCCTTCGTCGCCGTGCTGGGGGTGTGATGCGCTTCGACCCACGCATCGTGCGCGCAACCGCGACGATGCTCTTCGTCTGCCTGTTCGCGATCGTGCTCGTTGCGCTCTCGCTGGCGAGCGGTGGCGCCGTCCGCCATCACGTGGACGCCGTGTCCGCGATCGCCGCTGTGCTGCTCCTGGGCGTCTACCTCGCCTGGATAGTCCCGCACGTCCGCGGCGAGGAGCGGCCGCTAGCCGCGAGCGCGAAGCTCTCGCTTGCCGCTGCGGCCATGCTGCTGATCGCCGCCGGGACCGCCTCCGGCTTCGTCTCCGACTGGTTCGTCGACGCGCTGCGCCCGGCGATCGCGCAGCTGCACGTCTCGCAGGCCTTCGCCGGGCTCGTGATCGTCGCGCTGGCCGGCAACGCCGTCGAGAACGCCGCAGGCGTCAGCCTCGCGGCCAAAGGTCAATCGGACCTCGCCGTGTCGGTCGTCGTCAACTCTGTCGCACAGATCGCCGCCTTCCTCTTCCCCCTGCTCGTGCTCGTCTCACTTGCCCTGCATACGCACCTCACCTTCGCGCTGCCCGGCCTTTACATCGGCGCTCTCGCGCTGAGCGCGGTGGCCGTGTGGCAGATCACCGAAGACGGTGAGGCGCGGCCGTTCGAGGGCCTCGCGCTCGTCGCGATCTATGCGATCCTGGCGGTCATCACGGTCTATGAGTGACGCGACGAACGTCTCCTCGGACAGGATCGGACCACGAACGGCGTCGCTGGCCGGCGCCGGCGCGGCGATCATCGCGGCGGCGATCGTGATCGCCTTGACGTCCCTGCCCGGCCACCACGGCCACGCTCCCGCGGCGCACTTCGTTGCCGAGGCGCCCGACCCGCTCGCCGCTCAGAGCTACCCGGTCTCGCCGGCATCGCTGCATCACCGCAAGGCGAGCGCACCGCGCGCCGCGGCGCGCGAGGCGTTCCTCAGCCCCGGCGCCCCGAGCGACCAGCAGATTCGCGCCGAGCTTCGTCAGGAGGAGGCGATCCAGCGCTCGGTCACGACCGAGCCGGTCCATGCGATCATCGACTCGAGCAACGGCGAGGCGGTCGCGCCGGTCGAGCTTCCGCTCGAGATCCAGGAGGTGATCGCCGGTGGCAACGCGATCCGTGACTTCCCGTACGTCTACGGCGGTGGCCACCGCTCGTTCATCGACGACGCCTACGACTGCTCCGGCTCGGTCAGCTACGCACTAGCGGCGGGTGGCTTGATCGGCGCGCCCGAGACCTCGGGCCAGCTCGAGTCGTGGGGCGCGCCAGGCGCCGGCCGCTTCCTCACGGTGTTCGCGAACGCCGGCCACACCTTCATGTACGTCGATGGCGTCTGGTTCGACACCGCCGGGCGCGCTGGTCCCTACAGCACTCGCTGGCTCCGCGGGCAGCCCTCCCTGGCGGGCTACAAGATCCGCCACTACCCCGGTCTTTGAGACGGCCGCCGGCCGTCTCAAAGACCGGGGTAGGCTGAGCCGGGCGTGCCTTGCGCATGCGTGCGGCTCAACAGGCGCCCGGCGCGCGCACCGGTGTGCAGTGGACACACCAGTGCGCGGCCACTCCTAAGCCTCTCGGCTGCGGGCGTGGGCGGTCAGCCGCGGAGCAAGCCGCTGATCACAGCCCCGGCGACGCCGCCGGCGGCCGCATCCTTGACCGCGCCGCCGCCGCCCGCCTCGGACTCGTAAGGCTCGATGTACATCGTCTGGATCGCGACCTTGCCGGGACCGGTGAAGCGGTTCCAGGTCATCTTGTGGTCGCCGGCCATGAATCCGGTCTTCAAGCCGAGCGAGTGAGAGGTCAGTGTCACGCTGGGATCCTTGTAGAGCCAGCCGCCGGCCTCGACGTCGAGCTCCTCGCCGGGGTCGAGCTCGATCTCGAAGACGTTGCCCTGGCCCGAGATCCAAACGATCGCATCCCCGTTCTTGGCCTGGAACTTGTCGATCCAGAACCCAGACCCGCCCATGAACATGTTGCGCAGGCCTTTGACGCGCTCGAAGGTGTACTCGATGTTGTCTGTCGCCGCGAGGTAGTGGTGCTCGCGTACGTCGATCTCCTCGCCCCGCGATAGGTGGATCGGGATGCACTGGCCGGGCCAGTCGCGCGAGAACGCGATGCGGCCGCTGCCCTCTGTCTTTGTAACGAAGAAGTCCATGCCGGCAATGAACTTGCGCTTCAGGCCGCTCGGCAGCTTGTGCAGGCCGATGCCGACCTGGTGTTCCTTCCACAGCAGCGTGTGGTGCTCGAACATCACCGCCTGACCGGACAGCTCGATCTGGAGCTCCGGGACAAGCGAGCCGCGTAGGTGGTAGGTCACTCCCGCGAAGGTCTCGTCGGTGATGTCGACCTTGATTGGCGCGTCCGGAATGCGCATGAGATGCCCCTCTCTGTCTGGTCGTGACGCAGTCGCGGCGGACGATACTCCGGCTCGCGCTCAGCGTGGGAGCGATGGCCTGGCCTGGCCGGCCCTCGCGCGATCCTCTACACTGCAATGACCTCGCGCCGCGGCGAGGTTTTTCCTTGCCCGGCGCCCTCAGCTCATCGGACAGACCCTGGAAGCTCATGGCCCGCGGAGACGTGCGTGTCGCTGTAACCCTCGCTTGCGAGGAGTGCAAGCGGCGCAACTACCAAACGAACAAGAGCAAGCGCAACGACCCCGATCGCATCACGCTGACCAAGTACTGTCGCTGGTGTCGGCGCCACACCGCTCATCGGGAGACGCGCTAGCTGCAAGTGCCGTGGCGCGTGATCGCAAGCGCACCCGCCGTCGCCGGCCGAGCCGGCAGCCAGGCGCACGCACCCCGTCACGCCCGGGGCGCGACGCCATGCCCGCTAACGACTCGATCGAGGAGTCGCTCGAAGAAGAGGAGTCTTGGGCGACCGCGTCGAGCGCCTTCCCACAGCTCGAGCCGTTCGAAGGTGATCCTGTGAGCAACACCGCGGTTGCCGCCTTTGGTGAGCCCGAGCATGCGCTGCGCCAGGTGGAGCGTCCGCATCGCGACGAGCGCGGCCGCTCGGTCGGCGTCGTCGGCTTCCTGCGCGGCTGCTGGGCCGAGCTGCAGCGCGTTCAGTGGCCCGACCGCCAGCAAGTGGCGCAAGCGACGGGCGTCGTGCTCGGCTTTGTCGTCGTCGCCGGTATCTTCCTCGGGATCGCCGACCAGGTTGCCCAGCAGATCGTCAACGCGATCCTCTAGCCATGTTCCGCTGGTACGTCGTCAACACCTATTCGGGGCACGAGAACAAGGTCAAGCAGAACCTCGAGCACCGGATCGTCTCGCTCGGCCAGCAGCGTGCCGTGCGCCAGGTCGTCGTACCGACAGAGTCGGTGTCGGAGATGAAAGACAACCAGAAGATCACCGTTGACAAGCGCACGATGCCGGGCTACGTGCTCGTGAACATGGAGCTGAACGAGGACTCGTGGTCGCTCGTCAAAGGCACCCCCGGCGTGACGGGCTTTGTCGGGGCGTCGAACGAGCCGGTGCCGCTGACCCAGATGGAGGTCGACCGGATCCTCAAGAAGGAGGTGGCCGTCGTGGCGGGCAGGCCGCGCGCGAGCTTCTCGATCGGCGAGTCGGTCAAGGTCATCTCCGGACCGCTCTCAGACTTCTCCGGCGAGATCTCGGAGATCAACGAGGACGCGGCACGCCTCAAGGTCCTGGTATCCATCTTCGGCCGCGAGACGCCGGTCGAGGTCGGCTTCGACCAAGTCAAGAAGCTCTAGCGCGATGGCAAAGAAAGTGCTGACAACGATCAAGCTGCAGGCAATGGGAGGCGCCGCCTCACCGGCGCCGCCGGTCGGCCCCGCGCTCGGCCAGCACGGCATCAACATCATGGAGTTCTGCAAGGCGTTCAACGTCCAGACGCAGCAGGACGCCGGCACCGTTATCCCGGTCGTGATCACCGTGTACGAGGACCGCTCGTTCACTTTCGTGACCAAGACGCCGCCGGCTGCCGACCTGATCCGCAAGGCGATCGGGATCGAGAAGGGCTCGAGCGAGCCGCACCGCACGAAGGTCGGCACGATCACTCAGGCGCAGCTGCGCGAGATCGCCAAGACCAAGCTCGCCGACCTGAACGCGAACGACGTTGACGCGGCCGCGAAGATCATCGCCGGCACCGCCCGTTCGATGGGCGTTGAGGTGGTCAGCTGATGGCGCGCCACGGACGCCAGGTCATCGAGGCGCGCGCCAAGGCCGAGCGCGATCGCGAGCACAGCCCAGCCGAGGCGATCGAGCTCGTCAAGCAGCTCGGCCGCGCGAAGTTCGACGAATCGGTCGAGGTCCACATTCGCACCGGGCTCAACGTCCGCCACGCCGACGAGCAGCTGCGCGGGACCATTGCGTTGCCGCACGGGCTCGGGCGTGAGGTCAAGATTGCGGTCTTCGCCCAGGGCGACGCCGCGCGCGAGGCCGAGCAGGCTGGCGCCGACTTCGTCGGTGCCGAGGACCTCGCGAAGCGGGTCGAGGAAGGCTTCACCGACTTTGACGTCGCAATCGCGACGCCCGACATGATGCCGCTCGTCGGCCGGCTCGGCCGGATCCTCGGCCCGCAGGGCAAGATGCCCAACCCGAAGGTCGGCACGGTGACAACCGACGTGCGCAAGGCCGTCGAGGAATCGAAGGCCGGCAAGGTCGAGTACCGCACCGACCGCACCGCGATCGTCCATCTCGTGATCGGCAAGAGGAGCTTCGACTCGCGTGCGCTGCTGGAGAATTACGCCGCGGTGCTCGACGAGATCATCCGGGCCAAGCCGTCCGCGGCGAAGGGGCGCTACCTGCGCTCGATCACCTTCGCCTCGACCCAAGGCCCGGGGATCAAGGTCGATCCGAGCCGCACCCGCGACATCGTCGAGGAGGCGCCCGCGCAGGCGGCCGCGTAACCTCTCGAGTCAGGGCCACCCGAGACCTCCGGCCGGCAAGCGCCGCAAGCCCGGAATAGGAGCCAGATGAACCGAGCCGAGAAAGCGGCGGTGATCGACGAGATCGCCGCGAGCATCACCGACGCAAACGCGATCTTCGCGGTCGACTACCGCGGCATCACGGTCGAGCAGGCGCGCGATCTGCGCGCGCGCTTGCGCTCCGCCGACGCGACGCTGCGCGTCGTAAAGAACTCTCTGACCGAGCGCGCGGCCGACAAGGCGGGGGTCGGGCAGCTGAAGGCTCTGCTCGAGGGCCCGACAGCGCTCACGTTTGTCCGTGGCGATGGCGCCACCGCTGCGAGGTCGCTCGCCGACTTCGCGCGCCAGACACAGCTGCTCGCCTTCAAGGGCGGCCTGATGGACGGCGCCGCGCTCTCCTCGGCGGAGGTGACGGCGATCTCGCGCCTGCCCTCGCGCGATGTTCTCTACGGCCAGCTCGTCGGTCTCGTCGCGAACCCGATCTCCGGCCTCGCCCGTACCCTCCAGGCCCTGCTCTCGGGCCTCGCCGTCGGCCTCGGCGGCGTCCTCCAGCAGAAGAAGCAGGATTCGCCCGACGCCGCGGCTCAGGTCGACGAGCCAACCGCAAACGAGCAATCAGCGACAACCACAGAGCCGTCTGACGAGGCAGCGCCGGAGCCCCAAGCGGCTGAGACGGCGACCGAAGCCCAAGCGCCAGCCGACGAACCACAAGGCGCAGGTCAGCCGGAGGAGGAGTCTCCGGCAGAGGGTGGCGAACAACCGACCGAGGACGCGGAATCAGACGCGTCTACAAGCGATACCGAATAGGAGACGACGACGACTATGCCGACGACGACAGAGTGGATCGAGGAGCTGAAGAGCATCTCCGTGCTCGAGCTCTCCGAGCGCATCAAGGCCCTCGAGGAGACCTTCGGCGTCTCCGCCAGCGCGGTTGCGGTCGCGGCGCCTGCAGCTGGTGCAGCCGCCGGCGCCGCCGCCAGCGAGGACGCTGCCGAGGAGCAGACGGCCTTTACGGTGACGCTCACCGCGTCCGGCGACAAGAAGATCCAGGTGATCAAGGTCGTGCGCGCGGCGACCGGTCTCGGCCTCAAGGAGGCCAAGGCGCTCGTCGATGAGGCGCCCAAGCCCGTCAAGGAGGGGATCGATCGCGAGGAGGCCGACGCGCTGCGCAAGGAGCTCGAGGAAGCGGGCGCTACGGTCCAGGTTTCCTAGGCGAACGCCCGGCCGCGTCTCCGACATAGGTTTGCGACGAATGGGCAGCGAGGCCCATTCGTGCGCATTTTCCGCTACAGTCATCCGGCTGACCAATAGTCGTAGCCGCCTCCCGCAGGTCTGAGCCGCGCCACATACGCGGCACGGAGGGGGGCGGGGGCCGTGAGCGTCGGCAGCCCGGACAGGGGCACAGCTTCGCTGTGCTAGATTTCTTGTCCTGCGCTCTCGCGCTTCTCGCTGTCCGTTTCTCGACCCCTCAGGAGTCGCACCTTGGCCGCTGCATCCGCTCCTCGGACGCGCCGGAGCTTCGCGCGTCTGAACAAGCCGCTTGACGTCCCCAACCTCATCGATATTCAGCGCCGCTCGTTCGAATGGCTGACCGAACCGAAGGCCGGCGGTCTACGCGAGACGATCGATGACATCTCACCGATCGAGGACTACACGGGCAACCTCGCCGTCCAGTTCGGCGACTTCGTCTTCGACGAGCCCGTAGCGCCGATCGAGGAGTGCCGCGAGAAGGACCTGACCTACGCGCGCCCGCTGACGATCACGGTCGCGTTCATCAACCGCGAAACCGGCGAGATCCGCGAGCAGTCGGTCTTCATGGGCGACTTCCCCTGGATGACCGAGCGCGGCACGTTCATCATCAACGGCACCGAGCGCGTGGTCGTGACGCAGCTGGTCCGCTCCCCCGGTGCCTACCTGATGGAGCCGAAGGATCGTGAGAAGCAGGTCTTCGTCGCCAACCTGATGCCGGCGCGCGGCTCCTGGCTCGAGCTCGAGATCGACAAGAAGGGCAAGGTCTACGTCCGCATCGACCGCAAGCGCAAGCTACCGGTCACGGTGCTGCTGCGCGCGATGGGCTACGCCACCGACGAGCAGATCCTCGCGCTCTTCGCCGGCTCGCACTACATCCAGAACACGATCGAGTCTGACACTGAGCAAACGCGCTCGGAAGAGGGCGCGCTGGTCGAGCTGTTCAAGAAGCAGCGGCCAGGGGAGCCGCCGAGCGTGGAGAACGCGCGCGCGCTGCTCAACCAGCTCTTCTTCGACCCCAAGCGTTATGACCTGACGCGCGTCGGGCGCTACAAGCTGAACTCGCGCCTGGGCCTCGACATCGACCTCGACGTGCGCACGCTGACGCACGAGGACATCATCGCCCTGGTGCGCGAGCTCGTGCTGCTGCCCAAGCGCCTCGGCATGCCCGAGAGCCCGGAGGTCGAGGTCAAGGATTACGCGGCCGAGGCGGTGAGCATGCCGCGCGAGCCGATCGTCGAGCACCTCGACGAGTACGAGCACTTCGGCAATCGCCGCCTGCGGACCGTTGGCGAGCTGATCCAGGAGGCCTTCCGCATCGGCCTCTACCGGATGGAGCGCGTCGTGCGCGAGCGCCTGACGACAGAGGACGCCGACACGATCACGCCGCAGACGATCATCAACATCCGCCCGGTCGTGGCCGCGCTGAAAGAGTTCTTCGGCTCCTCGCAGCTGTCGCAGTTCATGGACCAGACGAACTCGCTCGCGGGCCTGCGGCATCGCCGCCGCCTCTCGGCGCTCGGCGCGGGCGGCCTGACGCGCGAGCGCGCGCCGATCGAGGTCCGCGACGTGCACCCGACCCACTACGGGCGGATGTGCCCGATCGAGACGCCGGAGGGTCCGAACATCGGCCTGATCGGCTCGCTGTCCTCCTACGCCGAGGTCTCCGAGCACGGTT
>Ga0187771_10002709_pt1 | contig 12254 bp, 4 predicted proteins | sample 0116_SJ02_MP15_1_FD_133139 | JGI IMG/M metagenome (GOLD analysis project Ga0187771, IMG submission 133139) | Tropical peat soil microbial communities from peatlands in Department of Meta, Colombia - 0116_SJ02_MP15_10_MG | ecosystem: Environmental > Terrestrial > Soil > Wetlands > Peat | place... | reverse complement strand
TGCTTCCTCAGGTTTCTTTTGGAACAAAGCGGCTGGATGCTCCCATGCGCTCCACGCCGGGCCTTCGAGGTTGCTACCTTTTGGGGAAGAGGCCAACCACGATGCGTCGCCTGCTGCTTACTGCCTACTGCTGCTCCTGTCCCAGCGTATCGTAGAGCGGGTGAGCGGGATGCACCTCTCCTGGCTGATCGGCCACAGTGACGGCCAGAACCCGGATCTTGTCGTTATCCGGCAATGTCAGTGTCGTAGCGCTGGAGGGCATATCCAAGGAATAGGCGAACAGGTAACAGTAGGCATAAGGGACATTGCCACCTTGCGCCGTGTGGTGATGTGAGGCGTACCAGGCCACGGGGGCGCGCTTGATGAAACCCGGCGTCAGGCCGGTATATTCCGGCTCGATTCGAATGCTGGGGCCGTGCTCCTGGATATGCTTACGAATTCGCCGCGACCGCTCGGCCTGCCAACTGTGATCGTCCGCAGCGGGCTCGGGGGGTGTGGGTTCTTCCACTCGCTTTTCAATCCAAATTCGATTGTCCCATTGTCCGATGTAACCCTGCCAATCCTGGACGTTCAGGTCCACCGCCTGGTCGCCCACGCGGAAGGTAGCCTTCTGATCTCCATCGGCGGCGGCGAGAATGTAAAGCCGGTTGAACTTGCCCGCGGGTAGCGGGAGGGTTTGGCCGCGAGCGACCACGGCATTGGGATGGCTTGTCCAAGCAGGCTCAAGCTGGAAGTGGATGCCATCATAGGTCAGTTGAGTGGGAAGCATTTCAGCCGGGAGAGCCTGGCCAGCGGCGTCGAATCCGGTCTTCATGGGGGCGCCATCCTCGCTCGCCGTGGCGAGATCGAATTTCAAACTGACCGGCTTCGAGTCAGTCGGCGTGAGCCTCTTCCGCGGCGCCGCCAGTTGGACGGCAAAGCTGCGAATTTCGTATGGCCGCAGCGAAGTCTCGAGCTCACCCTTCGCAATCGAGGCCTGGCCAAGGGGCATCTCTTGGCCATCGACCTCGCGGGCAGCCGTGAGCGGGGCGGCGAAGGCGATATGGACGCTGGGCGCCTTCTCGCCGCGCATTTCAATGATGCGGACGATGACCTCATTGCTTTGCTCGGCCTTTTTCACGGCCGTCACGAAGACATGATTGTTATCGATGCGGAGGAATGAAAAGCTCTTGCCCAGCGCTCCAGGATGTTTGTCGCTCTGGAAAGCACTCAGCGGAGCGTTCAGGCGCTGTGCTTGCCAATCGGTAGTCTCCCGGCGCCAGTCACCCGCATGCGAGGCTAGGCCGTAAATAAATTCATGGTGCCCCCAATCCTGTGTGGTCTGGTCGCTGTAATCATGGCCGTTGCCTCCGCCCAGGCCCGGAGTGTAGAGGAGCGTCAGGCGCAGGGTGTTGTCATCGGGTTTGTCCGAACCGGTTTTCGAGTCGGAGAGCACGGTGACGCCGAAAGCCCCGCTTTTGTCCGTGAGATCGAACCACTGGTGTGAAGCGACTTCAAACTCGTCGGCGTAGTTGTTGCCACGCTGAACCGTTCCCAGGCCCCAGTTGTAAGTCGCCAGGGGATTGGCAGCGGTCAATGGGAAAGTCGCTTTGAGGGCGACCGCTGGAGTCTTCCAATCAATCACATTTGAAAACTCTAAGCGGTTGCCGGCATCGCCGGCGGCAAGGCGAATAGTCTGAATGAAAATCGAGTCCTCAGCATGGCGGGTCACTTCCACGGCCACGCGAACTGGGCCGCTCTCCACGACGCGGACCGTTGCCGGCCCCCCGACGTATCCGCGCGGCGACTTTTGCTGGTCCGCCCAATCCATGTTCCAGGCGGGCCAATCGTACGGATGTTCGGTCTGGAAGGCCAGGCGCGCAGGTGCCGAGAGCAACTCGCGTTGGAGGGTCTTGTCGTAGAGACTCGTCACGTCTCCGTTGTCGTCGATTCGGATCCGGTAGCGACCGTTTTCGAGCGATGATTCACTAACCTTCAATTCGGAAGTGGTGGCCGCGGGAGCTTCAGCGGGGCGAACGTCGTAAACCGCGAAGCCGACGGAGGGAACCTTGGCGAGGAACAGCACGTGCTCACCGTGAGGGGTGCTTATGATCTGTGATGGCACTTCCATGCCGTCCGGGCCGAATACGCGAAGGGTCGGAACCAAAGTAGTGACAAGGAAGGAAAGGTTGGCTTCCACGACCTCCTCACGGTCAATGTTCAAAGGGTTGTAAACAACAACGGGCGTGCCTTCAACCTGCGTGTCGAGGCCGGAGGCAATTGCGGCCGTCGCGCTAGTCAGCACGCCGGCAAACTGATTCATCGCGATTACATCGTCGTTCCAAGAATACTCATAAGATTTGGGGGTGGCGGTGCCGGCCATGATGTCGTGGAACTGCCCGCCCAGAACGAGCGTCCAGGCGTTGTTTAACCGCTCGGTCGGGTAGGCGGGGCCGCCCAACCAGGCGGCGGCTACCGAAGCGCGCTCGGCGGCGTCGGCGAGAAGCTCATTCTGCCGATTCCAGCGCTTGTGAACCGCCTGCGAGGTGAGCGAGCCGGCGGAGTGGTTGGTAAGCTCCAAGTCGCCCTTGTAATGCGGCAGGTGATCGGCGTGGCCGGATTGGAGAATGTCGAGAAACATCTGGTCAGCCTTCGACGAAATGACATGCACCGGACCGTCACCCACCTGGACCGGGAGTAAAGCCGGAGCCTGGACGCTTTCCTCATCGCCGAGGTCACTTCTCGCGATGGGGGGTGGCAAGGCCACGCGGCCTTTGGTCACAATCGCTTCCAGCAGTTTCACTGAGTCCTCTTGTGGTGATCCGCCAATGTCGCCTGTACCGTAATAGTGATAGTCCACATACAGGCCACTGGCCTTGCCGTCCAAGTCAATGCGCTGCGGCCAGTCCACGTAGTCGTCGCCTTTGCGGAACTCTGGGCTGCTCTTGCTGAGATCGTAGTAGATGTTGCCACTGTAACTAAGCGGGTTGAGCGCTGCAATCAACCTCTTGCCGTCCGGTCCCTCCCAAATGCCCACATTGAACGGAATGCCTTTGGGGGTTTGTTCCGGTGAGTTGGGACCACCCCCCGCGGCGAAGGATCCCCAAGTCAGTTTCTGCGTCGAGAAGCCCTTGATCCCCGCCGACGCCAGGAGGCTGGGCAAAGAAGCGGGAAAACCAAAGCAATCCGGCAGCATGAATTCGTTGCTCGCCACACCGAACTCATGGCGGAAGTATTCGTTGCCATAAAGGACCTGCCGGATGATCGACTCGGGCGAAGGCGAGTTCACGTCGTTCTCTTCCATTGAGGAGCCCGCCGGAAACCATCGGCCGGCCTTAATGTATTGGCGCAGCTTTTCGTAATCCGCCGGAAAGTACTCCTTCATCATGCGATAGCGGTTGGCGCCGCTGAAATTGAAAATGTAGTGCGGGTACTTTTCAAAGAAAGCGAAGTTGGCATGCAAGGTCTTGGGCAAGAATTCGCTGATGACCTGCGGATATTCCCAGCGCCACTGGGTATCCAGGTGAGCATATCCTACCACGTATAAGGTCGGCTGCTTGGTTAGATCGGGTGCCGCATGCGCAATGAATGGGGCTGAGGCGGGCTTGGCTTGCGGTGCCGGGGGATTTTCCTGCGTGGCGCCGCCAGCAACAAAAAGAAATAATGCCAATACGCCCATAAAGGAAACTGCCGGGCCTTTTGTGGATTTTGCGGCGCTTGCGGACAGCGATTTGCGAACAGTTTGGTCCATTGCTCCCCCCTGGACTTGAGTTTAGAAAGCTCCTGATCTGCGGAGAACAGGGAAGCCTCCATCGCGTGCTCAGAGACGATTGCAGAGACGGGGGCCATTATACATCTGTTGGGTTTCAGGGTCTGCGTGAGGTCCCGTGAGAGACCTTCATATTCGCCCCATATGCGGGGTCGGGAAGGGAAGATTGGCAGATGAGCGCCGCCCCGGTCACCCTGCTGCTCTGCTTGGGGTGGGATTAACGTGTGATGCTTCGCAGGTGCTCCACGCTGTAGAGTTTGGTGAGCAGATCGCAATCCTGCACCGGCCGGCCCACGGCGGGCGGCACGTAGAGTGTGAATCCTGAGTGGATATGTTCCGCGTGCCGGCCCATGTCCTCGAGGGCGAACCGCAAGCGGGTCGGCGGCATGAGGGGATGCGGCGAGCAGTAGATGGCTACCACTTGGTGCTGCGCCGGATAAAATCGCTGGAGGTGGCCGATGAAACGGGAGAAGCGTTCCGGGCGCGAGATCCGCTGGCTGTGCAGGCCGGTTTCGAGCGGGCCGATTTGCCAGATGAGGGCGGGAACGTCGTTTTGCATAGGCCGCCGCCGCAGTAACAGGTCCGTGGCTTCGTACATCTGAATGCCATGCACCACCGGGTCAAGCTGCAGATCGGCGAAAATCGCGTCGAGCGCGGAGAGGCCGGGCAGGACTTCAACCCGGAGCTCGAGCGCCCTTGCCATTTCTATCACGAGAAAGGGTGCGTGCACGGCCACCAGCGGATGCCCGTGGATGGCGAACGTCACCGGCGGATGCTCCAGAGCGGCTTGGATGATGCGGATGGCCATGTGCTCGTAAGCATTGATTCGCGGCCGCTCCTCGGAGTAGCTCTGCTCGAAGAGGGAAGTGACCTGGGGACATAGACTCGCGAGATAAGGCTTGGTGGCCACACCCGCGTCCAGGTAGAGGACCTCACGCGAGGCCCGCAGAGCTTGCTCCACCTCGCGTGTGACCTGATTAACACCTCGAACCCCAAGCCCGGCAATCCATACGTCCGTCATCGCACGTCTCCCTTGTGCAGGACGCGCAGCAGATCCACCAGCCGGTCGTATCGCTCATTGCTTGCTGCTATCCGCACCGCCGCTGCCGCCGCCTGGACTTGTGCGGAATCGAGGGGGCTTCTGAAGGGTGAAGCCTCAACTTCCCCGGCGCTCTCCGGCGGGGGGGGCACGCTGACGTTCGAGGATTGCAGGAACGAACCCCACAAGCCTACCTGGGGGTTTCCGGCTGCGTCCTGAGACTGCACAGCGGAAAGTTGGATCACGGCATGCAAGGGCGCCAAGGGCTTCCCCGGGAAGACCGCGTCGGGCGGGGGCGGCAGCGTGGCCGGATCGACCCCTTCGGGCACGGGATTCACCCACACCACGTAAGTAATTCCCTTGAATTGTCCGTTCTCCTGGAGCACGCAGGGAACCACGGTCAACGCCATCAAGGTGTCAGGCAGCGAGCGCGCTTCGACCGTGATGGGAGGGGAAGCCACTACGGCCGGCCCTTCTTCCAAAGGGCCAGGAGCCTCCATCTGGCGCGCGAGCGCGGCTCCCAGCAACTGAAGCAGGCGTGGATCAGGATGCCGGAGAATGTCCTTCTCCCGTTCGCTAAGATCAAAATCCTGGAAGACCTCGTCCGGGGATTCAAGAAGGCGCCGGCAGAGTTCCGGCTGGAGCGCGGAGTCGATTAGCAACTGGTCGACATTGGGTTTCGCCACCATTTTGTCGTTTCCACGTATGGGTTCACTCATCATTTTGAATGTGTGCGGCTAGGATACCACGGTTTCTCTTCTGGAAGTCTTTCTGAATTCTATGGCACAATTTGTTTCCCCAGTTTTACAACCGCCGTGCGGCCCTTAAAGGATGACCGATGACACTCAACGATCTGCTGAAAAACCTCCCATACTGTCATCCTGTGGAGCCGCGGGCAACGAGGGGCCTCCGCATCAGCTTGATTCTCAGAATGCAAGGGTTCTTCACTGCGCTCAGAGTGACAGGCAGGCGGGTTTCTCAGCAACCTGCCAGCCTCAGCTTCCGACCGGGGATGCTTGCAGCCCTAATTCTTTTCGGTGTTGCAGCCGCTTCGCCCAGACCGGGGGCCGAGGGCGGCCTGCCCAATGTGGTGGTCATTACGATGGACACGGTACGGGCCGACCACCTCGGCTGCTACGGCGATCGCACCATCGAGACGCCCAATATCGATGCCCTGGCGCGCGCTTCCGCCCGCTTTACGCGCGCCTTCACACCCGTTCCCATCACTTTGCCTTCCCACTCTGCGTTGTTCACCGGAAGCTTCCCCATGGCAACGGGCATGCACGACTTCAGCGGAAATAAGCTCCCTGCTTCGGCGGTTACACTCGCCAAGGTTCTCCGCGAGCACGCTTACTCGACCGCCGCCTTTCTGGGCGCCGCCGTGCTCGATTCCCGCTTCGGTCTGAATCAAGGCTTTGACACTTACTTCGATTATTTCGACTTCAACCGGCTGGACGAAACCAATTTGGACATGATCAAGCGGCCGGGCGACCAGGTTGTGGACAACGCGCTCGCGTGGCTAAAGGCCAACCCTCGGCGCCCTTTTTTCCTCTGGGTGCATCTCTATGATGCGCATTACCCCTATACCCCGCCGGAGCCTTTCGCTAGCCGTTATCGCGGGCTTCCTTACGACGGCGAGATCGCCTTTGACGACGTGCAGGTCGGCAGATTGATGGCTTTCTTGCAAGACTCGGGAGCGTTTGCGAATTCCCTAATCGTGCTGGCCGCCGACAATGGGGAGGGACTGGGCGAACATGGCGAGAAAACGCACGGATTCTTTGTTTACAACTCGACGTTGCACGTGCCGCTGCTCATCAAGGTGCCCGGGACGGCTCCGGCGACGATTGAATCCGAGGTGTCGCTGGTCGATGTGATGCCCACCGTACTCCAGGCGCTGCGGTTACCGACCCCACCCACCGTCCAGGGCCGCAGCTTGCTCAGCGAAGTCTTAGGCAAGCCGTCCTCGAGCCACTCCAATCTGTACGCCGAGACTTACCTTCCCTTGCTGCACTTTCGCTGGAGCCAGTTGCGCGCGCTCCAATCGGCGGGACTGAAGTTCATTGAATCACCACGGCCGGAGCTCTACGACACGCGCGCGGATCCACACGAGACGAAGAATCTGTTGCCAGGGAATCAGGCGCTCGGGCGCGACCTACACGACCGCTTGCAGGACCTCCTGCGGCGTTTCACTCCGGCGACGCTCGGCGGAGCCAAGCAAACCGAGCCCACCGACCCCGCGCTGGCCGACCGGTTGCGCTCCCTCGGCTACGTGGCCATTTCTGCCGGCGGCTTTACGGATGCGGCCGGAAAGCCGCTCCCTGATCCTAAAGATCGCGTTCAGGTTTACGAACTTGTTTCGGAAGCTATGGCGGACGGCCAGCATGGCCGCTATACGGAATCCCTGGAGAAGCTCCACGAGGCCGAGAAGACAGAACCCTCGTCCTTGCCGATTCGGTATCTCCAGGCGCTCGATTCCTATCGCCTCAAGGACTATCCTCGCGCCCTCGCGCGATTTAAGTCCGCGCTGGAACTGGACCCCAAGTTCGCGTTGGCCACTTACTACTTGGGACTAACGCAAATTCAGACCGGCGACCTGGACGCCGCACGCGCGTCGCTTCAGCACGCCCTGGAACTGGACCCAACGAACTTCAACGCCGCGTACAACCTGGGTGCACTTGATGTGAAGCAGGGCCATGTGCAAGAAGGGTTACAGGAGCTTCAGCGTGCCACCGTAATCAATCCCGATGATGCCCTGGCCTTCGAAGCCCTCGGGGAACTCTACCTGTACCTCAATCAGAACGACGAAGCCGCCAGGGCGCTGGAGCGCGCCGTCGCCATCGCGCCCAATTTCCGCAAGGCTCATTACCATCTCGGCCGCGCTTATCAAGCCTTGGGGCGCACCGCCGATGCCCAACGGGAGTTCGCGCGCGCACCCTCCCCACATTGATCCTCGCGAACTGCTGTCATTCTGATCCCGCTTCTTGGGCAAAGAACCCCGGCAGTTCGCTTTCTCTTGCTATACGGAGCGACATGAGCATTTGCCCGATGGACTATGGCGTCGGTCTATGTCGCTCTACACCATCCCTTGCCAAATGCGGAGGTCCTTCGCGGAGTTTTACCCTGAGCGCAGCGAACGGGCTCAGAGTTTGTGACTTTTTTGATTTTCAGGCCGCTTTGGGGCACTTAACTCTTTTGTTATCAGTGTCGCTTCGAACGAATTTTCAAAAAAGTCACAAACTCTCAGAGCTTGTGACTTTTTTGATTTTCAGGCCGTTTTGGAGCACTTAACCCTTTTGTTATCAGTGTCGCTTCGAACGTATTTTCAAAAAAGTCACAAACTCTCAGGATGACAGCAGGGGGGCGTTTTTCCGCAGTCTGTAATGCCCCGCTCCAAATCGCGGCTTCTACCCTTCACTCGTCCCGCGCTCGGCGCCAGAAACCGCCCCTGAGGGGCAGAGCTGGAGTCTGTAGCGCAGGGCCCGCCCCCCGATCCTGCGGCGTTTCCAAGTGGCACAGGATCACAGCCTGTGCGGGGCACCGCCACGAGTGGCAGTGCCACCATGAAAAGCCGCAGGGCTGGAAAGCAAGCCCTGCGCTACATCTTCTGGCGGGCTTTTGCCACGACGCATTCTCGGAGCAAAGGCCACCCGCGGCTATTTCCGTTACCACGTGGGCGTAACCGGGAAGCAGAGATCCCTCTCGGATTCAATCCCGATGCAATCATTTTCGACAGATTTGAAACGAGTAAGCCGTTTCCCAGGCGGAATCTTGAAGCGGAATCCAGCCCCTGAATCGATGCGTTAAAGGTTAGAGGCATTGTAGTCGATGGGGTAAATAGATGTTCGCAGGAAGAGGCCGTAATGGATTGTGTCTGGCGACCGATGCACGCCCTCAGCAGGCTGTGGACGTTCGTAGCCGCACTTGCCACCTTGCCCTTCCTCGGAATGGCTGGCGCCGTGGGTCAACAGCCGGTTGAACGCAGTGAGCTACCCACGCTGACCACGGCGAATGCAGTCCACAGCCTCAGTTCAGTTGAAGCAGCACGCGCCTACCCGGTGCACTTGCGGGGCGTCGTTACCTACTACGACCCGTATTTCAGCGATACAGGTACATTCGCTTTCGTTTCAGACGCCAGTGGCAGCGTCTACCTCCTGTTTCCTCCGAAGACGATGTTGCCGGTACATCCCGGAGACCTGGTGGACGTGCGAGGGGTCAGTGCCCCGGGCGACTACGCACCGATTGTCGATAAACCGAGCGTACGGTTTCTCGCCCCATCACACTTACCCGCAGCCGCGCACAGGACCACCGTGGCCCACATGATGACGGGCGTGGACGACGCGCGGTGGGTGGAGGTGGAGGGTGTGGTTCGCGCCGCCGTCAGCTCTGACACCCACATGACTCTCGACCTGTGGACGGAGACGGGTCCTCTTCGGGTATACATGATGAATCATCAGGCCTTGGACCCGGGGCGACTGGCGGACGCTGAGGTTACGGTTCGCGGCAACTGCGCGCCTGACTACAACCCAAAGGGCCAACTCATTCGGCTCCATCTCATGACCCCCAGCGCTCGAGAACTTCACGTGGAGCGGCCCGCTGCCGCCGATCCGTTTTCACTTCCTGTGCAAACCATCGACAGCCTGGCGCGGTTCAGCCCCAGCGAGCGCATGATTCACCGGGTAAAAGTCAGAGGAACGGTCACGCTTGTCCGCTCGCATCAATTCGTTCTTCAGGACTCGAGCGAGGGTGCACGAGTGGAAACGGCCCAGCCCGTGAGTGTGCGAGTGGGTGACGAGGTGGAGGCAACCGGCTTCCCGGCTGCCGGGACCTACTCGCCGGTGCTCCAGGATGCTCTCGCCAGACGGGTGGGCGCGGGAAAGAACATTGAGCCTGTTGCGGTGACGCCCCAACAGATCACGCAAGGCAGCTATGACGCGATGCTCGTCTCGGTGCGCGGTCAGTTGATCGAAAACCACATGGGCGTCGGGGATAATGGCCTGCTGGTCGTGTCTTCAGAGGGGAGCGTCTTCGGTGCGTCTCTGAAGGGCAATGCCTCAGGCCATCAGCTTTCGAGGGTGCGAAACGGGAGCGTTCTGCGATTATCGGGCGTCTGTGCGGTCGACTTGGACGAGAGTGGTTATCCCCAGTCATTTCGAATCCTGCTCCGCTCGCCGCAGGATGTAGCCGTGCTGCGAAGTCCCTCCTGGTGGACAGCCAGCCGGATCCTGGCCATGCTCGTCATCCTCGCGGCCATCATTCTGGTGGGAACACTCTGGGTCTATGTCTTGCGGGGGCGTGTCGAGGAGCGCACCGAGGCGCTCCGCGCCTCGCTGGAGTCGACCGCCGACGGTATCCTGGTGGTGAGTTCAAGCGGAAAGATTACGGCTTACAATCGAAAATTTGCGGAAATGTTTCGCGTTCCCGAGAGTGTCCTGGAGTCGCGCGACCACGATGCAGCGCTCAACTTGGTCCTGCGCCAACTTCAAGATCCCAACGGGTTCCTCGGGAGAGTCCGGCAAAAGTGCGCAGATCGCGAAGCTCAAACCAATGATGTCATTGAAGGCAACGATGGGCGAGTCTTTGAGCGGCATTCAGAGCCCCAGCGGGTCAAGGGAAAGAGCGTAGGAAGAGTGTGGGGGTTCCGTGACGTCACCGAGCGCAAGCGAGCCGAAATTGCCTTGGGCCGGAGTAATCGGGCGCTTCAGACCCTCAACCGGTGCAACCAAGCACTGGTTCACGCCACGGGCGAGCCGGAATTGCTCCGCGAGATTTGCAGGGCGATCGTGGAGGTAGGCTCCTACCGTTTAGCGTGGGTCGGCTACGCCGAGAACGATGAGAACCAAAATGTGCGCGTGGTTGGTCAGTTCGGTTACGACGAAGGATATCTGGAGTCGATCGGCGCCACTTGGCGCGACACTGAGCGCGGCCGCGGACCGGTCGGCAGCGCGATCCGGTCGGGAAACGCTTGCCTGATCAGGGACGTCGTGTCCGATCCAGCCTTTAGCCTTTGGCGTGCGGAGGCCGTCCGACACGGTTATGGGTCCGCGATCGGCCTTCCCTTGAAATCTGATGGGCGGACTTTTGGTGCGCTTACCATCTACGCCGGCGAGCGAGACGCCTTCGACGTCCACGAAACTGACCAGCTCAAGGAGCTTGCTAACAATCTTGCGTTCGGAATCATCGCGCTCCGCACGCGTGCGGAACGCCAGCGCGCCGAGGAGGAATTGCAGAGGGCCAAAGAGGCTGCCGATGCGGCCAACCGGGCCAAGAGCGAGTTCCTGGCCAACATGAGTCACGAGATCCGCACTCCCATGAATGGCATTCTGGGATTGACCGAATTGGCGCTCGACAGCGACCTCGACCCCACCCGCCGGGAATATCTGGAGTTGGTGAAGTCCTCGTCAGAGTCGCTCCTCACCGTCATCAACGATATTTTGGATTTTTCCAAGATCGAGGCGTGCAAGCTGGACATCGACAAAATAGCGTTCAACCTGCGTGACTGCTTGCACGAAGCCCTGAAGGCTCTCGCTTTGCGAGCGCACCAAAAAGAGCTGGAACTCACCCTGCGTGTGCAGCCGGACGTGCCCGACCACCTGTGTGGCGATCCTGCCCGTCTGCGCCAGATCGTTATCAACCTGGTGGGGAATTCCATCAAATTTACCGACACAGGAGAAATCTCGGTCCGTGTTACGGTCGAATCCCGCGGTGCGGACACACTCACTTTGCACTTCGCGGTCGCCGATACAGGAATTGGCATCCCCCCCGAAAAAAGAGGCATCATCTTTCAGGCCTTCTCCCAGGCTGACAGTTTCACCAGTCGCCGTTACGGCGGCAGCGGCCTCGGTTTGACCATCTCATCGCGCTTAGTGGGGTTAATGGGCGGACGAATGTGGGTGGAAAGCGAAGTGGGGGAAGGGAGCACTTTCCACTTCACGCTGAAGCTCGCTTTAGCAGAGCAACCTGCCACCTCCGCCGTCATCCTGAAACCTGCCGCGCTCGAAAACATCCCTGCCCTCGTCGTCGATGACAACTCCACCAACCGCCACATCCTTGGGGAATTGCTTACCTATTGGCGGATGAAACCCACGCTGGCAGAAAGCGGCAGGCGCGGGATTGAGATCCTCGAGCGTTCCCAGCGCGCCGGCGGGGCCTTCCCCTTGATCTTGCTGGATGGCCACATGCCGGACATGGATGGCTTTACTTTTGCCAAGCGCATCAAGAGCGATCCCCGTTTCCAAGGGGCCATCATCATGATGCTTACTTCGGCAGGTCAGCGCGGGGATGCCTCCCGATGCCGCGATCTGGGGATTTCCGCTTACCTGGTCAAGCCTATTCAACAACGCGAATTGCTGGAAGCCATCCTCACGGTCCTGGGACACCAGGCCGCATCCCTGGATCAGCCTCCCGCCTTGGTAACGCGCCACTCGCTTCGCGAGGAGCGGCGGCATCTGCGCATTCTGCTGGCGGAAG
>Ga0187771_10002708_pt1 | contig 12254 bp, 13 predicted proteins | sample 0116_SJ02_MP15_1_FD_133139 | JGI IMG/M metagenome (GOLD analysis project Ga0187771, IMG submission 133139) | Tropical peat soil microbial communities from peatlands in Department of Meta, Colombia - 0116_SJ02_MP15_10_MG | ecosystem: Environmental > Terrestrial > Soil > Wetlands > Peat | place... | reverse complement strand
TGACATCTGCTCGTTCCTGGTGACGCTGGGCGACTCCAACTTCGTCGCCGCCCCGCGCGCCGCGATCCGGAAGTAGCCGTTTCCAGCCAACGGCCTCGAAGGCGCAGCGGCGGTTGTCGCTTGACATTAGATCCTCGCGCTGTGTAGGTTATCCGGACAACCGCATGTCGGTAGCGCCTCGTAGGCGGCAGCGGTTCCCACATAGATCTGAAGAGGAGGAAGGGATGCAGGACACACCGTTCGAACAGGGCGGTCTGAGCCGACGCAAGCTGCTGGGTGCAGCCGGCGCCGGCGGTCTCGGGCTGGCTGTCGCCGGGATCTCGGCCAAGACTGCCACCGCGCAGAAAATAGTCGCGAAGGCGGCCAGCGGGAGCCAGGTGTACTACTGGTGCTCGCACGGCGCGCCCAACGACCAGATCTGGGTCATCGCCAACCAAGGCGCCACCGACGCGGCACGCGACCTCAGCGTGACCGTCCATACTTCGTTCGCCAACGCCAACGTCGCGCTCCAGGAGCAGGCGATCACTTCGGCGATCTCCGCCGGCGCGGCTGGCATCGCCACCTCCGCGCCCGAGCCGAAGGTGCTCGACGCCGTCGTGAAGCAGGCGATGGCGGCGAACATCCCGGTCATCATGTTCAACTCCGACGACCCCACGACAGGCCGGGTCGCGTACGTCGGCGCCGACCTGACCAACGCCGGCGTGACCTGGGCTCAGTACCTGGTCTCGCGCAAGCTTGTCAAGCGCGGCGACACAGTCTGGCTCCCGGTCGAGGTTGCCGGAGCCAGCTATCAGGTTCTCGAGACCCAGGGGATTGCGTCCGTCTTCAAGCCGCTCGGAATCAAGTACCAGGTCGTCGAAGCAGGCTCTACCCCGGCCGGATCGATCGCACAGATGCGCAGCTACCTGACCGCCAACAAGGGCAAGATCGCCGCAATGATCGGCCTTGGCGACCAGGTCATGAGCAACACCGCGAGCGTCTTTAAGGCGGTCGGCGTAAAGCCCGGGCAGATCCCCGTCGTCGGGTGGGGCAACGAGCTCCTCACCGCCCAGGCGGTGCAGTCGGGCTACGTGCTGGCTGCACTGTGGCAGTACCCGGATTCGCAGGGCTACCTGCCGATCGTGCTCTTGAAGATGATCAGCGACGGTCTCGGCGCCGGCTACAACGTCACGACAACCGCGCTCTACAACAAGGCTACGGTCGGGAACTACATCAAGTACCTCCAGTCGTAGCGCAGCTCTCCTCTCGCTAATCAATCGGGTCCCTGGGCTCGGGCGTGTTGCGCTCGGGCCCAGGGCCTTCTAAGCCTCCGCCGCAGACACACCTCATGGACACACCAGCACTTACCGACACAGACACCGACAGCCACGCCGGCGCCTCCGATCATCCAGTACACAACTCACCCGCGCCAGGCCGGTCGCGCTCACCTGTGCTGAACCGCCTGTTCGCCAGGCGTGAGGCGCTTCCATTCGCGCTGCTCGTGGCCGCGATCCTGTGGTTCTGGAGCGACAACCACACGTTCTTGTCGCTGCTGAACATCAGCGGAATGCTCGCCTACGCTCCCGAGCTCGGGATCATGGCGCTTGGCATGACCTTGCTGCTCACCGCAGGCCAGTTCGACCTCTCCGTTGGCTCGGTGTTCAGCTTCATCCCGATCCTCGTCTTCATCATCGCGAACAACCTGCACGTGGCCCTGACGGTCGCGGTGCTAGTGGGTCTCGCGGCGGCCGCGGTGATCGGCTTGATCAACGGGATTCTCGTGACGAAGTTCGGGATCACGTCCTTTCTCGTCACGCTCGCTACACAGTTGATCCTCGCCGGCGCGGCGGTTTATGTCACAGCAGGCTTCCCCGAGGCGACGCTGGCGGCCACGCACTCGGCGATCGAGCCGTTGCTGGTCGGCACGGTCAACATCGGGCGCCTCGAGCTCTACGCCGGCCTCTTCTGGTTCATCGGCCTCGCACTGATCCTGGACTACGTGCTGCGCCAAACGAGCTTCGGCAACTGGATCCTGGCCACCGGTGGCAACCGCGAGGCTGCGCGATCACGCGGGATTCGGGTCGACCGAGTCACGATCGGCCTCTTCATCCTCACCGCGGTGCTCGGCGGGCTCGCTGGAACGATCAGCGACATCAGGGTTGGCTCTGCCTACCCGACCGCCGGGCAGGGCTACGAGTTGCAGGTAATCGCGATGGCGGTGATCGGCGGCACGTCGCTGTTCGGCGGCTCCGGAACGATCGTCGGCACGCTGATCGGCGTTATCCTGCTCCAGGCTATCTCGAACGGCGTCGTGCTCGTAGGGTTCCCGGGCCTCGCCTATCCGATGTTCGTCGGCGCGATCATTCTCGTCGCGATGCTGCTCCAGTCGGGCCTACGTCAGATCAATATTGGACTTGAACGAAGGCGCCGATGACCCCTACCACGCACGTGAAGATGTCCGGCATCTCCAAGAGCTTCGGCGGAGTCGAGGCGCTCAGCGACGTCGACTTCGAGGTCGAAGCTGGCGAGATCGTGGGCCTCCTCGGCGACAACGGCGCCGGAAAGACGACTTTGATCAAGATCCTCTCCGGCGCCCTGCGCCCGGACGCAGGCGAGATCACGGTCCGCGACAAGCCGGTGCACTTCAGGGGCACACGCGATGCGATCGCTGCCGGGATCGAGACGATCCACCAGGGTGCCACGCTCGTCGACCAGCTCACCGTGTCCCGTAACCTCTTCCTCGGGCGCGAGCCAACGCGGCGAATACTCGGCTTCCTGCCGCGTCTGGACTGGCCCACGATGCGCGAGGAGTCACGGACACTGCTCAGCCAGATGGGCCTGCACCGCACGGTCGACCCGGACGGTGTGATCGCCAGCCTGTCGGGCGGCGAGCGACAGTCGGTCGCGATCTCGCGCGCGATGTACTTCGAGTCAGACCTGATCATCCTCGACGAGCCGACAAACAACCTTGGCCTGGACGAAACGCGTCGTGTGCTCTCGTTCATTAGGGAGGCCAAGGCCGCCGGTCGTTCGATCGTCTTCATCACGCACAATGTCTTCCACGTCTTCCAGGTTGTGGACCGGATCGTCGTGCTGCGCCATGGGCGCAACGTCGGCAACGTGCCGGCCGCTGAGACGTCAGTTGAGGAGGTCGAGCGGATGATCACGGGCGTCGAAGCCGTCGCGCAACGCTGAACGACGTGTCGACCCAGACCAAAGTCGCCCTAGTCACGGGAGCGCTGGGCGGAATCGGCAGCGCCACATGCGACGCGCTGGCGCGCGCGGGCTACGCCATCGTCGCGGCGGATCAGCGCGCGACCGCCGATGTCGTCGCAGACCTCACAACCGTCGATGGCGCACGCGCGGCGATCCACGCGGCCATCGACCGGCACGGTCGACTCGACGTGGTTGTCGCAGCGCACGGAATCAGCGGCCGGCGTTTCGGCGACGGTCCGGCGGTCGACTGCACCGAGGAGGGCTGGGATCAGGTTCTGAACGCCAACCTGCGGTCGGTCTTCCTGCTCTGCAAGCACGCGATTCCACAGCTGATCGCCTCCGGTGGCGGCGCGATCGTGGCGGTCGGGTCGGTGCTCGGCCTCGTCGGAGGTGACGCAGACTTCGCGACGCACGCCTACGCCGCCTCAAAAGCCGGCTTGGTTGGGCTGATCAGGGCGATCGCCGTCACCTACGCGGCGCAGGGGGTGCGCGCAAGCGTCGTCGCGCCAGGACTGATCGCCACGCCGATGAGCGCACGAGCGCAGAACGACCATGCGATCCGCGAGCGACTTCTCGAGCTGCAACCACTTTCCGGCGACTTCGGGTCGGCCGACGAGGTCGCGCGCGCTGTTGCCTACCTCGTACAGGCCGAGTTCGTCACCGGCATCGTCCTGCCGGTCGACGGCGGCTGGGTCGCCCGCTGAGCGGATGGCAAGGAGTCACTTGGCATGAGCGCTTTGAGCGATTACCTCGACGAAGCCGAGGCCGTGATCGCGCGAGTCCGTGAGACGCAGATGGAGCGCATTGCCCGCGCCGCCGAGCTCTGCGCCCGGCTGATCGCCGAGGATGGCCTCATCCATCTATTCGGCTCGGGCCACTCGCGAATTCTCGTCGAGGAGACCTACCCGCGCTACGGGAGCTTCCCCGGCTTTCACCCGATCGTCGAGCTGTCCGTGACCTACCACACCCAGGTCGTAGGGGCGAACGGCCAGCGGCAAGCGATGTTCATCGAGCGACAGAGCGGCCTCGCAGAGCAGATTCTTCGCAACTTCGAGTTCGGGCCGAACGACGCGATGATGATCTTCTCCAGCGGCGGCGAGAACGCCATCGCCGTCGAGATGGCGCAAGGCGCCAAGCGCCTGGGCATGCCGGTGATCTCCCTGACGACCTCGCGTGACTGCACGCTCGCCAGGCTCGCTGACATCGCGCTCGAGAACGGCGGCATTCCCGGCGACGCCCTCGTACACATCGACGGCCTCGAGACCCCGGTCGCACCGGGTTCCACAGTGGGTGGCGCGATCGTCGTCAACGCACTCAAGGCCGCTGTGGCCGAGCACCTGGTCGCGCTCGGCAAGCCACCGATCGTGCTGACCAGTCCGGTGTTCGTCGGAGCCGAGCGCTCGCGCGAGCTGTTCGACGCCTCCTACGACGATTACCGGCGTCGCGTGCGCCGACTCTGAGGCCCTGCCGCCGCGACGGCACGCAAGCTTCCATCGCGAGACGCTTCGCCGGCTCGGGAAGTAGTGTCGCTACCCGCAGCAGCGATGTCTGCGACGATGCGGCTGGGTCAGCTCACGATGAACTGGAGCGCAGCCCGTTGACCAAGAGACTGACGAGACGGCGGCTCTGGTTCCCATCCGCGTCGCCGATCGGCTTGCAGAGCCGCGCCACTGCGTAGAGCAGCTCGTCGGCGCTCAGATCGCTGCGAATCTCACCAGCGCCCGAAGCCGCCGCGAGCTCGACCCCGCTCGACGCCGAATCGCCACGCCCGAATTGTTCGATCGCATGGCTCACTGGCGGAGTCGCCACTGAGATTGAACGAAGCCCTAAGCCAGGCTGCGGGCGATAGAGGGCGAGATGCGGGGGTATACAGAGTGTGCCGGCATGGGCAAGTTTCGTGGCAGTTGAGTGCGGCCGACGTCCTGTGCCGGCGTCCGTGGCGTTCCGCGCGGTTGCCGGGGCAGCGCCGGCCGGGCCACCATTTCGGCCAGGAGGCCGACACCCTCGGGGCTGTAGCCAGGTACGCCGGACCGTCGGGGACTGGTGGCTGCGGCCGACGCTACCGCCGCCCTGGGGTCGTCGCGCCCATCCCGGCCGGTCGCACCGGGGCGTAGCTCAGCAAAAACCGAGATCGCTTCGGGAGCTTCTCGGGACCCTCTTGCGCTCCAGTCGCTGCATCCCTCTGCAGAAGTGTCGTTATGCAGGCAATTCCCTCATGCGCGGCCTGGGACTCGAACCCAGCCCGCCGGATTAAAAGTCCGGTGCTCTACCAGATGAGCTAGCCGCGCCGGATCAGTCTCCCAGCTCTCACAGCTCGATGAGCGCCGCGTTGGTGACTCGTTCCATCGGCTGGCCGAGCCGCGCCAGCGCGAGCCGGATCGTCATGCCGTGACAGACGACGAGTGCCGGCGTCAGATCCGCGGCGATGTCTGCGAGCGCCGCCATGACACGCTCGGTCTGATGGCGGAACGACTCCCCGCCGGGGAATGCGAAGTCGATGTCAGCACGGCGGAACGCCGCCATCTCCGCAGGGTGCTTCTCCTCTATCTCACTGAACCAGCGATCGGTCCAGTCACCTGTGTCGGTCTCTGCGAGGCGCGCGTCCTCGAGCGGGGCGAGCCCGATCCGCTCCGCCACGATCTCGGCCGTTTGTAGCGCCCTCAGCAGCGGGCTCGTCCAGAGTCGGCGGAAGGCCTGGCGCGCGGCTAGCTCCGCCAGCTCGTCTGCCTGCCGCCGACCCGTCGCGTTCAGCGGGACCGGAAGCAGGCCCTGGAATCGCCGGCGGGCGTTGTAATCGGTCTCGCCGTGACGCACGACGAAGACTCCAGCGAGCCAATCGCTCAAGCTGGGATTGCGCGGTCGGTCGTCACGTGGCGGCTGCCTGCGGTGCGTACACTCTGGCGGCGTGCCCCCATGGTGTAGAGGTCAGCACGCGGCCCTTTCACGGCCGTAGCGGGGGTTCGATTCCCCCTGGGGGTACTCGCGGCCGCGCATCCTAGCCCGCCGCGGAGACGCGGCGAGCCCATCGGCACAACGCGACGGTGACGCGCACCGGTGCCCAGGTCACGGCTACGGGGCTTCACACAAGCCGCGTCAGGCCGCCGTCCACGAGCAGCGCCGCGCCGGTGATGTAGCTCGCGCGCGCCGAGCACAGGAACGCGACGGCGGCAGCGAGCTCCTCGGGCGCGCCGAGGCGCCCCGCCGGGACCTCGGAGCGGGCGCCGGCCTCCGCCTGCTCGCGTCCGCCGCCGAGCTCATAGATCCGCTCGGTTGCGATCCGCCCGGGCAGCACGCTGTTGACCGTCACGCCGTCCCGGGCGACCTCGCGCGCGAGCGTCTTGAATGCGGCAAGCGTGGCTGCGCGGTGGCTATTGGAGAGCATCAGGCCTGGGATCGGCTCACGCACCGCGGAGGAGGCGACGTTCACGATCCGCCCGAAGCGCCGTTCGCGCATCCCCGGTAACGCCGCGCGAATCAGCTCGAGCGGCGCGCGCACGAGCGTCTCATACGCGTGCTGCCACTGCTCCGGGCCGTTGCCGAGCGCTTCGGGGCTCGCCGGCGGACCGCCCGTGTTGGTGATGAGGATCTCGATCGGCCCGAGCGCGTCGCGCACGGCCGCGACGAGAGCTGGCGCCGCAGCGAGCTGCGCGTTGTCGTACTCGAAGGGTTGCGCGCCGATCTCGGCAGCGACGCCGGCAAGCCGTTCGAGCGAGCGCGAAGCCACCGCGACGCGGGCGCCCTCGGCGGCCAGCTCGACGGCGACGGCGCGGCCGATCCCGCGCGAGGCTCCGAGCACGAGAGCCACCCTGCCTTGGATTCCGAGGTCCATCAGCGCTCGAGAATCGGGGCGGGGCGCTGCGCGCGCCAGGCACACCAGCACGCGAACAGCACGATCGCGACGACATCGCCCACCGTGTGCTGGCCAACCAGCACGAGCGCGAGGCTCGCGAGCCCCGCGACAAAGGCCCCGGCAAGCGTGTGCCACCGCGGCAGCTTCAGCAGCAGTGCGCTCGTGAGCGAGCACGCGATCCACGCCGCCGGGCCGATCAGCCAGCCCCAGTGCCTGAAAAAGGCCTCGCCGAGCGCCAGCGCGAGCGCCAGCGAGAGGACGCCAACGAGGAGCGTCTGGACGACGGCGACTCGCAGCAGGACGGACCGGCTCACTCCGCCATTGTCGCGGTTCGTGCCGCCCGGTGATGGATCAGCGCCTCGGACGTACAGGTAGTAGATCCACGACGGACGGAGGTCCCAGTGAGCAGACCGCGGACAACCCTCATCGCGTTGGCGGCGTTGGCGATCGGCGCCGGCGCGGCCCAGCTCGGCAGCGCGCAGGCTGACAGCTCGACCGGCCCGAGCGGCACAACGGGCACGACTGGCGCCGGCGGCCCGACTCAGGCCGACACGATCGTCGTCAACGGCACGGACACGATCACGATCCCGACCGGCTCGCCGTCGTCCACCGCGCAGTCGACCTACCAGAACGCACTCGGCGGCGCACTGACGAACGCGAGCCAGAAGGCGACCTTCATCGCAAGCCAGATCGGCGCCACGCTCGGCCCGATCATCAACGTCACCGAGACATCCGACTCCAGCAACCTCTGCCAGGGCCCGGTGCTTTTCGCCCCTGGCACCGCCAAGCCCAGCACGCCGGCCACCAGGCGGCACAAGAACAAGCACGCGCCGCTGATCCGCGCGATCGCCGAGCCGATCGACTCCTGCTCGATCGAGGCCGATGTCACGGTCACCTACGCGATGACGCCCAGCTGACGCCCGCGAAGCTCGCTAGATTGGGTGCGCGCCCACCGCGCGCACCCGGGCGGTTAGCTCAGCTGGTCAGAGCGCCTGCCTTACAAGCAGGAGGTCGCTGGTTCGAGCCCAGCACCGCCCATCGACAAGGCTGCGATGCTCCTCGGGCGGTCAGGATCAGGGCTGACTACGAGTCGATGTCTCGCGCAGCGCGCGGCGGGCGGGGTGACCGGGCGGGAAGTCGTGCAGTCCGAGCGCATGCGAGTGGTCCCCGTCACCGAACGGGTCGGTGATCTCGACGGTCATCAAGGGCAGCGAGCCATCCTGCTCGGTTGCGCCCCGCTGCGGCTCGATGTGCGCCTGGTGTCGTGCCATGATCGAGTCGGTCACGGTCAGCGACACCAGCACGGCGAGAAGGACGCCGGCCGGGATCGCGTAGTTTGGCTCGCCGATCGCGAGCGGGATGATCGCGAAGATGACGGCACCGCACGAGAGGATCGCGAGCAGCGGGAAGAGGCTGCCAACTCGATTGTCGCGGGTTGTCCTCGCTGCCAACTTCGTCCCTCCTCGTTTACCCGCTGGTGCGGTTGCGCGGCAAGACTAGCAACGCGCATTCCGGTGTCGCCCGCTGGCTGGCGTGCATACGCACGCGGCATAATCCGCGCGTGCCGCCGGTCGCGAGCAGGGAAGGCGCAGCGAGAAGTGTCGTCAGGCGCGGCTGGGGTCGGGCGATCAGCGGACAGACGTACGTCGGCGGCGGGCGTGATCCAGCGCCTGTCTGGTGAGTCGGTGGCGCGCACGGTGACGATCAGGGACGTTGCGCGGCTGGCACGGGTTCATCCCGGGACGGTCTCGAGGGCGTTGAATCCGGCGACGCGGACGCTCGTGAGTGCGGCGACGGCGGAGCGCGTGGTCGCGGCTGCCGCCCAGCTCGGCTACCGGCCGAACCCGATCGCACGTGGCTTGAAAACGAAGCGGTCCTACACGGTCGGCGTGCTCGTTCCGGATATCACGAACCCGCTGTTCCCGCCGATCCTGCGCGGGATCGAGGATCGGCTGGAGGAGTCGGGTTACACGACGCTGATCGTCAACACCGACAACCAGCCCGAGCGCGAGCGCCAGGCGCTCGAAACGATGCGCGCGCGTCAGGTCGACGGCTTCATCGCGGCGACGGCCCGGCTCGACACCCGAACGCTCCAGCGCTCCGACGGCGCACAGGCGCCGATCGTGCTCGTCAATCGCGGGCTCGAGGACGGCTCGCTGCCGGTGGTCGCGGTTGACGATCGCGCCGGTGCACGACTCGCGGTCGAGCACGTAGCGCGTCTCGGTCACGAGGCGATCGCTCACATCGCCGGGCCGCAGACCACGTCCACAGGCCACCAGCGCTACCTCGGCTTTGTTGAGGCGATGCGCGATCTCGGGCGCCCGATAGACGAACGGCGCATCCGCTTCGCGGACTCGTTCACCGAACGCGAGGGAGCCCGTGCCTGCGGCGCGCTGCTGGACGCGGGGTCGGAGATAACAGCGATCTTCGCCGCCAACGACCTGCTCGCGCTCGGCTGCTACGAGGTGTTCGCCGAGCGCGGGTTGCGCTGCCCGCGCGACGTTTCGATCGTCGGCTTTAACGACATACCACTGCTCGACCGGCTCCAGCCGCCGCTGACGACGGTCCGCATGCCGCAGCGCGAGGCCGGCGTTGCCGCAGCGGACCTGCTGCTGGACTACCTCGCGGATACCTCAAAGCCACCTTGCCGGGTGCTGCTCGAGCCGAAGCTGATCGTGCGCGGGTCGAGCGGCGCTCCGCGCGATCTCGGCGCCTTTCAGCGCTGACCGACAGCCCTGCAGGCGCCTAACGCAGCGCCAGCTCTCGGTTCTGGGCGTCCGGGCAGCCCCTTCGCAACAGCTCGCAGGTCAGCCCGAAGCAATGCTCGAGCGTCCCCTGCTGGGCCGCAGCGTCCTCGACGCGGTTTTCGAGCACAGCCTCGTGGATCGAGCGGCACACCTGCTCGAGACACCGCGCGCCAACCGCGGTGGCGCTCCCCTTGAGTGCATGCGACAGCCGCTGCATGGTTGCGCCGTCGCCCATCGCCTCCGCCGCTGCGAGCTGCTCGATCCGGGCGCGCGATTCGTCGATGAAGACGCCAATCAGGTAGCCGCGCGACTCGCTGTTGTGGCGGAACACGTCGGTAAGCACTGAGTTCTCGACCAGCAGCGGAAGCGGCGCATCGTCCTTCGACGCGCCTGCATTTCGAAGGACGTCTCCGTCCCCGGGGTAGACCGGGACGCGGCGCGCGAGGGCCGCGTCGAGCGTCGATTGGTCGAGCGGCTTCTCGACATAGTCGTCCATACCACTCACGAAACACTGCTCGCGGTCGGACTCGCGGGCGCTGGCGGTCATTCCCACGATCGGCGTGTGGGCCTCGGCGCTCTCCCGTTCACGGATCGCGCTCGTCGCCTCGTAGCCGTTCAGCTCGGGCATCTGGCAGTCCATGAATATCGCGCGGTAGTTGCCGGTCCCGTGCAGCTCGACCGCCTCGCGACCGTTCGTTGCGACGTCGACCACGTAGCCGCGCGCTTCGAGCTGACGCGTGAGAACGAGCTGGCTCACCGGGTCGTCATCGGCAATCAGCAGCCGCGGTTCGTCTCCGGCTGCTTCATGTTTCGCCGGGGCGGGAGCGCGCCGCGCGGCGGGTGCCGGCACGGCGGCGCGCGTTGAGTGCTCGGGCGCCGCGCGCACGCGATCGTCCGGGTAGGGGATCGCGCCGGCAAGCCCGACCGGCGTAGTGAAGGAGAAGGTCGTGTCGCCGTCCTTGCCGCTATGGACGCTGATCTCACCTCCCATCAACTCGACCAGCTGGTGGCAAACCGTCAGGCCGACGCCCGTTGCGCTGTCCGCCGGCTTCCGACCGGCTCCGGTTCCCTGCGTGTAGAAGTCGAGCAGCGACTCGATCGACTCGCCTACCGGCTCGCCGCCACTGTAGGACACGGCAAACCGCAGCAGAACGCGATCGGTCCCGCGCTGCGCGACCGACACGTGGACGGTGACGTTGGTGCCGCTGGTCAGTCCCATCGCACTTGCCGCCAGCCGCATCAGGGCGTGACGAATACGGTTGCCGTCGGCGGTGGCGGTTTGCGGGACGTCCTCGTCGAGGGTCGCGCTGATCGTTACGCCAGCAGCCCGCGCCCGCGGCGGTGCCGCCAGTGCCAGGCCGTCGACGAGGTAGCGGACCTCGAAGGTTCCGACGTCGAGCTCGAGTGCGCCCGCCTCGAGCAGCGAGTAGTCCAGCAGATCGTTGATCACAACCGTCAGCGCCGCGGCTGAGGTCATCGTCGCCGCTGCATACTCGCGCTGCTCGGCCGTCAGCTCGGTCCCGAGCAGGAGCTCCGTCATCCCGACGATGCCATTGAGCGGCGTGCGGATCTCATGGCCCACCTGCGCCATGAGCTCTGCCTTCGCACGCAGCGTCTCTGCAAGGAACTCGTGCGCGCGGAGGAGCGCCTCGTCGGCCGCGTTCGCGTCGCCGAGCTGCTTGGCGACGATCTCACTCGTCGTGTCCGATCCATGAGCCATGTTTGGTGCGACCACCATCCCGCTGAACGCCGGCCCCTCCGTTGGCTAGCCGTGCGGGGCCAAAGGGACGGGCGTCCCTTTCCCTCTTTATCGACGCTCGCTTGGCGCCGCTTGAGCCGGTGCTTGAGCGCTGGCCTCGGGTTGCCCGCCGGCTGTATCGCCTGCCCGTCGCACGAACCGGTCTGGGAAAGCGGCCAGTCCCGTCGCACCGAGCACGAACAGGAGCGGGGTGAGGCGCAGCCTGTCGCGCGGCTGGGGTCCGAACCAGTCGTTGAAGAACACGACCACGAGCAGCACGGCGACGGCGACGACCACAGACCAGCGCCGGCGGTGAAGCCATGCCGCGGCGAGCAGTCCCAGCCAGGCGAGCACGACCGCAGCGACATCGAGCGCCCGGCAACGCCGCTCGGTCCAAGCGCCGTCCCGTTCCCGCCGCTCCATGGCGTGGACCAGATGTCCCAGAGCTTTCGAGCAAGCATCGCGGTGAACGCGAGTGGTCGCCCGAGGGCGTACTCGCGCAGGTTCGAGATCACCGCGGCCGTGATCGCCTGGCTACGGCCGGACGGCGGCGTTAACATCACAAGACGCGCAGAGCCCTCGCTTCACGCGCCGGCGCCGCGCTTGCCATACTCCCGGCTCGCCCCGGGGGCGTAGCTCAGTTGGTTAGAGCGCCGGCCTGTCACGCCGGAGGTCGCGGGTTCAAGTCCCGTCGCTCCCGTTCACGAACGTGCCGCGCCCGCGC